>ERZ827108.9-NODE-9-length-329483-cov-6.536284_pt1 | contig 329483 bp, 270 predicted proteins | sample MGYA00519921_ERZ827108 | MGnify/ENA primary metagenome ERZ827108 (study PRJEB31778, sample SAMEA3449258) | human gut metagenome | biome: human gut; feature: human-associated habitat; material: faeces | place: United Kingdom | collected 2010/2012 ... | reverse complement strand
AGGCCGGCCCCAACGCTTTCTCATTCGTACTTCCTGCGACTGAACACGACCGACAATCCGACCGCGATCAGAATCGTCGGAACGGCGATCTTGTCTAGAGGAATATGCCAATCGAGCTGATCGATCAGCAGCAGGCATAGCCCGACGGCCGCCACGATACCGCCCGCGAGCCACTTGCGCAACGCCAGCAAATAGCCTCCGATCAGCACCAGCAGCATCTGCCACGAGAACACCACGTCGAACAGGCTGTCCGAAAGCAGTTCCAGATTATTCATCATCCACAATACGCCGACCACGATCAGCGTGACGCCGAGAAACAGATTTCTCGACCGCATCACCGAAGCGTGCTCGTCACGCCGCAGCTTGTCGTCATCCATTATTTCCATTGTCGTACATTATTTATCCCAATCATATACTTTGCCGCACCGGTTTCCGAGTTCCCGATGTTCCGGTTTCTCCGCACGCAGTCCCTTCCGACAGAGGCGACTTCACGGTAGGGACCTGACCGGATACGAAACCCGGGACCGCAACAAGCATAATAATTCTTCCGGGTGCGAACATGCTCGGTATATCGAAGCATATGACCGTCTTTTTATTCGGTTCGGTTCCGACGGAAAGGCGAGTCGCCCGTTCCGCTTTTGCCGGAACGGCGACCGGCTATTCGGTATAATACTCGATCCGAACGGTATCCCGCAGCGTCGAGTCGCCCAGCGTGACCGTCTCGACGCGTACGGTGTCGTGCCGGATCGGAATACCGTCCGGAACGCCGGCGCCGTGCCAACCGGAAGTCTTGTTGAAATACCACTCGACATCGCCCCGGTCGAACGCCTCCTCGATGCGCTCGTAGTTCTTCACGAGGTAGACGCCCAAAAAGATCAGGATCAGAACCCAGATGCCGAACAGCACCGACAACGTCGTACGGCGGCTTCGCAGGTTGAATACGAGCTTCAGCAGCAGATATACGACGATCCCGAGCGGCAGCACGATCCCCAGTACGATCAGCACCGGAATCAGCAGCGATCCGCCTGCCAGAGCGAAAGGAAATCCTACGGCCGCTTCCCCGATCAGCATCGTGACGAGCCCCACGACGAGCCCGAGCACGACGAGCCCGAGCACGGCGCCGATCAGCAGCAAGAACGCCTTGATGCAAAACAGCAGCACGCGGCCGGTCACATACAGCAGTTCGGAGAATACGGAAGCCGTCCGCTCGTTGCGCGGCGAGGGCCTCGCATCGTTCAGGTCGGCGCTGATATTGCGCCGAATCGACGAGGCGGTGATCCGCTCGCCCGTCATCTCGAGCCGCTGGCGGGGCGTGCGCGCTTTCGGAATCGCAAACCAAAGAATCAGGTAGAGCAGAAAGCTCACGCCGATCAGCGTGCCGAAAAACCCGCACAGCGCGTTGACCACCGGAATCACGCTGATAACTACCAGAATCAGTAGAGGCGAACAGAACAGCAGGCGCACCAGCGTCGGATCGACGCGGAAATAAGTGGCCAGCCCGTTGCAGACGCCGCCGAGCTTCGCGCCGTCCGGATTCCTGTAGAGTCGGCGGGATATGGCATTGTCCGCGCCGTTCTCAGGTATTTCGGCTCCCCCGGCGGGTCCCTGAGCGGTCACTCCGTCCGGCCACCCGAGCTGTCCTATAATCTCGCGGATCAGCTCTGGCGACACAATCATATCGGAGCTCTGACGGTTCAGAATCAGCTCGCTCACGCGCGCCTCGATATCCGAAAGAATCTCCGCGCCGTCGGGATCGTCCTTGTATGCCACCTCGATCCGGACCAGATAGTCCTTCAGAAGCTCGTAACCCTCGCTGTCGAGCACGAAGGCCACGCCCGCAATGCTCACGTTTATCGTATGGTTCATCGTCATATGCTTTAATCCTGTGAAACAAGCCCGTGTCATTCGGCGGAAGCCTCCTGCGAAGCGTCCGGACGGGGAGCGCCCTCCCGGATCGTGCGGATCTGCGAGATCAGCTCGGTCCACGCCATGTCGAGCTGCTCGAGACACTGGCGCCCCTTCTCGGTAATCGAATAATACTTACGGGGAGGGCCCTGCGGCGACTCCTCCCAGCGATAGGCGAGCAGTCCCTGGTTTTTCTGCCGCGTCAGCAGCGGGTAAAGCGTTCCCTCCACGACGATCATCTCGGCCGCTTTCAGCTCGGCAATGATCGACGACGCATAAGCGTCGTTGCGCGAGATGATCGAAAGGATGCAATATTCCAGAATGCCCTTGCGCATCTGCGCCTTGATGTTGTCGATATTCATCTCGCCCATATCACTTCCTCCCCCATTCGTTTGACTCGTCCGAGCGCGGCTCGTTCGGAATGACGATCCACATGACCAGATAAACCAGCAGGCCGACCCCGAAAACGATGAACAGCGCCATCAGCACCCGCAGCAATGTCGCGTCGAGGCTCGAGTATTCGGCTATGCCGCCGCATACGCCGCCGACGACGCGGTCGCGGCGGCTGCGGTACAGATGCTTCTCGTCGTTCCGGACGCATGTCTGTTCGCGTCCGGGCATGCTCCGACGCGGCTCGCCGAACTCCTGGGCAGGGCCTATCACAGCCATGGCCCGTTTGACGAGCGCCGTGTCCACCACCTGCATGCGGGGGGAGATCGCGCCGCTGAAAATGTCCGCGATGCGAGTCTCGATGTCCTGCATCGTCTCCTGATCGTCCACTCCGTCCAGGCGAATCTCGATTTCGGAAAGATAGCGCTTGAGCACGTCGTAGGCATCCTCGTCCAAAACGAAAGGCATGCCCCCGATGTTTACATGGATTGTTTTTTTCATATCGATCGGAATTATGAATTGTCGGTTCCCGTTTAATTGTATTGCAAATATATGTAATAAAATTTATACTTTGCAATACAAAGTACCATTATTTTACGACAAATATCGGAAAAACCGAAAAAAGCGCCGACAATGCAATGATTGTCAACGCTTTTTTATTCAGATTATTTTCCGGTCGCCGGAACTCATATCCCGGCATTCGGACCGCTGCACGATCCGACCCGTTACGATCTCCGAACTCGGGTCAGGCCTCTTTCCACTGGCTGCGCACCAACTCCAACGCCGCCGGAACGGTCTGCATGCGGTCGCCCTTGCTGCCGCACTCGAAGCTCACGTAATTCGCATAGCCCATTTGCTTGAGCGTCCGGAAACCGTCCACGTAATTGTCGACGGCTCCGTCCTCGCCGGGCATGTTGCGCGTGGCGCGGCTGGCGATATGCACATGCTGCAAGTAAGGCCCGGCGGACAGGAAGGCCCCCGAGTCGGAAGGGTCTTCGGAAGTCATGTGCCAGAAATCGCCCATGCACTTCACGCCTTCGTTCTTCGCATCGCGGCAGATCGACGCGGCGTCGGCCACCTGACGCAGATAGAAAGCCTCCTTGCGATTCAACGGCTCGAGAATAACGGTCGTGCCGCATTGCCGGGCATAATCGCCCAGCAGACGCAAACGCTCGATCAGGTAATCCCGCGTAGATTGCGTATGCGGCATGACGGGCACTTGCGAATTGAATGCAGGCACCATGATCACGCCCGTCGAGCCGAGCTCTCCGGCCGCGGCGATAATTTCCCGCATCGTCCGGTCGAACTCGTCGCGTACGGCCTGATCCTCCGACAGGATAAATCCGCCGAATCCGGCGCATATCGCACTGATTTTCACTTCGCGACCCCGGAGCGCCTCTTTCAGTTCGCCGACGCGCCCCGCCAGACCCGCCCCGTTAGGCTCGAGGCCGACAACCCCATGATTTTCCATGAAGTCGAGCTTCTCCTTCAGCGTCTCGCCGGGCGTAACGCCCTCTTGCAACGAGATTTTCAGTTCGGCCCCTCCTTTTTTCGGACGGCCTTTGGTCCCGCCCAGCAGATCGAGCGGAGCGACCGCCGCCACCGCTGCGCCCAGCAGCGATGCCTTCAAAAACTCTCTTCTTTTCATATAATACGATTTACATGGTTCATTCCGACGGCGGCACTTGCTCGCGAAGCCACGCGAGGAAGCGCCCGACCGCCTCGGCATCGTCCGCCGCCGGCGTCCACGGCGCCAGATCGACCGCTCCGACCGGCACATACGGGCCCGGCTTGACCTCGAAAACGACCGTTCCCGGCTCGAGCACGAGCGACCCGTGCCATACGCCCGGAGCGATGTCGAACCCATACACGCCGAGCGACGGATCGACGACCGCCCGTTGCGCGATTCGTCCCCGGTCGTCGAAAACGAACGCGGCGAGGCGCCCTCTGAGCACGACGATCGACTCGCTCTTGGGCGGAGCCGTATGTCGATGCACCGGCAGATAAGTTCCCGGTTCCATGGCATTCAGCAACCGATTGACCGGCTCGTCCTCCCGCGTATGAAAGTTATGATTCATTCGCAGACGGGGAGCGCGGAGTGCCTTTTCGGATGTTCGATCGAGCAGATCGTCGTCGATCAATACCATTTCATTCATCGCGTCCTTTTGCATGATTCGTCGGATTCATAGCGCTATGCCCCCTATTTGCGTAGCGGGACGAAAGCGCGTCCCGGGAAGACAGGCGAGGCGGGTATGGGATATACCCGCCTCGTTCCCGTCCCGTTGCGCGAACGGATTTACTTGCCGGTACCCGGAACGGGCACGGTATAAGCGCTCATATCCATCGGACCGAGCTCGAGCTTGGCCGGAGCGTAGCTCAAAGGCGAAGCCGTCATCTGCTCCCATGTGATCGTCTTGCCGGTATAGGCCGACTCGCGTCCCATGATGCCGCACATATTCGACAGGGCGGTCTCCTCGGCTTGTACGAAAGGCGTGTTGTTACGGATGCTGCTGATCCAATTCACATGCTCGAGCGTATAGGGATCGTTCTGCTGATGCTCGGTTTTTTCCGCCTCCAGATCGTAGCTCCAGAGCACATTGCCGTCCAGATCCTTGATCACGCAGGCACCGCTCACCATCGGACCGCTCTCCCATGTGCCTTTCGTACCATGGATGAACTCGCTGATATTCGTGTCGCAACCGTCGATCTGGCGGCTCATGCTGTGCACGTGCACGCCGTTCTCGTATTCGAAATCGACGCTGAAATTATCGTACTGGTCTCCCGTCACGCGACGCTGGCGGCTGCCGAAAGCCGTCGCGCTGATCGGCTGCTTATAGCCGAAGAACCAGTTGAACACATCGATGTTATGCACATGCTGCTCGACGATATGATCGCCCGAAAGCCACTTCCAGTTCACCCAGTCGCGAAGCATCCACTCCATGTCGGACCAGCCCTTCTCGCGCGAGCGATACCACAGCATCGGCTGATTCCAGTAAACGTTGCCGCCCGTGATCTCGCCGATCATGCCCTGCTGAATCCGCTTGAACGACTCGACATAAGCTCGCTGATGATGGCGCTGCGTGCCGGTCAGCACGCACAGCCCCTTGGCCTTGGCCTGCTTAGCGGCAGCCATGACCGTCCGGTAACCCTCCGCATCCACGCAGATCGGCTTTTCGAGGAAGCTGTGCACCCCTTTCTCCGTCGCATACTTGAAATGCTCGGGACGGAAGAACGGCGGCGTGGCTATGATCACGACATCGACGCCCGAATCGATCACGTTCTTATACGCATCGAAACCGGTAAAGCAGTTCTCGTCGGCCAGATCGACCTGATACTTGTCGTGGAGCATCTGTTTGAGGCTCTGGACCCGGTCGGGGAAGACATCGCCGATCGCCGTAATCGTCACGCCGTCGGCAGCAGCCAGAAAATTCTCGGCGGCTCCCGAGCCGCGCCCGCCGCAGCCGATCACGCCGGCCTTCAGTTCCCGTCCCGCAACGGCCTTGTCGGGCAGATCCGGAACATAGTACTCGCCCTCGGCCCTCAGCGGCTCGTAAGCGTTTTTCTTCTTGCCTCCCGCACAGGCCGAGAGGATCGGGGATACTCCTATCGCGCCTACGACGCCGGCCATGGCCGAGTAGGAAAGGAACTCCCTCCGAGTCATTGCATTCTTCTTCATATCGGTTTATTTTAGGTTGAGTCTCGTTCAAAATTTCTCCGTCTCAGACACGAGCGGCTAACGGACCGTGCCCTCGGGCGGCTCGCATACGACACGGAAACCGACGCTCCGGATATCGGAGTACCACCAGATACTCTTGGGATCTTGCGGATCGGTCTTCAGCCAGGCGTCGTGCTCGGTCTGACCCCGAGCCGCCGAACGCAGATCGGCCGCATCGTCCGAGAACTGCCCGCCCCGAACGACATGCTCGGTACCGGTCTCGGGTCCTTTCGGATCGACGGCCCCGTCCTGCATTTTCGAGTAGGCGTCAGGAGCGTACCAGTCGGAGCAGTACTCCATGACGTTCCCGAGCATATTTTTCAGTCCGAACGGATTGGGCAGCACGGCCGAAGGCTCCTGCGTGCGGTTCGGGCTGTTCTTCACATACACGACATAGCGGTTGATCCCGGCCGTATCGGCATCGAAAAACTTGCGCCAAAATCCGCGGTCGGAGAAATCCTTCGGACTCCCCTCGAAGAAATAGGGCGTCGACGTACCGCCGCGTGCGGCGTATTCCCATTCGGCCTCGGTAGGCAGGCGGTATTTCTTTCCCGTTTTCTTCGACAACCACTGGCAGAACGTCTCGGCCGCATAGTGCGTCATCGTGATAGCCGGCCGCTCGCCGCTTCCCCAACCCTGATCGGGCGCTCCGAAAGGAGGCGTGGGACCGCTCACGGCATCGACGTCCGGATCGGAATTATTCGCATAGACGACCTCGGGCGGCGTCCTGCCTTCGGTCATCGTCTCGGAATAGAAAGCCCAGTACATGTCCCATGTCACCTCGGTCTCGCCCATGAAAAACGGCGAGACGGTCACTTGGCGCACAGGTCCCTCGTCGTCGCGGCGGAACGGTTCGTCCTCGGGACTGCCCATCGAGAACGTGCCTCCCGGTATGGCCTTCATGTCGAACGACACGGTCGTTCCCGGAACGGTCTCGGTGAAATTCTCGAACGCGACGACTTCGGCCGGAGCCGCATACGGTTCGCCGCGCCGGGCGGCCTGCTGAGGCACGCCCTTCATCCGCTCGTGCTTGTAGTTCGGGTCGTAATGGCCCACGTCCAAATGACAGCTGATGCACTGCAGGTCGAGCTTCTGCTCGTTTTCCTCGTAATAAAGGTGGGCTGTGATGCCGTCCTGACTGATCCGCGACGGATACAACTGCTTGTGGCACTCTTTGCACGACTCGTTGTAGACGATCTTCACGGCATGCTCCAGCTGTCCCTTGCTCTCCCAGTCGAACGACGCGCTATCCTTGGTCAGATAGGACCACACGTCCCGAAGCCCGGTCGTAGCCTTGGCCATGAAATACTCGAGCGACCCCCGGGGCGGGAGATGACACTCGGCGCAGCCGGTAACCGCGCCGCTGCGGCTGTTGTGATGGACCGACAGCTTCCAACTTTGGTCGGCGCCGGGATGAATATGGCACGACTGGCACGACTCGTCGGTCGAGCTATGCACATACACGCGATTCAGAGCAATCGTAACGCTCACGCCGACGGCGAAAGCAGCTAACGCGACCCACGGCAGAAACCGTCTCTTCCTGCCTTCATCGCGGATTTTTCCTTTTCTTCGTTTGGGTTTAAAAAATAACATGCGCGAAACCGACTTTCGTTGCTTTTACAAAAACGGAAAGAATCCCGATCTTGATACAAACTTACGAAAAATATCACGGAATATATCACGGAAAGGACAAAATATCTTCCGAAAGACCGATGTTCTCTGCGACAGAAAAGACCTCCGGGCCGTCCCCCGGCAATCGAGAGGCATCGTTCAGCCTCCCAATGCACCCGAGCCTTCGCCGACGACGAACCGAAGCATCCTATACCTCGGCCGTTCCCGAAAACGCCGTTCCGTATCCGCATCTCGCCCCGCCGCCGTCACGACAAGACCGAAACCGCGAGCCCGCCACAAAGCAATACGACGGGAAAGCAACCGAAGAAGTTCCGCAAAACAGAGCGTTCGTCGCCGCCCCTTTCCCGCAAATTCTTGTCCGCACATAACGATGCCCGGCTTGCTCCGACGAAAACGGGGCCGCGACCCTCCGGTCGCAGCCCCGCTGCCAATTCTCCGCGCCGAAAGGTCAGCCATTGCCGACCTCGGCACCCATCATATCGAGCAACTCGCTGGTAATCATCTGCTGGCGCGACTTGTTGTACTGTACCGTCAGTTCCTGCAACAGCTCGGTCGCGTTATCGGTAGCCATCTGCATCGCGATCGTCCGCGCGGCGTGCTCGGCAGCGTTCGAGTCGAGCAGCATCGTGAATATCTTCAGACTCAGCACCTGCGGGACCAGCGTCCGGATCACCTCCTCGCGCGACGGCTCGACGATGTAGTCGGCAGCCACCCCTTTCGTCTTGGCGGGCTCGACCTGCAACGGCAGATACTCTTCGCGACGGAGAACCTGCGAGGCCGTGCTCTTGAAATGATTATAGACCAACTCGACACGGTCGATCTCGCGCTCGGCATACATTCTCATCAGCCTCTCGGCCAGTTGAGACGCCTCCCGGTAGGTCGGACGCTCGGCCAGCGACTGGTAGTCTCCCTGCGGGACATAGCCTGCCTTGCGGACCGCCTCGGCAATTTTCTTCCCGATCGGAAAAACCAAAACCCTCTCTTTGCCGAGCGACCGGTATTCGGTCAGCGTCTCGCCGAGCTTCCGGGCCACGTTGGCGTTGAACGCGCCGCAAAGCGACGAGTTGGACGACACGGCGACCACGGCCACGCGCTCTACCGCGTCGTGTTTCTCGGCATAGGCCGAAGCGACGGCGCCCTCGGACGAAAGGAAGCCTTCGAGTATCTCGTGCAACTTTCTCTCGTACGGCAGCATGTTCTCGATAGCCGCCTGAGCTCGGTGCAGTTTCGCCGACGCGACCATTTTCATGGCCGACGTGATTTTCAGCGTGCTGTTGACCGACGCGATTCTTGCCTTGACCTCCTTGAGCGACGCCATAGCCTACGATTTTTTATACACGGACGCGACAGCGGCGGCGACCTCTTCGATCTTCGCGCTCACCGCGTCGTCGATGATGCCTTTTTTCAGCGTCGGGAACACGTCCGTCTGCTGCAGGTTGTTGATCAACGCCTTCTCGAATTCCTGCACCTTGTCCAACGGCACATCCTTGAGCAATCCGTGCGTACCGCAGTACAGCACGGCGATCTGTTGCTCGACAGGCATGGGCGAGTACTGAGGCTGAACGAGCAGGCGCGTGTTCTTCTGTCCTTTGTCGATCGTCAGCGCGGTCACGGGATCCATATCGCCGCCGAACTTCGTGAAAGCCTCCAGCTCGCGGTACTGCGCCTGATCGATTTTCAGCGTACCGGCCACCTTCTTCATCGCCTTGATCTGCGCATTGCCGCCGACGCGCGACACCGAGATGCCGACGTCGATCGCCGGCCGGTTGCCCTGATTGAAAAGATTCGTGTCGAGGAAGATCTGCCCGTCGGTGATCGAGATCACGTTCGTCGGGATATAGGCCGACACGTCGCCGGCCTGCGTCTCGATGATCGGCAGGGCCGTCAGCGATCCGCCGCCTTTGACTTTCCCCTTGAGCGTTTCGGGCAGGTCGTTCATCTTCTCGGCCACTTCCTGCTGGCCGATAATCTTGGCCGCGCGCTCCAACAGACGGGAGTGCAGGTAGAAGATATCGCCCGGATAGGCCTCGCGTCCCGACGGACGACGCAGAATCAGCGATACCTCCCGATAGGCGACCGCCTGTTTCGACAGGTCGTCGTATACGACCAGCGCATGCCGCCCCGTATCGCGGAAATACTCGCCGATAGCGGCACCGGCGAACGGCGCGAAGTATTGCATCGCGGCCGGATCGGACGCCGTAGCGGCCACGACGACCGTATAGTCCATCGCGCCCCGCTCGCGCAGCGTGTTGACGATCGTCGCCACCGTCGAACCTTTCTGCCCGATCGCCACGTAGATGCAATAGATCGGATCGCCGGCCTCGTAGTTGCTGCGCTGATTGAGTATCGTATCGATCGCAATGGCCGTCTTGCCGGTCTGACGGTCGCCGATAATCAGCTCGCGCTGGCCGCGTCCGATCGGAATCATCGCGTCGACGGCCTTCAGGCCGGTCTGCAGCGGCTGATTCACCGGTTGCCGGAAAATCACGCCCGGCGCCTTACGCTCCAAAGGCATCTCGGTGGTCTCCCCTCCGATCAGGCCGAGCCCGTCGAGGGGCTCGCCCAGCGGGTCGATCACACGGCCGAGCATTCCCTCGCTGACGTTGATCGACGCGATGCGGCGCGTCCGCTTGACCGTATCGCCCTCCTTGATCTGGTCGGTCGGACCGAGCAGCACGGCCCCGACATTGTCCTCCTCGAGGTTCATCACGACAGCCCGGATGCCGTTCTCGAACTCCAGCAGCTCGTTGGCCTCCGCGTTCTGCAAGCCGTAGATGCGGACCACGCCGTCGCTGACCTGGAGCACCGTGCCCACCTCGTCGAAACGAAGTTTCGTATCGATCCCCTCGAGCTGCATCCGCAGCACGTCCGACACCTCGCTTGCCTTTATACTTTCAGACATACCTTTCAATTTTTTTCGTTAACATTTCCGGCCGCTGCCGCTCAGACGATCCGCCGGTTCTTCTCGGCGAACTGCCGCTTGATGCTGCGCAGCTGCGTCGCAACGCTGGCGTCCAGCCGCTCGCAGTTCATCTCGAAGACGAATCCGCCGATCAGGTCCGGCTTCACGGAAGCCTCCAGCTCGAGCTTCCCGCGCGTCTGCGCCTCGATCAGCTCCTTCAGGCGGCGCTCGGTATCGGGCGCCACCGGGACGGCCGTCTCCAACTTGCCCGTGCTGATCCCGTGCGCCTTGCGATACTGTTCCCGATACATCAGCGCGATCCATTGCAGGAAACGCTCTCGACGGTTATGCAGCACCAGTTGCGCGAAACGCTCGAGCACCTCGCCCGGATCGCCTCCGCAAGCCGCGTAGACCAGCTTGAGCTTCTCGGACTCCGGCAGCACGGGATTGTCCAGCGCGCGCCGCAACTCCGGCTCGCGCACGAAAGCGGCGGCCAGCTTTCCCATCTGTCCGTAGACCCGTTCGTCGCAGCCTTTCTCGGCAGCGAATTCGAACAGCGCCTTGGCGTACCGCACCGGAATCATTCCTGTATTCATAACGCTATTGTTTCATGGAGGGCATTTCGTCCAGCATCCGCTCGATCATCGTCATCTGAGCGGGCGAGCTGTCGAGCTTGCCCCGGATCACTTTCTCGGCGATGTCGACCGACAGCATGGCGATCTGTCCGCGCACCTCGCGGATGGCCGCCTCCTTTTCGAGCCGTATCTGGCGCTTCGCCTCTTCCAGTTGCTTCTGGCCTTCGTTCTGAGCCTGAGCCTTCGCCTCCTCGATGATCCGCTGTTTGGCGGCGGCGGCCTCGTTCAGGATACGCATCTGCTCCTCGCGAGCCTTCTGAAGCAGAGCCTCGCTCTCGGACTTGATGCCGGCCAACTGCTCGTTCGCCTGCTTGGCCGCTTCCAGAGACTTTTCGACGTAAACCCTCCGCTCCTCCACCATCCGGGTAATCACGGGGAAGCCGAACTTCGCCAGAAGCACGAAGACGACCCCGAAAGAGATCACCATCCAGAACAGCAGGCCCGACTCGGGTTGTAAGAGTCCCATAGCTTATCCTTTCCGTTAAAGCGCGAGGAAACAAACCACCACAGCGAACAGGGCGACGCCTTCGACCAGAGCCGCGATGATGATCATGTTCGTCCGGATATCGTTCGATGCCTCGGGCTGACGCGCAATGGCCTCCATGGCCGATCCGCCGATCTTGCCGATGCCGATGCCGGCTCCGATCGCCGCCAGACCCGCTCCGAGAGCCGCTCCCAGCTTACCCAAACTTAACTCCGCAGCAACTTGCAACAAAATTGTCAGTAACATAGCTTCTTTGTTTTAAATGTTATTGTTTCGAATTAGTAATCGTCCTATCTCATCGTTCCTCATTTTCAGGAAATCCTCCGTTACCTCGATCCGCCGTCGGCCTCGGGCCTCCGTTCCGGTGCGAAACGTCAGATTTCCGCCTCCTCGTGCGGCTCGTGCCGAACCCGCGCCAGTCCGATGAACACGGCCGACAGCATCGTGAAGACATAAGCCTGCAGGAACGCCACCAGCAGTTCCAACAGATTCATGAATATGCTGAACAGCACCGACACGAACGTCATCGACGCATTCACGGCCGCCCCCATGCTGACCGTCACGAAGATCACGCACGTCAGGCTCAGAATCACCGCATGTCCGGCCATCATGTTGGCGAACAGACGGATCATCAGCGCGAACGGCTTCGTGAAAATCCCGACCAGCTCGATCGCCGGCATCATCGGCACGGGAACCTTGAGCCATGCGGGTACTTCGGGCCAGAAAATCTCCTTCCAGTACTCCCGCGTTCCGAACAGGTTCACGGCAAGGAATGTACACAGCGCAAGCACCAGCGTCACGGCGATGTTGCCCGATACGTTCGCCCCGCCCGGGAAGAACGGGATCAGCCCCATCAGGTTGTTGACGAAAATGAAGAAGAACACCGTCAGCAGATAGGGCGCGAACCGTTTGTAATCCCGGCCGACGCAACTCTTGATCAGATCGTCGTGAACCATCATCACGAACATCTCCACCGCGCCGACGAATCCTTTCGGCACGGCTTTCTCGACCGTCCGCTTCTTGTACCATCTCGCTACGCCGAGCACGATGCATATCAGAATCAGACTGTTAAGCATCAGCGCGAAAGCCGTTTTCGTGATCGACAAATCGAGCGGTCTGACATCTTCTCCGTCGATCCGTTCGACGATCTTGCCCTCGTAAGGTCCCTCCGCCGCGATCCGGTAGCCGCCGTACTCGGCCCCGTGAGCCAGACGCGACGACATGAAGACATCCCAGCGCCCCGTCTCGCTTCGCAAAATCACCGGAAGCGGCACGCTCAGCTCGCGTCCGTTCCACGACGTGATATGCCACTCGTACGAGTCGCCGATATGCCCGAAGACGATCCCTTTCACATCGACCGTCTCGCCCGACCCGCCTTGGGCGGCCGCTGCGGGCAGAGTCCCGAAAACGAACAGGCAGGCGCAAATCAGTATGTAGCGTAACTTAGTCATCGTTTTCTCGTCCTGTTTCCGGTTTCTTTCCGTACTTGCCGAAAAGCACCGTTTCATAGATCAGGTAAATCAGATAATATCCCATGAGCGTCAGCACGAAATCCGTGTTCTGCACGCCGACGCCCAGCGTATAGACGCCGATGGCGACGATCGCCAGCAACAGCTTGGCGATTTTCATGCCCATGTAGAGCCAAATGAAACGCTTGCGTCCCCGGTTGCGGTCCAGCAGCGTAATGAACAGCAGCTCCCACAGCAGAAAACCCAACGGAATGTACGGAAAGACGCTCAGGTAATGCCCCGGAAAAGCCGACCGGATCAGCGCGGCGCCGCCCCATCCGGCCGCCAGCGTGAGGATCGTCACCCCGATGACGAACCGCCTTGCGAATCTGTGTTCCGAATCGTTCATCGCTCTTTCCGACTATGGCCATAAACCGCGCCGCTACCCGACGCAAACCGTCACCCTGTTCTTTTTCACCTCGACGAAACCGCCCTCGACCGAGAGCGATTTCTCCTCGCCTCCCTTCTCGACGTACTTCACATTCCCGCGCACGAGCGCCGAAATGATCGGGGCATGGTTGCGCAACACGGTGAACTCCCCCGATGCGCCGGGCAGCGTCACGCGCTCCGCTTCGCCGCGGAAAAGCGTCTTTTCGGGGGAGAGTATCTCGAGCGTCATACGGCAGCCTGCGCTTTGAGTTTCTTACCCTTCTCGATAGCCTCCTCGATCGTGCCCACGTTCAGGAAAGCCGGTTCGGGCAGGTCGTCGACCTCGCCGTCGAGAATCATTTTGAATCCCTTGATCGTATCCTCGATTCCGACCATCACGCCCGGCACGCCGGTAAACTGCTCGGCGACCGTGAACGGCTGCGACAGGAAACGCTGCACGCGGCGCGCCCGGTTGACCGTCAGGCGGTCTTCGTCCGAAAGCTCCTCCATGCCCAGAATCGAGATAATGTCCTGCAGCTCCTTGTTGCGCTGCAGAATCTGCTTCACGCGCTGTGCGGTCCGATAGTGCTCCTCGCCCACGACCAGCGGATCGAGAATGCGCGAGGTGGACTCCAACGGATCGACCGCCGGGTAAATGCCCAGCTCGGTGATCTTGCGGCTCAGCACCGTCGTGGCGTCCAGATGGGTGAACGTCGTGGCCGGAGCCGGGTCGGTCAAGTCGTCGGCCGGCACGTAGACCGCCTGCACGGAGGTAATGGACCCTTTCTTGGTCGAGGTGATCCGCTCCTGCATCGCGCCCATTTCGGTAGCCAGCGTCGGCTGGTAGCCGACGGCCGACGGCATGCGGCCCAGCAGGGCCGACACCTCCGATCCGGCCTGCGTGAAACGGAATATGTTATCGATAAAGAACAAAATGTCCTTGGTCCCCGTACCGGCATCGCGGAACGATTCGGCCACCGTCAGCCCCGACAGAGCCACCGAGCTCCGGGCTCCGGGAGGCTCGTTCATTTGGCCGAACACGAGCGTCGCCTGCGATTTCTCGACCTCGGCGTAATCGACCTTCGACAAGTCCCACTCGCCTTTCTCCATGCTTTCTTTGAAAGCCTCGCCGTAACGGATGACGCCCGACTCGAGCATCTCGCGCAACAGGTCGTTGCCCTCGCGAGTACGTTCGCCGACGCCCGCGAACACCGAAAAGCCGTGGTGTCTTTTAGCGATGTTGTTGATCAGCTCCATGATCAGCACGGTCTTGCCGACGCCCGCCCCGCCGAACAGGCCGATCTTTCCTCCCTTGGAGTACGGCTCCAACAAGTCGATCACCTTGATTCCGGTGTAAAGCACCTCTTGCACCGTCGTCAGTTCGTCGAACTTCGGCGGCTCGCGGTGAATGGGGTAGGCGCCCTTTCCGTCGAGCGGCTTCATGCCGTCGATCGCCTCGCCCACGACGTTCATCAGGCGGCCCTTGATCTGCTCGCCCACGGGCATCGTGATCGGCCGGAAATACGAGACGGCCTCCATACCGCGGCGCAACCCGTCGGTACTGTCCATCGCCACGGTACGAACCGTATTCTCGCCGATGTGCTGCTGCACCTCGACGATCAGCGTCCGGCCGTCGTCGCGGCGGATGTCCATCGCGTCATGGATGCTCGGCAGCACGATCTCGTTCTCCGGTCCCTCGAACGCCACGTCCACGACCGGGCCGATGATCTGCGAGATATGTCCCGTGATTTTACGACCGCCGGCAGCGCCTGCTATTTTTTCCGATTCCATACTCTATATCCTGTTTAAAACACGTTCAAAGGTACGGAGTTGAACGGGACAAAAAAGTCCTGACACGCCTAATTGATGACCTAAAAGTCGTTTTCGGGCTTTCGTTCCGCTTGCAACTCCGCTACGGTATGACTACCTTTGTTCCGGTTCGTTTCCAATTTAACAAAAGTTCCCCCGATGGCAAAAAAAACAGCGCTTCCCACAGTCCGCATCGCCCAGCTCGCCCGGCACGAGAGCGGGGGCTACCTGGCTGCCAATCTCGCCGTCTCGGACGACGGATGGAACGGGCTGGAACCGTTCGACCGCCCCGTCCGGCTCGGGGGAGGAGCGCTCGTGCTGTGCGCCGGCGGCCGATGCCGCATTTCGATCAACCTGAAAATCTACGAGATCGTCGAAAACGACCTGATCGTGCTGTTTTCCGGCTCGATCGTCCACGTATCGCAGCGAAGCGACGATCTGAGCCTGCGCGCCGCGGGATTTTCGACCGACTTTCTGAAGGGCGTTCCGCAATCGGTCGTCCCGCTCTACCCCTATATGTTCCACAATCCGGTCCTCCTGCTGTCGCACGAAGACGCCGACATGCTGGCGGACTACTTCGACCGGCTGCGCGAAAAGGCAACGCGGCAGAATCATCTCTATACCCGCGAGATCACGCTGCAATTGCTGCTGTCGATGTTTTTCGAGATCAGCGCGCTGTATCAGGCCAAACATCCGAAGGACAACCGCAGGCTGACCCGCAACGAGGAAATCTTCAAACGGCTCATGCAGCTTATCATGCGCCACTACCGGGAACAGCGGGCAACGGCTTTCTATGCCCGGGAACTGTGTCTGACGCCGAAGTACCTCGCCTCGGTGGTCAAGAAGATCAGCAACCGGAGCGTGGCCGAATGGATAGCCGAGGCGGTGATTTTCGATGCCAAGACCCAGCTGCGTACTTCGCAGATGACCGTCCAGCAGATAGCCAACTACCTGAATTTCCCGAACCCCTCCTTTTTCGGCCGTTTTTTCAAGAAGCATACCGGAATGACGCCGAAAGCCTACCGGCTGAGCGAATAAGCGGTATGCGCCGCCGTCCCGTTGCACGACATCGCGCCGCCGTCCCCTCCGACATATGTTCCGTCGGCCGGGAACGGCGTCGGAAAAACAGGAAACCGCCGGCCGAGCGCCCGACGAAATCCCGATGCGCGAAACGCCTACAAGCCGCCCTTGCCTTTCCCGCCGAAAAGCTCGTAAGCCGAAACGGCCAGCGTCGCCATGCTGACACGGCAGGCCGGAGCGGTCCCGACGATCGCTTCGGCGCAGGCCGCGAGCGTAGCTCCGGTAGTCAGCACGTCGTCCACGAGCAAGAGATGGCGGCCTGCGAGCGATGCGGGGCGACGAACCGAGAAAATGCCCTTCACGTTGTCCCAGCGTTCGCTGCGATCGGCCGTTCTGGCCTGCGAGCGGTTGTACCCGCTTCGGACGACGCTGCGCGCGTCGAGCGGAACTCCCAGCGCCTCGGCGATTCCGCGCCCGAAGTATTCGGCCTGATTGTATCCCCGGCTCAGCAAGCGCCGGTAGTGCAGCGGAACCGGCACGACCACGTCGACATCCCCATAGAGCCCGCTTTCGCGCAACTCGGTCCCGAACCACCGGCCGAGCCGGAGCGCCGTCCGCCACTGCCCCCGGTACTTGAATCCGTGAATCATCGAACGATAGGCATTCCCCTGCGTAAAGAAGATCATCGAGCAGGCCTCTTGCACCGGCACAAGTCCCCAGAACTTCCGCGCTACCGGATTGTCGTGCTCGGCGCTGTAACCCGTCAGCGGCATATCCCAGCGACAGCGCGGGCACAGCAGCCGGGCTCCCTCCGGGAGCGAGCGGCCGCAGGCCGCGCAACGCTCGGGATAGAACAGGCGGAATATCTCGTAAGCATAATTCATAAGTCGACATTTCAAGTAAAAGACGGACTTATCGATATTCGGCAACCGCCTTCAGCGTATCGTTCTCGAAAATCAGGACCATTTTTTCGAGACCGATCGTGTCGGTTTCGAAATCCATATATCCGTACAGCCGGTGCCGACTAAGCAGCCGTTCTACTCCGGCAGGCCCGGTTGATTATCTCGGCGACGGTTCTCAGATCGGCGTCCGTATCCGCATACGATTCCTCCAGATAAGCTATCGTTACCCCCTATCGATCACGACGTAACTCTTCCACAGAAACAGAAGCGCCGTCGAAGCGAGATAAATCCGAAAGGCGATCCTCCACCGGTTGCGCCCGCGCCCTTTCGGACGGAATCTATCATCCGTTCTCATTCCGAAAATCCTTATCGATTCGGAATAAAAATACGAAAAAATAAGATGTCAGCGATCCGCCGTTTTTCAGCTTCCGCCCTGCAAAGGCTCGGATGTCGTCGATTTTTTCCGGAGCGGTCGTCGAACCGCTAACGCTTTTCACGACCCATGCGCCTCCCGACCGCTCATACGGTCCGGAAAACCCGGTTCCGCAAACATTCCGGCTCCGCTCCGCAGACATCGTTCAGTCCGAACGGAGCGACGGGGCAAAACCGGACGACCGGCGGCAAGCGCGTTACATCGGATCGACATCGGCCGCGACCTCGACGCTCCGGAACTCGGTCCGGGCATGCAACCGGTCGAAAAGCTCCTGTAGCAGCCGCTTGGCCTCGGCCGACGGGCTCCGGCGCTCGATTTTCAGCAGGAAACGAACCAGGAAGCGGCCCCGGATACGGTCCACGGGCGGAGCCTCGGGACCCAGCAGCCGGCGGCCGAACACCTCGCGAGCCGAGCCGGCGAACGCCCCGGCGGCCCGCCATAGCAGCTCCTTGTCGCGGTGTCGCATCACGACGGCGATCAGGCGGCAGTAGGGAGGATAGAAAAAGGCACGCCGCTCGGCCAGCTGCGATCGGACCATCGCCCCGTAGTCGCCGCGGAGGACCTGTTCGATCACCGGATGCTGCGGCTGGGCGGTCTGGATGACCACCGTTCCCGGCTCGCTGCGGCGGCCGGCGCGGCCTCCGACCTGCGTCATCAGCTGGAACGCCCGCTCGCCGGCCCGGAAGTCGGGGTAGTTCAGCAAGTTGTCTGCATTCAGAATGCCTACGAGGGACACGCCTCCGAAATCGAATCCTTTCGTAACGATCTGCGTGCCGATCAGAATGTCGGTCCGCCCCTGCTCGAACGCCTCCACGATCCGGCGGTATCCGCCCGCCGACTGCGATGTATCGGCGTCGAGCCGATCGATCGCGGCTTCGGGGAAAATGGCGGCGAGTTCCTGCTCTATTTTCTCGGTTCCGAACCCGCGCGGCAGCAGGCTTCCCGTCCCGCACGACGGGCATACGGCAGGTACGGGGATCCGGTAGCCGCAATAGTGGCAGCGGAGCGAGCCGTCGCTCTTATGATAAGTCAGCGACACGTTGCAGTCGGGGCAGTTGGCGGTCCAGCCGCAGTGACCGCACTCGACGTAAGGCGAAAAGCCCCGCCGGTTCTGGAACAGGATCGCCTGACTGCCGGCCTGCAACGCCTCGCCGATCCGGTCGAGCAGGACTTTGTTGAAGTGCGAGCGTTTTTCGCCCCGCTTGGCCGCCCGCAGCGTATCCGAAACGATCACGCGGGGCAGCACGGCGCCGCCGTACCGCTCGGCAAGCGTTACGAGCCCGTATTTTCCGGTCGCGGCGTTAAAATAGGACTCGACCGAAGGCGTCGCGCTGCCCAGCAGCGTCTTGGCGCCGCAGAGCGCCGCGAGCATGACGGCCGTATCTCGCCCGTGATACCGGGGAGCCGAATCGGCCTGCTTGAAACTGTTCTCGTGTTCCTCGTCGACGATCACCAACGACAGGAGGGGGAGCGGCAGCAGCACCGATGAGCGAACGCCCACGACGAGCCGGCCGCCGCTTCCTCCGATCAGGCGGCGGTAAACGTCCGCCCGACGGTTGTCGGTCAGCCGGGAATGGTACACGATCACCGCATCGCCGAAATGATCCCTCATCCGCCCGATCAGCTGGGCGGTCAGCGCGATCTCGGGCAACATGTACAGCACGTTGCGGCCCGCACGCAGTTCTTCGGCGATCAGCCGGATGTATATCTCGGTCTTGCCGCTGCCCGTCACCCCGTGCAGCAACACGACGTCCTTTCCGGCGAACAGCTCGCCGATCCGCTCGAAACAACGTTGCTGCGCCGGGGTCAGTTCGGGCAGGCGGAACCGGACCGCGTCGCCTTCCTTGCCGACGGCCTCCCGACGGACGGACCGGAGCAGGCACTTATCCGTCAAAGCCCTCAGTACGGCCGGAGAAGCCGTCAGCAAACGACGCGGCACGAATTTCGGGTCGTCGAAATCGGGCGGGCCGGTCCGCTCCAGATACTCGGTCATCGCCCGGTACTGCCCCCGGGCCCTCGACAGCGAATCGAGAGCGGCATGCAAATCCGCCTCGTTGCGGACCGACGGATGCAGCGCGACGAAAGTCTCCTGCGGGGGCGAGAAGCTTCCGTCGACCGCCTCCTGAACCGAAAGTCCTCCGGACTTGAGCGCCGCTGGCACGGCCGCTCGCATCACCAGCCCGAGCGGACACATATAATAAGAGGCCAGCCAGTCCCATAGCCTCAACTGCACGGACGTCGCCGCAGGACGGTCGCCGACCGTCCGTTCGACCGGCTTGACCTTCGCGGCGGCAGGACGGTCGCCGTGTATCCGGCGGACTACGCCGGTATAATACTTGCGAGCCCCGAGCTGGACGATCACGCAACTCCCCTCGGACAATTCCCCCGCCAGATGCTCCGGGACCGAAAAAGTCATCGCCGGAGTGGCCAGCGGAAGAATTACGTCGGCATACAGCCGCTCGTCTGGTACGGAATCGCTCATGGTCGCGTGTCTGAACTGATTCTGCAAAGATAGACGTTTTTGAATCGGTGCGTCGCTTCCGTCCGTTTTTCGACGGCGGGCGAGGAAACCGGAAAAGAGAGAAAAGTGTTGGCGGATTGAAAAATGTTGACGATATTTGAATAGGAAAACCGCGGCTGCCGGGAATGTCCCGAGCGAGCCGTTTTCTTTCGGACCGCGACAGCGGCCGGGAGCAATCCGACGAAGCCAGATGAAAGGGAATTTCTCAAAAACCGACCTGTTGAAGATTTTCAAGGAGTACGGGCTGATCTCGATCGGCGGACTGATGTACTCGTTCGCATGGACCAGTATCCTGATCCCCGCCGGCGTCATGGGCGGCGGGCTGAACGGAATCGGTCTGCTGATCTACTATGCGACAGGGGGAACCAACGGCGGGATTCCGCTGGGCGTGACCTTTCTGGTGCTGAACGCCGTGCTGGTCGGTGTCGCCTCGTTGCTGATCAGCCTGAAGTTCGGAGCCAAGACGATCTACGCGATCGGCTTCATCTCGGTCGCGATGGCCGTCATGCAGCAAGCCGTTCCCGACAACGTGCTCGGACTGGCCGACGACAAACTGCTGTCGGCCATTCTGGGCGGCGCGCTGGCGGGAGCCGGCATCAGCATCTGCTTCACTCAGGGCGGCAGCACCGGCGGAACCGACATCATCGCGCTGATCATCAACAAGTACAAGACCGTAAGCTACGGCAAGGTACTGATGCTGTGCGATCTGATTATCATCGGCTGCTCGCTGTTCATTTTCAAGAACATTACCTCCGTTATCTACGGCTACGTAATGGTCGCCGTGTTCGGCTATACGATCGACGCGGTGATGGCCGGCAACCGGCAGTCGGCTCAGATACTGATCGTCTCGCCGAAGTACGATCAGATCGCCGAACGCATCTTCAGCGAGATGCACCGCGGCGTCACGCTGCTCGACGGCGAGGGCTGGTACACGAAAACGCCGACGAAGGTAGTCATGGTCGTCTGCCGGAAAAACGAGACCGGCATCCTGTTCCGCGTGATCAAGGAGGTCGATCCGCATGCCTTCATGACTTTCGGCAGCGTCATGGGCGTATACGGCCTCGGATTCGAGGCGCTGAAAAAATAGCCTCCGGAATCCGTCCGCCGACACAGGGTGCGAGGACTGCCGAACGATTTCCGGAAGAGCCGACAGCGAGGAAAGCAGACCGACCTGTCCTTTCCCGGCGCGGCAAAGCGCGGCATCGGGCTTGCAAAGACCCGAGCGGAACAAAGGCCGACATGCATTCCCTGCCGGCGGGGGAAAGAAGAGAGCCGGCTCAGATCGGAACGCCTTGGTCCCGAATCGGTTCCTCCGCCGGAACGAGCCGCGTCGCGGGTAAGTTTCACCTCACGGAAACTACGTCTCTCCGCCCCCCCGAAAAGGAAAATTCCGCAACGGGCGGACGGTGCAAAAAAGCGGCGGGCTGCGGCAGACCCGGCTGCCGGAGGCAAGCTGTCGTCCGCCGCAGCGCAAGCGATGCCTTCGACCGGACAGAGAAATGTTACGAATCAAAAAGATAGGTCTGTTGCCGCGCGTCGCGCTGGCGATCGCGTTGGGAATCTTGTGCGCCTTTTGGATGCCGTCCTCCCTGTCAAGGGTATTCGCCACATTCAACGAACTGTTCGGCAACTTTCTGGGTTTCGCCATTCCGCTGATCGTTTTCGGTCTGGTCGCCTCGGGGATAGCCGAACTGGGGACCGGCTCAGGCCGGCTGCTGGGAATCACGACGCTGCTGGCCTACGGATCGACGCTGCTGGCCGGATTTTTCGCCTACTTCGTATGCCTGTGGTGCTACCCGCCGATTCTCGGTTCCGAGGCTTCTCTCGGCTCGCTCGAGACGGCCGGAGTATCCCGGCTGGTCCCGTACTTTACGGTCGAGATGCCTCCGATCGCAGACGTGACGAGCGCGCTGCTGCTCTCTTTCGTGCTCGGTCTGGGTACTGCGCGCGGCGGCGGGAATACGCTGAAAAAAGGGTTGTCGGAGTTTCGCGACGTGATCGGGCGGATCATCGAGCGGGCGATCGTTCCGTTGCTGCCGCTCTATATCTTCGGCATTTTCCTGAAAATGGGGGCCGAGGGCCAGGTGGCCGGCATTCTGTCGCTTTTTCTGAAAATCATCGCGCTCATTTTTGCGATGCATCTGCTGTTGCTGCTTTTCCAATACGGTCTGGCGGGCATCGTCTCGCGCCGTAACCCGCTGAAACTGCTTCGCACGATGCTGCCCGCCTACATGACGGCGCTGGGGACGCAATCGTCGGCGGCGACCATTCCCGTCACGCTGGAGCGAACGATCCGCAACGGCGTGAATCCCGAGCTGGCCGGATTCGTCATCCCGCTCAACGCGACGATTCATCTCTCGGGCAGCATTCTGAAAATCGTCGCATGCGCGCTGGCGATCATGTGGATGACAGGCATGCCGATCCATACGGGTCAGTACGCCGGGTTCATCGCCATGCTGGGCGTTACGATGATCGCCGCCCCGGGCGTTCCGGGCGGCGCCATCATGGCCGCGCTCGGCCCGCTGCAGTCGATGCTCGGCTTCGATGAAACGCTTCAGGGACTGATGATCGCCCTCTACATCGCCATGGACAGTTTCGGGACGGCCGGCAACGTCACCGGGGACGGCGCGATCGCGCTGATCGTCGACCGCATCTACCGCAGGCGCAAAACGCCCGATGCCGAACCGGCCGGCCGAACGGACAGCGGCGCATAACCGGGCAAACGGCCCTTTCAGCGACAACCCGTTCCTCAAGGCTCGTCCGCGCAGCTCCCTCTCATCCGATCGGACCTCGTTCCCTGCCGTCGGGCGATCTCGACTTCGCTTTTCCAACGCCGCCGCGACAGTATCCGGGTCCGGACGCACGTCGCCGCCGTGCCCGAAAAATTCCGCCGACAGACGGCTTCCCGACCCCGGACGAGGAAAATCCGCCGAAAATCCGTATCTTGTCCTCAACCAACCCGAACCGATTTTTATGAAACCGACCATTCTGCTGCTCGCCGGCATATTGATGCTGGCGCTTTGCGCCGAAGGCAAATCCTCCCGGCGCGTTCCCGCGAACGAACCCGCGACGCTCCGCGTCCACGATGCGCTCTTCCCCGCTCCTTACGGAGCCGTCCGTATCGGCGGCTATCTGGGCGAAAAGCTCGACTTGTGCATCGATAACCGGCTGATGGCTCAGGATATCGAGCGTCTCGTGCAACCTTTCCGCGACAAGCCCGACGGCAACTGGGGTTTCCGTTCCGAATTCTGGGGCAAGTGGTTCACCGCCGCGATGATGGGCTACGGCTACGCGCCGAGCGCCGAGCACCGAGCGACGGTCGACCGGGCCGTCCGCGAACTGATGGCCACGCAAAGCGCCGACGGCTACATCGGCACCTATCCCGACAGCTGTCATCTGGGCGACTGGGACATCTGGGGCCGCAAGTACGTGCTGCTCGGCCTGCTGGCCTACTACGACCAGACGAAAGAGACCGCCGCGCTCGAAGCGGCCCGGCGCGTGGCCGACCACCTGATCGCCGAGGCGGGCCCCGGGAGCGGGACGAACATCGCCGCGACAGGCTGGATCGGTTGGAAAGGACTGGCCTCCTGCTCCGTACTCGAACCCATAGCGCTTCTTTATCAACGGACCGGAGAGAAACGTTACCTCGATTTCGCACGGCATATCGTCCGCTCGTGGGACGAGCCGAACCGACTGGCACCGGCGGGCCTCCGCCTGATTCAGGAGGCTATCGGCGAAACGGCACCGTGGAAGATGAGCGGGGCGCCGAAAGCCTACGAAATGATGTCCTGTTTCGAGGGACTGTGCGAACTGTACCGCGTCACCGCAGAGCCGCTCTATCTGGAAGCCGTGCAGCGGCTGGTCGACGCGCTCGTCCGCGACGAGATCATGATCGCCGGGTCGGGCTCGGTAGCCGAAATCTGGTGTCACGGCGCCGTGCGTCAGAGCGAGCCGCTCTATCAGGGCATGGAGACCTGCGTCACGGCAACGTGGATGAAACTGATGTATCAGATGCTGCGCCTCACCGGCGACAGCCGTTGCGCCGACCGGCTCGAGACGAGCCTGTACAACGCGTTGCTCGGGGCCATGTCGCCCCGCGGCGAGTGGTGGGCCTATTACAGCGGCCTGATGGGCGAGCGGGTGCACAGCCACCAGCAGTTCCCCGACGTGGTGATGAGCTGCTGCGTGGCCAACGGTCCTCGCGGGCTGATGATCACGCCCTCATGGGCCGCCATGACCGGCCCGGACGGCGTAGCGCTGAACCTGTATGCCCCGCTGCAGGCCGAGGTCGCCACGCCGGACGGGCAATCGCTGAAAATCGATATGCAGACGGTCTACCCGGCCGACGGCCGCGTACGGATAGCCGTCGGCCTGCCTAAAAGCGAGGCTTTCGCGCTCCGCCTGCGCATCCCGCAGTGGAGCGAACGGACCTCGCTGCGAATCAACGGCGCCCCCTACGACGGCTATCTGATTCCGGGAACCTATGCTTCGATCGAGCGGACATGGAACGAGGGCGACCGGATCGAGCTCGACCTGGACATGCGCGCCCGGGTCGTCGACGCTCCGTCGGGATCGGGCGACCGGGCGATCGTCCGCGGACCGGTCGTGCTGGCGTTCGACACGCGCCTGATACCGCGGCGCGACGGCGTGAGCGAGCCGCCCATGTATCGCTACGAGTTCGACTGCGATGCCGACGGATACATCGACGCGATGCCGACGGAAAGTCCCGTCTCCGGAGTCGCCATGACGTTCGACGTTCCCTGCCTCGACGAAGCGGGCGGACGGCATCTGCTGCCGATGTGCGACTACGCCTCGGCGGGCAACTCATGGCAGGAAGGCAACCTGTTCCGCACATGGATCCCCCAGCCGTTCGACTTCCGCCACCTGTACATCAACAACCTCGACTGGCACACGAACGTGACCGTCGGCGTCGAACGACCCGAAATCCCGGAGCTGTACCGTAAATGACGAGAACCGCACGGCATCGGATCACCACCGCACCTCGACACGAATACGGGTGTAGCGGTCGCCGATGCGTACATAGATACCGTAGTCTCCGGAAGCGACGGACATCGTCGCGGGCCTGATCTTCAGCACGCGGCCCGAAGCCTCCAGATCGAACGCCTCCCGCCCCGGCTCGCAGACGGCCTCGAAGTCGGAAGATGCGAGCTCGATCTCGAGCGACTCGGTCGACCAGTCGATTATGCCGACCGGATCGTCGTATCCGGGCAATCCGTCCGCGGAGACCCGGTCGGAGAGATACTTCACGACGGCTCCCTTGTCCTCGGCGAGCCACGAGTCGACGTAGACCTTGCAATACTCGGACCCGACGACTGCAGCCGTCGTCCCCGAAGGGAAGACAAGCAGCGCATCGTCGGCGAAGATCATGTAGCCGTGACCGGGCATTACGGCCGCCTCATCGGTCAGCCCGCTCGTCGCGGGACCGCCGAGCGAGCCAATCCCGCGTACCGGACCGACGTCGGCGATCCAGAACGGCCCGTTGCTGTAAAAATTGTCGGCCTCGTTGATATAAAAGCCCGTGCTTCCCAAATAGGTCTTTCCGTTTTCCGCATCGAGCATGTTGAGCGTTACCGTTCCGGCAGGATCGGAAGGCGCGTCGTCGTCCGAGCAAGCGACAAGCGCCAGCGACAGCACGGCCGGCGCGATCCACCGCAGCATTTTCGTCTTCATATACAAAATCCGTTTTTCGTCCGGTTCGTTCCGAACGGGCCAAAGATAACGATTATTCGCGCATCGCCGCGTTACCGGTCCGATTCGCCGGACTTTTCGTATCCCCGTCCGGGCAGAGCCGACGGCGACCAGAGAGGACCGGCATTCCGCCAGTCCGGGCAAACGCGCTGGCCCGATCCGCCTGCTGCGGACTCCCGTCCGAACGGCCGCACGGAAAACCGTCCCGAACCGCCGACCGGAACCGTGCGGTATCCGAATGCCACGGGAGCGCATACGCCCGACGGGATACTTCAGGCACCCGGCGCCGTGCCGGAACGATCGCGAAGAACGCGGGACACAATCGGTTGAAACACGAATATGGAGTGCAAGCGAGCCATGTTTGCCGAAAAATTCCTAACTTTGTCGGGAATCGACACATCACTCCGAACACATGAAAAAATTCAAACGCTATCTTGTCACCTCGGCCCTGCCGTACGCCAACGGACCGGTCCATATCGGCCACCTCGCGGGCGTCTACATCCCGTCGGACATCTACGTGCGCTACCTGCGCCTCCGGGGCGAGGACGTCGTCTCGGTCTGCGGATCGGACGAACACGGCGTTCCGATCACGATCAAGGCCCGTCAGGAAGGGGTCACTCCGCAGGATATCGTCGACAAATACCATAATATCATCAAGAACGCGTTCAAAGGGCTCGGCATATCGTTCGACATCTACTCGCGCACCACGTCGCCCGTGCATCACAAGACAGCCTCGGACTTTTTCCGCACGCTGTACGACAAGGGCGAGTTCACCGAGAAGACGACGATGCAGTATTACGACGAGGAGGCCGGACAGTTTCTGGCCGACCGCTACATCGTTGGGACCTGCCCCCACTGCCGCAACGACCGCGCCTACGGCGACCAGTGCGAGAAGTGCGGCAGCACGCTGAACGCCACCGACCTGATCGACCCGCGCAGCGCGATCACCGGTTCGGTTCCGGTGCTGCGCGAGACGACGCACTGGTTCCTGCCGCTCGACAAGCACGAGGCTTTCCTGCGCAAGTGGATTCTCGAAGGGCACAAGGAGTGGAAAGTCAACGTGTACGGCCAGTGCAAGAGCTGGCTCGATCTGGGGCTCCAGCCCCGCGCCGTGAGCCGCGATCTGGACTGGGGGATTCCCGTTCCGGTCGAGGGAGCCGAGGGCAAAGTGCTGTACGTCTGGTTCGACGCGCCGATCGGCTATATCTCGGCCACGAAGGAGCTGACGCCAGACTGGGAAAAGTACTGGAAGGACGAGGAGACGAAAATGGTGCACTTCATCGGCAAGGACAACATCGTTTTCCACTGTATCGTCTTCCCGGCGATGCTGCGCGCCCACGGCGGATACATCCTGCCCGAGAACGTGCCGGCCAACGAGTTCCTGAACCTCGAGGGCGACAAGATCTCGACCTCGCGCAACTGGGCCGTCTGGCTGCACGAATACCTGGCCGACTTCCCCGGCAAGGAGGACGTGCTCCGCTACGTGCTGTGCGCGAACGCTCCGGAAACGAAGGACAACGACTTCACGTGGAAGGACTTTCAGGCCCGCAACAACAACGAGCTGGTCGCCGTGCTCGGCAACTTCGTCAACCGGGCGCTCGTGCTGACGCACAAGTATTACGACGGCAGCGTGCCCGAGCGAGGCGAACTGACGGACTACGACCGCGACATACTCGGCGAGCTGCCCCAGATCAAGAGGAACCTGGAGGAGAATATCGAGAACTACCGTTTCCGCGAGGCACTCAAGGAAGCGATGAACATCGCCCGGCTGGGCAACAAGTATCTGGCCGATACCGAGCCGTGGAAGCTGGCCAAGACCGATCCCGAACGCGTGAAGACGATCCTGAACGTCTCGCTGCAGATCACCGCGTCAATCGCGATCGCCATCGAGCCGTTCATGCCGTTCACGGCCGCAAAGATTCTTGGCCTGCTGCAGATCGGCAAGCTGGGCTGGGAGCAGCTCGGCGACACGTCGCTGCTCGAGGCCGGACACCGGATCGGCGAACCCGTGCTGCTGTTCGAGAAGATCGACGACAGCGTGATCGAAGCCCAGCTGCGGAAGCTCGCCGACACGAAAAAGGCCAACATGGCCCGCGAGGCGGGAGGCCGGACCGAACCGCAGAAAGAAAGCATATCGTTCGACGACTTCGAGAAAATGGACATTCGCGCGGCGACGATTCTCGAGGCCGAAAAGATCGCCAAGACGAAAAAGCTGCTCAAGCTCGTGATCGACACCGGCATCGACCGGCGGACGATCGTGTCGGGCATAGCCGAGCATTACACACCCGAGGAACTCGTCGGGCGACAGGTGCTCGTGCTCGTGAACCTCGAGCCGAGAGAGCTGCGCGGCGTGCTTTCGCAGGGAATGATCCTGATGGCTCAGGACTCGTCCGGTAAGCTCGTGCTGCTGTCGCCGGCAGATCGGGTCGATAACGGCGCGACGATCGGGTAAAGGCTTCCGAAAACTCCGGTCCGTCCGACAACCGGAACCGCGCCCATGCCGGACAAAGTTTTGAAGACTTAAAAACGAAGCATATGACGGACACGAATTTGGATTGGAAAAACCTTTCGTTCGGCTATATCCGGACGGATTTCAACATACGGAGCTATTTCCGCGACGGAGCATGGACGAAGCCGGAGCTGACATCCGACGAGACCGTGACGATGCACATGGCGGCCACCGCCCTCCATTACGGACAGGAGGCGTTCGAGGGGCAGAAGGCATTCCGGGGGGCGGACGGGAAAATCCGCGTCTTCCGCATTGACGAGAACGCGAAACGGCTGCGCGCGTCGGCCGACTACCTGAAGATGGCCATGCCGCCCGTCGAGCTGTTCACCGACATGGTGCGGCAGGTCGTCCGCGCCAACGAACGCTTCGTGCCTCCCTACGGGACCGGAGCATCGCTCTACATCCGGCCCGTATTGTTCGGGACCGGCCCGCAAGTCGGCGTGAAGCCCGCCTCCGAATATCTGCTGATCGTTTTCGTAACGCCCGTAGGCCCTTACTATAAAGAGGGATTCAACCCGATTCGGGTCATCATCGACCGGGACCACGACCGCGCCGCGCCGCTCGGCACCGGACACATCAAGGCCGGAGGCAATTACGGGGCGAGCCTGACTTCGGCCGAGATCGGGCACGAGAAAGGCTATCCGAGCGTGCTGTACCTCGACGCGAAAGAGAAAAAGCATATCGACGAGTGCGGCGCCGCGAACTTCTTCGCGATCCGCGACGGCCGTTACATCACGCCCAAATCGCACTCGGTACTGCCCTCGATCACGAACATGAGCCTGATGACGCTGGCCGCGGAAATGGGCTTGCAGGTCGAGCAGCGCGTGGTCGACTACGACGAGCTCGGCACGTTCGACGAGGCGGGCTCGTGCGGCACGGCCGCAGTGATCTCGCCGATCGGGAGCATCTACGATCCCGAGAACGGACGCACGTTCGCCTACAACGACGGCAAGCCGGGTCCTTGGTGCGAGAAACTCTACCACAAACTGCGCGCGATCCAGTACGGCGAGGAACCGGACACCCACGGCTGGATGACCGTATTGTAACGGTCGGGCGGAGAAAGCGCGACCGTTTCGCCGGAAACGTGCATGCAGGACGTGCAATCTGTTCGGTCTGGCCGGATCGCTGCCTGACCAGCGTATTCATATTGTAAGTGTCATATTTGCGACTATGGAAATAACCATTGGAATATTGACTCTTTTAGTGGCGATTTTGACATTAAAGTTGCAGTTTTTCTCTAAACCCCAAGAGGAATTAAAGCATTTACAAATTCAGTTTAAAGCAACTCAAAGGTTATCTTTACAAGTTCAAAAAGAATTGGAACAATTTATTTTCGAATACCACGTTGGCGAAAATGAAATCTTTTCAGGAGTCAGGTACAAAGATTATCTCGCTGAAATGAAGAAGTCATTCAGGGAAAATTTGTCTGATGAGATTTTTAATCGAGCGATAAGCTTTAAACTATCGAAAAGTAATATCTATTCAATGACAAAAAGTCTAGAAACTCAATTTGAAGCTCTATCTCAAATACATATAAATTTAACTCTCTTACTTAATAATGTGACTAGCAGGACGACTTCGGGCTCTGCCCGAATTTTTTCCGACAAAGGAAACTTCGAGCCGTAAAACCCGGAAGCATCGGAAATCCGACGGCCGGTACGGCAGGTAGCCGGGCGTCCGTACTATCCGTCGTTCAACCGCTACACTTATGACAAGCGAACAGTTGCGAAAGATCCTGTCCGTCCGAGCGACGTCCCGCTTCGGGGAGCGGATAGGCCGATTGATCGCTCGTGAGGGCCTGCTCGCCGAGACGATCGATTTGGGCACCGATCCCGACCCGAGAATCGCTTTCCGCGCGTCTTACGCTCTGGAATACGCGTTCGCGGCAGACCCGAAACGAATGGAACCGCATCTGAGCGCGTTCGTCGACCGTTACGCGGAAGTAAGCTGTCATGGCGCGCAGCGGCATTTCTCGAAAATCCTTGCGCTCCTGCTTCGACAAAAATCCCTGCGGCTGGACGACCGGCGGCTGGACCGGACGATCGAAGTCACGTTCGACCGGATGATTGACCGCTCCGTCCCGGTAGCGGTCAAAGTCTGGGCCATGGAAATTCTGGCCCGGCTGGCCGACAAGCGGCCTTGGATCGGCGAGCAGCTCGGCGAAACGATCCGTCATCTGATGGATTGCGGCGGTTCCCCCGGCTTATGCAGCCGGGGCCGGAAAATCTGTCGCCGGCTGAGCGAGGCCGGAGGCCTCCGGCCCGACCGCCCGAAGCGAAATATGTCCGTGCCCGACATGAAAACATGCAGGCCAGCCCCGAGAAGCCGCGCGCCCGAAAACCCCGACCGGTAACCGTCAGCCGAAACGCGAAAACCGACGGTTACCCCTACGACCCGCATTCCGGTCGAAATTCCGGCAGCGAGTCGCCGAACCCCGGGAGAACCGCCTTTCGACAAATTCTCCACCGAACGGAGTCCGTGCTGGAAGTCGTTGCAACACGTTCCCCGAAAGAACGCTACGGAATCCCCTATTCCGCATGCGCCCCCCGGAACGACAAGGCTCCGGCGCGGATATCGCGGCCGGCAAGCGCACGAGCCGGCGGACCGAACCGCCGACCGCATTGGGCCGAACCGCCGGCCACACCGATCCGGTCCCGCTGCGTGAAGCGTCGCCCGTAGCCAGACCGTTTCCTCTCGCATACTCCCGATCTCCGCAGACGCCGGCACAGAAACCCATGACGTACGGGCGCTTCCGGCAGCACCCGCCTTTTTCCGCGTTTTTTTCGTATCTTTACTGCAAAACAAAAAGGCGATCCAATGGCGAAGAAACTGACCGTAGCGCTGATCTACGACTTCGACGGCACGCTCTCTCCGGGCAACATGCAGGAATACGACTTCATTCCGGCCGTCGGAAAAAGCAACCGCGAGTTCTGGGAAGAGAGCAACCAGACGGCCATGGAGCAGGACGGGGACCCGATCCTCGCCTATATGTATCGGATGCTGCACGAGGCCAAGAATTCGGGCATTTCGCTGCGGCGCGAGTCGTTCGCCCGCTCGGGGCAGAACATCCGGCTGTACGAAGGAGTCCGCGAATGGTTCCCGCGCATCAACGCCTACGCCGCAGCGAAAGGCATTCAGCTGCACCACTATATCAACTCGTCCGGACTGCGCGAAATGATCGAAGGCACGCCGATCGCGCGGCAATTCAAGAAAATCTATGCCAGCTCCTTCTTCTACGATGTCGACGGAGTGGCCTACTGGCCGGCCGTGGCGGTCAACTACACGAACAAGACGCAGTTCATCTTCAAGATCAACAAGGGTATCGAAAGCGTCTACGACAGCGAGCGTATCAACGAGTTCATCGAAGAGGAAAAAAGGCCCGTCCAGTTCCGCCACATGATCTACTTCGGCGACGGGACTACCGACATCCCGTGCATGAAACTCGTCAAACAACAGGGGGGCCACTCGATCGCGGTATACAACCCGCGCTCGCGGCAAAAAAGGCAGACGATGGAACAGCTGATCCGCGACAACCGCGTGAGCTACATCTGCGCGGCGGACTACAGCCCCGACAAGGAGATCGACACGCTGGTGCGCACGATCATCGACAAGATCCATGCGGACGACCGGCTCAGCAAATTCTACAGAAAGACCGAGCCATGACCGAGCACGAGGAACTGAAGCGCAACCGGCGGATACTGCTCGGGGTATTCATCGTCCTGTTCATTGCGGTCGTACTGATCGGATTCATAGGTCATTACACGAAGTGAAAAAATTTATTTTACCAAACTATGAAAATTATTTTTGCTACCAACAATAAACACAAGCTAAAGGAAGTTCAGGCCGTATTGGGCGACGGCTACCGGCTTGTCACGCCCTCCGAGCTGGGTATTACCGAGGAAATTCCGGAAGACCGCCCTACGATCGAAGGCAACGCTTCCCAGAAATCGCACTACCTGTACGAGCGCACGGGAGCCGACTGCTTTGCCGACGACACGGGCCTCGAGGTCGAGGCGCTCGGCGGGGAGCCGGGAGTTCGCTCGGCACGCTATGCGGGACCGGGACACGATTCGGAGCGCAACATGGAGCTTCTGCTGCGCAATATGGAAGGCATAACGGACCGGAGGGCCCGCTTCCGCACCGTCATTTCGCTGATTCTCGACGGAGAAGAGCATCTTTTCGAAGGAATCGTCGGAGGCGTATTGCTGACGGTTCCCCGCGGCACGAACGGCTTCGGATACGATCCGATCTTCGTTCCCGACGGGTATGCGGAAACTTTCGCCGAAATGAGCGACGAAGCCAAGAACGCGATCAGTCACCGGGGACGCGCCGTCGCAAAGCTGGCCGCCTTCCTCAACAGCCGTCCCTGATGCGCACCTACAAAGCGCGCGGCATCGTACTCCATACGATCAAATACGGCGACAGTTCGGCGATCGCCTATCTGTTCACGGACGTGCTGGGCCGAATGAGCTACATGGTGCAGGGCATCCGCAGCAAGCGGGGCCGGGGCAACAAGGCGGCGCTTCTCCAGCCGATGTTTCTCGTCGAATTCGAGGGTGTCGAACAGCCGCACGCGCAAATGCACCGCATCCGGGAAATGCGCAGTCTCCGCCCGCTGATGTCGGTCCCGTTCGATGTGCGCAAAAGCACGATCTCGATGTTCATGGCCGAGGTGCTGTACCGGCTGATCCGCGAGGTCGAGGCCAACGAGCCCCTGTTCGACTTTCTCTGCGAGGCCGTGCTGAAGCTCGACGCGATGCGGGAGGGAATCGCTAACTACCACCTCTGGTTCCTCGTACGGTTGTCCGCCTATCTGGGCTTCTATCCCGGCAACGAGTATATCGAAAACGGCTGCTTCGACATCCGGGGCGGGCTTTTCACGCCGTCGATGCCCGCCCACCGCATCGGCATGAACGAGGCGTGCGCCCGGCTATTGGGCACCCTGATGGAGTGCGAAGCCGACGCTTTGGCCGAGATCCCGCTTTCCCGCGCACGGCGTACGGAATTCATGGAAGCGATGCTGTCCTTTTTCGGCTACCATTTCGATTCGATCCACTCGGTCCGCTCGATCTCGATCCTGCGCGAAGTTTTCTGACGCCGCGCGATAAGGTCCTTCCCTTGAATACCGCATCTTTCGCGCAAATCCCGCCCAGCATTCCACGCAATCATCCGGGCCGGGTATCAAGCGACAAGACCCCCTCCCGAACAGCCGAACAACAGCCGCGGACCGCCCGACCGGACACGGACGAAGACGGCCGGAAAGGCCGAGATGTACTGCAGCGACAAAACGAAGAACGCGGACCGACTCCTCGGCCGAACGGCAGGCGAACGGCATTCGCTTTCCCGAATAATCCGTTAACTTTGTACCATGTCAAATTCGAGCTATTACTCATGAAAAGAACCGACTTTTTCAGAAAAATCGCAACGGCCGTCATCGCGCTGCTGTTCTGCCAGCCCGCGACTTTCGGCCAGACTTACCGCCGCATAGCCGGCTGGCCGGACGAGACGAACCGGCGAATCGAATCGTTTCTGAACTCGACGCTCGCCATGAAGGAGCGGAAGGTCGCCGTATTCGACTGCGACGGCACGCTGATCGGCCAAGTGCCCCACTACCTGAGCGAGGAATCGATGTACGACTTCGCCGTAGCGAACTACAAGGACCGTCAGGACAAGCTGTCGAAAGAAAAATGGAAAATCTGCGAAGAACTGGCCGCGGGCGACAACGTGGCCGTCTCCTACACGCAGCGGTGCATCGACTTCTTCGCCGGACTGACGCCCGACGAGCTGAGTAACGCCGGCTGGGTCTGCTACCAAAACAAGTTCGCGGGCAAGTTCTATCCCGAAATGAAGGAGCTGCTGGCCAATCTGGAGGAATACGGCTTCGAGATATGGATCGTAACGGCCTCGACGGAGCTGCTCTATCAGCGGTTCGTCCACGAGCAGCTCGGCATTCCGGTCGACCGCATTCTGGGCGTCAAGTCGTGCATCCGCGACGGCATCGTGACCGACGAGGTCGTGCGTCCGATCCCCCAAGACGCAGGCAAGGCCGAAGTCATCCACACGTTCATCAAGGCCCGTCCGCTGATCGTAGGCGGCAACTCGCGCGGAGACATGGAGATGATGCACGAGTCGGTCGGCCTGAGAATACTGGTCAATCCCGACGACGCGAAACCCGAGCAAGCTATGGGCGGAAAGACCGTCAAATCATATTGGGAGAACGATCCGATGACGCTGATCGTCGCAAGCGACGACCGCCCCGACGAAAGCATCGAATGGACGACCGGGAAACTCGGCGTTGCCCGCAATCCGTCGCATCCGAAGCCCTGACGATTTTCCCGCGCAAAAGCGAAAAACGATTCGGGAACCGCTTTAGAGCGGTTCCCGAATCGTTTTTATATACTTTATCGAATATACTTTCCACGACAGCGGACGGAAGGCAAAAGACCGCCGAAATTCGACCGGACCGCATATTCCGCCGAATCCCCGTCCGTGCTTTCGACAAAAGCGCAGGAACAAGCGAAAAAATCTAACGATAAAAGTCGGCAGCGACCGGACGAAGCCCCGATCCGGGAATTATCCGCGTCCGCCTTCCTACGCATACGCAATCCCCTCCGGGACAATTTATCTAAAATCCCTTGCTTTCGCTTCCCGAACCTGCGACCGTCCGACGGCAGGATCGTTTTCGCACGGAAAGTCGGTGCAACACAACGCATTCGCACACGAGCACACCGAAAAAAGACCGGCATCTTCTCCGCGGACCGGTTTCCCGCCTATTCGATTCCGCGCAGCCGTTTCTCCCAAGCCCAGGCCGAACGAAGCGTATCCTCGATCGACCGCTCGGCCTTCCATCCGAGCTCTCGGTTCGCATACGAGGTATCGGCCCAGATCTTCTCGATGTCGCCGGTCCGGCGGCCGACGATCTTGTGCGGCACACGCACGCCGGTAGCCCGTTCGAACAGCGAGACGAGTTCCAGTACCGAACGGCCGCGACCCGTACCGATATTGAAGTATTCGTAGCGGTTCTTGCCCTTCCCGCCGATCATCCGGCCTACGGCCACGACGTGGGCCTTGGCCAGATCGACTACGTCGATATAGTCGCGGATCGCCGATCCGTCCGGCGTGTCGTAATCGTCGCCGAATACGCTCAGGCACTCGCGGATACCGGCCGCCGTCTGCGTGATGAACGGGACCAGATTGCCCGGTACGCCCTTGGGAAGCTCGCCGATCAGTGCCGAGGGGTGCGCTCCGATCGGATTGAAGTAGCGAAGCGCTATCCCGCACAGCTCGGGATAAGCCGCCACCGTATCGCGCAGAATATCCTCGCATATCTGCTTCGTGTTGCCGTAAGGCGACGTGGCCGGCTGCCTCGGCGTCTGCTCGGTGACGGGCAACGCTTCGGGCTGGCCGTACACGGTGCACGACGACGAGAAGACAAGATTGCGTACCCCTTTCTCCCGCATCAGGTCGAGCACGTTGAGCAGCGACAGGATATTGTTGCGGTAATAGAGTAGCGGCTTCTCGACCGACTCGCCGACAGCCTTCGACGCGGCGAAATGGATAACCGCGCCGAACCGGTAGCGGTCGAACACGCCCGCCAGCGCCTGCCTGTCATCACAATCGACACGCTCGAAGGGCACGTTCCGCCCGGTGATTTCCCGAACGCCCTCGACCGCCTTCATTTCGGAATTCGACAGATTGTCGACGATCACGACATCGTATCCCGCCTCGATCAGCTCCACGGCCGTATGAGTTCCGATATAGCCGGCCCCCCCGGCCACCAATACACATTCTTTCATTATAATAAGTCTTTTTTAACGTTCCGTTCTGTTCTTATAAAATTCGCTCGCCCATCGAACGATTCCCGCCGATTTTCCACGACTCCGAAAGGCATTCCGCGCAAAACCGCCCGCGCAGCGACCGTATCCGTATCCGCGAAATATCACTCTTTCTCCTCCAACTCGCAGAGCCGCCGCAAAGCGTAATCCCGGTCGGAACCTTCCGCGCAGTCCGCCATTCTGCGATAATATGTCGCCGCGGCCGGACGGTCTCCCTGCCGAACGTGCAACTCGGCCAGATCGGCCAGTATCGTCATATCGCGCGGAGCCAGCCGCTCGGCCCGCATCAACACAGAGGCTTCGCCTCGTCGTAACGGCCATAGTCCCCGATCTCGCCCAGTGCACGGATTTTGCCGAAACGCATGTCGAGACGCGAAGGGTACGCCTCGATTCCCCGATCGACATACGCTATCCCCCGCCGGACGAGCGCCGTACCGTAACGTACCGCCTCGGACAGAGAAAGTTCCCGGCAGGAGCCGGTCGAATCGACCGTTTCGAGAGTCGGCCCGTTCCCGTCCCCGGGACTATCCCCCGACACGATCAGACTCTGCCGGGCCATGCGGAAACAATCGTTCAGCCCGGCGACAAAAAACTCCGCCGGACGCTCGGCAGACGCCTCCCATTGCCGCAACACTCGCCGAGCGGCAGCCGTATCGCCCTTGGAAAAACAGTCTGAGAAACGCTCGTCGAACGACTGAGCCGTCAAAGCCGGAACGGCAGACAGGATGAAGCTCAACAGACAGGCCAGCCGGCGAACGACCGTCCGGCAGACACGGTCCTTTTTTCCCGGCGTCGGATGCGCCTCGGGACCGGGCCAGCGGAATACGGCTACTTGTATCTCATCCATTTGTAAAGCTCCTTGAAACCCGGTTTCTTGCCGTACATGAATATGCCCACCCGGTAAATCTTGCCGGCCGTCCACACCATCGCGACGAAACTCGCATAGAGCAATCCGACCGAAAGGACAATCTGCCAGAGAGGCACCCCGTAGGGCATGCGCGCCATCATGATGATCGGCGAGGTCAGCGGGATGATACTGCACCAGACGGCCAGCGAGCTGTTGGGCTCGCGCATGACGTTCATCATCACGATCAGCGCGAATATCATCGGAATGGTCACGGGCAATTGCAGTTGCTGGGTGTCCTGTACGTTGTCGACCGCGCTGCCGATCGCCGCGAACATCGCCGCATAGAGCAGATAACCGCCGACGAAATAGACGAGGAAGCCGCCGAACATCCGGGCAAGAAACCCGAAGTCGGTCACTCCCCTGAGCGCCGACAGCGTATCGGCATCCATTCCCGAGGGCATCTGTCCGGCCAGCGCGGCGCTTTGGGCCAGCGCGTCGCCGGCCAGCATCTGCACGGCGGCAGTCCCGAGCACCAGCACGACCGCCACCCAGATCAGAAACTGCACGACCGCCACCGAAGCGATGCCCAGAATCTTGCCGAGCATCAGCTCGAAAGGCTTGACCGACGACACGATGATCTCGAGCACCTTGGAGCTTTTCTCCTCCACCACGCCCTGCATGACCATCGCCCCGTACATGAACACGAACATGTAGATCAGAAAGCCGAACACATAGGCCGACACCATCGACAACACGCTCGAGCTGGCCCGGTCCCCTCCCGCCTCGTCGATTCGGAAGGCTTGCAGCGTCACGTCCGTCTTGACGCTCTGCATGATCTGCGGCAAATCGTCGATAGCGTAAGCCTTCAGCTTTTCCGCCTCCAGAATCTGCCCGATCCGCTCGGCGATCGCGCCCTCCAGATCGAGCGTCGAAGCCTCGTGCGTATACAGGCGGACATCCGAGGGATCGGCCAGCACGTCGGGTCCTATCACCAGATAGCCGTAGAACTCGTCCTTATCTTCCCTCAGCCGTTCCTCGCTCCGATCAGCCGGTACGAAAACCGTCTCCCGGTCGCCCTGCAGCTTGTCGCCGACGATTCCGCTGCGGTCCACGACGGCGATCCGCTTCACCTGATCGCTGCGAAGCTGCATGACGAGCGCCGGAGCGACCATCAGCCCGACCAGCAGCAGAGGCGTGAGAATCGTCGTCAGAATGAAGCTTTTTTTGCGCACGCGCTGATTGAACTCGCGGCTCACGATCAGTCCTATCTTGCTCATAAGGTCAACTCTTTTCGTTACGTCCGCGTTACAGCTCGCCGCCGACGGCACGGATAAAAATATCGTTCATACTCGGAATGATCTCCTCGAAACCGCGAATCTCGACCCGCTCGTTGAGCAGCGAGAGCGCGCTACGGACCGAATCGGCCGAAGGCAACTGGAGCCGCATCGTCAGCAACCGGCCCTCCGGTCTCGGCTCCGCCACGACACGGGCCACCCGCTCCAGCGCCTGCAGATCGAGCGCCGAGAGGTCGCCCGCGAAGTCGATGCGGAAAACGTTGCCGCCGTGCCGGCGCCGCACTTCGTCGACCGGACCGCTCAGAACGTTCCGCGAGCGGTCGATCAGCGTGATATGGTCGCATATCTCCTCGACCGACGACATGTTGTGGGTCGAGAAAACGATCGTCGCGCCCGCATCTCGCAGCGCGAGTATCTCGTTCTTGAGCAGATTGGCATTGACCGGATCGAAACCGCTGAACGGCTCGTCGAAAATCAGCAATTCGGGCTCGTGCAGCACCGTGACGATGAACTGTACCTTTTGGGCCATCCCCTTGCTCAGTTCCTCGACCTTCTTGTCCCACCAGCCGGCAATGCCGAACTTCTCGAACCACCGCTTCAGCCGGAGCGCGGCCTCGCGCTTGGAAAGCCCCTTGAGCTGGGCGAAATAGAGCGCCTGTTCGCCGACTTTCATCTTCTTATACAACCCCCGTTCCTCGGGCAGATAGCCGATGCGGCGGACGTCCTCCGGCGCGAGACAGCGGCCGCCGAGCAGAACGCGGCCTTCGTCCGGAGCCGTGATGCGGTTGATGATACGGATCAGCGTCGTCTTGCCGGCGCCGTTGGGACCGAGCAAGCCGTAAACGGCCCCCCGGGGAATCGCGAGCGACACGTCGTGCAGCGCGGTATGCGTCGCATACCGCTTCGTCACGTGCTCGACACATAGTAAATCCATGCGCTATTATTTATCGTCCACTGCGGACAAAGGTATGCAAATCTCGCCATAAATGCTTAGATTTGTACTTATTTTTAAACCCGCTCCGCACCGCCCGCACCGGGGTCCGTCCGCCGGTTCCGCACCGAGAACCGGCGGACGACGGGGCAAATCCCGAATAAGATGCTTTATCCGCTGAAATTCAAACCGATTCTCAAGGAAAAGATATGGGGAGGCCGCCGGCTCGGCGAGAAGCTGGGCAAAAGGCTTCCCGCAGGACGCGCCGTCGGCGAAAGCTGGGAGCTCTCCGGCCTCGACGGCAACCGGTCGGTCGTCCGCAACGGTCCGCTGAAGGGCAACGATTTGGAGGAACTGATCGAGGTCTACATGGGCGAGCTGGTCGGCGACCGCGTATACGAACGTTTCGGCCTTCAGTTTCCGTTGCTCATCAAGTACCTCGACGTACAGCAGCCCCTGTCGGTCCAAGTGCATCCGAACGACGATCTGGCCGCCGAGCGGCACGGCTCCTACGGCAAAACCGAAATGTGGTACGTGGTCGACTGCGGCCCCGACGCCGCGCTCCGCGTCGGATTCGACGGGCCCGTCACCCGAGAACAGTACGCCGAACACGTCGAGCGAGGCACGCTTCCCGAACTTATGGCAAAAGCCCGCGTACATCCGGGGGATACGTTCTTCATCCCGGCCGGCACGGTCCACACGATCGAAGGCAGCGTGCTGATCGCCGAAATCCAGCAGGCTTCCGACATCACCTATCGGATATACGACTGGGACCGGGTCGGGCCGGACGGGCGAAAGCGGGAACTGCAAACCGATCTGGCCGCCGACGCGATCGACTTCGCTTCCGGGACGTCGTTCGATGTCACGGCCGCGCCGGAGCGAAACCGGTTCGTCACGCTGAAAAAATGCCCTTATTTCACAACGAACCTGCTGCTGCTCGACGGACGGATCGAGCGCAACCACGTCGGGCGCGACTCGTTCGCCGTTTACATGATGCTCGACGGGCGGATGACCCTCTCGTGGGACAAGGGGACCGAAACGGTCGACCGGGGCGAAACCGTACTGCTACCCGCCTGTATCGAGGAGATCGGGCTGGAAGGCCGGGGAAAACTGCTCGAAATCTACATAGACTGACTCTATCGATGCCAAACGTATGGGATACCAAGAAGAAAAACAGCGGCAACTGGATATCCGCTACCTGAAGATGGCGACCGTCTGGGCCGAGAACTCGTATTGCGTGCGACGGCAGGTCGGCGCGCTGATCGTCAAGAACAAGATGATTATCTCCGACGGCTACAACGGCACGCCGTCGGGCTTCGAGAACGTCTGCGAGGACGAAGCCGGCCGCACCAAGCCCTATGTGCTGCACGCCGAGGCCAACGCGATCACGAAAGTCGCCAAGTCGAGCAACAGCAGCGAGGGAGCGACGCTCTACGTCACCTCGTCGCCCTGCATCGAGTGCGCGAAACTGATCATTCAGAGCGGCATCCGCCGCGTCGTGTTCTGCGACGACTATCACAGCAGCGACGGCATCGAGCTGCTGCGCCGCGTCGGCATCGAGGTGGAGAAAGTAACCCTTCCCCCGGCCCGCTGACCTGCCCGGGCAAAAAAGACCGAACCGAAAAATCATGAGCAAGCGCAAGAAAAACCGGTACGCGATCCAGCCGGCGGAATCGTCGCCGAAATCCCTGCCGATGCCCTCGCGGTATTCGACAAGAGAGTACCGGCTCGTGCAAGTATTCGTAGAAGGCTACGACGACGTGGCGTTTTGGCGCGGCATTTTCGACGACTACGAGACCGAGTGGCTGAAATTCGAGATCAGCGTTCCGCCGAGGCAAGACCTGGCCAAGGGCAAGAAAGTGCTGCTGGGCATGATCGGCGAGTGCTGCGACGACCGCATTCTTTGCGTGGACAGCGACTTCGACTACCTGTTCGAGGACTTCAACGAGCAGTCGCGCCAAGTCAACCGGACGCCTTACCTGTTCCATACCTATGCCTATGCGACGGAAAACTATCTCTGCTGGCCCGCTTCGCTGCACAAGGTCTGCGTCAAGGCGACCAAGAACGATACGATGATCTTCGATTTCGAGCGCTTCATGGGTCGCTACTCCCGAGCGATCTATCCGCTGTTCCTGTGGTATGCCTACTCCGCCCGCCGCAAAAGCGAGAAAGCGTTCACGCTGGTCGATTTCCGCAGCAGCGTCCGGCTCAACTACCTCGACATCCGCGAAGACGGGCAGCAGACTCTCGAATGGCTCGAGCGGCAGGTCTCCAAGCGCGTCCGGATGCTCGAGACGCACAACCCGCAATGGGCCGCCGAGGTGGAAACGTTCGGGCAGCACATCCGCAACCGGGGAGTCGAGCCGAACAACGTGCATCTGTTCATGCAAGGGCACACGCTGATGGATAATGTCGTACTGATCCTGCTGCACACCGTCTGCGACAAGCTCCGCGACATGAACATCGACCGCATTGCAGCCGGAACGAAACAGGGCATCTCGCTGAAAAACGAACTGAGCAACTACAACAACTCGCTGCGCAACGTGCGCGAAGTGCTGCTCGACAACGAACAGTACAAGGACTGTTTCCTGTACCGGAAACTCCGGCAGGATATCGAACGGTACGTCAGCAAGCTGACGCAGGGAAGCCGCAGGCGATATCCCGACTTTTCCCGAAACACGCAAACGCCATGACCGACACGATCAAGAATTTCCCGAACCGCCTGCACCGAATGACGCAGGTATTTTACCGCGAAGTGCCTTCGCAGGTCGCCGCGCGCCGATTCGTCGACTCGCTCGTGAACCTGCTTTTCCCGGTCCGCGACCGGCGGGGCATGTCGCTTAAGGAGATGGACCTGCGCTGGGAGAACCTGCAGCAGGATTTCCTGCATATCATCACGCCGCTCTGCTCCGGCATGGACTGCTGCTGCGAGCGGCTGACGGCCCGGTTCTTCGCCGAGATTCCGCTGATCTACGCGGGGCTGATGAAAGACGCGAACCTTTACAAGAGCTGCGACCCGGCCGCCTATTGTACCGAGGAAGTGATCCTGTGCTATCCGGGCTTCTACGCCGTTATGGTATACCGGCTCTCGCATGTGATGCACCGGCTGGACATTCCGGTGCTGCCGCGCGTCGTATCGGAATATGCCCACAGCCAAACCGGCATCGACATTCACCCGGGCGCCACGATCGGTCCGCGATTCTACATCGACCACGGAACGGGCATCGTCATCGGCGAGACAACCGTCATCGGCCGGAACGTGAAGCTTTATCAGGGCGTCACGCTCGGCGCGCGGTTCGTCGAGAAGGAACTCACAGGTGTCAAGCGGCATCCGACCATCGAGGACAACGTCATCATTTACGCCGGCAGCACGATTCTCGGCGGAGACACGGTCGTCGGCCACGACACGGTGATCGGCGGAAACGTCTGGCTGACCGAATCGGTACCGCCCCATTCGACCGTCTACCACAAGCCCGAAATCATCATCAAAGGAAAGTGACCCGCCCATGAACCGAATTCGCGAAACGCGCCCGGCCCCGCGATACGGCCTGCTGTGGGCTTTCGTCCGGCGCATGCTGCTACTCTATGCGGCATGGGCCGTGTGCCGCGTGATTTTCTACCTGATGAACGCCTCCATAATCGGACCGGTCGGCCTGAACGAGCTGCCGCACCTGCTGCGGGGAAGCCTCGCGTTCGACACCGCGTCGATCCTGTACGTCAACGCGCCGTTCATCCTGCTGTCGCTGCTGCCGTTCCGATTCCGCGAACGGAAGGGCTACCAGCGCATGCTGCTGTGGCTCTACTCGACGGTCAACGGTATCGCGCTTGCGATCAACCTCTCGGACGGCATCTATTTCCACTATGCCCGAAAGCGTTTCACCGCCGACGAGCTGTCGTACCTGGGCAACAACGACAACACGGGCACGGTCGTGCTGAAAGCCATGGCCGAGAACTGGTACGTCGTGCTGCTGGCCGTCGCGCTGATCTTCGGTCTGGTCCGGTGCTACCGGCGGATTCGCTTCGCTCCGGCGCGACGGGAAGGCAGGCGGTATTTTCTGGTCAATCTGGGCGTACTGGCCGCCGGAGTCGCGCTGACGCTCGGAGGCATCCGGGGCGGATTCAGCCGCCAGACCCGCCCGATCACGCTAAGCAACGCGACGCTCTACACCTCGTCGGACCGCAAGGCGAACCTGATTCTGAGCAACCCGTTCTGCCTGCTGCGCACGCTCGGAAACCGCTCGCTGAGCTATACCCGTTTCTTCGATTCCGAAACGCTCGACTCGCTCTATTCTCCCTATCACGATCCGAAGCCCGATACGACCGCGCTCGGGCCGCGCAACATCGTGATCTTCGTGCTCGAGAGCTTCAGCAGCGAGCATTCGGCCCTGCTGAATCCGGATCTCTATCCCGACGGACGGGGCTTCACGCCTTTCCTCGACTCGCTGATGCGCGAAGGGTACTGTTTTCCGAACGCCTTCGCGAACGGGCACAAGTCGATCGAGGCGCTGCCTTCGGTTCTGTCGTCCATCCCTTCCTACCGCACGCCGTTCGTGCTGATGCCGCAGGCGCTGGCCGAGACCAAAGCGCTGCCCGCCTTGCTCGCCGACGAGGGATACTCGACCTCGTTCTTCAACGGATCGGGCCGGGGATCGATGGGATTCGGAGCCTATGCCACGCTGGCGGGCGTCCAGCGCTATTACAGCAGGGAAGACTACGAAAAGGTTTGCGGCACGGGCGATTTCGACGGATACTGGGGCATCTGGGACGAACCGTTTCTACAATATATGAGCCGCACGCTGTCCGAAACGCCCGAACCTTTCTTCGCCTCGGCCTTCACGCTCACCTCGCACCACCCGTTCGTCGTGCCCGAGCGTTACGCCGACACTCTGCCGAAAGGAAAAACGAAAGTGCACCAGGGCGTCGCCTATACCGACATGGCGCTGAAGAAATTTATGGAAACGTCGTCGAAGGAGCCTTGGTTCCGCCGCACGATTTTCGTCTTCGTAGCCGATCACGTCTCGTCCGAGACGTTCGCTCCGAAAACGCTGACCCCTACGGGGAATACCCAGATCGTCTGCCTGATCTACACGCCCGACGGATCGGTGCGCGGCCGTCACGAGGGCGTGGTACAGCAGATCGATCTGATGCCGACGCTGCTCGGCCTGCTCGGCTACGATAAGCCCTACTTCGCGTTCGGACGGGACGTGTTGCACGAAACCGGACGGACGGCCATGGCGACCAACTCGGCGGGGGATATCTATCAGGGAATCACCGATTCGCTCGTGCTGTTCTTCGACGGGGAGCGCACGACCTCGGCTTATCTGCGCAGCGACACGCTACAGCGGCAAGACGTTTCCGACCGCCGCACGCCGCTGCTCGAAGAGGCCGAGCGACAGCTCAAAGCGCGCTTGCAACAGTATTACGAACACGTCGAGCGCCGGGACTATCTGGCCCCCGAGCAGAAAACTCCCCCGACCGGCCGCGCCGAGCGGTAGCGCCGGAGCGCTCCCGGACCCACAAGATCGTTCGCGCGACATCGGCTGCCCGCCGATTTTTACTCGTCGACCGTCTCGGATGCTTTTCGCGGAAACAGGCAACGCCCCGGGAAAGAAACCGCTATTCCGTAACATTCTGTGCAGAAGGGCAAAAGCCGAGACAAAAATAGGGAACAGAAGGTACGCGCCTTATCGGAAAACGGACGGACCGCTTCCATAAGGCCGATCCTCGTCAAAAAGCCGCAGCCCGTCTTCCGACGGGCTGCGGCTTATACGGATCATTCCGGCTACTCCAGCATCTTCAGCGTCTCGGTCAGCAGCTTCCAGAACTTATCGACCGAAGCGATCTCCAGACGCTCGTCGGGCGAGTGAACGCCGCGAAGCGTCGGACCGAACGATACCATTTCGAGCCAAGGGTATTTCCTCAGGAAAAGCCCGCACTCGAGCCCGGCATGGATCGACCGCACGAGCGGCTTGTTGCCGAACAGCTTCTCATAGGCCTCGATCGTCACCGCAAGCAAATGCGACTCGGGGTCGGGCGCCCAGCCCGGATAACCGTCCGAATGCGTCACGTCTCCGCCTCCGAGCAGGAGGACCGACTCGACCGACGCGGCCGCTGCGTCGCGCGCGCTTTCGATCGACGAGCGCTGCGAGGTCGTTATCTCGATCAGACGGTCGCCGACGAACTTGACCGACGCCAGATTGGTCGAGGTCTCGACCATGCCCGGCATCGTCGGGCTCATCGCCAGTACCCCGTTCGGCAGCCCGCACAGGGCATACAGCAAATACTGCTGGGCATCGGCATCGATCACCGTATCGGGCTCCGGCATCTCGGACAGCGTGATTTCCATCGACTTCTCGACCGGAGCGAACTCCTGTCCGACGCCTCGGACGTATTCCTCGAAAAGCTCCCGAAGGCGCTTGGCGTCGCGCGACGGTACGCCGAATACGGCGAAAGCCTCGCGGGGAATCGCGTTGCGGAGATTTCCGCCGTCGAGGTATACCAGCCTCATTTCCGTCTGCCGCGCCGCCAGCCACAGGAAACGGGCGAGCAGTTTGTTCGAGTTGGCCCGTCCCTTGTCGATGTCGTCGCCCGAGTGACCGCCCAAAAGGCCGCCGATGTCAATGCGGAAAAAATCGAAGTTCTTCGGCGCCTCCTCCTGACGATAGCGCATCGTCGCTACCGTGTCGATTCCTCCGGCGCAACCGATGAAAAGCTGGCCCTCGTCCTCCGAGTCGAGATTGATCAGATATTTCCCGCTCAGCATGCCCTCGCCGAGGCCGAAAGCGCCGGTCAGGCCGGTCTCCTCGTCGACGGTGAAAAGACACTCGACCGGACCGTGTGCCAGATCGTCGGCATCCAGCACGGCCAACTCGGCCGCCATGCCGATTCCGCAGTCGGCACCCAGCGTCGTACCCTCGGCACGCACCCAACCGTCTTCGACGCGGGTCCGTATCGGGTCCGTATCGAAATGGAAATTCACGTCGCCCCTCTTCTCGCAAACCATATCCACATGGCTCTGCAGAACGACCACAGGGCGGTTTTCCATACCCGGCGACGCTCCCTTGCGAATCACGACGTTCCCCGTCGAATCCTTGCGGTACTCCAGCGAGCGGCTTTTGGCAAAATCGATCAGATAGGCCACGATCTTCTCCTCTTTTTTCGACGGACGGGGAATCCGCGTAATCTCGTCGAAGAAGCGCCACACGGCCTCAGGCTTCAGATTGACTATATCCGACATAGGCTTTTCATTTGGTTTTTACGTGTAAATATAGCGATAAATTCGTTACTTTGTCAACAAACTCCATGCTATGAACGACTTCAGAATCGGGCACGGCTACGATGTGCACGCGCTCGCCGACGGCCTCCCCCTCCGACTGGGAGGCGTCCTGATCGAACATCCGCGCGGCTGCGTCGCGCATTCCGACGGCGACGCGCTGATCCACGCGCTGTGCGACGCGCTGCTCGGAGCGGCGGCCATGGGCGACATCGGGCTTCATTTTCCGGACACTTCCGAGCGGTTCAAGGGTATCGACAGCCGGATCCTGCTGCGGCATACCGTTGAAATGCTCCGCGACAAAGGCTACCGCATAGGCAACGTCGATTGCACGCTTTGCCTGCAACGCCCGAAGATAAAGCCTTACATCGCCGCCATGCGAGAAACACTGGCCGAGACGATGGGAATCGATCCTGAGCGTGTTTCGGTCAAGGCCACGACGACCGAACGGCTCGGATTCGTCGGCCGGGAAGAGGGAGTCGAGGCTCATGCCGTCGCGCTGGTTTACAGGGAAACCCCATAGCAAAGACCCTGCCCGGCAGACAAAGTTCCCCCCGGAAACGGAGTTCGGCACACGGTCGCCAATTGGAACAGCGGAAGGCTCCCGCGTTCTCGGAGACCGGGAGACGGAACGGAAACTCCGGGTTCAGCGCGGAAGCCGACTCGCTCCCGTCCCGACAAAGAGAAAGAGCGTACCCGATTAGCCCGATACGGCAACCCGGCACCGGATGGAATCGTCTCTCCCGGTTTCCGAAAACGAAATCCGCTTGCCGGACTGCATCGGAAAACCAGCGGAAGAGAAACGAAAGTCCGATGACAGATAAAAGAGATGCGAGAGGCAGAGCTCCCCGCATCTCTTTCATACGTCCTTCGGCCGAGCGCATACCGGCGACGGCCGCGATCCTTACCGGCCGACAGCCATCTTGATAATCGCAGCGACCGGAATCACCACGACAGCCAGCGCCAGCGCATACAGCGTATAGACATCCATGACCGGCAGACCGAAAGCCGAGGCGATCCGGTTGTAGCTCGCATAAGCGTACAATACGACGACCAATAGTTTCAACACCCGAAGCATGCGGGTCGCCGTCGTATACAGCCTCTGCCGGTTGTCGTCCGTGACCGGTCTCGGATAGGGAAGCCGATGCGGAATACTCGTCAGCCACGTCAGCAGCAGATAGCTCAGCAGCGCGACGGCAGGCAAGACCCACAATCCGGCACGCAGCGAGGCCATGCTTCCGCCGCCGCGAAATTCGAAGAACTCGGGCGGCATTTCCGGCAGCGCGAACGTTCCCCACGCGGTAAACGAAAAATCGGCAAGCAGCACCAGCAACGCCGCGCCCTCCAGAATCCATCCCACCGCGCCGGGACGAACGACCGGCCTGTTTTCGGCTTTCCTTTCTTTCATCGGATGACTTCGATTCGTGTACAATTTTACTTCTTCTTGGACTTCGCCATGATCTCGCGGCACTGTTCGAGCGTCAGCTCCTCGGGCACATACCCTTTGGGAATGCGGTAGTTCTTCCCGTCGAAAGCGATATAGGGACCGTATCGGCCGTTCAGCACCGCCAGTCCCGGCTCCTCGGGGAAACTGCGGATCGGCACCTTGGCCTTGGCGTCTTTTTCCCTCTTCTGAGAGATCAGCTCCACGGCCCGGTCCAGCCCGACCGTATAGGGGTCGTCCGTCTTGGCCAGCGACACGAACTTGCCGTCATGACGGACATAGGGACCGAAACGACCGATCCCGATCACGACCTCCTTGCCCTCGAACTCTCCGACCGTGCGCGGCAGCGTAAACAGATCGAGCGCCTCCTCCAACGTGATGTTCGCGATCAGTTGTCCCTTCTTCAGACTGGCATAGCGGGGCTTTTCCCCGTCGTCTCCGCCGATCTGCGCCACCGGGCCGAAACGGCCGATTTTCACGTAAACCGGCTTTCCGCTCGCCGGATCGGTCCCGAGCAGATGGGCCTGACCGCTCCGCACGGGCTCTTGCTCCAACGCCCGATCCACCGTCGTATGGAAGCGGCCGTAAAAAGCACGGATCATGTCCACCCAGCTTTTCTCGCCTTCGGCGATCTCGTCGAACTCCTTTTCGACGAGCGCCGTGAAATTATAGTCCATGATATCGCCGAACTGCGTGTCCAAATAGTCGGTCACGATCATTCCTATATCGGTGGGCGACAGCTTGTTCTTTTCCCGGCCGACGTTCTCGGAAAGCGTCTTGCGCGCGATGGAGCCCTTCTCCAGTCTCAGTTGCACGTACTCCCGCTTGACGCCCTCCCTGTTCTCCTTGACCACGTATCCCCGGGCGATGATCGTCGAGATCGTCGGGGCATAGGTCGACGGCCGTCCGATGCCGAGCTCCTCGAGCCTCTTGACGAGCGATGCCTCGCTGTAGCGAGGAGGACTCTGCGTGAAACGTTGCGAAGCCGTAATGCTCCGGGCCTGCGGTCTGTCGCCTTTCTTCAGAGGCGGCAACAGAGCCTCCTCGCCGTCGGCGGGTTCGTCTTCGGTCGATTCGGAATAGAGTCGCAGGAAACCGTCGAACAAGACCACCTCGCCGGTCGCGACGAATCGCTCCTCGGTTCCGTCGACCGCGATGTCGACTACGGTCCGCTCGGTTTGGGCCGAAGCCATCTGCGAGGCGATCGTCCGTTTCCAGATCAGGTCGTACAGCCGTTTCTCGGCCGGCGAACCTTCGATGCCGGTCCGGTCCATGTAGGCCGGACGGATCGCCTCGTGGGCCTCCTGAGCCCCTTTCGACTTGGTCTTATAGTTGCGCGCCTCGGAATACCGTTCCCCGAACAGTTGCACGATCTCGGCTTTCGCCGCGGCGATCGCCTGCGAAGAGAGGTTCACCGAATCGGTACGCATGTAGGTAATATATCCGGCTTCGTATAACCGCTGGGCGACCGACATCGTCTGACTCACCGACATACCCAGTTTGCGGCCCGCCTCCTGCTGCAACGTCGAAGTCGTGAAAGGTGCGGCAGGCGACTTTTTCGAGGGCTTGCGCTCGACCCCGAGCACGGTGAAAGTCGTCGCCTTGCATTTCTCGAGCAGATCGAGCGCCTGCTGCTCCGTATCGAGGCGCCTGCTGAGCTCGGCCTTGAAAACGGCCTGTTTGCCGTCGGCGTCCGTGACGAAAAAGTCAGCCACAACCCGATAATAGGCCTTCGACTCGAAAGCCATGATCTCCCGCTCCCGCTCGACGATCAGCCGGACGGCCACGCTCTGCACGCGGCCGGCCGACAGCGACGGCTTGATCTTCTTCCACAGCACGGGCGACAGCTCGAAGCCGACCAGTCGGTCGAGAATACGGCGCGCCTGCTGGGCGTTGACCAGATTCAGGTCGATCCCGCGCGGATTTTCGATCGCATGCAGAATCGCGTTCTTCGTAATTTCGTGAAAAACGATCCGCTTCGTATTGTCGTCCTTGAGTCCGAGCACCTGATACAGGTGCCACGCGATGGCCTCCCCTTCGCGGTCTTCATCGGAAGCGAGCCAAACCGTCTTGGCCTCTTTCGCGAGCTTTTCGAGCTCGGCCACCGTCTTTTTCTTGTCGGAGGAAATTTCGTAATGAGGAGCGAAGTCGTTGGCGATATCGATGCCCAGTCCCTTTTTCGCCAAATCCCGGATATGACCGAAACTCGACTTGACGACATATCCCTTGCCCAAAAACTTTTCGATCGTTTTGGCCTTGGCGGGAGACTCTACGATCACCAGATTGTCTTGCATAACTCTATTTCTTTATTTCGTTCTCCAGCCGGCTTCGTTCCCGGCCGGCAGACCTTTCGCGCACCCGGACAGCCCTGCTGCGGAGGATTCTCCAAAAAACGAGAAAACCTAAAGTGTCCGCTTTAGGTTTCTGCGTATCGGCTACTCGGTCATTTGATCAACGTATAGGTGAGAATGACCCTCAACGGAGGATCGCTCACCCCGGTCTTGAGCACGACTTGCTTGAAATCGTACAGCTCGTCGTAGGCAGGCCCCAGCATCATCGTACGGGGAGCCTCGGAGGGCGAATTGACCAGTTTTTGCAGAAAACTGGATATATCCGTCGCATAGTTGCCGTGCGTACGGTTCAGATTGCCGCCGTATTGCAGGGTGATGCTGGCGGAACTTTCGTATACATAGTTATAATCGGGAATACCGGGGAAGGAAACGCTGTAGCCGGCATAAGACCCGAGTCTCTGCGGCGCCCGGTCGAAAATTCCGGCGGTCGGATCGTCGATCTCCCATACCAGATCGGCCCGGTTGATCACCATCGAGTTATAGGGTTCCTCCACCTTGGCCAACAGCTCGTCGACGAACCGGTCCGTGAAACGCACATAGGTCGAAACCCCGCCCAAGGACTGCACGTACCCTAATTGCGCGACCGGAGATCCGGACAGCGTATCGTTGATATGCTCCATCGAGGTCTCCGTATAGTCGTGCCGGATCGTGCTGACGCTGTTGTTGTTATATATCGTCGAACCGTTGGCGAACGAGTAATAGACGCTGACGGTATCCCGCCGGGTCGTCGCCGATTCGTCGATATAATTGTGGAGGTAAAGCATCATTTCCATCGACGAGTAGCCTATCCGGTAGACGCAAGCGTCTTCCGGAGAAGACGGATCGGGCACGAAACCGAATCCCTTGAACCTGTCGTAGAAAAGCGAGTCGGAAGTATAGGCCCCGCCGGTCGTGTCCATCAGCTTGCGGGCGAATTCCGCGACGGCCGGCCCCTCGAGCCTTACCCGGCGCTGGGAAGTCGGAACCCCGGTCAGTTCGAAATCGAACAGCGGCTGATCTCCGAGGACGGTCGACTGGTCGAAATTGGAATAATATACCGAGTCGTCCAGATCGTTCACCAACTCGTATACGTTGAACTTCTGCGTCTTGGTCGTATCGCCCAGATAGGACGCATCGAGCGTGAACAGCAATACGAGCGAATCGAACACGGGCGCCGTGCCGAAAATATCCCCGTCGTCGTACGACGAGGAGTAGTAACTGAGTACGTATTGGCTCGACGCAGAAGCCGCGGTGCGCCCGAAAACAGGGTCTACGGCCGAGCCGAGATACATGTACGACAGTCTCTCGCTCGGAAACGAATCGGTCTTCGCCAGATAGGTATCGATACCGTATACCGTATCCACCTTTATTTTCATCTGCTGATCGTCGGGAATCAGGCTTTCCCCGAGCCGGTTATCCACTTCGGTACACGACGCGAGCGCCGACAGAAAGAGCAGCGCCGCCGCCCCGGCCCTAAGCCTACCTCGTCTATTCATTTGCGAGCACTTTGTTGTAGAATGCCTGATACTGGTCCAGATATTCCGGTGTTGACTTATCCTGATACTCCAGAAAGCGTTTCTTTTTCTCGACGAGCAAATCCCGGATCGCTTCGGGAGGCTCCGGAGTCTCGAAAATCACGCCATCGGTGTAGTTAATAACGAACTTCATCAGGTTTTCGTATGTGGGCTTGTCCAAATGGCTCAGATATTTCCTGCCGACGCCCTCCCCCTGAATCTTGCTTTTGAAACCCGGGTCCAGTTCCCCCTCGAACGCATCGTCGTAAACCGACAGTACGATCTTCGTGTGCTTGAAGACCGGATCGTCGGCGAACGCATTGCGCAGGTATACCGGAACGATGGACGAGAACCAACCGTGGCAATGCACGATATCCGGGCTCCAGCGGAGCTTCTTGACCGTTTCGAGCACGCCCCGGGCAAAGAAGATCGCCCGCTCGTCGTTATCCGCAAAAAACGCTCCGTCTTCGTCCCGGATCATGGCCTTGCGGTGAAAATAGTCCTCGTTGTCGATGAAGTAAATCTGCACGCGGGCCGACGGAATCGACGCGACCTTGATAATCAGCTGATGATCGTTGTTGTCGATGATCAGATTCATTCCCGAGAGGCGGATCACCTCGTGCAGCTGGTTGCGGCGCTCGTTGATCAACCCGTAACGGGGCATGAAGGTCCGAATCTCGTTTCCTCTTTCCTGCATCCCCTGAGAAAGCGCCCTGCACAATACGGACATATCGGATTCAGGAAGATAAGGCGTGATTTCCTGACAGACATAAAGAATTTTGCAGTGACTCATTTCCAAGGAATTTTACAGGATTAGGGGCTACGACCCGAAGACAAAGGTACTAATTTTTAGCCATTCGCGCAACCCGGCCTCCGATTGCGCCGTCTCAGAGAATCAGCATCGCGTCGCCGTAAGTGCCGAAACGGTACTTTTCCTTCTTGGCCACGTCGTAGGCGCTCATCAGCGCGTCGTAGCCGGCGAAGGCGGCCACCATCATCAGCTGGGTGGAGTACGGCAGATGGAAGTTGGTGATCATGCAGTTGGCCACGCTGAACTCGTAGGGAGAAAATATGAACTTGTTCGTCCACCCGTCGAAAGGCTTCAGCAATCCCTCGGTCGACACGGAACTCTCGACCGAGCGCATCACGGTCGTGCCGACGGCGCACACCTTGCCACCGGCCCTCTTGACCCGGTTCACGGCCTCGGCCGTCCGCTCGGGAATGACGACTTGCTCGGAATCCATCTTATGCTTGGTCAGGTCCTCGACGTCGACGGTCCTGAAATTACCCAATCCCACATGCAGCGTCAGAAAGGCCATGTCGACGCCCTTGATCTCGAGCCTTTTCATCAGGTGCTTGCTGAAATGCAGTCCGGCCGTCGGCGCGGCGACGGCTCCCTCGTTCTTCGCGAAAATCGTCTGATAGCGCTCCTCGTCGATCGGTTCGACTTTCGGGCGTATCCACTTGGGCAGCGGCGTCTCGCCGAGTTTGTACAGCGCCGCCTTAAACTCGTCGTAGTCGCCGTCGAACAGGAAACGAAGCGTCCGCCCGCGCGAGGTCGTGTTGTCGATCACCTCGGCCACCATCAGGTCGTCGTCGCCGAAATAGAGCTTGTTGCCGATACGTATCTTGCGCGCCGGATCGACCAGCACGTCCCACAGGCGCAGGTCGCGGTTCAGCTCGCGCAACAGGAAAATTTCGATCTCGGCTCCCGTCTTCTCCTTGTTACCGTACAAGCGGGCCGGAAACACTTTCGTATCGTTGAATACCAACACGTCGCCCTGCCTGAAATAATCGATCATTTCCTTGAATACCTTATGCTCGATCTTGCCTGTGCGGCGGTTCAGCACCATCAGCCGCGACTCGTCGCGGCTTTCGGCCGGGTATTTCGCAAGCATATCGGGCGAAAAGCTGTAATTGTACTGAGATAGTTTCATGATCGGACGATCTTTAGTTCTTGATTCGGAATAAACACAGTAATATTTATACGCAAATCGAACCGTTTTGTTTCATTTTGCCGTCTTTTCCCTCCGTTTTTCGCACCGGAAGAGGCGAAAAGCGAAGGACCGGGAGTCAACCGGCCGGTGCGTCATCGTTTCCGACGCCCGGGCGATTTCCGAGTATCCGCTCGATTTCCGCGAGCGAATAGGTGTCTTCCAGCGAGCAGGCCCCGCTCCGGGTCCGGCGCAGGGAGGTCAGATAGGCTCCGCTGCCGAGCCGCTCGCCCAAATCCCGCGCGATCGAGCGGATGTAGGTCCCCTTGCTGCACCGAATGCGAATCGCGAGCCGCGGCGGCTCGAACTCCTCGATCCGCATTTCATAGATACGGACCAGCGCGCGCCGCATCTGTACCTCGTCGCCGCGGCGGGCGTACTCATAGGCCCGCTTGCCGTCGATCATCTTGGCCGAATAGACGGGAGGAAGCTGCCACTGCTCGCCCTCCATGCCTCGCAGCGCCTCCTCGACGCTCTCGCGCGTGATATGTTCGAAAGGGTAAGTCCGGTCGACCGGGTGCTCCCTATCGAAGCTCGGCGTCGTAGCTCCCAGTTCCAATCCGGCGAGATATTCCTTCTGCTCGGCTTGCAGCTCCTCGGCCCGTTTCGTCGCGCGGCCGATGCAGACGAGCAGCACGCCCGTAGCCAGAGGATCGAGCGTCCCTGCATGACCGATCTTGATCTTGCGGTGCCCCAGCCTGCGAAGCAGTACCTTGACCTTGCGCACCACGTCGGACGAAGTCCACCCGAGCGGCTTGTCGACAGGCAGCACGTAACCTTCCGCGAAAGGCAAATCCGTAGAAAGCGGTTGTCTCAAAATATCAGCGTTTTAAATCAGAGAATAGAGGATCGAGGCGATTCCCACCGCCAGACAGTACACGGCGAAATAGATCAATTTCCCGCGCTTGACCAGACCGATCATCCAGTTGCAGGCCAGAAAGCCCGAGACGAAAGCGGCGATGAATCCGCCCGTCAGCGCAGCCGCCGAGATACCGCTTTCGGCCGGAGCGAAACCGCCTTTCAGCGCATCGAGAAACGCCTCTCCCAAAATCGGGATCAGCACCATCAGAAACGAGAACTTGGCGACATCCTCCTTGCGGTCGCCCAGCAGCAGTCCGGTCGCTATCGTCGAGCCCGAGCGCGACAGTCCCGGCAGTACGGCGGCGAACGCCTGAGCGATGCCGATCACGAAAGCGTCCCGGAACGAAATATCGCTCCGGCGCCTCGGCCGGGCATAGTAGGCGAACGTCAGCAATGCGGCGGTCAGAATCAGGGAGACTCCCACGACGAGCAGTCCCGACGCGAACAGCGCCTCGACCTGCTCCTTGAACAGCAGCCCTACTACGGCCACGGGAATCATCGACAGCAGAATCTTACCCACGTACACCGTCTCCGCGTTCCGGCGGAACCGGAAAAAACCGACGATGAGCCGTCCCAGCTCCGCACGGAAAACGACAATCGTACTGCACACGGTCGCGGCATGCACCGCCACGGCGAACGTCAGATTCTCCTCGCCTTGCAGTCCGAACAGCGTATTGAAGATTTGCAGATGGCCCGAGCTGCTCACCGGGAGGAACTCGGTCAGGCCCTGCACGATTCCCAGAACGATCGCTTCCCAGAACTCCATCGCCTACTGCCGTTTTTCGGGTTTCTTCATGATCGCGTAAATCTCGAAGGCAAAGCCGAACAGAACGAGCAGCGGAGCGAGCGTGATCCGGCGGAAACTGAACATCTCTTCGTTGAACACGTTCGGATCGTCGCTGCCGCCCCCCGCCATCAGAACGAAGCCGAGCACGATGATCGCCAGCCCGATAAGCATCAACTTGTAGTTCGTAAAAGTCAGCGGCATCTCGCGCTGCTTATCCGCCGGAGCGGACGGTTTCGCATTCTTTTTCATCTTATCGTCATAAAACGGTTTGTTTTTCACGGACGCTGTCTGCAGGCACGCGCGCCTGTACGGAAGACCCGTCGAACCGGGCAGTCCGGCACTTGAGATATTTCGGAACGGCGTACACGATAGCGCTCAAGTCTGCGGCGGCCCACAGCCAACCGTATTGGGGTCCCTCTCCTTCGAGCCACTCGCCGGCGCAGTCGAACAGGCTGAAAATCGGCAGCAGCGCGATACCCGGCCACTTGAAAAGATCGCCGACATACAACGGGTTGCGCATCACCGAATAGATTCCCGTCGTATTCGGTTCGTCGGGCACCTGTCCTTCCGCCGTGCGGCGGTCCGAAGTCCGGTCCGGCGTATGTCCCGCCGTACGGACCCGGACGGCCAGCCCGAAAAGGGAGACTAGCAAAGCGCGTACGACCAGCGGCCGGCTTTCCCGGTTCCGGGAAGTCCTGCCGCCCTGTTTTTTCAAACGTTCGCCAAACAGCATACGCGTCTAAAATACAGTCAATACAGATTCGCATTACTCGTATTCATCCGCAGGAACTTGCGCACGGCGAAGCTCGTGAAAACGAGCGAGATCAGAATGCCTCCGACCATCAGCACGCCGCAGATCGCCGCGATATAGGCATGCTCGCCCACGAAGTTCACCTCGGGCAGCCCCTCGCTGAGCCCCACGATCATCACCGCGAGCATCGCCCAAGAGATCAGCCCGGCATAAATTCCCTGCAGGACGCTGGTCACCAGAAAAGGCTTCATGATGAACCAGCGCGTGGCGCCGACCAGCTTCATCGTATGGATGATATAGCGCTTCGAGAAGATCGTCACCCGAATCGTATTGTTGAGCAGAATCAGCGAAATGACGAGCAGCGTCGCGCCGAAAAGCAGCAGAATCAGGTTGAACTTGTTGATGTTCGACGTGATCTGGTCGATCACGCTGCGCTGGTACACCACCTCGTCGACTCCCTCCCACGACAGCAGCTGCCTCTCGAGCGCCGAGAGAGCCTCTTTTTCCGCCGAAGTCGAAGCCACCTTCACCTCATACATGTCCGGAAGCGGATTTTCCTGCAGAAAGCCGACGAAATCGTCGCCCAGATAGGCCTGAAACTCGGCCGCCGCCTCGTCCTTGGACGTATACTTCACCTCGCGCACGCCCTCGTGCTTCTCGATTCTTCCCTTCAGCGCGGCGCTCTGCTCGGCCGTTATGTCGTCGCGGAGCATCACGTACACGGTCACGTTCTCCTTCAGCCGTTCGGTCGCGTTCAGCGCGCCCATGATCAGATATCCCACGGCTCCGAGCAGGAACAGCACCAGCGCGATGCTGACCGTCGAAACGATGTAGGCGTTGCGCACCCGGCGCTTGATTCTCTTATTCTTGTCCACAGCCATTCTCAGTAGCGGTTTGTTCGGTTTTGCGCTTGCGCACGGCGGCCACGCCGACGGCCGCGGCCAGCGACAGCAGGAGCAGCAGCGAGCAGACGAGCGTGACGACCGTCAGCGTCTCGTAATGCGGCGCGCGGAAGCGGAACTCGACGACATGGTCGCCGGCAGGTAGCTTCATCGCCCGCAGCACGTAATCGGCCCGGAAATAGGGAGCCTCCTGCCCGTCGACATAGGCCGTCCACCCGTGCGGATAATAAATCTCGGAAAATACGGCCACCCCTTCCGCCGCAGCGGAATACTCGTACGTGTGGCGATTCACGCGATACTCGGTCATCCGGATCGAGGCCGAACTGTCCGCCGTAACGGAAACGCCCTCCAGCATCCCGGCGAATCGCTTGTCCACCACCGCCACACGCTTCGTATCGACCGAGTCGAGCGCATCGATCTCCTCGTCCGGATCGGCCACGATCCTCACCTCGTCCACGAACCAAGTGGCCCCGTTGGCCCCGTCGTTGCGCTGCACCGAAGCGCCTCGGCCGTCGTCCGACGGAGCGATCACGTAGCGCGTGTTGAGCATGTCGTACACGTTCCAGTTCATCTTCGACAGATGATGCTCGATCAGGTCTTGGTAGCGGTGCAGCTTCGCCCCGTGGTACCCGCCCACCGAGCGGTGAAAATACGAAGTCGACGCATCGTTGAACGGGCTGACGGTCAGATTCAGCACGCGGTATCCGGGTTCGCCGACCGTATCGGCCAGTATCTGCAGGTCGGCTTCCGTCGGCCTGATCCGTACGGCGCTTTCGGGCACGAAACGTTCGCGTCCCAGATAGCGCAGGTTGACCGGTACCATATCGGCCGTCACGATCACGGCCAGCGCCGCCGCCAGCGCGCCCCGCTTGATTTTGTCGGTCGCGAACAGCCACACCGCTCCGGCCGCCAGCAGCGCGAACACCAGCGAGCGCAGCGCATCGGCACGCATCATCGACGCCCGCTCGTCGCGCATCGCGGCAAGCACGTCGTCCGGCAACTGCATCTGCGAATCGGCTCCGCCCGAGAACGACAGCAACGCGCCGCCGAACAGCAGAAACAGCAACGAGATGCCGCCGACCGTCAACACGGAGTATTTCAGCCCCTTCATCAGTCTGGCATGCTCGATCCGGCCGCACCAGATGCGCTGCAGCACGACGGCCGCGAGAAACGGCACGCACCACTCGACGATCACGAGAATCATCGACACGGTGCGGAACTTGTTGTACATCGGGAAATGACGGAAGAACAGCTCGGTCAGCCCCATGAAATGGTTACCCCACGACAACAGCACGGCGAGCAGCGCGACCGCGGCCACCCACCATTTCGACCGACCGCGCAGCACGAACAGTCCCAGCACGGCGAGCAACAGCGCCGCAGCGCCCACATAGACCGGACCGGACGTTCCGGGCTGGGGGCCCCAATAACCGGGCAGATGCGCTGCTACTTGCCGCGCATTGTACTTGCCGAGCGCGTCGGCCACCGCTCCGTCCTCGGAAAATCCGTCCTCGGACGAGCCGCCGTACAGATTGGGAATAAGCAGATTGAACGTCTCGCCGGGCCCGTAGCTCCAGGCCGTCGCATACTCGATGTCGAGCCCCTGCTGCTTCTCGCCCGTACGGGCCTCGTGCAGCTCGCTGCCTCCGCGCATCGTCTCGGCCGAATGGGAATTGATGTAGTAGAGCATGCCTGCATTGCTGCCGACAGCCAATACGGCGGCCAGGGCCAGCAGTCCGGTCGTCTTGGCGAACCGGGGCAGCGCTTTCGCACGCGCGGCCGACACGAGCTCGTTGATCCAGAACGCGGCCAGTATGAACAGGAAATAGTAGGTGATCTGCGGATGGTTCACGCCGATCTCGATCGACGCGAAGACGCCCGTCAGCGCCGCACCGACCCACATGTTGCGCCGGAACGCGTACCACACTCCCCCGAACAGCATCGGAGCGAAAGCCAGCGCCATCATCTTGGTCACATGCCCCGCCCCTATGATAATGAAGAAATAGGTCGAAAAGCCGTAGGCCAGCGACGGAACGATCCCGATCCACGGGTTGAACCGCATGCACAGCAGCATGAAAAAGAAAGCCGTCATGGCGATGAAGATCAGCGCGGCGGGCTGGCCGAGAAAGTAGAAGGCTTTCGACAGCGTCTTGATGACGGTCCCCTCGTACTGCACGTTGATCAGGTAAGCCGGCATACCCCCGAACATGTTGCCTTCCCACTGCGGGTCCTCGCCGTATTTCTCGCGGTGCTGCATGATATCCTCCGACGAGCCCTTGTACTGCTGAACATCGCCTTGGAGCAGCGTCTGTCCGCTGAACTGCGGAGCGAAATAGAACAGGTTGATCAGAACGAAAACGGCCAGAGCCGCCGCCACGGGAAGCCACCGTCGGATATTGCGCTTGTTCTCCATAGGGACCGGTTAATCGATAGTGATCTGCAAAGTAACGAAAAATTGTCGAGATTCTTGTGCCGGACACCGTTACGCGCCGAAATTTATCGCGCGGCGGGGCCTCGCCCGGCTCCGAGATTCCGGATTCCGAACTTCGCATCACCGCCGGCCTGCCGTTTCCGCACGGGCCCCGCCATCCCGCACGCCCGATCAGGGAGAATCCTCGGACCGCCCGCGCCTCCGGACTGCAACCGTGCGACAGCGGTCCTACATGAAAAGCGCGCGCACGACAACGGCGTGCGCAGCGCAACGAGTTACGCGCGCACGGCCGAGCCGGTCCGACGCGACGAAACCGCCTGTCGACGGCCGGAGCCGCTCGCCGCCGCAAGGTTCCGGGCGCTGCATTCCACGCCGGGCCGGCCGCACCGTGACTCCGCGCGTCTTGACGCTTCCGGCATCATGCGGACAAGCACCGTTTCCAAACATGCTAAACCGCCTCCGGCAGCACCTGACATTCGGCCCTCAACGGCCAAGGCATCCGCAAACGGAAGAAGCGCCGGCCGCTTCCCCGGAAACGACTCGCCCCCGCCGCACCGACGCGACAGGGGCAAGATCGCACAAGGCCGCGAAGAACCCGGCCGGAGCGTTTATTCCTCCCCGTGCCAGGCTCCCGGGAGCGTCACTTTCCGTACACTTCCCCGCGACCCGCTTTCAGCGTATTTTTCATCAGCGAGATGATCGTCATCGGCCCGACTCCGCCCGGGACCGGCGTTATGTAACTGCACTTGGGAGCCACCTCGTCGAACTTGACGTCGCCCAGCAATTTCCACCCCGACTTGGTCCGGTCGCTCGGCACGCGCGTGATACCCACGTCGACGACTACCGCGCCCGGCTTGATCATGTCGGCCGTGACGAACTCGGCCTTGCCCAGCGCGGCGATTACGATGTCGCCGCCGCGAACGACCTCCGCGAGATTCTTCGTCCGGCTGTGACAAAGCGTTACCGTGCAATCCCAGCCCTTCTGCGACAGCAGATTGGCGATCGGACGGCCTACGATGTTGCTGCGGCCGATTACGACGCAGTGCTTTCCGGCGGTTTCGATCTTGTAGTACCCGAGCAACTCCAGAATCCCGTCGGGCGTAGCGGGCAGATAGGCGGGCAGGCCCGAAATCATCCGCCCCGTATTGACCGGATGAAACCCGTCCACGTCCTTGCGCGGATCGATCGCCTCGATCACCTTCTGCTCCGAGATGTGCTTCGGCAACGGAAGCTGCACGATGAAGCCGTCGACGTCCGGATCGGCGTTCAGCCGGGCGATCTCGGCAAGCAGAGCCTCTTCGGTCGTCTCCTCGGGCAGGCGAAGCACGGTCGAGCGGAAGCCCACCTCGCCGCAGCATTTCTCCTTATGTCCGACATACGTCTGGCTCGCGCCGTCGTTCCCGACCAGGACGGCCGCCAGATGCGGCGGCCTGTTTCCGGCGGCCACGAGAGCCTCCACCTCGGAGGCGATTTGCTTGCGGAGGCTGGCTGCGACCTCCTTCCCGTCCATAATCTGCATAGCTCGCTATCTTAAAATTTTCAAACAATAATATCGGATACGTGGAAGCGTCCTCCGTCCCTGCCCGAGGAAACCGAGTTTTCCGCCGGTTCTTCCGCGACCCGACCCGCGCATCTTTCCGCCGGAGCGGCTCGTCGCATCGCTCCCGGACTTCCCGGCAACCCGCCGGCCCGAACCGTCCGAAATCCGTCCTGCAACTTTCCCGGCAGACACTTACGTTCCGGCCCGCAACCCGGCAGCACGTTCTATCCGCTTACGACCGGAACTCCGGAAAAGTTTCGGCTACGTCCGACGGGACACGGGGCTCCGTTTCGGCATCGGCCGCGCCCGCTATCCGTCACAACGCCGCCGCGAAGGGGGAAACCCAGCCTGCGGATTTCAGACCGCACGGCCTGAAAAATTCCGGTCAACGAGCGTCGGAACTTTCCGGCCGGAATCAACGCCTTTTGCCGTGGCGCATCATTTTCGGCATGCCGCCGGCCACCGTCTTCATCATCTTGCGCGTGTCCTCGAACTGTTTGAGCAGCCGGTTGACTTCCTGAATCGTCGTACCGCTGCCCGCAGCGATGCGCTGCTTGCGGCTACCGTTCAGAATCGACGGATTCTCGCGCTCGGCAGGAGTCATCGACTGGATGATCGCCTCGGTCTGCTTGAACACGTCGTCGCTGATCTCGACGTTCTTGAGCGCCTTGCCGACGCCCGGAATCATCGAGGCCAGGTCCTTCAGGTTGCCCATTTTCTTGATCTGCGCGATCTGGCTCAAAAAGTCGTTGAAGTTGAACTGGTCCCTGACCAGTTTCTTCTTCAGCCGGCGCGCCTCCTGTTCGTCGTACTGCTCCTGCGCCCTCTCGACGAGCGACACGATGTCGCCCATGCCGAGAATCCGGTCGGCCATACGCTCGGGGTGGAACACCTGCAGCGCGTCCATCTTCTCGCCCGAACTGATGAACTTCAGCGGCTTGTTGACCACCGCGCGGATCGAGATAGCCGCACCGCCCCGCGTATCGCCGTCGAGCTTCGTCAGCACGACGCCGTCGAAGTCGAGCCGGTCGTTGAACTGTTTGGCCGTGTTGACGGCGTCCTGACCGGTCATCGAGTCGACGACGAACAGCGTCTCGCTCGGCGAAACGGCCCGCTTGATCGCCTCGATCTCCTGCATCATCTGCTCGTCGACGGCCAAACGGCCCGCCGTATCGACGATCACCGTATTGATATGGTTCGCCCGGGCATAGCGGACCGCGTTCTCGGCGATCTGCACCGGATTGCGGTTTCCTTCCTCGGTATAGACCTCGACACCGACCTGCTGCCCCAAAATCTTCAGCTGGTCGATGGCCGCCGGACGATAGACGTCCCCCGCCACGAGCAGCACCTGCCGTCCTTTCTTGCTTTTGATCAGATTGGCCAGCTTGCCCGAAAAAGTCGTCTTGCCGGAACCCTGCAGACCCGCGATCAGCACGACGGCCGGACTTCCTTCCAGACGGATGTCGGTCATCGTGCCGCCCATCAGCGCCGCCAGCTCGTCGCGGACGATCTTGGTCATCATCTGGCCGGGCTTGACCGAGCGGAGCACGTCCTGTCCGAGCGCCTTGGCCTTCACCTCGTCGGTGAATGTCTTGGCTACCTTGTAGTTCACGTCGGCGTCGATCAGCGCGCGGCGGATCTCCTTCAGACTCTCGGCCACATTGATCTCGGTGATCCGGCCCTCGCCCTTGAGGACCTTGAACGACCGTTCGAGCTTGTCCGTCAAATTTTCAAACATATTCTCCTGCGGATTATCGGCCTGCGCACCCCTGCTCTTCAAAAGCGAGTAGCGAAAACGACGCGGCAGCGCCTTTCAAAGTTATCTTTTCCGGAAACCGCCGCAGCCCGGCACGCGGCGAGGCGCGAAGCGGCCTACAAAAATACGAACTAATTTCCAAATACGAAACGCCCTGCGCTTTTCCCCCGTGCAAAATCGACGCGCGGCGACCCGCTTAGAAGCGGCCGCACCGTTCGCCACCCAAAGCGTTTCCGGAACGGGCGACCCGAATCCCGGCGACGGCCGCGCTTTCCCGGCCCGCACCGTCCGGACAAACGTTTCGCGCGACCGGTTTACGGCTCCGCCGATACACCCTGCCCCGGCACCTCGCCCGAAAGACACTCTCATGCCACCCGGATCAGGACGATTTTCAAAAATACAGGATGGCGCATTTTCAGACAAATCACTATTTCATTACATTTTATACGGCGCATTCCGGAGAATAGTTTAAAACGTTCGGAATCGCCCGAAGACTATCACCGTGCGATCATACCATACCGCTCCTATCCTTATTTTAAGGAGGTTCCGTGCCGCGACTCCGGCAAAAAATAAGGATGCCTTCCGACATCCTTATCGCAACGATTCCCTCAACCGGCCTGAACGATCCGTCCGACGTCGCACACCTGCCATATAGGCTTTCAACCTGCAACAAATGCGGTCCCTCGACATAGTCCGAACAAGTTCGACCCTGCACTCGGATCACAATATATTTTATTAAAATAAATATTTGTATGTTTATAAAATATATATGAACTCCGCCTTACAGCGCACCCGCCGCATAGGCCCGCACATCCTCGAGAGAAATGGTTTGCCCGCTGAGAATAATCAGCCGTTCCACCACGTTGCGCAACTCGCGGACATTGCCGCTCCATTCCATCTTCCCGAGCTCTTCGATCGCCCCGGGCTCGATCGCCTTGGGCTTTATGCCGTACTCCTCGCAGATCTTCCCGATGAAGTAATCGACCAACAGCGGAATGTCCCCGGCACGTTCGCGGAGCGCAGGCACCCGGATGACGATCACGCTGAGACGATGATACAAGTCCTCGCGGAAACGGCCCGCCTCGATCTCCCGGCGCAAGTTCTTATTCGTAGCCGCCACGACGCGCACGTCCACCTCGATGTCCTTGTCGCTGCCCACACGGCTGATCCGGTTCTCCTGCAAAGCCCGCAGCACCTTGGCCTGAGCGGCCAGGCTCATGTCGCCGATCTCGTCCAGAAACAGCGTGCCGCCGTCGGCCTGCTCGAACTTTCCTTTCCGCATCCGGATGGCCGACGTGAATGAGCCCTTCTCGTGCCCGAACAGCTCGCTCTCGATCAGCTCCGACGGAATGGCCGCGCAATTGACCTCCACGAAAGGCCGGTCGGCCCGGTGACTCAGCTCGTGCAGCCGGTGGGCGACCAGCTCCTTGCCCGTTCCGTTGTCGCCCGTAATCAGCACGCGCGCGTCGGAAGGAGCCACCTTTTCGATCAGCTGCTTCATATGCTCGATACCGCCCGAGGTCCCGACGATCTCGGTCGGGGCGCAGGAAGCCTTGGCGACAACCCGCGCCGAGTCTCCCGCGCGCGCCGCGGAACTCTTTTTACCCGAAGGGGTTTCGATTGTGGCACGGTTTTGGCTTTTATCCTCCACAGCCGAGCGGATCGAGCGGAGTAACTTGTTCAGATCAATCGGTTTGGGAATGTAATCGAACGCTCCGTGACGGATGCTGTCGATCGCGGGATCGAGACCTTTGAGCGCCGAAAGCATGATAAAAGGCGTAGATTTGCCGCTTCCGTGCAAAGAAGTGAGCAGATCGATCGCCCGGATATCGGGTACGGCCATATCGCAGAGCACGACGTCGAAGCGGGAATGCTCGGTTTTATCGGCGGCCTCGCCTCCGGTTTCGGCCGTTTCGACCCGGTAGCCTTCATATTCGAGACGCTCCTTGAGCGTATTGCGAATGCTGCGTTCGCTGTCTACTACCAATACGTTTGTCATAACTTTGATATTTTATATGAATATTGAATAATGGTAAACTTCATATTTTTGCGCACGGTTTTTGGTTATTCCGAAAAAACCGAGTAGCTTTGTCCCAAAGTTAAGAATTCCTCCCGCTTTAAAAAACAGCAACGCGGCTGCGCTCTCCGGCGGCCGGCAAGGGAATTTCAAATCTGAAACGACCATTACGGTAAACCTTTTGAATCGATGAAGTCGCCCGTTCGGACGATTCGCGGCCGAGGTCCGATTTCGCGGTTCGCATCCTGATCCTTATGGATAAAAACTATAATTTCGAGAGAAAGAAGCTGATGCTTCCCGAGTACGGGCGTCATGTGCATCAGATGGTCGACTACCTGAAGACGATCCATGACCGCGACCTGCGCAACCAGCAGGCGCGCGCCGTCATCGAGGTGATGGGCAACCTGAATCCCATTCTGCGCGAGTCGGCCGACTTCAAGCACAAGCTGTGGGACCATCTGTTCATCATGTCGGACTTCGATCTGGACGTCGACTCGCCCTATCCGATCCCGACGGCCAAGAGCCTCTATCCCAAGCCCGACCGCATCGAGTACCCGAAGCACCAGATCGCCCGCAAGCACTACGGAAAGAATATCGAGAACATGCTCGCCGCACTGAAGGAGATCGACGACGAGGAAGCCAAGACGCAGATCGCCGGCAACATAGCCAAATTCATGCGCGCCAAATCCTTCGAGTACAATCAGGAGCATCCCAACAACGAGGTTATCATGAAAGACATACGCTCGATGTCCGATAACCGGATCGTTCTGGACGAAGTTGCCCTGAACAATCTCAAAAACGACTATAAACAGCCCTATATGAACAACCGCCAGCGGAAGAATTATTCGGCCGGCGGCCATTCCGGCTCCAAAGCGAACAACTATTCGAACAAACAGGGCAACAAGCGGCGCATCGGCAAGGCATTGCACAAATAGCGCCGGACAGCGCGCCTTACCCCATCCCGGACATCCCCGGCCGCCGGGAAGAATCCGGTCGGCGTGTCTTTCGCAGGTCCGCCCGGGCCGAACCTGCACGGGATTGCGTTTTTTATTGCTAACTTTGCACTCCCCGATGCAAAAACGCTCATGAACGAACAGAAAAACATATCGATCCGCAACAAACGGGCGACATACGATTACGAGATTCTCGACACGTACGTCGCCGGGATCGTTCTGTCCGGTACCGAAATCAAGTCGCTGCGTCTGGGCAAGGCTTCGCTCACCGACTGTTACTGCTATTTCCACAACGGCGAGCTTTTCGTCCGGGGCATGAACATAGCCGAATACCACTGGGGCAGCTACAACAACCATGCTCCCAAGCGCGACCGCAAGCTGCTATTGCAGCGCAAGGAGCTCGAAAAGCTCGGGCGCTCGTTGCAGGACAAGGGGCTGACCGTCGTCGGACTGAAGCTGTTCATCAACGAACGGGGGCTGGCCAAGCTGCAGATCGGACTGGCCAAGGGACGCAAAAGCTACGACAAGCGCGAGTACATCAAGGAAAAGGATGCCCGCCGCGAGATGGACCGCGTCTTTCGCAAGTGATCCCGTGCGTCGGAACCGATTCGTATGACGACTTGCCCCGTCCGGACTTCCGATAATAGAGAATCCGAATAGCCGTCCGGCCGCAGGCCGGGAATCCGCCCCGCTCCGATAAGAAACGGCTTTTCGCCGGACATTCCGACCGAATTCATCCGAAATGTTTCGTACAGTACCCGTCAGCGAATCTTCGGGAAGAGCTGACGGACGAAAAATCATCTCTCGTCCCGGCCATGCCGCCGGGAAAATATGGCGGCGCGGAACGTCTCGTATTTGCACTTGAGGCGTACTGCACAGATAAATGACAGATTTTCGATGTATCGAAGGCCCGCATTCGGAATTCATACATCCGGTACGCGCAATCGCAGGCCGAGCAACCGATCCCGATTCTGTCCGAAGTCCCTCCCCCTCGGCGGACGAGTTTCCGCACAGGGAAGCCAGAGACGTCGAACGTCCGACGATCGAGTACGGCAAGAGAATAGCGTAACGAAACGGCTCCCCGGCCGGCGTCTTTTCACACGATTCCGCCTTTTTGCCGCTTCCCCGGAGCGCCGACAAATAGATCGGCAGTCCCGGTCGACCGCCCCGAATATGCTCGACGGTACGCGCCACTGTTCCCCCAAGTCGTCTTCGGACCGGATGCGAGACACGGATTCTCGCGACGGACAAGGACGGGTTCGACGAAACGGAGGCCGTTCACCGGAACAGTTTCCGGTACAATTTCAAACGCCGGTACGGAGCGTATTTCAACGGCAGGTCGATCAGCCTCGACGAGCGGACGACCGGGCGCATATGGCTGAAAAGGTCGAAGCTCGACCGCCCGTGATACTTCCCGAACCCGCTCTCGCCGACGCCCCCGAACGGCAAGCGGCCGTTGGCCAGATGGACGATCGTATCGTTGACGCAGGCTCCGCCCGACGACGTCCGGTCCAAGACCCGCTCCGCCTCTCGACGATCGCCGAAATAGTAAAGGGCCAGCGGCTTGTCACGGCGATTCACATAGCCGATCGCCTCGTCGATATGCCGAAATGTCTTGACCGGCAGCAGCGGACCGAAGATCTCCTCCGTCATTGCCGGGCTGTCGTCGTCCGGATCGTCGATCAGCGTCGGAGCGACATACCGCTGCCGCACATCGAATTCGCCTCCCCACAGCACGCGTCCCGAAGCGCCGATCATTCCGGCCAGCCGGGCGGTCGCCCGCTCCGAAACGATACGCGGATAAGCCGGACTTCGAAGCGGATAGTCGCCGAAAAACTCCCCGACCGCATGCTTCATTTCCCGGCACAGCCCTTCCTTCAGGTCCCGATGAACGAGCAGATAATCCGGCGCGACGCAGGTCTGGCCCGCAGCCAGCAACTTGCCCCACATGATCCGCCGTGCCGCCAGCCGAATATTCGCGCTGCGCCCGACGATGCAGGGGCTCTTGCCGCCCAGCTCGAGCGTCACGGGCGTCAGGTTTTTCGCGGCCGCCTCCATCACGACCCGCCCGTATTTCGACCCGCCCGTAAAAAAGATCGAATCGAAGCGCCGCTTCAACAATTCGTCGAGCACGTCGCCTCCTCCTTCGACGAAAGCCACGTATTCCGGCCCGAACGTTTCGGCGATCAGATCGCGCAACGCCGCCTCGACATGAGGAACCAGAGGCGAAGACTTCAGCAGGACGCAGTTCCCGGCCGAGATCGCGCCGACGAGCGGACACAACAGCAACTGAACCGGATAATTCCACGGCGCGACGATCAGCGCCACGCCGAGCGGTTCGGGCCGTATCCGGCTCCGCGACGGCCATAGCGTCAGAGGCGTAGATACCCGTCGGGATCGGGACCAGCGCTTCAGGTGCCGGATATGGCACTCCAATTCCTGCATCACGAGGCCGATCTCGGTCAGATAGCTCTCGCCGGCCGACTTGTTCAGATCTTCGCGCAACGCCTCGCTCAGCGCGTCCGTGCGTTCCCGGACGGCTTTTCTCAGCTTCGTCAGCGCATCGAGCCGGAATGCCGTAGCGCGTGTCGCGCCGTCGGCAAAGAATTTCCGCTGAAGGGTTATGATTTCATCGATCGCCTTTTCCATAATCCTTTGATTTCAAATTTCAGTCGGCCGCACGATTCGGGCCGCATATATCCCGACAGCGCGCAATCCGCGCGGGAAGGCTCCCCGATCCGGCACGGAGAGGACTCGTCCGGTCCGAGCGATCGCAGGCCGTTTCTGCTCAGTACACGAATCGGGCCGTCGAGGAATCGCCGAAATCCGGTCCGATTCCGGCACGGCAACGCTTCGGACTTTCCCGGCAATATTTTTCGTCTCCGGCCCGCCGATCTTGTCGGCCCCGATCCGCATGCGGGATATCTCGCCTCCCGTCTTGAGGACGAGATTGGCCGCAATGCCGCTCATCCGCATACCGAAACGGTCGCCTTTCATCGAGACGAAGTTCCGGTGCAAGTCGATCTGCCGCGCCCGGCGAAAAACGGCCGAAGCAGAATCAACGCAGCTTGTTCCGCTCGAAATGCGGAGCCACCTTCCACTGGAAATAAACGATCGACGCGACCGTCAGGCAAGCGCCGAACAAATAGGCCTTGTCGAACGTGCTGATCTGGGCGATATAGCCCCCGAGCAGCAACCCGATCCCTATGCCTACGTCCCACGAGGTCAAGTAGGTCGACGTGGCCGTCCCCCGCTGGTTATTCGGAGCCAGATTGACGAACAGCGTGTTGAAGGCGGGGAACATCGTCCCGAAACCCACGCCCAAAAACAGGGCTACGCCGAAAAAGATCCACAGGCTGAGCGTCTCGTTCAGGCGCATCAGCAGCGCGCAGGACGACAGTGCGAAAAAGCAGAGGCAGACCAGATACATCCCCCACGCAATGACCCTCGTCACGCGCCCCTTATCGACCTGACGGCCCGAGAATATGCGCGAGATGGCCATGCCGACGGCCATCAGCGTGAAGAAGACGCCCATGCCGTGCGTAATGCCGATCTGGCGCGCATACATCGCCACGTAAGTCGTCGTCATGCCGTAAGGAATCGACAGCATCAGCAAATCGGCCCCCGCAGGAATTCCCTTGACGAGGATGAAGCGGTCGAGCGAGACAGGCTCCCGCTTGACGGGTGCCTTGACGGGCGCCTTGACCAGCGAGGCCATTGCGAAGCCCAGCGAGCAAGAGATCAGCGAGCAAACGAAAATCACCTCGAACGAGTAAGCGTCGTGCAGGAACAGTCCTACCATCGGACCGACCGACATCGCTATGTTGTTGGCCAGTCCGTAGTACCCCAGTCCCTCGCCCCGGCGCGAAGAGGGCATGATATCGATCACGACCGTGTTGCCGGCCACCGTAACCATGCCGAACGAGAAGCCGTGCACGACGCGCAGTATGGTGAACAACGTGAGCGTCCCCGCCAGCAGATAGCCCGCGAAGACGGAAGTGAAGACGAAAAAAGCCAGTAGATAGAGCGGCTTGCGCGCGAACGTATCGAGCAGATAGCCCGAAAACGGCCTGACCGACAGCGCTGCGATCGTATAGCACGACAGCACGGCCCCCGCCATGCCGCTGCCCGTGCCGAACTCCTCCGTCAGATAGAACGGCAGGACCGGCATCAGCAGGTAAAAACCGAAAAAAAGCAGGAAATTAGCGGACAGGATATAGCAATAACTCGATGTGACCAAACGTTCTTTCGACATAGCGACAGAAATTTCGACAAAGGTAAGGATGTTTTTTGAAAATGGTTTTCGGATCGCCGATCGGCAAGCCGTCATTCGGAAGGTCTTTCGCACGGCAGCCGGACCGCGAGTTTTCGCCGAAACCGGGCTTGAATATATCCCGATAATGATTATCTTGCAGTACGAAGCGAATCGTCCGCATATCGTTCACTTAATTCCGAATGCCATGAAAACCAAAATGCTCGTCCTGTTCGCGCTTGCCCTGCTCGGAACGGCCGAAAAGGCAACGGCTCAGGCCGCAGACAAGAAAGCCGCACGCAAGGAGAAAAAAGAGCTCAGGCAATCGATCGACCGCGCAAGGCACCAGCAGGCACTGGACGCGATCCTCGACAGCGCGTTCGTTTTGCAGGCGAACGCCGTGCTTCTGGAGAACTACCCGAGACAGCAGGTCGACTTTCATCGGAACTTCGTCTCGATGGAGGGCGGCCATTTCAGCATTCAGATGAGCGGCATCGCGGCCAATCCCGTCCTCAAGACGGGAGGCGAGGTGTCCCGCATGCGGATCAGGACCGACAAAAAAGGCTTCGTCCGGTGCAGAATAGACCTCTCGGGCATCGTGATGACTTCTTCGACCGTATATCTGACGCTGTACCCCGACAGCAACGAGGCGACCGCAACGGTCCGTTCGCTCCGGGGAGGCCGGGGCGTCACGCTCGAAGGCGTCATCGTGCCGGCGGCCGATGCCGAGGTGCTCCGGAATATCTCGACTTACTGATTGCCCGCGCCGTACCGGTCCGGGCAATCCGCCGATCCGTCTCCGCTCCGATTCGCCAAAGAGCCCCGGTCGCCCGGTCTCCGGTTCTCGCTTCATCGGCTTCACGGACGGAGCGGCGCAAACATAAAGAACCGGTCGGAGCGGGTCGACCGGTTTCAATTTGCAATAACAACTTCCGGACATAAGTCCGGCCAACGCTTCCGGGCGACAATCGAGAAGAGCCGTCCCGCTCCGCCGCCTTAAAACAGCGAGCGGCCTTTGTACACGCTGCGCCGGTCGTAAGGCACCAGCTCGCCGCTGAGCGTCACCCGATTGCTGCTGTACGTGGGATACACCGTTACGGAGGCCTTGTTGTCCAACGGATTGAGCACGATTTCGGCCATCCACGACGAAGTTCCCGAACCCACGACGCTCATCTGGTAGCGCACGAAACCTTTTTTGTCGGTTTTCACCGACACGTTGGTCACGATTCCGTCGACGGTGATGCCGCCCAATCCGTTGGCGCCGGGCCATGGCAAATTGGGGAACGCAAGCTGGATCACGGCACGCTCGCCCTCCATCGAGACGAAATTGGTCGTCGAGCTGACATAGGCTATCCGGCCCCGCCGGAACGTCACTTTATCGGCTTTCAGAATGAACGCGCTATCCTGCAACGCCTTCATGGCCGAATCGTGCATGCGGGCATCCAATGCCCGGTAATACTCTTTCTGAGCCGCACGGGCCGCCTTGCGGTCCGCGGACTTTTGGGCCGAGACGCTCGCACAGAGCGATGCGAGCGCGACCATCAATAAAATCTTTTTCATAGCCGGTCGACTTTTAAAAACAAACCGTAGGTCGAATGCAGAGCCGAACTCGTTCGGATTATGCCGAGGCGCAACATTCTTCAACGATTGAAAATCCAATAATATAACGGCGACGGCGGCGCGCAAATTATCCGTTCGCATCACGAAAAGCCGGTCGCAGCTCTCCCTGCCATTCTGCCGACCGCCGGCGAATCCGTCCGAACCGCAAAACCGTCCGGTTCGAACGCCGCAAAATCGTGCCAGATTCTGCGAACCGCCATATAATGAAGACGCTTTCCCGGCCGTTTCCGTTGCAACGGCCGCATTGAAGCCCGGCCTACCTGCCGTTAGGTACGGGATAACGCTTCGCTTCGCACGGACGAAAACCGGACATTCCCGCCGCATATTATCGGAATCCCGTACAAAAACGTCCGAAAAGCATGAACAAGCCGCTTTCCGGCATCCCCGACCGGGATGACCGTCTCGGGCAAACAGCCGCACGGCCAAACGCCCGAAAGAACGAAATAAGCGTCGGACCCGTAAGCCCGTAGAATGGAGTCGCAAGCCAGAAACAGAGCTGACGAACCGCCACGTCCCCTTTCGCACGATGGCGCCGGTCCGAACCGGAAAAGGCTGCCGTCAGACCGTGATCTCGCCCCGGATCGAGCGGCCCAGCATGTCGCGGACCCGATCGCCGTCCCAGTTCTGCCCCAGCAGATACATCAGCTTCGTAACGGCGCTTTCGGTCGTAATGTCCCGGCCGCTGACTACGCCGCACTCCTGAAGGCGCCTGCCGGTCTCGTACATATCCATCGACACGCTGCCGCCCTGACATTGCGTCACGTTCAGTACGACCGCTCCCCGCTCGACCGCACGGCCTACCGCCCGCACGAACCAGTCGGCCGTCGGCGCGTTTCCCGCCCCGTAGGTCTCCAGCACGACGCCGCGAACGCCGGGAATGCGGAGCATCGCCCCGAGCGTCTCGGGACGCATACCGGGAAAAATCTTGACGATCTCGATTCCCGTTTCCAGAGCGGTCGCAATACGCAACGGGGCGGAATCCTCCTTCGCCCGGCGGATAAAAGGCTCGTTGTAATGGATATTCACCCCGACGTCGGCCAGCGCCGGATAGTTGTCCGAACGGAAGGCATTGAGCAGCTCGGCGCTGTGTTTCGTCGTGCGGTTCGCACGGAACAGCTTGTTCTGAAAATAGATGCAGACTTCCGGAACGACGGCGCGCCCTCCCTCTTTCGCCGCGGCGATCTCGATCGCGGTAATCAGGTTCTCCCGCCCGTCGGTCCGCAGCACGCCGATCGGAATCTGACTGCCCGTGAAAACGACCGGCTTGTCCAGATTCTCGATCATGAAGCTGAGCGCCGAGGCAGAATAGGCCATCGTATCGGTTCCGTGCAGCACGACGAAGCCGTCGAACGACGCATAGCTGTCGCGGATCAGCCGAGCGAGCTCGATCCATAGTGCGGGGGTCACGTTCGACGAGTCGATCGGCTTGAAATGAAGCACGCTGATATCGACGTTCAGCATCTTCAGATAGGGAAACTCCTCGTACATGTCGTTGAAATCGAACGGAGAAAGGGCCCCCGTCTCGGGATTGGTTTTCATGCCGATCGTTCCGCCCGTGTAGATCAGCAGAATCGAAGCCCTGGATGTCTCGGCCATAGCGAACGGTTATGATGCCGCCTCCGAATCGGACGCGAGCGGTTCTACGGCAAAATTAGCAAAAAATCGAGTCGCCGAACATCGCCCGCACATTGCGTTCGGTCGCTTCCTCCACGCGTCGCTCGTCCGTACCGCACAGTTCGGCCACCTTGGCGCACACATAGCGGACGTAAGCGCTCTCGTTGCGCTTGCCCCGGAAAGGCACGGGCGTCAGGTAAGGCGCGTCGGTCTCCAGCACCGCCCGCTCGATTCCGATCTCCGGCAGCAGGCCCGCGATCGCCGACCGCTTGAACGTCACGACGCCGCCCACGCCGAACAGGAAGTCGCCGCATCCGAGAATCCGCCGGTAGTGCTCCCGCGTCCCGCAAAAGCTGTGCATGACGCCGCGCACGCCCCGGCCCCGGTACTCCTCCAGCACGCCGCACATCTCGTCCCAAGCATCGCGCGTGTGAATCACCAGCGGCAGTCCGTACCGCAAAGCCAGTTCGATCTGAAACCGTAGCGCCTCCAGCTGTTCGTCCGCGAAATCGCGGCTCCAGTACAGGTCGAGGCCCACCTCGCCCACGCCGCAGAAGCGGATGCCGTCAGGCGGCGCCTCCAGCAAGCGGGCCACCCTCTCCAGATCGTCCCTGTAACGGGGATTGTCGTTGACCGAGGTCGGATGAAGCCCCATCATCGGAAAGCAATAGCCGGCATAGCGCCGCGCCGTCTCGAACATAGCCCCGTAGGAGTGTCCGTCCACAGCCGGTAGCAGGATGCGGCCTACTCCCGCCTCTCGGGCCCGGGCGACGACCGCGTCCCGGTCGCCGTCGAAAACCTCGTCGTAAATGTGCGAATGCGTATCGATCAGCATGATCTCGAAATCTTGATATACGAATCGCCGGCAACCGCCCGGACTATGCCGGCCAGTTCCAGCTCCATCAACAGTTCGCTGAGCCGGCCCGGCTCCAGTCCGCTCAGTAGCTCGAGCTCCTCGACCGAACGAGGCGTTACCCCGTCGATCCACTTCAGCAGATCGGCCTGCCCGGCCGGAAGCGCCCGCTCCGAACCGCCGAACAAGTCTCCCTCCGCCGGCCTCGCCTCCGGAACCGGCTCCCAGCCGAGGCAATCGGCTATATCCCGCCCCGAGCAAACCATCTGAGCTTTCAGACTGCGGATCAGCCGGTTCGTTCCCTGCGACCGGTCGTCGTCGATCCGCCCGGGCACGGCCATGACCGTCCGCTCGTATCCGTCGGCCATTTCGGCCGTAATCAGCGATCCGCCCTTCGCCGCCGACTCGATCACCAGCGTCCCTTCGCTCAGTCCGGCGATGATCCGGTTGCGCTGCACGAAGCTCGAACGGTCGCACCGGCAACCGCTGTGAAACTCGCTCACGATCGCTCCGCCCTGCTGCACCATGCGGCGCGCGCTCTCGGTATGGCGCGACGGATAGATGCGCGTCAGCGGATGCGCGACGACCCCGACCGTCCGCAGACCGGCATTCATCGCTGCCCGGTGAGCCTCGATATCGACTCCGTAGGCCAGCCCGCTGACGATCACCGCGTCGGGAACCAGCGCGGCCAGCTCCCCGATCAGGCGCTCGCAAAGCATCGCCCCGTAAGGAGTCATGCGCCTCGTGCCGACCACCGACAGCCAGCGGGGCGAGTTCAGATCGGTTCCGCCGCTCACGTAGATCACATGCGGATAATCGGGGCACTCCTTGAGCCGGCGGGGATATTCCGCCGAGCACGCATCGATCGCCCGGATCCGGTGCCTCTCGACGAAAGCGAGCTCCCGTTCCGCCGCCCCGTGATACTCGCGGCGACTGATACTCCGCGCCAGCTCGGGTTTCAGTCCGGATCGGAGCACGATCTCCTGCTGCGTCGCGGCGAACAGCCGCTCGGCCGAGCCGAAGCACTCGACCAGATGAATGGCCGTACGGCTTCCTATCTCCGGGTGCATCGTAAGGGCTATGTCGTCGACAGTCATTTCAGGAAACGGTTCTCTCGGTCCGGGGCGGCGCCCGGCGCCGTCCGCTGCGTAAAGATAGAAAATTATCGGCACGAACCTATTCCCGCGCAGGAGAAATAAAATCGCCGGACAATACGGTCCCGGCCGACGGCGATTCGTCCCGAACGAGGACGAGGCCCCGGAACAAACACCCATTCCATATCGCTTGCACGCCTCTTCAATGCAAGCGTCGAACAGCTCCTCCGGATGTTTTTCGGACACGAAGCCTGTTCCCATTCGGACCGACCCCGTACTTTCGAATACGGCATCGGGCCGAGTCCGGCCCGAACTCGTCCCCTCGGAAAAGGACGAAAATGTCCGTGAATTTTGACGGTTCGGAAATAATTTCTATATTTGCCGTCCCATACAGGGCCTGATGGCCGAGTGGTTAGGCAGAGGTCTGCAAAACCTCTTACAGCGGTTCAATTCCGCTTCAGGCCTCGACGAAAAGGGGCTGTCTCGTAATCCGAGACAGCCCCTTTTCCATGGTGCACGGCTTTCGCGGATTACGCCCGAACCCAGAGAATCCTCCGTCTCGCCCTCCGCAGGCAACATACTCCGATTCATCCCGAGGGGCGACCCGCGATCGGGCTATTTTTCCTCCGGGCTCTGTCGAACGACGCATTCCGCAGCGACTTTCCCCCGACGGCGGCGGCGCAGCAGCCAACCCGCGAGAAACAGCGCCAGCGCCGTGCCGGTCGCGACCAGCCAATAGAAAGGAATCCCCCAAGTCAGATGCACGACCCTGAACTTGACGATACCCAGCAACAGCAAAACCAACACGGCTCCCGCCAGCAACCGGAACTCCCGGCGCACGGCCGAAACGGTCGCGGAAACCGGTACGGCAACGCCTCCCCGGCTCCGGCGCGACGGCCACAGGGCCGGAACCTCCCGGCAGCGCGCGCGATAGTCGGCGCCGTATTTCCCAAGCATGAGCCGCTCCTCTCTGCCGAGAATCGTCAGGTAGCAAGCGGCATAAAGCGCGGTCGCGCCGATCACGAACCAGTCCGTTCCCGTGTAAAGCACGATTCCGAACCAAATCAGGAAATTGCCGGCATAGAGCGGATAGCGCATCCGCGCATAAATTCCCTCCGTCGGGAAAGGCATCGCGGGCGGATTCCCCGAAGCCCGAAGCCGGGTCCTGTAGAGCATGACGGCCGTCGAGCGGACACGCAGGGCGAATCCCGAGCCGAGCAGAAGCGCACATACCGCCAGCAGAATCCATCCGTCGGCGATCCGGAACGGCGTCGTCACCAGCAAGGCGGCGACACTGGCGGGAAGCAGCCACAGCGACAGCCGTCCGCGAAGAGCGTAAAGTTTTCGAGAGAGAGCCGAGTAACTTTGCGAAAGTGTCATAGAGCGTCTTTTTCAGATGATCCCGGGGAAACCTCCTCCGTCCATCGCATCCGCCTCAGGCAAAGCCTGACCGAGACGGCCGCCAGCGACAGGCCGAGCAGCAGACCGAACAGAATATCCATCGGATAGTGCACGCCCAGATAGATCCGGCTGTACGCCAGCAGGGCCGCCCATACGAAAATGGCTATGGCATACCACCTCCGGCGGAACAGCACGGAAGTGAACAGCGCGATCGAGAAGCTGATGGCCGCATGGGCGGAAACCGTGCCGTACAGCCCGCCCCGGTAGTCCCGGACCGTATGCACCAGCGATTCGACGCCGGGCGTATGGGTCGGACGCAGCTTCGGCACGTTATGCTTGAAGAAGTTGCATATCTGGTCGTCCGCTATGACCGTCGCACCCAGAAACAGCACGACCCACAGCAGACCGCGCGTTCCGAACCGCCTCCACACGGCATACAGCAGCACGGCATACAACGGAATCCAAGTGAGCCGGGCCGTCACGAAATAGAAGAAAGCGTCCCAGAAAGCGCCTCCGTCGCCGTTCAGGGCGAGCAGGAGCTCCCGGTCGAGATCGAGAAGCGATTGCCACATAGCGGTGTTTTTCGTTCGGTCTCAAAAATACGACGAAAAAAGCGGATCGCCAACTATCCGTCCGCATACGGAGAAGGCCCCGTCCTCCGTGCCGTCCGTGCCGCCGGCCTGACCGAAGAACAATCCGGCTCGCACGGCACTCCGTATGCAGGCCCGAGCGGAATCGGAACAAGGCCCGGCAAGACAGAGACCTTGTCCTCACAATAAGTCAAATGCTCCTATCCGCCCCCACGCGCCGCGAATCCGTCGGGCTTTCGGCATCATATCGCGTCCTCAGCCGAAACGGCACGAATACGAGTCGCCTCGGACATCGCGATCAAATACAAACGGATGCGAGCGACGAAAAGCATCGGACCGCAGAAGATTCTCTGACGCTATCCCGGTCAGAACTGGAAATAGATGAACGGCTGGATTTCGGACGACTTGATCTGCATGACGCACCATATCAGCACGGTCAGCATCAGTGCCTTGACAACGAGCGGAGCGCCCGCGACGGTCCGCTCGCCCCACGCCTCGGCCCGGCGCGGCAGCATATGCAGCAGGTAGCCCGCGGCCATCAAGGCCATGACGGCCCCGTAGCCGGAAACGACCTGAGGAATCAGTCTCCATTGGAAATGGCCGAAAATCTGCGAAAGAATCCGCTCGCCCGTCTGCATGTCCGGAGCCCGGAACAGAATCCAGCCCAGACAGACCACATGGAACGTGACCAGCACGCCCAAAACCCGCCGCCACGGCCTCATCTGCTCTCCGGAAGCTTTGAACACCGAGGGGAAAGCGTGCATCAGCGCCTTATGAACGGCCAGCGCGGCTCCGTGCAGCGCCCCCCACAGGATGAATCGGACGGCCGCTCCGTGCCACAGCCCGCCCAACAGCATCGTCAGCATCAGGTTCGCATACGTCCTCGCGCGCCCCTTGCGGTTCCCGCCCAGCGAAATGTAAAGGTAGTCCTTCAGCCAGCTCGACAGCGAGATATGCCAGCGCCGCCAGAACTCGGTGATCGTAGCCGACTGGTAGGGCGAATCGAAGTTGACCGGGAACCGGAAGCCGAGCAGCAGGGCCAGCCCGATCGCCATATCGGAGTATCCCGAGAAGTCGCAGTAAATCTGCAGGGCGTACCCGTAAACCCCCATCAGGTTCTCGAAGCCGCTGTACAACATGGGGTTGTCGAATACCCGGTCGACGAAGTTCAGGCTGATATAGTCCGAGATGATCGCTTTCTTGAACAGGCCCGACAGGATCAGAAAGACTCCGCGTCCGAACATGTCGCGCGAAACGAAAACGGGATTCCGGTAAATCTGCGGCAGAAAGTCCCGGGCCCGGACGATCGGACCCGCCACGAGCTGCGGAAAGAACGACAGGTAGAACAGGTAGTCGATCCAGCGCCGCACGGGCTCGATCTGCCGGCGGTACAGGTCGATCACGTAGCTCATCGACTGGAACGTGAAGAACGAGATGCCGACGGGCAGGAAAATGTCCGGCAGCGTCAGCGTCCGGTCGATCAACCCGGCTACGGCCGAGACGATCAGGTCGGCATACTTGAAATAGCACAGCAGGCCCAGATTGATCAGCAGGCTCAGCACGAGCAGGCTCTTTCGCGCTCCGGAACGCCGAGAGCGGTGCATCAGCCTTCCGATCGCGAAGTCCGACAGCGACAGCCCGACGAGCAGCAGGAAGAACAGCCCGCTCGTCTTGTAGTAGAAATAGAGCGAAAACAGCGTGACATAGACGATCCGCAGCGTGAGACGCCGTTTCAGCAAGCCGTAGATCAGCGAGAACCCGAGAAAAACGAACAGGAACAAGCCGCTCGAAAAAAGCATCGGGCTACGCGGATCGTAGCGGAAAAGATCGATCGCCTGACCGACGTATGAACAGAAATCCTCCATGGTCTATCTCCGCTGCTGCAACGGCACGGACAAGCGACAAAGATAGCTGTTTTTTCATAACATGCGAGCAAGAACGGGCCCGCCGCTCCCGGCTTTCGCCGGTCATAAAACCAGTCGTAACAAAGTCCGCGACCGGGATTCTACTCCCAATTTTATCGCATCGGAAAATTATGGCGAAAATTCTCCGATCAGACGACGTCTCGTCACGCACTATCTATCCGGAAAAAATCGAAATATTATTCGTTCGATTTCCTGTTTATTTATATATTTATGCTAACAAATCTTGTCCACAAATGTTTTACTTAAATTATGTTCTTATGAAAAATCTGTTTATTGTAATCGGCAGCCTTACCACCGATGCAAGAGATGCTCTTGCCGGAGCGATAGGAGGAGCAATATTAGGTTCGGGTGCAGGAGGCGTAGAGGCTGGGCCGAAGGCCGTCGTAGGAGGATTGAGCAATGGCGCTTCGGGGTCAATCTCTGAAGCTATTGACAAATGGCTTAATTAAATAATAAGAAGACAAAATGAAAACAAAGAAATCTTTCCCATATATCGCGCTATATATCACGGCCATTGCCGCAGGCTCGTTGGTCAGTTTTTTGTTCAAATTTTTTACGGACAATCCGTATAACTTTTGGAATGTCGTAGTACCTTCCGCCATAGCCGTAGGAATAGTAGATGTGCTAAACAGACGAAAAAGAAGAAAAGAAAGAAAAGTCTAAAGTAAAAGAATGCATATCATTCATCCCGATTGAATACTTCGGGGTGACTTTGAGATATCGCTGCTGAATACTGAAATTTCCCGGATACCAGCCGACGGGCTCATCCGGGAATTTTTGGATGTATCGAGTAAATCAATCTGCATACCCGACCCAATAAGTATTGGAGCTACATAAATTACGGACGGTACTTTTGTATGAAATTCCATTACTTTAATCGAGCTATACCGTTTCTCGTATCGTTCGTGTCGGCGCACGGAATGCTGAATGAGAATCACTATGTCAAACTGTTTGCCTTCGAACTGATATTCATCGTCATGTCGGCAAGCTTTGTGACGGTCAACAGGAAAAACCGACCGCAGAACCCGTACAGCGAAACACCGCGCGCGGCGGAGAAAACCCGGCTTACCCAACCGCGCGTAAAAAAGCGGTTGCCCGGTTTCCGGACAACCGCTTGCAAAAGGATTCGGACCGACGACTACTCGACGATCGATACCCGGTCGAGCACCGCGTTGTCGAAAGGCACGCTCTGGCCCTTGCGGGGAACGATCTTCAGGCTCTTCGGGCTGACGCCGAACTTGTTCACGAGCGCATCGTAGACATTCTGGGCGCGCTGGTTGCTCAGGTACTCGTTACGCTGCGGAGTACCCGTCTGCGTATCGGCATAGCCGGTAATCTTGTACACATGGCCCGGGGAATTCTTGATCACCTGAGCGGCGTACTTCAGATTCACCATCTCCTTGTCCGTGATATTCGTCTGGCCAATGGTAAAGAATACGGCCAGCGGCTGCGCGCGGACGACCGTACGCGTAACGGTATCGGGCTCCGTGCTCTCGGCGATCGCGGCCTGCTCGGCGGCTACGGCGGCGGCTGCCAGCGCGGCGTCGCGCTCGGCGACGTACTGGCTTATCTGCGCGTCGTAATCGGCCTGTTGCGCCAACAGAGCGTCAAACGCAACCGCGGCCGGAATGCCCCGGTCGAATCCGCGCTTCTTGAACTTGTACGTGATACCCACGCTGATAACGGACGAGCCGTCGATGATTCCGTTTTCATCCACGCCGTCGAACGCATCGTTGACAAGCATCTGAGACACTTCCAGATTGATGTCGATAGCCGGCGAGACGCAGAATTTCTGTACGATACCGAAGTTGGCCGTCATGTCGTTGCGTGTCGGAGCGCTCTTGTACCAGGCATGAGCGAAGCCTATGCCTATATAGGGAAGAATCTCGTACACGCGGTTCTCTTTGTAGCCGAAGACGGCTGCCGAGAAGTTCACCATGAAGTCGCCGTGCAGGTTCCACATGTTGAACTTCTCACGGTAAAGGCCGTTGCGGTCCGGCATCCCGTAGATATACGGGCTGTTCGAGTACGAGAACCCGTGCGGGCGGGTTCCGTACATCTTGAACCGCATACCGACGGCCGGAGTGAACCATTTGCCGAGGTAGACCTCGAAAGCCGACGTGATCCGCTTGCGGAATGCGCCTCGGGAATTGTCCTGTCCCTCGAACACCTGTCCGCCGGCGCCTACTCCGATGTACCAGTTATCGAAGAACCGGTTGGTCAGGTAGGAATTTTCGTATGATTTGAACGGGTTCTCCTTCGGCCGGTGATGCTGCGCGAAGGCCGCGGACGATCCCGAAATCATGACAAGCGCGACGATCAAAGATTTCACGCTGATTGTACAATTGTTTTTCATATTCGTCAATGGTTTTTAATACTTTGCTTTTTTCAAAGGACCTTCGCTTGCCGACCCGCCCGAAACTTTTCCGGCTAAGCTACGACCCCTGCGGTTCCGATCCGCTTTTCCGGCCCCCCACAACCCGAACTCGAAACACAGTCCGCAGGACGGATAGCGGAGTTTCTGAAGCAACACCTGAACGAAAACATGCCTTGCTATCAAAGCATTGGCCCCGAGATTGAAACAGCGCGTGTCGTACTCGGCGATCAGGTTCATCCGCCTGCAGAAGCGAGGCGAGAAGGAGACGCCGCCCGAGACGGGACTGTCGATCCGGAACCGGTCGTTCATCGACACGTTATATGCCAGATGCACTCCGAAGCGGTGGCCCGAAAAGACGAAATGCTTGGAGAGCGCGACATACGTCGAGCCGAAATACTGGTTGCCCTCGCCGCCGGAGGTCGAGAACCGCCCGCCGTCCGACGACGTGAAGAGGTCGTTCGAGCCGACCGCGATCGCGGGCCGCACTCTGCGTTCCCCGAGCAGCCGCACGCGGACCGAAACCGAACGGTCCTCGTTGACGAAGGCCGTGCGACGTTCGTTCATGAACGCCGTCGAGGTCAGCGCGACTTCCAGAAAAGGCAAGAACGTTACGTTCAGATAGTAATTGAACGTGTGGTAGTCGAAGGTAGCCGGCGTCAACCGGTCGTTGAGGAAATTGGCTCCGATGCGGACAGTGCCGTCGGCGGCCATTTCCGCCGACGGACTGTTCAGCAAGCCGGTGACACCCAGCGTCGACTGCGCCGACAGTTTCGATGCAACGGACATACATCCGAGCAGAACGATCGATACGGCACTCCTTACGATCCATTCGGGCCCAATCATCATGCGGTCGAAACTATCGGGTTCGTAGTCGGGTTACGGTCGTTCTCGATCAGTTGCTTCCGCCGCCGCCCGTACCGTCGCCGCCGGGAACCGTATGCGTGTCGCCGGGCGTGAAGTCGGTCGTGACCGATACCGAATTGGCCGGGACGAGCGTATTGACAACCACGCTGTACGAAGAGCCGGAGGTGCTCATGATGTTGAACGTATAGGCCACGGTCGTCACTACCTGCTGGGCGGTCATCGTCAGCTTCGTGTTGGCCGGAACCGAAATATTCACAGGAATTTCCGACTCGACCGTAGTCATCTGATCGACAGCGTCCACGCCTTGGTTGGAGGCCTTGATCACCTTCTGTATCTCGGCGGTCAGTTCGTCCACGTCGCTCGTGATGCCTGCGGCCTGAAGCGCATCGGCGATCGGAGTCGTATAGACGTAGCCGGTCAAACGCTGAACCTTCGCGAAGATCACCGGAACGGGCTCGAGTTTGCCGGTATTGTCGATCACGCCGTCGATCACGTCGATGCTGCGCGACTCGCTGCTCACCTCGCTGCGGCCGTTGGAGAAACCGATCTTGTAGATCGAGAAATGGTCGATCGTCGTATTATACGCGCCGTTGGCGAACGTCACGGGTTGCGACATCGTGTTCCACATACCGGTTCCGGCATCGTAATACTGCAGGAACGTATTGCCGAAATAGTGGTTCGTCATCGGGTTCTGAACCGCCAGATTCAGGGCCGGCGAGAACCGGTAGCCTTCCGGCAGGAATTGCAGCACGGCCAGTCCGGTCGTCGATTCGGCCTGTCCGGTCACGATGTCGTTCACGGGAGTGGCCGTGATATTGATTTCCCCGGCCACGTCCTTGCCCGACGCATCCTTGACCGTCGTACTCGGATTGACCGTCAGTTGAGCCGTCACCGCGCCGGTCACGGGAACCGTGCCGCCGGCCGCCGGATCGACGGTCGTCATACCCGCCGGAAGCTTGACCATCGTGATCTTGAGTTGATAATCGATGATCGTGCCGCGCAGCGTCGGGAACTCGAGACTGTAATAGGTCGTGTTGTACCCGCCCAGCGAGAACGTCAGATCGTAGCGCCCGGCCGAAACGAGTCCCTCGAACGAGAAGTAGCCGTTCGCGTCGGTCGTCGTCTCGTCCGAAACCGATCCGAACTTATACGAAACGGTCACGCCGGCCAAAGCGGTCAGATCGGAATTCTCCAGATTGTTGCCCAGCACCTGACCCGAAATGTTGTACTTCGCAGTCTCGTCGGGACGAATGGGAGGTTCGGTCGTCTTGTTGCAGGCGGTAGCCAGAACAACTGTTGCCAAACCGAGCAAAGCCGTTTTGAACAGTTTGGCGATACGGGGTTGATTTTTTTCCATAACGATTGAATTAATGATTGGTATAATTGTTAATTATCTGGTTGTATCGCGTCGCGTTGAAGAAATTCTCCGCGCAATTGTCGTCGGGCGAGGTTTCGTAGTTCCGGCCGTAATGCAGATAGGCTTTGGCATTGTACACCATCTCGAAATACCTCGACGGCGCGACCCGCACAGGCCGGCGGCGCTTGATCCTGTACGGAGGAAGCGCCAGAGCGAAATAAAATCCGCCGTTGTAGTCGACCTTCTGCGTTTTCTGCACATAAAATCCTACGGCGGCTCTGCGAAAATATCGGGTTACCTTGGCCGTCGCACCGATGTCGTCCCCCAAATACCGGGCCGCACTTACATCGAACATCAGATCGAACCGGTTCCACAGGTAATTTCCGCCCGCCATCCAGGTCCATTTGCTCATCGGGGCATACGACCAACCGTCGAAGTAGAGATACGAAATCCCCGTCAGCCCGGCTTCGGCATAGATTCCGAAATGCCGGCCGACAGGCTTGAACAGCTTCAGGTCGGCTCCCCAACGGTTCATACTGAAATTTCCGAAGGTAGCCTTCGCCAGCACGTTCGCGGGCAGGCGGAAGCGTTGGGACAGCGTCAGGTAGCCCGGCCTCACCCGGCTTTCCTCCTTGTAAAACTCGTTCAGGATCGGAACGATCAGCTGCGCCGTCAGCTTGGAGCCTCTCCAAAGGTTGACCTCCAGCGTCGGATTCAGATTGATCTGCACCTCGTACATCACGTCGAGCCGCGAATTGCGGAACCGGAACTGGGGATACAGGATCAGATCGACCCTCCCGGCCGAACTCCTCAGGAACCTTTTCGCTCCCGGACGACTTGTCAAAGAACGTTTCCATGCCTCTCGCGCATCCCGCGTATCGAAATCCAACCTCCACCGCACCGAATCGGGATAGCCTCCGGTCTCAAGCACGAACTTCGGAATGCGGTCCTCCGTCCATACGACGGTCATCGGCCCTCCTGCCGAGTCTCCGGCCGCCCCGATCCGTCCCGTCACCGCATCGACGGCGTCCCGCATGGACCGGAAAGGGACCGGTTCGAGAAAAACATAGCTCCCGGTCTCGCCCTTCAACTGCCTGACATTCTCGAATCCCGACGAGAGTAGCTCCCGCTCGAGCGGAGTCTGCGCAGCCGACGACACGGCGGCGAGCGCGAGCGGCACAGCCAGCCGGCCGCCGCCGAAAATACGGGTTAGGATGCCTTTTTTCACTTCGTTCTCGATCTATTCTTGTTTCCGTCACGGAAATTGCGTCCCATGCAACATCCGGGCCGGAGCCTCCGGGACCGGCCGGAAGCGCGACATCTTGTCCCTTTTATATCACAAATCCGTCATAACGCGACACTTACACACCGCCCGGAGCTTTCGCCGAAAGTCTCGGGAGATTTTTTTCCGGTCCGTTGCGGAAACATTCAAATATTGAGCCTGAATCTTGTAAAACGCGCGGCAGGAGAAAATTCCTTTTTCTGCACGTATCGGGAAAACGAGGATTCGGACCGATTGTCCGGCACGAACGGTTCCGGGCGGACGCGGCCAGCTCCCGTTCTCAGGAAGGCCTGAAAAGCAATGTCGAAAGAATGTACGGATCGATTCGACGCGGGTTCCCGCTGCCGGACCGACGACCGACGTATGATCCGGAATCGGCCGGGCCGAACCGCGCGCGGCCGAATCTCTCCGCGGCTCGGCGCGGCGACCGTAAGATTCGCGCCGCAGGATACACCGCCTGCGAGGATTCACTCCGTTCGCCGGACGCATACAAACGAAAAGCCCCGCCGAAATTCGGCGGGGCTTTTAACGGATCGCTCGGATATCTGGCGGAAAAGGCGGGATTCGAACCCGCGATACCCTTTTGAGGTATACACACTTTCCAGGCGTGCTCCTTCGACCGCTCGGACACTTTTCCCTGACAGACCCCTCCGGCGGACTCGCGCCTCGGGGGACCAAACGTGCCGCAAGGTACGAAAATTCCTGAAAATAAAAAATACCGGCGGCGCATTCGCACGCTCCGCACGAACGTTATCTCTCGCCGGCCGATCGCCGTACCGTCTTTCCCCTTAAGAACCGGACAGCACCGGCGAGCCGCCCCGTTCCGCCCTCGTACAGCGGCTCGCCCTTCCGCTGTCGATGCTTTCGCTACCGGATATCAACCTATGCGGACGCTACTTCAAGTCCCAAAAAATCGGAGCGCGGCCGACCGGCCCGGCGTTCCATTCCGGACAAATCGTTTCGCGGCGACCCCGGCCCGATCCCATCGACCGGCTCAGATTCCGCGAATGCAATAAGCAAGACGAAACCGCTACGGGCAGACCGTTCTCATGCGGAGTTTCTTTTCCGGCGCATCTTTTCTATGCGGACGAAACGTGCGAATCGGTCCGGACCGGTCCCGTTTCTGCAACATGCTCTCGACCGGCAAAAGGCGGGCCGGGCGTCGGGCTTCTTGTCAAAGGGAAGGCTGCAGGGGCAAAGCCGTGTCGGGAACCCTGAAATCGATCGCAGCCGAGTCGTACTTCAGCAATCGATCGATCCGCTCGCGCAACTCGATTTCGCGCCGCATGCTGTCCACGCCGGTTATCAGCGCATCGACGAGACGGTCGGCCACATACTTGCCGCCCGTATAACCGATATGCGTGTAGTCCTTGGCCGCCCAATGCTTCTCGACGAAGCGGACCATGCTGTTATGCCCTCCCATCGCGTCGAACGTATTCCAGAACGCTACGCCCGCCTGCTCGGCGGCCGAACGCTGCGCGGCGATCATGCCCGGAACCGAGGGCATCGTCTCGAACTCCCCGTCTCGCTGCATACTGCGGTCGCATATGCCCATCACCAGCACGCTGCTGCCGGGAAAGCATTGTTTCATGTAGTTGATTACCCGGACGAAATTCTTCGCATAAGAGCCGTAGCGCATCACCTCGGGAGACATCACGTTCAGCCCGTACTGCAACACGACCAGATCGTAGCCGAGCAGTTCGCCGATCCTCGCATTGACTCCGGGATTGGTCCCGAACAGCGCCAGCCCGCTGTTGCCCCGGATCGAGAAATTGTCGACCGTTACGCCATCCGGACACTCCAGCTCGATTCCATACCCGACGAATCCCTCGGGATCGCTCAACGTGACGGCGATCGTGCGGACCGGACCGTTGATTACGATCTGCTGCGCCAGAGGACTCGGGTCGGGCCGGAAATCGCGCTCGAGCGAGTCGTTGACCACGACGTGCAGCGAGGTGTTGCCCCGATTGATAAACAGAATCCGCGCCACGCGCGCCGCATCGATATGCCTGCGGAAAGTCACGCCCTCCATGCGCGCCGTCGCGCCCTGCTGGGGAATGCAGACGTTGCCCGACACGAAAAACTTGTCCCGTACGTCCTCGGGCACTTTCCGGAACGCCTTGACGTCGTAGGTTTTCCAACCGTCGAACGTATGCCGCACCGTAGCCCTGTACAGCGCGATCGGAGACGAGAAAGGTACGAAGCCGACGCCGCAGCCGCCGTACAGATCCTGCATCCGCTCGCGCACATCGGCCGTCACGATATCGCCCTCGATGAACGAGTCGCCGAGAACGGCGATCCGGACGGGCCGCCGGCGGTCCTTTTCGAGCATCGTACGGTAGAAATGCTCCATGGCCGGAACCTCGCCGCCGAAATCCTCGATCGCAACGAGCGCCGCCGAATCGATTCCCGTTCCCTCGTTCCCGGAGCGATCGTGCCCGGGCATCGGCCGGTATCCCGGCAGATCCCATACCAACTCCCGTATTTCCGGTTCGGCGGCTTGCCGTCCTCCGGCCGAGTCGGCAGCCAGCGAATCGGCAGCGGCAGCCGCCTCGATCGCCCGGCCTTCGGCCAAAAACGTGGTATCGAAATAGAGATCGGTTTCCTCCAGCCGGGGATGCTCCTCCTGCCGGATCAGGTCGGACAGGATATTGACCCTCTTCACGCTCGCCCGGCCCACCTGAAAACCGGGTATCAACGACATGCCGACCGTCATGACGACGACGATCAGTGTGATCCAAAAAGCGCTGCCCGTATAATTGCGTTGCTCGTCCATGTTCTTCGTATCTGTACCGGGGCGAAATTAATAAATTATATCGGGCAAAGCACCCTGCCCGCGGCCGTTTCCGAAACGAACGGCACAGAACGCAGGAATGAAAAGGCCTGCAAACGGCAGTCCATCCGGCGAAAAAGTCCCGGTCCCGCCGCACACGAGAAATAATAAAGCCGGCCGAAGCGATCGCTCCGCCGGTTTTCCGGTTTCCCGGCACTGCGAGTTTTCCGCATTCCGTCGGTTTTCCTTTTCAGTCCCCGCCGGAATCCGGTGGGCCCGCTTTACTTGATTCGCTGGTCGAGCGGAACGAACTCCTTCTCGCCCGACACGTTCCGGTAGGCGGGACGAATGATCCGCTTGCTGTCGAAATTCAGCTCTTCGATCCGGTGGGCGGTCCATCCGGCGATGCGGCTCATCGCGAACAGCGGCGTGAACACCTCGCGGGGCAGGCCGATCAGATCGTACACGAATCCCGAATAGAAGTCCACGTTCGCGCAGACCCGCTTGTTGACCTTGTTGCCCTTGAAGTTCATGAACGTCTCCACGGCCCGCTCTTCGAGCAGCTCCAGAAAGGCGAACTCCCGCTCGCGTCCTTTCTCCTTGGCCAAATCGCGGGCCATTTCGCGCAGCAGCACGGTCCGCGGATCGGAAATCGTATAAACCGCATGTCCGATACCGTAGATCAGCCCGCACTTGTCATACACCTCCTTGCGCAGCATTTTGATCAGATAGGAATCGATCTCTTCCTTGCTGGTCCAGTCGCGTATGTTCTCCTTGAGATGCTCGAACTGGTCGACGACGGCCAGATTGGCTCCGCCGTGAAGCGGTCCCTTGAGCGATCCTATTCCCGCCGCGATCGACGAATAGGTATCGGTTCCCGACGAACTGGTTACGCGGACCGTGAACGTCGAGTTGTTGCCGCCGCCGTGCTCGGCATGCAACATCAGCGCCAGATCGAGCGTGCGCGCGTCGAGCTCCGTATAGCTGCCCTTGAGCATATAGAGAAAATTCTCCGCTATCGAAAGCTCCTCCTTCGGAAAGCGGATATGCAGCGAGCGCCCCTGATTGCTGTGACGCACGATGTTGTACGCATAGGCGATGATCGTGGGAAACTTCGCGATCAGATCGATCGATTGCCGCATCAGGTTATCGCGCGAGGTATCGTCCGGGTTATTGTCGAAGGTGTACATGCCGAGCACGCTGCGGGCCAGAATATTCATGACGTTCTGCCCCTCCATGTCGAGAATGTTCATCTTCGTCTTGTGATGCAGCGGCATGAAATCGTGAATCAGCGAACAGAAGGCCGTCAGCTCCTCCCGGTCGGGCAGGTAGCCCGACAAAAGAAGAAAGACGGTCTCCTCGAAACCGAACCGTTTCTCGGCCTGAATACCCCTTACCAAGTCTTCGACGCTGATACCCCGGTAGATCAGCTTGCCAGGAATCGCCTTCATCTGACCTTCGGGCTGCCGTTCGTATCCGACGACGTTGCCGATCTGCGTCAGCCCGACCAGCACGCCGGAATGGTCCTCGTTGCGCAACCCCCGCTTGACGTTGTATTTCACGAAAAGATCCGCCTCGATATGGCTCGTCGACTTGATCGACTCCGACAACTTGTAAATGATGTACTCTCTCTTCATCTTTCCTCCTATTTTAACTTTGCGACAGCGCAATATACAAAACTTTGCGATTTTTTACAAAATGTTATAAATTGCCTGTCACTTCCCGGCCGAACTCGACCGTGCCGAGCGGCGTTCCCCTCTCCATGAAACGAGTCAGGTCGCTTGTCGCGCGTCCGCTCTCGAACGCCCGTTCCATCGCGGCGGTTATCATGGCGGCAGCCTCGGTCCATCCCATGTACTCGAGCATCATGACGGCCGACAGCAGGATCGAGGACGGATTCACGACGTTACGCCCGGCAATGTTCGGTGCCGTGCCGTGCGTCGCCTCGAAAATGGCGTGTCCCGTCCGGAAATTGATGTTGGCTCCGGGCGCGATGCCGATTCCGCCGACCATGGCGGCCAACTGGTCGGAAATATAGTCGCCGTTCAGGTTCAGCGTCGCGATGACCGAATACTCCTGCGGCACGAGCAGCGTATTCTGCAGAAAGGCATCGGCGATCACGTCCTTGACGACCAGCCGCCCGGCCGCTACGGCCGAGCTCAGCGCCTCGTCGGCAGCTCCGGATCCGCTCTCCTTCTTGATCGCCTCGTATGCGCGCATCGTGAAGGTCCGGTCGCCGAACTCGCTTTCGGCCACGTCGTAGCCCCAGTTCTTGAATCCGCCTTCCGTAAATTTCATGATATTGCCTTTATGGACGAGCGTCACCGAGGGCAACTTCCGCTCGAGCGCATACTCGATGGCGGAGCGTACCAGCCGCTGCGATCCCTCCTTTGAAACGGGCTTCACGCCGAACGACGAGCTCTCCGGGAAACGCACCTTCGTCACGCCCATCTGTTCGGTCAGGAATTTCAGGAATTTCTCCGCCTCGGGCGTACCGGCCATCCATTCGATGCCCGCATAAATATCCTCGGTATTCTCGCGGAAAATATGCATATCGACTTTCTGCGGCTCCTTGACCGGAGAGACCACTCCCCGGAACCAACGCACCGGGCGCAGGCAAACGTACAAGTCCAGCTCCTGCCGCAGCGCGACGTTCAACGAGCGGATACCGCCTCCGACGGGCGTGGTCAGCGGCCCTTTGATGCCGACCCGATAATCTCTGAAAGCCTGCATCGTCTCCTCCGGCAGCCAACTGCCCGTTATCTTGTGGGCTTTCTCGCCGGCCAGCACCTCTTTCCACTCGATCTGCCGGCGGCCGCCGTAGGCTTTCCCCACCGCCGCGTCCACGACACTCTGCATGACCGGCGTAATTTCGGCGCCGACTCCGTCTCCCTCGATAAAGGGAATCTCCACCGTATCGGGCACGTTCAGTCTACCCGATCCGTCCACTTCGATCTTCTTCATTATTTCGTCCCAAATATTTATGTCATCGCCTCGGACAACGGACCTTCCGGCGCTTTGCTGCTCCGGATTCCGACGCCAACGGCTTGCGGATAAAAGCGGAAATCAGAAATAGTTCTCCTCGCGGCCGACGATCGCATTCAGCAGATTGCCAGCCAGCGAGCTCGCTCCGATGCGGAAAAGAGCGGGAGTCAGCCACTGCGGGCCGAGAATCCGCTCGACGATCGTATAATAAAGCACGGCGTCCTGAGGCGTCGAAATGCCTCCGGCCGCCTTGAACCCGACCCGTCGTCCCGTCCGCTCGGCGAACTCGCGGATCGCCATGCACATCACGACAGCCGCCTCGGGCGTCGCCGACACGGCCGCCTTGCCGGTCGAGGTCTTGATGAAATCGGCTCCGGCCTCCATCGCTATCACGGCTGCCCGGTGAATCAGCTCGGGCCGGGCCAGCACGCCCGATTCGAGAATCACCTTCAGCACGACGTCGTCGCCCACCTCGTTGCGGAGCGTCTCGATCTCGTTTCCCATCAGGTCGTACTCCCCGCTGAGCATCTCGCCGAGGCTGATAACCACGTCGATCTCGTCCGCGCCGTTCTCGACGGCCATCGCCGTTTCGAGCATCTTCACCTCCAGATAGGTCTGCGAAGACGGGAAACCGCCCGCTACGCTCGTGATCGTCATACCGCTGTCGGCTATGACCAGCCCCGCCGTCTCGACGAAAACGGGATAGACGCATACCGAGGCCACGTTCTCTATGTCCGGATAATGCCCGGGAAAACGAACGGCCTTGGCCACGAACCGCTCGATATGCTCGTGCGAGTCGGTCGCCCCGAGCGAAGTCAGGTCGATGCTGCGGAAACACCGCCGGTATACCTCTTCGTTGCCGTTCGCCCGCAGGCGCGCCTGCACGTCCGCCAGAATCGCTCGTATCTCGGCATCCGCAGGAGCGGCTCCGAACTTGGTCAGGGTATTGCTGTATTCCATAGCCGACGGGATTTAACGAAAGGGTTTCCCTGCAAATATAGTCAATTTAGAGGTCGCTCCCGCGCCGCGCCGCAAAATAATCGCACAAAACGACGCGGAGCGGATGCCTTTCCGCACCCGCCCCGCATCGACCGCGCATCCGGCCGTCCTCGGCTAAAGCATCAGCGTCAGGCCGATATTTATCTGCTGGACCTGCGGACCGTGCTTTTCCTTGAATATCGTAGGCCGGTAGTAAGTCGCCGAGAGGGCGAAATGGTCGTAGCCGATGTTGATCGTATAGCCGTAGTGAAAATTGCGCAGCCCCATGCTGCCATGCTCCTTGAACTTGCCGTTGAGGTTCGGATCGTTCGCCTTGATTTTCGTATGGGAGCCCATGCGCCATCCGCCGACGACACCCGCATTGACATAGAACAGATTGTGCCGCCCCATCTGGAACTCGACCAGAAGCGGCACGTTCAGATAACAGGTGAACAGCTTCGACTTCTGCAGCCGAATCCGTTGCTCTTCGTACTGAAAGTCGGGCACCGTCACGCCGTGCTCGTATTTCAGCGCGATGTTGTTCTCGAACCGGAAATTGTTGAACTCGAAACCCAGACCCGTGATCAGACCGAAACGGCGGCTCTTGAGCAGTGTCAGATCGACCGGATTCAACGTGACGCCGATCGACTTGGCGCTCTGCGAAAGACATTGCAGATGATCGGGCAACTTCAGCTTGCCGAGGTTCGTAATCAGCCCGCTGTAATGGATTCCTATGCCGGCCCAGTGTCCGTCGTTCCAGAAAAGCTTGTTGTGGCGTTCTCCGGCGCGTTTTTTCGAGAAATCGTTGATGCGCAGCACGAACTTGCTTTGGTTTTCGCCTCCGGCACGTCGGTCCGGATCGCGGTAACGGTCCTCGACGAAAACTTCGCGCTTCTGCGCGACGGTATCGGAAGACGACTGGGCCCGGGCGGGTGCGACGAGCGGCAGAAGCAGGACGATCGACAGAATTCTTTTCATTTCGACTCTATGGATTGTTTTTCGGATTCTTGTTGCCAATGCGGATCAGCGAGATAATTTCTACGCCGCTTTCGTTTTCGGTACGGTAAGTCCTGATCGGTATGATGCGGTCGAGCGGAGCCAGAATCGACGTCAGGACGCGCATCCCTCCCGTAGCGGTCTCCTCCGAAGCCCTCCCGTCGCGGAACGAGGCGGCGGGCATCGAACGGGAATCGTCATACCGCCACATGTCCGGCTGCGGATCGGGGCTTCCGAGCGCAACGGGAACGCTGCGGATCGTCTCGGCAATCGGCCTGTCTTTCAGATCGGCCGGAGCGACCCGCTCCCGGCAGGCGCGGGCCATTTCTCCCGAGAGCACCGGATCGATCCGTTCGTGGACGAATGCGGCACGCATGGCGGCGCTTTCCGGAACAGGAGGGACCTGTGCGGGCGAAGCCGACGCAACGCGGACATACACGGAGGGCTTCTGCGACACGGCCTGTTCCGTTACGTCAGCCTCAACGGGCTCTTTCGAGACCAAGGCCGAAGCACTTTCCTGCCGCCGCTCGACTTCCGGCTGCCCGGCCGGAATACCCCGGGCCAGCAGCGCGTCGTCGCGCGACGAGTCGTGCCGGTCGACCAGCACGAACACCCCGATCAACAGGCAGGCCGCCGCCATGCCGCCCAGAAACGACCCGGCCCTGTTCAGCCACACCGACACCCCTATGCCTCCCCGCAACAACGCTTTCTTATCGGGATAGACCCATTTCTCCGCCGGGAGCACCGGCACGCTCCCGCGCATCGAACGGATCTCTCGCCCCAAGTCGGGATGTTCGGACAAGAAAGCCTCGAAAGCCGGAAGCTCGTCCGCCGGCAGGTTTCCCTCGACGTAATCGAGAGCCCGCGATTCGTAATCCTCTATGCTGATTCTCATTACAGTATGTTGTTTATATCCCCTATGATCCTCCTGAGCGCGGTTCGTGCCCTGAATATGTACACTTTCACCTGAGTCTCCGACAACCGCGTCATTTCGGCCATTTCGCGATACGAGTAGCCCTCGTAGTCCCTCAGCATGATCAGCGACTTCTGCAACGGGGGCAACTCGTCCAGAAAACGGTCTATCAGCTCCGAAATGCCGTTGTAGTCAGGTCGCCCCGGAGCCGGACTCGTACGCAGCACCGACTCGTCCCCCGTATAGCGCTTTCCCATGCGAACCCTATCCACGATCAGCCGATAAGCCACCGTAAACAGGTACGATTTTTCCTTACCGCTGAGCACGGCTTCCCGGTTCTCCCACAGCCTCAGAAAGCTCTCCTGTACGATGTCCTTCGCCTCGTCATCGCTTCGAAGCGACTTCAGGGCGAAACGGTAAAGGTTATCGGAATATTGACTGACACATTTATCGTACTCGGCAACGGTCATTAAGTCCGGGATTTGACACTATAACGCATAATGCAGGGGTAAAGTTACATCATTTTGCCGAAACTTCCCCGTCCCGATCGTGCACGTACTCGATCTCCTTGAACAGATAATCGCAAATCTCCCCCGTTTCCTTTTCGACTCGCAGTTCCCCTCCGTAAAGCACGTCCCAGATCGTTCCCCGGAAACGCTCGCCGGTCAGACCGTCGACAAAGGGATGCCGCTCTCCGAAGCGGTACAGCCGGGCGATATAATCCTCGTCCAGCTTTCCGTAATCGCCGCCGTCCAGCTGCCTGCAACGCACTGTCAGAAAACCGTAAAAACGCTCGAAAACCTCGGACCGGTCGAACTCCGCGCCCTTCTGCAAGGCCAGCGAGGTCGGATTGGGCAGGGCCGGATCGAACGCGGTCTGATTGACATTGAGCCCGATTCCGGCGATCGAGCGCGATATGCAGGCACCCATCAGGTCGTTCTCGATCAGAATGCCGGCCACCTTGCCGTCTCCGACATAAATGTCGTTCGGCCACTTGATCCTCGACTCGATTCCGAACGAATCGACCGTATCCGAAACGGACAGCGCGACGGCCTTCGACAGATAGAACTGGCTCTCGGCCCGCAAGCCGGCAGGGCAGAGCACGGCCGAAAAGGTCAGATTCATCCCTTCCGCGCTGCTCCATGAATTGCCCCGTTGTCCGCGTCCGCGGCTCTGCCGCTCGGCGATCACGACCGCCCCGTTCGTGTAACGCGCGTCGCGCGCCTCGTCATTCGTCGAAGCGAGCTCATCGAAAAAGCCCAAGGCAAAGCCCGTCCGGCTCGCAAATTCCTCCAATCGTCGTCTCACGACTCTTTTCCGATTCTTGTCATTCATACCGCAACTCGTTCAGATACCGTCCAAGCCCGCAAGGAGCCGGACCACGGCTTCGGATAAGCGCTCCGTCCGGGCCAGCAGCTTCTCCAGAACGGCCTCGGACCGAGGCGGAGCCTCCTCCTCTTCCCAGGCCGGCCATGCCTCGGACGGCTCGACCGGAATACCGGCCGCCTGCTCTTCCTCAGGTTCGGCGATCGGATCGGCCAGCCGTTCCGACCGCCGCACGGCACGCAAAAGCGCCCGGTCTATGCGCTCCATCCTCTCCTGCGCCGCTGCCCGCTGACCGGGTGCGAACCATATCCCTTCCGACCGTTTGGAGCGAAGCACATCCAGCACGTCGCCGCAAGCGGCGGCGCAGGCATCGGCCGCACCGAAAGCCCCGGCCAGCGCCTTGCCCGGCTCCCCGAAGGCGGACAGCATTCCCTCGGCCTCCCGACTCGCCTCCGCGCTTTGCCGCCTATGTTCCTCGAAATCGCGCGCACGTTCCCCGGCCCTTTGCGGATCGGTCTCCCCGAAATAACCGCGAACATCCGAAAACATCCCGTACACAGCGCGGACACGCTTCGCCAGCAATACCCTCAGCGGATAGGCCGACAACTCGCCCTCGGGAATTCTCGGAACGCGGACCGCTCCCGAACCGGCCTGACGCGTGCGCCCTTTTCCCCGAATCAACCGGCGTGTCAGTCCGGCGAGCCGAGGAACCAGCGGAAACAGCAGCATCGCATTGACCGCATTGAACAGCGTATGGAAAAGCGCGAGTCCTACGGGCTGGGAAACGGCCGACGTCAGCGGAGAAACCCCGCCTGCCCAGACGATCAGGTCCGCTATGCCGAGCGCAAGCCACGGCAGCAGAGGCAGAGCCCACAGCACGCCGAACAGATTGATCAGAAAATGGGAAAGGGCCGCCCGGCGCGCATCGGCCGACGTGACGACCGCGGCCAAATTGGCCGTCGCCGTCGTACCCACGTTCTCGCCCAACACCATGGCCAGCGCGTACTCGAACGGAATCAGTCCGCCGCCGCACAATACGATCGTGAAAGCGGTCATAGCGCTCGACGACTGCACGAGAGCCGTCAGCAGAGCGCCGGCCAAAGCGAACAGCAGAGCCGTCCCCGCACCCCGGCCGCTCAGTCCGGCCAACCAGTCGGTCACGGCAGGACGACCGGTCAGCGAGGCCACGTTGCTGCCGAAAATCCCGATCGCGAGCAACAGCAGCGCCAGGCCGCAGAGCATACGCCCCGCATCCCGCGTGCGTTTCCGCCCCAGCGCCGACATCCCGAAAGCGGGAATCAACAAAGCCATGGCGACCGACGTCGAATCGAATCCGAATCCCAGCAACACGACGAGCCAAGCCGTTACCGTCGTACCCACATTAGCCCCCAGAATCATCGCGACGGCCTGCCGCAACCCCAGCAGCCGGGCATGAACGAAACTCACGATCATGACCGTCACGACACTCGACGACTGCACGACGGCCGTAATCAGCGTGCCCGACAGCACGCTCCGGCCGGGCGAAAGCGTCATCGAGCGGAGCGCCCGCCGCAACGGGCCGCCGGAAAGCCGCTGCAAGGCCGAGCCCATCCATTTCATACCGAAAAGGAACAGGCAGACCGATCCGAGAACCGTGACTATGAGGGCGGCGGTATCCACTACGCGTACTTAGGTTTCACCGAACGATTCAGCGGAGCCGGCCGGCCGTCGCAGCCGGCGTACTCCGCCAAAATTAGGGATAATTTCGCAAGACGCCTATACCGGTACATCGAATTCGCGCAGCGCGTCGTTCAGCGATGTTTTCGTATCGGTCGAAGCCTTGCGCTGTCCGATGATCAGCGCGCAGGGAACCTGATACTCGCCGGCCGGGAACCGCTTCGTGCGCGAGCCGGGTATCACGACCGAACGGGACGGCACGTACCCTTTGTACTCCTTGGGCTCCGGCCCCGACACGTCGATGATCCTCGTCGAGCCTGTGATGACCGTCCCGGCGCCGAGCACCGCCTCGCGGCAGACATGCGCCCCTTCGACGACGATGCACCGGCTTCCGACGAAGCAGCCGTCTTCGACGATCACCGGCGCTGCCTGCACCGGCTCGAGCACGCCGCCTATGCCGACGCCTCCGCTCAAATGGACGTGCTTGCCGATCTGAGCGCACGAGCCGACCGTTGCCCAGGTGTCGACCATCGTTCCCTCGTCGACATAAGCGCCGATGTTCACATAGGACGGCATCAGGATCACGCCCGGAGCCAGATAGGCGCCGTAACGGGCCGCAGCGTGCGGCACGACGCGGACGCCGAGTTTCTCGTACCCGGTCTTCAGGTCCAGCTTGTCGTAAAATTCCATCGGGCCGGCTTCGGTCACCCGCATCCCGCAAATGGGGAAATAGAGGATCACGGCCTTCTTGACCCATTCGTTGACCTGCCACCGGCTGTCGCCCAGCGGTTCGGCCGTGCGGAGCTCTCCACGGTCGAGCAGATCGACCGTCTCGCGTATCGCGCTTTTGACCGCCTCGTCGCGGAGCAGTTCGCGGTCGTTCCACGCCCGCTCGACGGTCGTTTTCAGATTTTCGTACATAAAGCTATTCCACATGGTTTTACGTCGGCGAAGTTACGAAATTTATGCCGGAATTATTTGAGAAACAGCCCGGACTTTCGTACCTTGCGGAAATTTTCACGGAAAAGCCCCGCGAAAGAACGAAATTTAACCGGGCTCCCGGACTTCGCAACAGGGGAAACGTCTTCGGCGCACGCGAAGCGGAAAGCCCGGCCGGTTGCGGAGTCTTCCGCGAGAAATCTTCCCGACGTCATGCGAAGAGGGAACAGAGGAACTTGCAGCAGAATGAAAACACGTAAAATCGATAGACCCATGAAACATGCTTTGCTTCCCGCCGCACTGCTGATCGCGGCAGGCGTTTTGTGCACGAACTGTAAAACGAAAATGAAAATCTCGACACTGCCTTATCCCGTCGCCCGCATGGACAGCACGGTCGACGACTACTTCGGAACGAAAGTGCCCGATCCGTACCGTTGGCTGGAGGACGACAACTCGGCCGAGACGGCCGCCTGGGTGACGGCCGAAAACGAAGTCACGCAGAACTACCTGTCGCAAATCCCGTTCCGCGACAAGATCCGCAACCGGTTGACCGAGCTCTGGAACTATCCGAAATACGGCGTGCCGAGCAAGCACGGCGACTACTTTTTCTTTTTCGAGAACGACGGGCTGCAAAACCAGAGCGTGCTCTACCGCCAAAAAAGCCTCGACGGTCCGGCCGAGGTATTCCTCGACCCGAACAAGCTGTCGGACGACGGTACGGTCGCGCTGAGCGACGTATCGTTCTCGAAGGACGGCAAGTATTGCGCCTATGCGGCCGCCTCGTCCGGTTCGGACTGGGTCGAGATCCGCGTGATGGACGTGGCCACGCGCGAACTGCTGCCCGACGTGATCCGCTGGGTCAAGTTCTCGGGCGCCGTCTGGACCCGGGACGGCTTCTATTACAGCGGCTACGACGAGCCGAAGCAGTCCGAGGCGCTCGTCGCGCAGAACCGCTTCCAGAAAATCTTTTTCCACAAGCTCGGGACCGAGCAGAGCGCCGACCGCCTGATCTACGAGGACCGCGCCCACCCGCTGCGATACGTGAGCGCCGAAGTCAGCAAGGACGACCGGCATCTGTTCGTTTTCGCGACCGAGGGCACGAGCGGCAACGAGGTGCTGTGGGCCGACCTGTCGAAGGGCGCGCCCGAATTCGAGGTACTGTTCCCCGGCTTCGCTAACGATTATGCTCTGGTTCACGCGCGCGACGGCCGCGCCGTCTTCTACACGAACGAGGGCGCTCCTCGCTACCGGCTGGTGCAGGCGGACCTCAACGGAGCCGAACCGGTCCTGAGCGAGCTGCTGCCCGAGTCGGAGCTGCTGCTCGAAGGGGCGTCGGTGGCCGGCGGATCGCTGTTCGCGCTCTACCTCGACAAGGCCCAGAGCGCCGTATCGCAATACGACCTCTCGGGCAAGAAGTTGCGCGATTTGAAGCTGCCGGGAATCGGCGCGGCGACCGGATTCGCGGACAACGACCAGGAGCCATTCACATTCTACTCGTTCTCGGAGTTCACTCGTCCGGCCTCGATCTACCGGTACGACATCGCTACGGGCGAGTCGAGCGTGTTCAAAACTCCCGATCTGAAGTTCGATCCTGACCGGTTCACAGCCGAACAGGTCTTCTTCGACAGCAAGGACGGCACGCCCGTCTCGATGTTTCTGGTACACCGCAAGGATATGAAGCTCGACGGCAACAATCCGACCTACCTGTACGGCTACGGCGGATTCAACATCAGCCTGACGCCCGGCTTCACGCCGCTGAGCGTGCTGTTGATGGAACAGGGCGGCATCTATGCCATGGTGAACCTTCGAGGTGGCGGCGAATACGGCGAGGAATGGCACCGGGCCGGCATGCTCGCCAACAAGCAGAACGTATTCGACGACTTCATCGCGGCGGCCGAGTACCTGATCGACAACAAATACACGTCGAAGGAGAAGCTGGCGATCGCCGGCGGATCGAACGGCGGCCTGCTCGTCGGAGCCTGCATGACCCAGCGGCCCGACCTGTACGCGGTAGCATTGCCGGCCGTAGGCGTGATGGACATGCTCCGCTACCACCTGTTCACCTGCGGCTGGGGCTGGGCCGTGGAGTACGGCAGCAGCGACAACGAGGAGCAGTTCGGCTACATCTATAAGTATTCGCCTCTGCACAACATTCATGCGGGCGCCTGCTATCCGGCTACGCTCGTCACGACGGCCGACCACGACGACCGCGTCGTGCCGGCCCACTCGTTCAAGTTCGCCGCGACGCTCCAGGCCGCTCAGGGCTGCGACAACCCGGTGCTGATCCGCATCGAGACGAAAGCGGGCCACGGAGCCGGCAAGCCGACGTCGAAGCGTATCGACGAAATGACCGACGTGCTGTCGTTCATGCTATGGAATACCGGCACGGAAGTGGAATAAATAAAGAACGAAGGCCATGCGGCGAGCTCCGGCATCGGTCCGGAGCCCTGCCCGGCCGATGAGCGAAAGGAAGACCGGCACTGCTTTGTCCTGAATTCCGGGTAACCGTCATTTCGGACGACCACGTTTCCGGGTGACGACGCCGCACCGATCAATATCCGCATTGCCTTTACGGAGATTTTCTGCCAAAAATTCTCCGAAGCGATGCTTTTCCCCCGGCTCCCGCTTCCGGCAGGAGTCGGACAGGGACGGCGGCATCCGTCGCTCATTCCTTCTCCTTGCGCCGGACAATCCGCTTTGTATACCTCTGCCGGACGACAAAACCGGGCGAAGCGGAAAATCCGGCTCCCTCGAAACGGGTAACGGACCGGCAGCAAGCGCTCCGCACGGAAACGAAAACACGAAAGACATGCCCCCCATCAAAATATACAAGTTCGGAGGCGCTTCGGTCCGCTCGGCCGAAGGAGTCGAGAATCTGGCGCGAATCGTCGCCGCCGAACCCGCACGACTACTGGTTATCGTTTCGGCTATGGGCAAGACGACCAATGCGCTGGAGGAAGTGCTCGACCGGTTCATGCGCAACCGCTCGGACGAAGCGATCGAGCTGTTCGCGGAGATCGAACGATACCATCGGCAGATCGTCCGCTCGCTGTTCGCCGATCCCTCTTCCGTCGAGGCACGCACCGAAAAACTCGCCTCGGAGGTTCGGGAACTGCTTCGCAGCGAAACCTGCCGGGAGGATTACGATCGCTGGTACGACCGGATCGTAAGCTATGGCGAACTGCTCTCGACCGTCATCGTCTCGGAATACCTCGCCGCACAAGGCACGCCGAACCGGTGGCTCGACATGCGCGGGCTTTTCGTGACCGACAGCCGCTACCGCGAGGCGACCATCAACGTCGACCGGTCGGCTCGAGCTCTGCGCCGGGCCGTCGACGCAGCCCCCGAACGCGTACTGGTCGGACAGGGATTCATCGGCGCGACGCCGGCGGGCCGCCCGACGACGCTCGGCCGCGAAGGATCGGACTACTCGGCCGCCATGGCCGGCTATCTGCTCGATGCCGGGAGCGTAACGATCTGGAAGGACGTCGACGGCATCCTGAGCGCCGACCCCCGGCTGTTCGCGGACACGATGCTGATTCCCGAACTGTCGTATCTCGACGCGATCGAGCTGGCCTACGCCGGGGCACAGGTGATCCACCCGAAAACGATCAAGCCGCTCCAGAACAAGAATATTCCGCTCTACGTCCGTCCGTTCGGCGATCCGACGAAGCCGGGCAGCGTGATCTGCGCGTCGCCCCCGGTCCCGCCGGGCGTGCCCGTCCGCATTCTCAAAGGCCGTCAGGTCCTGATTTCGATCCGTCCCAAGGATTTTTCGTTCGTGCTGGAAGAACGGCTCGCCGATATTTTTTCGGTATTCGGCCAATACCGACAGAAAATCAACCTGATCCAGAGCTCGGCCGTCAATCTGAGCCTGTGCGTCGACGATTCGCGCTATTTGGAGCGAGTCGTCGATGCGCTCCAAACCGAATTCCGCGTCGTGTACAACCGCGACATGGAATTGCTGACGATTCGGGGCTACGATCAGATAACCTACGACAGATATGCCGAAGCGGAAGGGGTCTTTCTGGTCCAGAAAACGCGCCGCACGGCTCGCATCGTCCGAAGCGCAAGCCATTGACGATACGGAATCCGGAATTTTCGCGCGTGTCATCCGGCCGCATGCAGACGCACGCCTCATGCGAACCGCAAACTCCGCACAGACAGCCTTCCTGAGAAAAATCCCGCCTCGGCCGAGCACGCCGGCAGACGATCGTACCGCGACCGCCGTCCGAGCCGAGCCGGTCGGATTCGCGCTTTACATAATCTCGACCCAGCTCATGAACGGATAGGCGCGGTTCTCCATGCGCATCCGCTCCTCGAAATAGCGGAGCGTGCGCGTGAGCCCTTCCTCGATCGGGATCCGAGGTTCCCAGTCGAGCTTGCGACGAGCCAGTTCGATGTCGGGCACCGTGTTCTGCGAACTGTCCGTAGGCAGGTTCAGCAGCACGATTCTCGACGGACTTCCCGTCAAATGAACCACGTCCTCGGCCAAGGCATCGATCCGAACCGGGTCCACGCCTCCGATATTGACCGGTTCGGACAGCTTGCCGGTCGAATTCATCATCCGCACGAGCGCCTCGACCGCGTCGTCGATATAGAGAAAACAGCGGGTCTGCATCCCGTTGCCCCGGATCGATATGCTCTCTCCCGAAAGCGCGCTCTTGATGAAAGCGGAGATCACGCGTCCGTTCCCGAGCGGCATGCGCGGTCCGTAGACATTGAACAGTCTCGGGATACGGATATCGACCCCGTACTGATGATGATAGGCGGTAAAAATCGACTCGGCGGCCCGCTTTCCCTCCTCGTAGGCGCTTCGCTCGCCGACCGGGCTGACGTTTCCGCGATACTGTTCGGGAATCGACGGCACTTGCGCCTTGCCGTAGACTTTTCCCGACGAGGCCTGCAAAATGCGCGCCCCCATGCGTCGGGCCACTTCGAGCATGTTGACCGCCCCGATCAGCGACGTCTTGAGCGTCATCACCGGATCGTGCATGTAGTCGGCCGGCGCCGACGGGCAGGCCAGATTGTAAATCTGGTCCACCTCCTCGAAATACGGAAACGTGACGTCGTGACGCACGAGTCGGAACAGCGGATTGGCCGTCAGATGCTCCACGTTGCGCTTGTCGCCCGAGTAATAGTTGTCCAGCGCGATCACCTCGTTCCCGTCGGCGAGCAGGCGCTCGCACAGGTGACTGCCGATGAAGCCGGCCCCGCCGGTAACCAGTATTCTTTTTCTCATGTCGCTTGCGTATTGATACGCCCCTTCTACGCAAGAACTGTTCCGAAACATCCCCCGAAAACAGACAACGACGGCGGCCGTCTCCTGCGAGACGGCCGCCGTAAAAAACTGCGACACGGACTTAAGCCGTGCGGATTTTCGATCCCTTCAGCGCGAACCAGCCCATGTAAGCGTAGAACACGAACAGACAGCACAAGGCCGGAACGAGCCCGAACCCTTCCTGCACGCCTCCCATGACCGGCATCAGCACGGCCGCTCCGATCACGCCGGTGCAGATGATCCCCGAAGCCTGCTTGATGTTGGGTCCCAGATCGACCGTAGCCAGCGAGAAGATGCAGCTCCACATGATCGAGTGGAACAGACCGGTCCCGATATAGAGGTAGAGCGACGTCCAGCCCGAGGTCAGCAGCGAAAGCAGCAGGCAGAGCGACGACAGCAGCAGAGCGCCCGAGAGCACCTTGCGGGCGCTGAACTTGCGCAGAATGGCCGAGCCGAAGGCACGCCCCACGAGCAGCCCGCCCCAATAGAGCGACAGCAGCGACGTCGGGTCGGTCACGCTGAGTCCCAGCGACTCGAATTTGGCGGGGAAGAAGCTCGGAATACCCACCTCGACGCCCAGATAGGTAAAGATAGCCAGTGCACCGAGCATCACGTGCGGATACTTGAACGCGCTCGACTTGTAGCTCTTGCCGTCCTCGGCGACCTGATCGCCCGCAGGCTCTTCGTCCTTGATCGCCGGCAGCTTGAGCAGCATGACGATCACGCCGAGGACGATAGCGAAAATGCCCAGCCCGAGGAAGGGAACCTGAATCTGCGAAACGTTGTAGGTACCGTTCGATACGATGATCATCGACACGAACAGCGGCGCGATGAACGTGGCCAGCGAATTGAACGTCTGGTTGACCGTCAGGCGCGTCGCGGCCGTTTCGGGCGGTCCGAGTACCAGCACGTACGGATTCAGCGCCACCTGAAGCAGCACGATGCCGACGGCCACGAGAAACATGCAGCCGAGGAAACCGTAGAAGCCGGCCTCGACGCCGAGATAATTCAGCGCCATGCCGAGCCCGATCACGATTACGCCCGCGACCAGCGCCGTCTTGTATCCGATCTTGCCCAGCAGCCATGCGATCGGAATCGACAGGATATACGCTCCGTAGAAAGCCGTGTTGATCAATTGCAGCTCGACGTCGTCGAGCGGGCTGAACGCCTTGTTGCAGAAGGCGATCATCGAGTTGTTCATCGTCGTGATGAATCCCAGCAGGAACATCAGCACGACCATGACGGTCAACGCGAACGTGTAGTTCGGTTTCTGTGAATTGGTCATAGTTCGTTTTTTTAGGTTATTTGGTTTGAGTGCATGCGTAATCGTAGGTTCCCGTCTCCGCTTGCCGAACCGGCCGCGCCCGGACATTTCCGGAATCGCCGTCCGGCATGCGGGCTCCGGCTACCGGGGCTTCCGTCACGCTCCGGCGCCGGAATTCCGTCCGGCGCGCTACAACGTATCGAAGCGATAGACGATCCTCTGCTCGTAAATTTCCCCGGGACGGAGCACGACCGACGGAAACTCGGGCTTGTTCGGACTGTCGGGAAAGGCCTGGCACTCGATCGCCACGCCGTCGCGGTTCCGGTACTCGTGTCCGCTGATACTTCTCGGGCACCCCTCGAGCCAGTTCCCGGTGTATATCTGTACTCCGGGCTGAGTCGAGCGGATCGTCATCCGCCGACCGCTCTGCGGATCGTACAGAAACCCGAAATCGGTCAGCCGGCCGGGTTCCCACCCGTCGATCGCCCAACAATGATCGTACCCGTAGCCGAACCGCAGCGGCTCGTAGTCGGCGTTTATATCGCGTCCGAGCGGCTTCGGTTCGCGGAAATCCATCGGCGTCCCCTCGACCGGCGTCCTGCGACCGGTCGTGATCTGGTCCGCGTCGGTCTCCAAAAAGCACAATGCGTTGAGTTTCAACACATTCTCGAGGGCGCCGCCCTCGGCCTCGCCGCGCAGGTTGAAATAGGCATGGTTGGTCAGGTTGACCACCGTCGGGGCGGACGTGCGGGCATAAAGCGTGATTTCGAGTTCGCAGTCGTCGTTCCAGTCGTAAACGACCTCGGCATCCAGATCGCCCGGATAACCTTGGTCGCCGTCGGGACTCAGCAGCGAGAAGACGACCCTGTCGGTTTCGACCCGACTGTCCCACAGCTTATTGGCAAAACCGGCATCCCCGCCGTGCAGATGGTGTCGTCCGTTGCAGTTCCGCGTCAGGCGATACTCCTTGCCGTCGAGCGTAAAGCGGGCGAAGCCGATACGGTTCGCGAACCGGCCGGGCGTCTTGCCCATGCAGGGCCCGTCGTTGAAATAGCTTTTGAAATCGTCGTATCCGAGCGCCACATCGGCCATGCGGCCTTCGCGGTCGGGCACGACGATCGAAACGATCCCGGCGCCGATATTGCTCAACCGCACCTGCGCCCCCGCGCCGTTGGTCATCGTATAGAGGATCACGGCCTCGCCTTCGGGCGTGAATCCCCAAATGTTCTGCTCTATGTCCATCTTCGCATCGTTAATTCATCTCATACGGCCCCGCGGCTTCCCGGACATCGCGGACCGGTTTTTCCGGGGCCGCAGCCGGTCTCGCTGCGCCGAATCGTCGGTTACGACGGCTTGCAATTCCCTGCTCCGGGCGCCTCCCGACGCGGGCCCTCCGGGCTCGCCGCAACACGGCCGCCTAAGGCCAAAGCTTAGCGGGATACACGCCCTCGTCGATCAGCTTGCGTATCCGTTCGACGACGGCGGGACGGTCCTCCTTGTAGGTCACGCCGAACCACTGGGCCGAACTGCGCAGCACGCGGAGCTGGGCGCGTCCTTCGGCCACCAGCTTGTTGACCATCGTCGGTATGTAGAACTCCGACTTCGGATTGTCGATATTATCTTTCAGATAGGTGGCGAAATAGTCCTCCGAATACTTGAAATAGTCGGGCGTGAAGCCGAACATGTTCATCGACACGGGCGTGTCCTCGGCCAGCTCCACCAGCCCGCCCCGGTCGTCCTCATAGACGATGCGGCCCATACGTCGCTCGATGCGCGTACGCTCGACCATCGAGGTCAGGTTGCCACTGTGGTCCACGCTGCACACGCCCCGCGAAACGGCGCCGAAATCCGACAGCGTATTGCGTATCTCGTAGCCGACCATGCAATAGTGGTTTTTCTGGCCGGCCACGCTGCGCAGATAGTCGGCGATCGTCCGGTAGGCATCCTCGCCGTAGAAGTCGTCGGCATTGATGACTGCGAACGGCTCCTCGCGGATCGTGCCGGAAGCCATCATTACGGCATGGTTCGTTCCCCAAGGTTTCGTCCGGTCGGCCGGAACCTCGAACCCCGCGGGCAGCTTGTCCAGTTCCTGAAAAACGAAATCGACGGCTATTTTCCCTCCGAAGCGCTCGGGCGTGAAAATTTCGCGGAATTCTTTCTCGAACAGATGTCTGATCACGAATACCACGCGGCCGAACCCGGCCCGGATCGCGTCGTAGATCGAGTAATCGATGATCGCCTCGCCGTTCGGCCCCACGCCGTCCATCTGCTTGAGCGATCCGTAGCGGGAACCCATGCCCGCCGCCAATACCAAAAGTGTCGGTTTTTTCATCATGATTTTATCCGTTCGCCGTCCGAGCGAGACCTGTTCCGCGACCGCCTCCCGAAGAGACGGCGCGGCACGGCAATACCCGCAGAATAAAACGGGACCGAAGCGCGTTTATATCCCGGAAGCGTTACGCAAATTTACACTTTATAACTCATTTTCAAAATGCGATCGGATAAAACGTCGCGAAATATTTCGGGGGAAATATTCGCCATTTTTGCGATCGGCACGGGGAAATTGTTACTTTTGTCAGTTAAAAGCAGCGCTGAAACCTATGAATTTCCGTCAGAATATAGCCTACTTCATACGCCACCTGCGCGAGAAGCACCGGCTCAGCGTCCGCAACCAGCATACCGACCGGGAAATCTGGTACATGCATATCAGTCCGCTGAACTTGTTGGCCGGATTGCTGGCTCTGATACTGATCCTGTTCATTCTCATTGCCTCCACGGTGGCCTATACCCCTGTGCTGGACCTGCTTCCGGGCTATCCCGGCAAAAAGTCGCGGACGATGCTCGTCGAGAACATCATGCGTCTCGACTCGCTCGAGCAGGAACTCCGCAACATGCAGGTATACAGCGAAAATATCGCGCTGATCATGGCCGGGCGCAACCCGGTCACGCGCAACGACATGCTGGAAGCCGACTCGCTCTCGGCGAAAAAAGGCGCTACGGTGGCCGCCATCGCCGAGGACTCGCTGCTCAGGGCGCAGATGGAAACCCCCGGCAGCCCGTACAGCCTGTACGATCCCGACGCGGCCCGAAAGAATCTGCGCAGCGCCATGGAGCTCTTCGCGCCGGTCAAAGGCGTCGTGACGGCCCGGTTCAGCCCGATCGACAACCGGTTCGGCGTATCGCTGGCCACGACGTCCAACCAGCAGGTGATGGCCGTGATGGACGGAACGGTCATCTCGGCGCCATGGACTCCCGAAGACGGGTTCGTGCTGTACGTGCAGCACGCCAATAATATGATTTCGGTCTACCGCCATAACGTCAGCGTGCTGAAAAAAGCGGGAGACCGGGTCTCGAGCGGCGAGATCATCGGCTACACCGGCGGCGAAAACGCGCCGGGCCAAGACAAGAACCTGTTCGAATTCGAGCTGTGGCACAACGGCACCCCTGTCGACCCGCAGGGATATATCGTTTTCTGAATTACCCGAACCCGCGAAAACACGACATCCGGCGGATAACGCTTACCGCCCCGAAACGAATTATGACACACAAGAAACAGCGGCTGGCGATTCTCGGCTCCACCGGATCGATCGGCACCCAGACCCTCGATATCGTCCGCCGGTACGGCGACCTGTTCGAAGTGACTACCCTGACGGCCCGCTCCCGATGGGAGGCGCTGGTAGCTCAGGCAATCGAATTTTCGCCCGACAACGTGGTGATCGCCGACGAAACGTATTATCCGGCCGTGCGCGACGCGCTCGCCGACCGTCCCGTCAAGGTTTACGCCGGAAACGACGCGCTGGAACAGGTCGTCCGTTCCGAACAGGTCGATACGGTCGTCATGGCTCTCGTCGGCTACAGCGGACTGTTCCCGACGGCCAGCGCGCTACGCTGCGGCAAAAAGGTCGCGCTGGCGAACAAGGAGTGTCTGGTCGTGGCCGGAGAACTGATTACCGAGCTATCGGAGCGCCACCGGGCTCCGATCATCCCGGTGGATTCGGAGCACTCGGCCATTTTCCAGTGCCTGAGCGGCGAGCGGTCGGAAGTCGAGAAAGTGATCCTGACCGCATCGGGCGGACCTTTTCTGAACCGCTCGGCCGACGAGCTCCGCCACGTGACGGTCGCCGAGGCGCTGGCTCACCCGAGCTGGTGCATGGGAGCCAAAGTGACCATCGACTCGGCCTCGCTGATGAACAAGGGCTTCGAGGTGATCGAGGCGCGCTGGCTTTTCGGAGTGGATGCCGGCCGGATCGACGTGGTGATCCATCCCGGTTCGGTCGTGCATTCGATGGTCCAGTTCCGGGACGGAGCCGTCAAGGCCCAGATCGGTACGCCCGACATGCACCTGCCGATCCAGTATGCGCTCACCTACCCGCAGCGCCTGCCGCTCGAAGGCAGGCGGCTCGACTTTTGCGAGCTCGGGACCCTCGAGTTCCGCCGTCCCGATACCGACCGCTTCCCGAACCTGGCGCTCGCTTACGAATGCCTGCGCCGGGGAGGCTGCGCGGGCGCGGTGCTCAACGCGGCCAACGAGGTCGGCGTAGCGGCCTTTTTGGACGGAAAGATCCGCTTCACGGACATCGCCCGCATCAACGAGCAGACGCTCTCGAGAATGCCTCAAGGACGGTGCTCGACGCTCGAACAGTACCGCGAAACGGACGCTGCGGCACGCGAGACGGCGCTCTCGCTGATCTGACAAACGAAAAAACAAAACACCGATGGATATCCTGATCAAACTTCTCCAATTCATTCTCAGCCTTTCCCTGCTGGTCATCGTCCACGAGTTCGGACATTTCCTGTTCGCCCGGATTTTCAAGACGCGGGTCGAAAAGTTCTACCTGTTCTTCAACCCGTGGTTCTCGCTGTTCAAGTTCCGCAAGGGAGAGACCGAGTACGGCATCGGCTGGATTCCGTTCGGCGGATACGTCAAAATATCGGGCATGATCGACGAATCGATGGACACCGACCAGATGAAGCAGCCCGTACAACCCTACGAGTTCCGGGCCAAGCCGGCCTGGCAGCGGCTGCTGATTATGGTCGGAGGCGTCGTGATGAATATCGTGCTCGCCCTGCTGATATACATCGGCATGAGCTGGGCGTGGGGCAAGACCTATCTCGATAACCGGAACGTCAAGTACGGCTACGCCTACGGCGAGCTGGCCAAGCGGATCGGGTTCCGCGACGGCGACCGGATCGTGGACATAAACGGCAAACCGCTCGACGACGCGGCCAAGTTGCTCCCGACGATCGTTTTCGACCAGGCGGAATACGTGACCGTCGAGCGAGACGGGAAACAGGAGCGTATCGGAATTCCCGCCGAGGCGATGGCCGAGCTGCTCAACTGCGCCGACTTTGCCGAACCCCGTATCCCGTTCGTCGTAGGCCGGGCGGTCGAAGGCGGAGAGGCGGCCAAGGCCGGCCTCGTGGCGGGCGACACGCTCGTTTCGCTGAACGGCGAGCCGATGCGGTATTTCGACCAGTATCGCCGCGCGTTCGGCCAATTCAAAAGCGATACCGTCCATGTTAGCGTCATGCGCGACTCGGCAGGAATCACGAAGCTGCTGACATTGCCCGTACGAGTTTCCGACGACGGCCTGATCGGCGTGGAGCTGACTCCGCCGGACCGTCTGCTCAGCCTGAGCACCCGCAACTACACGTTCTGGCAGGCGATACCCGCCGGAGTGAGGCGCACCGGCGAGGAAATCGGCAGCTACGCCAAGCAGATCAAGCTGATGTTCACGCCCGAAACCGAAGCCTACAAATCGCTGGGAGGACTGATCGCGATCGGAAGCATATTCCCCGACCACTGGAGCTGGATTCAGTTCTGGCACATCACGGCCTTTCTGTCGATCGTGCTGGCGATCATGAATATCCTGCCGATCCCGGCGCTCGACGGCGGACACGTGCTGTTCCTGCTCGTCGAGGTCGTCACCGGACGCCGGCCGAGCGACAAGTTCCTCGAGCGGGCCCAAATGGCGGGACTGATGATCCTGCTCGCGCTGCTGATCTTCGCCAACGGGAACGACATTTACCGGTTTTTCATCAAATAGCCGGGCGCCGGAGACTCGCGAGTCTTCTGAGCATGGCCGACTGCGAACCTGAGGGCCGCGCGCGGAGATACGCACGGTTTGCGGACGATCCGTGCAGGACGCATCCCGGATACCGGACGCATCCTGCCTCGGAGACAGACCGGGTGCAGTCCGGCGCACGAACCGGCAAACGATCGGTCGGTCCGCCCCGAACGAGTCGCCATGCAACCGCACGGAACCGAACCGGAGAAAGAAAGAATTTCGCCTTCGGCGGAACGATTCCCCGAGAATCGCTATCTTTAACCGACAACTGAAACGACATGGCCAAAATCAAAAAGGCATATTTCTGCAAGGAGTGCGGATTCGAGGCTCCGAAATGGCTCGGGCACTGCCCGTCGTGCGGAGCATGGAACTCCTTCACGGAGGAAGTGATCGCCCGCGAGAACGCCTCGCCCGTAACCGCTCTGACAGGCAACAGGCCCCGGTCGAAACCCCAGCGCGTCCGGGAAATAGAGCAAAGCGAGCAAAGGCGGTTCGACCTCTCCTGCACCGAGGTGAACCGGGTGCTCGGCGGGGGACTGATCCGGGGCTCGATGATCCTGCTGGGCGGCGAGCCGGGCATCGGCAAATCGACGTTGAGCTTGCAGATCGCGCTGCGCGCAAACGGCCTGAAAACGCTGTACGTTTCGGGCGAGGAATCGCCCCAGCAAATCAAGATGCGGGCGGAGCGGCTCGGTGTCGGCAACGACGAGTGCTACATATACAGCGAGACGAACATGGAGAACATCCTGCGCCAGATCGACGAGCAAGCTCCCGACCTGGTCGTTATCGACTCGATCCAGACGATCTATACCGACACGATCGACTCGTCGCCGGGCAGCGTCTCGCAGATCCGCGAATGCGCCGCCCTGTTGCAGAAATACGCCAAGCAGACCGACACGTCGGTCGTCGTGATCGGCCATATCACCAAGGACGGCGTGATCGCCGGGCCGAAGATTCTGGAGCACATCGTGGACGTCGTGCTCCAGTTCGAAGGCGACAACAACAATGCGTACCGCCTGCTGCGCAGCATCAAGAACCGCTTCGGCGCGACGTTCGAGATCGGCGTATTCGAAATGCGGGCCGAAGGGCTGGTCGAGGTGAATAACCCGTCGGAAATCCTGCTGTCGCACTACGACGAGCCGCTAAGCGGCATCGCTGTCGGCGCGGCCGTCGACGGCGCGCGCTCGTACCTGATCGAGACGCAGGCGCTCGTCAGCACGGCCGCCTACGGCACGCCCCAGCGCTCGGCCACCGGATTCGACTCGCGGCGGCTCAACATGCTGCTGGCCGTGCTCGAAAAGAGGGCCGGGCTGAAAATGTACCAAAAGGACGTTTTCCTGAACTTCGCGGGCGGATTCCGCATCAGCGACACCGGCCTCGATCTGAGCGTCGTGGCCGCCGTGCTGTCGTCCTATTTCGACCGTCCTGTCGGAGAAGACACCTGTTTCGCCGGCGAGATCGGCCTGTCGGGCGAAATCCGGCCCGCGCCGCGCAGCGAGCAGCGCATCAGCGAGGCGGCCCGGCTCGGATTCGGGCGCATCGTCGTATCGGGCTATCTGCGCAAAAGCCTGCCGAAGCCGCCCGGAGGCATCCGGATCGCATACGTCAACAAGATCGAGGAAATGGCCCGCGCCGTTTTCGGAGCGTGAAAAAACGTCTCCTTTCCGCTCCGGACCGAAGATGCGATCGCATCCCGACCGGATTCCGGGTCCGTGACCCCGAAACCGACACGAAAGACGACACCGGGATTCCGCGCCTTTGTTTCGCACCTCGCACGATTCCTCGCCGCCCGCCGCTTTCAGAAGGCTCCGACCGGACATTCCCCGGAAAGAAAGCCGCTGCCGTTTTCCGTTATTCCGCGCACGGATAAAACCGTGCCGCAAGAGACATGGGCAGGCCACGGGGCTTCCGTCGTCTCACGCCCTATGCCGTACCCCGAACCGACGGCGAATCGGATTTTCCGACAAACGCGACCGGACTCCATCTTTCGTCCGCATGCGATCCACGATCCGGAGAGCGCAGCAGCTATCCGCCACCGCACGAGCGAAAAGAGTCGGATAGCGACCAAAGCCGCCCGGGACGAAAGAACGTCAGAACATCACACCTATGCGCATCAATACGGCACCGAAAGACACAGACAGTCCCCCGGAAAAAATGTTTTGCGACTGATAGCCGACCGAAAAAGTGACATTTCGTCCGATGCAGGCTCCCAGTGCCGGCGTGATCAGGAAACCTCCGATATCGGACTCCATCGAGAACCCGTAACCCGCGTCCAGCGACACGAATCCACGGAACATGCTGCGTCCGGCAGGCATATAGCCCTTCAAGTTCGCATAGACCGGCACGATATGCTCGTCCGTGAAATCGATACCTTCGATCGTCCGGCCCAGATAAGTATGGTAGCCGAGCCCCAGACCTATCGAGAAATAGGAATTGACGCGTATTCCGTTCACCACGTCCACCGTCACACGGTTCAGGCTCAGAAAGGGATTGCTTCCCACACCGGCGCCGAAACCCACCTGAATTTCGCCCTGATAGCGGGAACGCTGAGCCGCCAGATCGGAAAGCGAGACGGTCATCAGAAAGAGAAGCGGAAGAAACAGAATCTTTTTCATATCGATTGGGATTGATGATTCGATTGTGCATAACTTATATACCGCTCACGCCCGTTGCTCCGGAACAGACAAACAAGCGCTGCTCCGTATTCCGGACGGCCGCTTCGTTCGAGATCGGGACGTCCGCATCCGTTCCGACAAGCATTCGCCTCGCCTTGCGCGGTCCGATGCGGAGAGACCGGCGCCACGCCGAACCGACGGAAACGATCGGAAACTCGGCATCCGCAAGGCCCTCCCTCTCCTGAGGGAAACATATTCGACGCCCTATTTATATCCGGGAATAATGCTCCGTTTCCGCAATCCGCCTTTATGACAAATATATTTCATTTTCAGGACAAAAGCAACAAGAAAATACCCCGAAAAGGCAGGCCGATACGATAAAAAGCCCGTTCCCGTCCGCCAGTCAGCCAGCGCGATACGGAATCCGCTTTGGCAAACAGGCAACGAAAAGGCCGCCTGCATATGTCAGGCGGCCTTCGATATCGATTCGACGGAACGATCAGCCCAAATGTCCGTTTCGGAGCAGATATTCGGCGATCTGCACGGCATTCAGCGCGGCCCCCTTGCGGATCTGGTCGCTGACACACCAGAACGTCAGCGAGTTCGGATCGGCCAGATCGCTACGGATACGACCCACGTATACGGCGTCGACTCCGGCTAAAGGCAGCGGCATCGGATAACTTTTCTCGGCAGGCTCGTCCATCAGCACGACCCCTTCCGCCGATGCGAAAGCCTCGCGCGCCTCCTCGACCGATACGGGACGCTCGGTCTCGACCCAAACCGCCTCGGAATGGGCGCGCATGACCGGAACCCGGACGCACGTAGCGCTGACGCGGACGTCAGAGTGCATGATCTTGCGCGTCTCGTTGAACATCTTCATTTCCTCCTTCGTATAGCCGTTCTCGGTAAACACGTCGACCTGCGGAATCACGTTATAGGCCAGTTGGTAAACGAACTTGGACACGGTCGGCTCCTCGCCGCGCACCAACTGGGCGTGCTGCCGTTCCAGCTCGGCCATAGCGGCCGCTCCGGCCCCGCTCGCCGACTGATAGGTCGAAACGCGGACGCGGCGGATATGCGACAGGTTCTCGATAGCCTTCAGCGCAACGACCATCTGAATCGTCGTGCAGTTCGGGTTGGCAATGATCCGGCGCGGAGGATCGATTCCGTCTTCCGGATTCACTTCGGGCACGACCAGCGGAACGTCCGGGTCCATGCGAAACGCGCTCGAATTGTCGATCATCAGCGCGCCGTGCTTCGTAATCGTCTCGGCAAACTCCTTGGATGTGCCTGCCCCGGCCGAGACGAAGGCTACGTCTACGCCCTTGAAATCGTCGTTATGAGCCAGCAGGCGCACCCCGATCTGTTTTCCCCGGAACGGATAGACGCGTCCCGCGCTCCGCTCGGAGCCGAACAGCAACAGCTCGTCCGCAGGAAAATTCCGCTGCTCGAGCACTTTCAGCAACTCCTGACCGACAGCTCCGCTCGCTCCGACAATCGCAACTTTCATAACTCAGCTTTTTAGTTTGAAACCCTCCCGGCTCCAGCGGTCCGGAATCCGAACCGACCGGAAAAACGACAGGATTTATTTTCGGACAAAGGTAATCGAAATCGAGAATAAAAATACGAATTGTTTTATTTTTATTCGATTTGTTTATTTACAAACAGATTTTATCATTCCACCGGACACATCATCAATCGAAGAATTCGTCTCCTCCTCCCGAAGAGGGCAGCGCCACCGCCGGCTCAGCCGACTCGTCGCAGTCGTACGACACGGCATTGACCGGAATCGGGAACTGATCCTTTTCCGTTATGCCGAGCTTCGAATCGCCGTAAACCTTTTTCATGAAATTGGCGAAAATGGGCAGCGCGATCCGCGATCCCTCGCCGCCGGACGACAGATGGATGCTCCGGTCCTCGCCGCCGACCCAGGCCCCCGCCACGAGCTTCGGCGTCACGCCGACGAACCATGCGTCGGAGTTCTTCTGCGAGGTTCCCGTCTTGCCGCCCATGTCGGCCTTCAGCCCCAAAGCCCGTATGCGGCCGGCCGTACCGGCGTTCACGACGCGCTTGAGCATACCGAGCATCGTATAGGCCGACTGCTCCGAAATGGCATCCTGCGACGGCGACGTGAAGTTCGCGAGCACGTTCCCGTGGCGATCCTCGATTCGCGTGACGAAAATCGGATCGACATGCACGCCCCGGTTCGCGAACGTACCGTAAGCCCCTACCAGCTCGAACAGCGAGAAGTCGGAAGTCCCCAGACAGAGCGCATAAACCGGATCGATGTAGCTGCGGATACCGAACTTATGGATGAAGTCGGCCACAGCCTGCGGCTGCCGCGCCTGCTTCATGATCCAGGCCGAATAGTTGTTACGGCTGTTGGCCAGCCCCCAGCGCAACGGCTTCCACTCGCCGTCGTATACGACCTTGCTCGCCTCGCGCGGAGACCAGGGCTCGTTGTCGGTCTCGATCGTCACAGGCAGGTTCGGAACCTGCGTGCAAGGCGTCAGATCGAGCTGCTCGATCGCGAACGTGTATACGAACGGCTTGATCGTCGAGCCGACCTGACGCCGGCCCTGCTTGGCCATGTCGTATTTGAAATAGCGGTAGGACGTTCCTCCGACATAGGCCTTCACGTAGCCGTTCGACGGATCGACCGCCATGAACGAAGCCCGCAGAAACTTCTTGTAGTACATCAGCGAATCGTCGGGAGACATCACCGTATCGCGGTCGCCCTTGTAGCTGAACACGCGCATCGGCACGGGCGTAGCGAACGCCTTGTCGATCTCGGCGTCGGTAGCTCCGGCGCGCTTCATCTGTCGGTAACGGTCCGAGTTCTTTTTCGCGCGCCTCATGATCGCTTCGCGCTCGTCCTTGCTGATATCCGAGAAAACGGAGCCCCGCGCCTTCGTAACCCGGTCCATCATAGGCTGCACGGTTTCCCCCATCTGTTCCCAGACGGCTTGCTCGGCATATCGCTGCATCGTCGCATTGACCGTCGTATAAATCTTCAGTCCGTCGCGGTACAGGTCGTAAGGCTGTCCGTTGGCCTTCACGTTCTTGTCGCACCAGCCGTAAAGCGGGTTGCTTTCCCACTGCTCGACGGCCTGACGGTAGTCCCAGTCGCCGGCCGCGCCCGGTCCGAAGCTCTCGCGCGACGGCTTGCCGGAAGTCATCACCATGCGCAGCATTTCGCGGAAATAGGTTCCCGTACCCGCGTTGTGGGAAATCGGGCGGAAGTCCAGCTCGATGGGCAGCGCCTGAATCGAGTCGCGCTGCGCGCGGGTCAGATAGCCTTTCTCCCTCATGCGGCTGATGACCGTGTTGCGCCTTGCGAGCGCCCGGTCGGGATTGCTGCGCGGGCTGTACCGCGTCGGCGCATTGACGACGCCCACGAGCATCGCCGCCTCCTGCACGTTCAGCTCCGAAGGCAACTTGTTGAAAAAAGTCCTCGCAGCGGACTTGATCCCGTAAGCATTGCTGCCGTAAGGAACCGTATTGAGGTACATCGTGATGATCTCCTCTTTCGTATAGTTATACTCGAGCATGACGGCCGTAATCCACTCCTTGAGCTTGGATATGACGAGTTTGGAACCTTTCGAGATCGGATTGTTATAGACGGCCGTATCGCGCGGATACAAGTTCTTGGCCAGCTGCTGCGTGATCGTACTGCCTCCCCCTTGCCTCCGGTTGCCCAGCGCGAGCGTCTTGACGGCCACCCGGGCCAGCGAGATGAAATCGATTCCCGAATGGGAATAGAAGCGCATGTCCTCGGTCGATATCAGCGCGGCCACCAGCGCGGGAGAAAGCTCGTTGTAATCGACGTAAGACCGGTTCTGGATAAAGAAGCTGCCTATCATCTCTCCGTCGTCGGAATAGATTTCGGTAGCCAGATTGCTTTTCGGATTCTCGAGTTCCTCGAACGTGGGCAATTTGCCGAACGCCCCCAGACGAGTGAGCAGAAGCAGCAAGAGGATCAGTGCGACGGGCGCGCACAGAATGATCCAGAACCACCTGACGGCTTTCGGCGTCTGAAGCCGCTCGAGTATCTTCTTTTTATCCATAACGATGCGAACTTAACGGAACAAAGGTACGATTTTAATCGCTATTTCCAGTAAGAACGCATCCGCCTCCCCGCTTATTTTGGCGATCGGGCGCACAGCGGTCGGAGCGGACGTACGGGAACTCACGCCGGACAAGGTCATAACGGACGACAAACGCATCGAAAGGCGGCCTGCGGAGACCCGGGCCGGCAGGGATCGGCCGCCGCCCATAAGGAACGAACCGACCCGAAAGAACACAGCCCCTGCAAAAGACCATCAGCACGCATCGGGAACATTGCGGCAAGCGAGCCCCCCCGAATGCGGCCGAGAGACAGCCGGCCCGCGCCCCCGTCAGAGCGGAAGCGAGAAATGGATTCCCGTCACCACGCCGCTGCGGTCTCCCGGCTTGTAAACATAGACGCCGAGCGTGGCTTCCTTCGCAGGAATCCTCAACGGATGCATGTCGAACAGAATCTCTCCCCCATAGGAGTTGACCGACCGCATCGGATAGTACGGCCCCGCCATCGTCGCCCGCTTCTCCTGATAGCGTGCGCAGTCGAAATAGAGATTCATCCGGATGCGCGTGAAATAGACGATGCTGTTGATTCCGCCGTCGGGACACCATACGGGGAACTGATAGTCGGCCGTCACAGAGGCGTAGCGCGACGCCACATAGTCGTATCCGGCTCCCCGGGGATAGAGCTCCTTGTAATAGAACATGTAATCCGAAGCGGTCTGGCGTTGTAAATTACCGCGCAGCATCAGCGAGTGATGCGGCATCAGTCCGGGCAGGTAAACGCGGCCGTACAGCGAGAGGATGCGCCCGAAACCGCCCCGGAAAGGAGCCGACACCGTCGAAAAGCGCAGCGCATAGCCCCAGCGGGGCAGAAAGTCGCGCGTGGCCATCCGCACGTTGTCGGAGAACAACAGCCCGGCCACGAGGCGCTGATAGCCCGTCTCCGAGCGATCGTTCTCCCAAATCAGCGCGTTGATGTGGCGGAGCTCGGCATAGGGAGTCAGCGTCCGCGTGTGATAGCCCGACGACAGAGTCATCGGCAGGGAGACCTTCAGGCTCAGGTCGAAATACTTTTTCCGTCTCGGCACCTGCTCCTCGCTGAGGAAGCCGTACAGCGACTGCCACCCTCCGCCGTAGTTGAAACCGAGCTCGAACTTCGGCGCCAGACCGTAATAGTTCAGCGCACCCCGGAGCTGGCTCGTACCGCCTCCCACGTATCCGTAAGCCAAGTAGGCGGTCGTACTGCTCAACAGGTCCTGCGACATGACGGTCGCGCCGACTCCGACGTTGAAGCGGGTCTCGCTCGTAACCTTGACCGGATCGAAGTCCCACGGAGCCCAACTGTGCACGTTGAACAGGTGCGTCCCCTTACGGAACCGCTTGACAGGCGTACCCTCGGCGAACTCGAACGACACGTCCACCGTGTCGATGTTCATCACGTCCCATTTGCGTCGCGGCGGATTGACCCGGTCGACCGGAAGCTCCGAATACTCGACCTCGACGAGCGAATCGGCCGTAGCCCGCTGGGTCGAGAGCCGGTAGCCGTCGAGCGTATAAGTCGTGAAATAGTACAAACTGTCGGCCTCGGGAGCCGACGGCGACAGCGAGCCGTAACGGGAGCGGCTGAGCCGGTACTGCCGGCCGGCGCGCAGGTCGTACAGATGGATCTCGTCCTTGCCCGACTGGATCGAGTTGAACGAAAGCAGACCCGCCCCGGCGCGCAGATTATAGATACTGACATAGGAAGGCTTCAGAAGCGTGCGGATCGCTCCGCTCTCGGGATCGATCGCTCCGATCGACATTCCCTCGTCGTCCAACCCGATAAAAGCGAGCGTCCGGGTCAGGCTGTCGTAAGCGAGACCGTGTACCGACATCGTGCGGGGAAAAGGGAATCGCCTCCCGTCTCCTCGGTCGAGCAGATACTGCCCCGTATAGTCGTAACCGACCGTAACCAGCCGGCCTCCCGGAAGCGGCGTCGGATAGAGAGCGTTCCCTCTCTTGCGCAGCGTCTTGCGCCGCCCGGTGCGCAGATCGTACCGGCAGGCCACCGAAAACACCCGTTGTTCCCACAGCGTACTGCTGCGGTACTCGCTCCAGTAGATCACGCTGTCGCCCAGCACCGGAGGCGTGTTGACGCTTCCGGTCCATGCGATCCGCCGCTCCCGGCCCGTCGCCAGATCGACGGCCACCAGACGGTTCGGACGGTCCATGTCCTTTTTGAGTGCGAGCAGCGTCGAGCCGTCGAGCCGCATGGGCGACCTGTAGACGGTATAGCTCGTCAGGGGCGTCGGCAGAATCGAGGCGCTGTTCGGCTCGACGGGCTGCGAGCGCCAGAAGCGGGTCAGGTCGTCCAGCGTCGAGCGGGCGATCCGGTTCACCGAGGTCCGGTAATACTTGCGCAGCGCCCATTTGGTCGTCAGGATCGTATACGGACGCCGCGCCCCGTAATCGGCCACGCGCGACCACATGTCGTCGCCGTATCGCTCCCTCGACCAGGCCACCAGCTGATAGCCGAACTGGTAATGGTCGGGAATATAGTTCCTGTACGACCCGCAGAACCACTTGTCGAGCGGAAACCGCTGCTTCCCCTCGGTCAGATAGGCCCGGTACTCGACCGTAAACGACGGCTGAAGCGCGCGCCCGAACGACGACATCTGAGTTTCGGCCATCACGGCGTCGCCCTCGAGAAACCAGACCGGAACGAGCACCGAACTGACGAAACCGGCCTGTTGTCCGAGCACGTACCCGAGCCCCTTCATAAAACGGCGGTACAGATTGCCGTACTGTACGGCATGGCGGTACTCGTGCGTCACCAGATGCTTGAGCCAGGGCTCGGCGAAAGGCTGGGCGTCGGGAATCATCTCGAGCTCGATGCGCTTGGGCGCCCACATCGCCATGCCGTTGGCGACGAAATTCTCCGTATGGAGCACGACCGGCATCTTCAGCGGAGCGTACTCGAAACCGTAGGAAATCGACGGACGGATCGTATCGAGGTAGCGGGCCACGCGCGCGGCATTGTCCGAATAATAGTCGGGGAAAACGACTTTTCCCGACGGCAGCTTGGCCTGCATCCAGCGCATCCCCTGAGGCGACCGACCCCAGTCGTAGTATTGTCCCGAAGCGACGGATGGCAACAAGGCGCAAAACAGCAGAACGACTCGCGCGAGCATACGAGCCATAGGCTATCCTCCCGCCTTTTTGACCCGGTAACCCGCACCGGCCAGCAGCTCGACCACTCGGTCGCGGTGATCGCCCTGTATGACGATCTCGCCGTCCTTGGCCGTACCCCCGACTCCGCACTTGCCCTTCAGCATGCGGCCCAGTTCCCTGAGATCGTCCTCGCTGCCGACGAATCCCGTCACGAGCGTTACCTGCTTGCCTGCCCGCCGCTTGCGGTCTATCCATACACGCAGGTTCTGGCTCGGCGGAGGCAGCGTCTCGGGTTCGGGCTCCTCTTTTGTCCGATACCGGAAGTCGGGATCGGTCGAATAGACCGTACCTAACCGGCTTTTCCAATCGTTATCGCTCATCGCTCTTCTGCTTTGTGAATCCGCCCCGTCAAAAACCGTGCGCACCTTCCCTGTCGCAAAGGCATCCTGCGGAGCATCCGGGCTTCCGGAAAAGTCATGCCGCGGCCGTGTCTCGCGTGCGGCCTGCAACCTATAAGCCGATCGCCTGTCCTGCAAATCAGAAAGGCAGGTCGTCGACTTCGTCCTGCGCGGCAGCCGGAATCTCTCCTCCGCCGTAGGACGGAGCGGGCGTACCGTAAGACGGCTGCGGCGCCGCGGCCGCAGGACGGGCCGGCGCGCCGTAGGTAGTTCCGTCCATCGGCGCGCCGGTCCCTTCGGCGCGTCGGCCCAGCATCTTCATGTCATTGGCTACGATTTCGGTCGTATAGCGCTTGTTGTTGTCCTTATCGGTCCATTCCCGCGTGCGCAGGCTGCCTTCGATATAGACCTGGCTGCCCTTGCGGACATACCGGTCGGCCACGTCGGCCAATCCTCTCCACAGGGTCACCGTATGCCACTCGGTATGCTCCTTGGTTTCCTGCGTCTGGCGATTGTAGATCCGCTCGGTCGTGGCGATCCTGAGCCGCGCTACCTTGGCTCCGCCCTCGAGGGCGCGCACTTCGGGGTCCATGCCCACGTTTCCTATCAAAATGACTTTGTTTACCATAATCGTCTCTATTGGTTCCTTGAAATTCTCGCCCGCGGTCCCGAGCCCGAAAGACACGAACGGTCTTTCTACCTCGCTCGGATCCTCCGGTATCGTCTCCGATTCCCGCCGCCTCCAGCCGGTCGCGACACCGCGCTCCGTCCTAATAAACGTTCTTCCGGGAAAGACATCGAAGATCAGAGCTCTTCGAGCAAACCCGTGAATAGCTTCGTCATCCGGACCTCGGCCTTGGCTCCCTCGGCCTGCACTTCCTCGTGCGTCGACTTGAGTCCCGCAAGTCCCATATTCGTAATGATGGAAACGGCGAATACGGGCAACCCCATATGTCGTGCCGCGATCACCTCGGGCGTCGTCGACATGCCTACCGTGTCGGCGCCGGCCGTCCGGTAGAACGAGTATTCCTTCTGCGTCTCGAACGTGGGGCCGGTCACGCCTATATAGCATCCGTGCTGAAGCGGGATGCCCGCTTTGCGGGCCACCTCGTCGGAGAGGGCGATCAGCTTGCGGCTGTACGGCTCGCTCATGTCCGGAAAGCGGGTCCCCAGCTCGTCGATGTTCGGACCGATCAGAGGGTTCGGAATCAGGTTGATATGATCCGTAATGACCATCAGGTCGCCGGTCCTGAACATCGGGTTGACTCCGCCGCTGGCATTCGACACGAACAGGCAGCGGATGCCCAGAAACTTCATCACCCGCACCGGAAAGACGACCTGCTGCGACGTATAGCCCTCGTAATAATGGAACCTTCCCTGCATCGCTACGACCCTCTTGCCGCCCAGCGAGCCGAAAATGAAGCGTCCGACATGCCCTTCGACGGTCGATACGGGAAAATCGGGAATATCCCGGTAATCGAGTGTCGCGGCTATGTCGATGTGATTCACGAGACCGCCGAGGCCCGTTCCGAGGATGATACCTACTTGCGGATCGAAATCGACCTTACTCCGGATGAAGGACGCTGTACTTTTGATTCGTTCTAACATATAACTCGATTTGACGGAGGAACTCGGCTTCGGAATCCCCCACGAATGAAACTTGCACGGGCACGTAGTACAGCTTGCGCTGCACCGTCTCGGGTATGCGGCTGCGGTTGGTCAACTTGACCGCATCCTTCTCGGTGGTGACGATCACGGCATCCTCGTACAGACCGAGCAATTGCTCCATTTTCCGGATGTCGCTCACGCGATAGGTATGATGATCGTTGAAAATCAGCGTATCGACGACATCGTACCGGGATCCGGTCTCATGAAGCAGCGGACCGGGATCGGCTATTCCCGCCATGACGATCACCCGGTCGCCCCGGCGAATCCGTCTCTCGGTCCGGTCAGCGAACAGCGGCAGCGCCTCGCCCTGCTCCATTCTCGAGAAATAGAGCGATTGGTAAGGATAGAGTCCCAACGAGTTGCGCACGATGCGCATGTCGAGCGGGTTGAGGTCCTCGGGACACTTGGTGACCAGCACGAAATTGGCCCGGTCGATCTGTCCTCGCGTGTCGCGCAACCGGCCCCACGGCAACAGCCGGTCGCGGTAAACCGGACGATTGTAGTCCATCAGCAGGATATTGACCCAAGGCTCGACATACCGGTGTTGAAAAGCGTCGTCGAGAATAACCAGTTCGATCTCGGGGTGAATTTCCCTCAGCCGGCGGATTCCCTCGGCCCTTTTTTCGCAAACCGCCATCGGAACGTCGGGATACTTCATCTTCATCTGCTTGGGTTCGTCGCCTATGCTCTTGACCGACGAGCGCGGAGTAGAGAGCACGAACCCTTTGGTCCTGCGGCGATACCCGCGAGAAAGTACGGCTACTCGCCGCTCGCCCGAAAGACGCTCGATCAGAAATTCGGTCACCGGCGTCTTGCCCGTACCGCCGACAGTCAGATTGCCCACGCACACGACCGGAATGTCGAACTCCTCGCTCCGGAGAATCTTCAGATCGAACAGCTTGTGCCTGACGTTGATTATCAGACCGTATATCCAGGCCAACGGGGCCGCTATCAGAGCGGGTAACTTCATAGCGAACAACTTCCAACTTTCAAAAATAACTCAAAAAGATTGGAAATCAAACTTTATGCAAATAATTGTCGGGCGGAGCGCTCCGCCCGACAACCCGCGTTCCCTGCGAAAGTCCCGCGCCTCAGCGCATCCGGACATCGTAAGGCATAATGGCCTGCACTCCGCCGGTCCCCAGTATGTTTTGCAGCATTTCGTACTGCGAGTAGATCTCTCCGAACTCGCCCTTGAACAACTCGGCGCGGCTCTCGGCCGACATCATTCTCAGAACCTGCGACAGGGGATCGAGCTCGTCGGCCGGCGTCACGATCCGGAAGTCGCCGGCCACTCCGGCCCGGTCGGCCGCCAGCGCGATCGCCTCTCTCAGTCCTCCGAAACCGTCTACCAGACCGATCCGGACCGCATCGATCCCGGACCACACACGACCTCCCCCGATACTGTCCACCGCCGCGACGCTCATATTGCGTCCCTCGGCCACATGGCCCACGAAAGTCTCATACACGCGCTCGACGCCGTTCTGCATGAACTGCCGTTCGGCGGAACTGAGCGGCCGCACCCCGACGGCCCCGAATACGGTCATGCCCAGATCGGCCGACGGATTGGTCTTGGCTACGTCGACCGTAATGCCCAGCTTGTTGCGGAGCGTCTGCTCGCCGTTGAACATCAGTCCGAACACGCCGATCGACCCGGTCAGCGTGACCGGCGAAGCCATGATGGCATCGGCGGGACACGAAATGTAATATCCGCCCGAAGCCGCCACATTTCCCATCGAAACGATCACCGGGCGCTCCTGACGGATCTGCTCGATCTCATGCCAGATCACTTCGGAAGCCAGCGCGCTGCCGCCCGGACTGTTCACGCGTAGCACGACGGCCTTCACCCGGTCGTCGCGGCGCACATCGGCCAGACGGGCCGCCAGCGAGTTTCCTCCGACCAAGCCTTCCCTGCTCTTTCCGTCCACGATCTGCCCTTCGGCATAAACGACGGCTATATGATTCTTAGAAAGCTTCTTGATAGGCTCCTTAGGCTGATCGACGTACTCCGCGAGAGATACGTACCGCGGCTCGTCGTCCGCTCCCGTCCGCTCGCACAGCATCCGCTCCATGTCGGCGGCATAGGCCAGCGAATCGACCATTTTCGTCCGCACGGCGCTTTCGCCGTCGGCGAGCGTCAGCTCGGACGCATACCGCTGCAAGTCCGTCGAATCGATTCCCCGGGCCGAAGCGACGTTCTGCACGACATGTCCCCAGATCGACCCGAGCAGACGTTCCATCTGAAGTCGGTTGGCCGGACTCATGCGATCGGTGATAAACGGCTCGACGGCCGCCTTGAACTCTCCGTGCCGGATCACTTCGGGCTGCAGGTCCATCTTGTCGAGCAGACCTTTGTAAAACAATACGCCGGAAGCCAGGCCGACCCATTCGACCCCCCCTTCCGGGTTCAGGTAAACCTTTTCGGCCGCCGTAGACATATAATAGGATGCCTGCGTATAATAGTCGGAATACCCGATCACCCATTTGCCCGACTGCCGGAAACGCAGCACGGCGTCGCGTATCTCCTCGAGCGACGCCATGCCGAGGCTCATCGTAGGAGCCACGTTCAGGTAGATTCCCTCGATCCGGTCGTCCGTCTCGGCCCGCTCGATCGCGCCGAGCACGTCGATCAGCGCCAGGCTGCGCGAAACTTCCATCGACAACAGCTCCTCCATTCCCAGAGCCGAGAACGGATTCGAGGAGGGAGAATCGACTATCCTCTCCGAAAGATCGATCCGCAGCACGGAGCCCGGCTCGACGGAAACCGCCTTCTCGCTGAAAAGCGACCCGATGCCGGCCAGCACCATAACGAAAAATACCCCGATCAGAATATTGGCCACCACGAAAGCGAGCAGGCAGGCCAGAAACGTCTTAATAAACTGGTTCATCTATTTATCGATTGTTTGTTATTCGCGATAACGGCCTATCGGCCGGATATTTGCGCGTAAATTTACGAATTATTTCCATTAACGTTATCTTTGCAGCAAGAATAATGCAACAGCCGGAGAGTATATGACAGAAAACGAAATACTGGACGTGCTGCACGGCGTGCAGCATCCCGAACTGCAGTCGGACATCGTGTCGCTCGGTATGGTCGACGGTGTCCGTATCGACGAGGAAGGCATCCGCATCACGATCGTCTTCGCCCGGGCGCGCGACCCGTTCGCTCAAGCGATCCGCAAGCGCAGCGAGGAAGCCGTCGCCTCCCGCTACCCGCAATACGCCGGAAAAATATCGGTGTTCGTCAAGGAGGCCCCACCTAAGAAAAAAAACGAAAGGCAGACGGTCCCGCTGGGCGCCGACGACCGCATCCGCCGGATCGTGGCCGTCAGTTCGGCCAAGGGAGGCGTAGGGAAAAGCACCGTCACGGCCAATCTGGCCGTCGCCTTGGCCAAAGCGGGTTACCGGACGGGAGTGCTCGACGCCGACATTTACGGCCCTTCGCAGCCGATGATGTTCGGCGTGGAAGACTATCGTCCGGAAGGAGAGAACATCGAAGGGAAAGAGTGGATCGTTCCCGCCGAGGCCTACGGCGTCAAGGTCATGTCGATCGGCTTCTTCATCCCGCCGGGCGACGCGCTGATGTGGCGCGGTCCCATGGCGACCAATGCGCTCCGGCAAATGATCCACCAGACGCTATGGGGTCCGCTCGATTTTCTGTTGCTGGACCTTCCCCCGGGAACGGGCGACGTACACTTGTCCGTCATTTCGGAAATGAAGGTGGACGGAGCCCTGATCGTCACGACTCCCCAACGGGTGGCTTTGGCCGATGTCGTACGGGGGGTACATATGTTCCGCAACGAGAAAGTGAACATTCCGATCCTGGGACTGGTCGAGAACATGGCCTGGTTCACTCCCGCCGAGCTGCCCGACAATCGTTACTATATTTTCGGAGAAGGAGAAGCCGCCCGGATCGCCGAACAAGAAAAGCTGCCCCTACTGGCCAGCATACCTCTGATTCGCAGCGTGTCGGAAGCGGCGGACAGCGGACGGCCCGTCACCTCAGAAAACTTGCCGGACGGAAAATTCTACGACCTTTTGGCCGAAGGTGTCGTCGCCGAACTCTGCAAAAGCAGACGCTGACGATAACTTTTTCCCTTTACGATGACAATTCGCTGCGCACAAGGCGTTTCTTTCTTACGTCGGAAAGTTGATAAACTGTTCATTCGGCCCGGGCAAGCTGTTCGCCGAATTGATTCTTTTCCGGCCGCCGAAAGTTGGACGTTCCGGCGAAAAAAATATAGAAGAGAATTTTTCGGAAAAGCAAGGGAAATCCGTTCCGTTTTCCGGACAGCTTATCGAAAGCCGGAATACAATAATCCGCCCCTTTCGGCAACGCGTCCGATCTGTTGACAAATATTGTCTACATCTGTCGATCGAGCGATAAAAAAGATTGAAAATCAATCGATATACCTGAAAATAAATGTTAATCGATTGTTTTTAGAAGTTTAATTACGAATTTTACGGTTCAAAGGAAAAAAGTTACGAACAATATGAACGTCTATTATTACTCTTATTTTTCCTTTTTACTGAATTAAAACGAAAGAAAAAGAAAAATGACTGTCGACAACAAGCTTCCGTCGCCGGAAACCGAATTGGCCGCCCGGATCGTCCGGCTGAAGAAAGAGAAAGGCGCGGTAATTCTGGCGCACTACTATACGCTGCCCGAAGTGCAGCGCATAGCCGATTTCACGGGCGACAGCCTGGCGCTGTCGCAACAGGCCGCCCGGACCGATGCGCGGATCATCCTGTTCGCCGGCGTGCACTTTATGGCCGAGACCGCTAAGATATTGTCTCCGGACAAGAAGGTGCTTTTGCCCGAACCTGCCGCGGGATGCTCGCTGGCCGATTCGTGCCGGGCGGAGGATTTCGCCGAGTTCCTGAAAAGCTATCCGGGACATACGGTCGTGTCGTACGTCAATACGTCGGTCGGGGTCAAGGCGCTGACCGATATCTGCTGTACGTCGAGCAACGCGGTGGACGTGATCCGCAGCCTGCCTTCCGACGCGAAGATCGTTTTTGCGCCCGACCGCAATCTGGGCAACTACATCCGCGGCGTGACCGGCCGCGATATGGTCGTCTGGGACGGTGCCTGCGGCGTGCACGAGGAATTTTCGCTGGAAAAGATTCTCGAATTGAAAAAAAAGTATCCCGAAGCCAAGGTGCTCGCTCATCCCGAGTGCAAGAAGACGGTGCTGCTCGCGGCCGACTACATCGGCAGCACGGCCGCGCTCCTGCGGTTCGCTTCGACCGATCCGGCCGATACGTTCATCGTCGTGACGGAAGCGGGCATATTGTACCGGATGCGAAAGGAGAATCCCGGGAAGACTTTCATTCCGGCTCCTCCCGAAGACGCTTCCTGCGGATGCAACAACTGCGCGTTCATGAAAATGGTCACGCTCGACAAGATATACCGTGCGTTGCTCGACGAGTCGCCCGAAGTCGTTCTCGATGAGGAGATCCGGCGGAAGGCCGAGGGCTCGATCCGACGCATGCTCGAGATCGGCAAGTAAGCGGCGCGGAAGAAGATCAACCGTATATGATACAACTCATCTAAAAACTTGAATATGAAAAAATTGTTGATTGCCTGTCTGCTGCTGGCGCTCGGCGCGCCTTCGCTGAAAGCGGACGAGGGGATGTGGCTGCTGCCGTATCTCGAGAAACTGAACATCAGGGACATGAAGGCCAAGGGTTTCAAGCTGTCGGCCAAGGACATTTACAACTTGAACGGAGACGCGATCAAAGATGCGATCGTAATTTTCGGGAACGGCTGCACCGGCGAGATCGTTTCGGACCGGGGACTGCTGCTGACGAACCACCATTGCGGATTCGATGCGATCCAGAGCCACAGCAGCGTCGAGCACGACTACCTGAAGAACGGTTTCTGGGCGATGTCCGATCAGGAGGAGATTCCTACGCCGGGTCTGACCGTGACGTTCATTCGCCGGATCAGCGACGTTTCGGATCGTATTCTGCCTCAGTTGAGCGACACGCTGTCGGAGAAGGACCGCGAAGCGAAGGTGGCGGAGATCATCGAGCGGATCAAGAAAGAGACCGAGCTCGACAACGAGCATCAGGAAGTGGAGATTCAGGACTTTTTCGGCGGAAACCAGTATCTGATGTTCGTCAAGGAGATATTCAAGGACGTTCGTCTGGTGGGAGCTCCTCCTTCCTCGATCGGTAAGTTCGGCGGCGATACCGACAACTGGATGTGGCCGCGCCATACGGGCGACTTTTCGGTTTTCCGCGTCTATTCGGACCGTGACGGGCAACCGGCCGAATACAGCAAGGATAACGTGCCTTACGCCGCTCCGGCCCATCTGACCGTTTCGCTGAAAGGGTACAAGCCGGGGAGCTTCGCGATGATCATCGGCTTTCCGGGATCGACCGAGCGCTATAAGACTTCCTATGAGATCGACTACACGTTGGGCACGGACAATCCGAACCGCATTTTCATTCGCGGCGAGCGTCAGAAGCTGATGATGGAGGACATGCTGGCCAGCGACGAGGTTCGCATCCAGTATGCGTCGAAGTATGCCATGTCGTCGAATTACTGGAAAAACTCGATCGGCGAGAGCCGCGGACTGAAAAAGCTGAAGGTGCGCGATACGAAGCTCGCTACCGAGAAGCGTTTCACCGAGTGGGTCAACGCCGATCCCGCCCGTAAGGAGAAGTACGGCGAGGCGCTGCCGCTGATCAGGAAGGCTGTCGAGGGCCGGGCCCCGTATATGGACCGTTTGCAGTATTTCTCCGAAACGCTGCTGCGCGGCACCGAGATCATTCAGGCCGCAGGCATCGCCCGGCCTTTGGTCGGCAAAGATAACCGGCTCGACTCGTCGAAGCTCGAGAGCGTGAAGAAAAAGCTGGAGGCCTTTTATAAGGATTACAGTCCTTCGACCGACCGTAAGATCGCCAAGCGGATGTTCGGAATTCTGCGTGACAGCATCGCGCCCGAGCATTTGCCCAGCAGCTTCGTCGTGATCGAGGAGCAGTTCGGCGGCGACGTGGATGCCTATGTGGACTATGTTTACGACAACTCGGCGTTCGCCGACCGGAGCCGTGCCGAGGCGCTGCTCGCTTCTCCGACCGTCGAGGCGCTGCTCAACGATCCGGCCTATAAAATGCGTCGCGAGGTAGTGAAGACCTATAACGCGCTGATCGATCCGATCAATTCGTTCAGCGAGGACTTCGCACGGGGTCACCGGTTGTATGTCGCCGGGCTGATGGAAATGGATGCCGATCGTGTGTTCTACCCGGATGCGAATTTCACGATGCGGCTGACCTACGGGCAGGTACTGCCCTACGAGCCCCAGGACGCTGTCAGCTATAACTATTTCACGACGCTCGACGGCGTGATCGCCAAGGAAGATCCGGAGAATGCCTATGAATTTTCCGTGCCCGAAAAGCTCAAGGAGCTGTACCGGACGAAGGATTACGGACCGTATGCCGAGAAGGGCGTATTGCACGTCGGGTTTATCAGCAACAACGACATTACGGGCGGCAATTCGGGCAGTCCGGTGATGAACGCCAAAGGTCAGCTGATCGGTTTGGCTTTCGACGGAAACTGGGAGGCCATGAGCGGCGACATAGCGTTCGAGCCCGCGTTGCAGCGAACGATCAGCGTCGATATACGTTACGTGCTTTTCATTATCGACAAGTATGCCGGCGCTACCCGGCTGATCGACGAAATGACGATCGTCCGCTAATGAGAAAACCGGTGCCGGACGACGGGCGCTTTATGAAAGACGAAGGTACGGAACCATTTCCGTACCTTCGTTGTTTTCCGGAAGGTTCGCTTTTCCTTGACTGTCTTCTTCTGTTTTCCGTTGCGGGCGTAGGGAATCCGATAGGTTCCGATCTTGGAAAGAGGCTCGGCGGCGGGTCCGTACCGGCCGGTTTCGGGTTTTCCGGCTTTGTAAAAACGGACTGCGGGCCGGGCGCAGAGTCGAACTCGTTCGGACCGTGCCGAGGCGTGGCGTGTGTTGCGGATTGAAAATCCAAAACAGGCTTTATGGGTTCTTTCCCGTTTTGTCTTTTTCGCCCGGCGTTCGGAAAGGCGCGGCTCCGGATTTTCCGATCGTGCGTTTTTTTGGAAAATAACATTAATTTTGCGACGTAGCTGCTTTTTGGAAAAGACGGGAGGTATTGGCGCCGGGCATGTCCGGGACCCTTGTCGTTCACTTTGCGGCTGAAACCCTATTTGATCGAACCATGAGCAATCCGAACGAAACGGCGGCATCGGTGGAGAGGCCCCTGAATTTTCTGGAAGAGATTATCGAGGAAAGTATCGCGCGCGGCGACAAGCGTGTCCAGACTCGTTTTCCGCCGGAGCCCAACGGCTATCTGCACATAGGGCATGCCAAGAGTATTTGCCTGAACTTCGGCTTGGCCAAGAAATACGGCGGCTTGTGCAATCTGCGCTTCGACGATACGAATCCGGTCAAGGAGGACGTCGAGTACGTCGATTCGATCAAGGAGGACGTGCGCTGGCTCGGATTCGAGTGGGCCGGCGAACACTATGCGTCGGACTATTTCGATCAGTTGTACGAGTGGGCCAAGGAGCTGATAAAAAAAGGACTCGCCTATGTGGACGATCAGACGCAGGAGCAGATTCGCCAGACTCGCGGCACGGTGACCGTGCCGGGTACGGAAAGCCCGTGGCGGAACCGGTCCGTCGAAGAGAATCTCGATCTGTTCGAGCGGATGCGCGCGGGCGAGTTCGGCGACGGGGAGAAAGTGCTTCGGGCTAAGATCGACATGGCGCATCCGAACATGCTGCTGCGCGATCCGATCATGTACCGCATTCTGCATTCCGAGCATCACCGTACGGGAAACAAGTGGTGTATCTATCCGATGTACGACTACGCCCATGGCGAGAGCGATTCGATCGAGCGGATCACGCACTCGATCTGCACGCTCGAGTTCGACGTGCACCGTCCGCTATACGACTGGTTTATCGAGAAACTCGGGATTTTTCCGAGCCACCAGTACGAGTTCGCGCGGCTGAATCTGACCTATACGATGATGAGCAAGCGCAAGCTGCTTCAGTTGGTGCAGGAAGGTATCGTGACGGGCTGGGACGATCCCCGGATGCCGACGATCAGCGCGCTCCGCCGTCGGGGCTATACCCCCGAGAGCATTCGTATGTTCGCCGACAAGGTGGGCGTAGCCAAGCGCGACAACGTGATCGATCTGGGGCTGCTCGAGTTCTGCGTGCGCGAGGACCTGAACAAGCGCGCCGAACGGCGCATGGCGGTGCTCGATCCACTGAAAGTAGTCATCACGAACTATCCCGAAGACAAGCAGGAAACCGTCGAATGCGTCAATAATCCCGAGGACGAGTCGGCCGGACGCCGCGGGGTGCCTTTCGGCCGCGAGATATGGATCGAGCGGAGCGATTTCATGGAGAATCCTCCGAAAAAGTACTATCGCTTGTCGCCGGGCGGCGAGGTTCGCCTGCGCTATGCCTATCTGATCCGGTGCGACGAGGTGATCCGAGACGCGGAAGGCCGCGTGACGGAGCTTCGGTGCACGTACGATCCGGAGTCGGCCGGCGGAAAGTCGTCCGACGGCCGGCGGGTGAAAGGCGTGATTCATTGGGTTTCGGCAGCGCATGCGGTTCGGGCCGAGGTCCGTTTGTTCGACCGGCTGTTCACGCGCGCGAGTCTCGACGATCCGGAGGAGGGCAAGACCTTTTTGGATTACTTGAACCCCGAGTCGCTGCGCAAGGTAACCGGCTATCTGGAGCCGTCGCTCGCCGAGGCTTCCGTGGGCGACAAGTTTCAGTTCGAACGGACGGGCTATTTCTGCATGGACCGCGATTCGGCTCCCGGCAGGCCGGTTTTCAACCGGACCGTCACGCTGAAAGACAGTTGGGCCAAAATAGCCGATAAGTAAAAGCTCGGTGCGACTTTCCGGAGATTCGGCCGAACAGGCGGAAACCGAAAGCGTTTTTCGCCGACGGAAACGCTCGGGGCCGTCGATGAGTTGTCGGCGCAGCGAGTGCAAAAGTATACTGACCCGATGAACGAACGTAGAATGTTTCGCATGAACCGGGCGGCCAATCCGGTTTTCCGGCTGTCGCTCGTCTTATTGACTTGTTTTTTCTCTTCGGCCGCGGTTTTCGGCCAGTCCGATTGCCGGATTATCATTACGACGCCCGGGTACGGTTCCATATACCGTTATGCGCCGGAGGAGTTTGCCGCGCAGATGGCCAGCGATTTCAAGATCGAAGGCGTGACGGTGGATTATGCGACTCTTTCGGAAGGTTGCAAACGACTCAAGCTGCATATCGGAAGAAAGGATTTCGTCTTTTCGATCACTTCCCAATCGCCGGTCGCACGCCTGACGTACGACCGGAACCGGCGGCAGTTCAAGGGGATAGGATTCAATTATATCGAGCACGAGGGCGTTCGCTACGAAGCTCCCAGTTTCAAGGGCCTTACGGTCGAGAAGCTCTCCGAAGCATGGCAGCCGCAAATCGAGAGATTGATCGAAAACCGCAGCCTGCTCGAAGAGGGCAAACCGAACGTATTCCTGCTCGAAGCCGATATCGACGAGCAGGGAAACGTACACAAGATAGTCGAGCTGAACGGGGCGCTCCGGCAATATTCTCAGATATTCATCGACAAACTGTACGACATGGCTGTCAGAGGGTGGCAGCCGGCGAAGAAGGACGGCGTGCCGTTCCGCACGGTATGCCAGTTGAGGTTCGTACTGACGCGGTAGAGAAATTAGGTGATAGGTCGTAAGGCCGCCGGAATTTTCTGGCGGCCGTTTTATTGATTTACTGAAGAACGCATTCGGATGAGGGCGCTTCGCCTATGGCGACTTCGACGGAATTTCTGCGTTACCGTACGGGAGAGGCTTTGATGGTCTGGCCGCCGGTGCAGCGAGTAAAAAAGCTTTGTATCGCAAGCGGAGCCCGGCTAATTTTCGAGCAGGAGAAGTTCGGACCGATTTCTCCTTTTTTTGCTTGTTTTAAGCCTTTTGGGCAGCTTTTCGGTAGTCGGACGATAAAAGGGTCGTATTTCGATCGACGGATGCTTGAGAAGGGCTTTTTTCGGGTTCGGTCGTTCAGTATCTTGTCGGGCTTTGAATTTCGGCGGACATTCGAGAGATCGAAATGTTTTCCGCCCGATGAAGAATCGGATCGGAAAAGCGGATTGCGGTTTCCGTATTTTCGGAGACGGGCAGTAGTATCGGATCATTCCGTTGCTGCTGATCCTTCGGCGAGGTATTTTCCAGGAAAAATCTACCTTTGTACTGTTCGGGTGTCGGGGAGAACAACGGAATGAAGGCCCGACCGGAAAACGTATCAATAATACGATTGTTTATGAAAAAATGTTTCTTATGGATGACGGCTATGGCATTCGTAGCCGCTTTATGGACCGGTTGCGAGGACGATAAGGGCGGAGAGACGCCTCCCCCGCCGCCGACGGAGACGGCGCTTAGTAATCTGAATGGTAACGTGGCGTTGCCGGAAATTGAGTCGGCGCGGCTGGATTATCGGCCCGAACTCAGTACGGCCCGGACGGATACCTATTTTCTGACTTTGTCCGTTTCCGGATTCGATGCTTCGCTCCGGACCGGTCGGGGCGTTCGGTTCGAGCTGAGCGTGGATAAGGGCGGCTCGCCGTTCGGTCGTTATCTGATCGGGGACGGCGGCGAACCTTGCGTGCCCGGCGCTCTCGACGGCGAGGAGCAGCGAGTGCATAGCTGGTACGTCGATGCGAGCGGACAGACCGTCGTAGAGGCTCCCCTTTGCAGCGGGCTGCTCGATCTGACCAAGGTGCTGGGCAAAAAACCGGGAAATACCTATTATCAGGTTTCGTTCACGGCTTATGACGATCAGTCGCCGGCCTATTCGGTGAACGGGAAATTCAGCGGTGACCTGACTGTTTCGCTTCCGGGTTCCGGATCGGAAGAGCCTGCGGCGACTTATGTGTATGCCGGCGTCAGCGGCTACTCGCAGGAAGAGGGATATACGACCTGGGCGATCGATTTCGATAACAAAAGTTTTACGAAACATCTCGGTTTCATGTCGATCAACGCCGATCCGGGCATCGCTTTCGAGGAGGGAATTCCTGCAGGGCAGTACGTCATTGCGGAAGACGACGAGCCCGGTACGATCACTTGGCCGACTTATGACGATTTGGAAGCCGATCTGTCGATGATTTTTCTGGAGTCGGGTACGGTCGACGTGAGCCGCGACGGCGACCGGTACACGGTCGTCGTGGATGCGACGGACGAATACGGCGATCCCTTCAGGGCCGATTTCGAAGGAGAGTTCTATTACGAGAACGTAACCGAGAAAAGTTCCGTCGGACCTGTCGAGGCTTATGCGGTATGGTATGGCGCCAAAGAAGGGACGACCTATAATAACTGGTACATTACCTTGGTCGACAACGGTTATCTGACGACGGCCGATGCTGTGGGCAATTACTATTACGGCAACATTCTGCGTTTCGATTTGCTGACCGGCTCGGACCATCTCTATACCGACGGTTTGCCCGAAGGTACTTTCCCCGTTCAGGCTTCCCGCAGCGGCGAGGGCATATGGGGCGGCGAGGGAGCCGACTGTACCTCGTTCCTTACGGAGTATTTCAGCGGGATTCCTGCTGTCTGCAAGCTGACCGGAGGCGAAGTGACCATTACGCGCGATCAGGAGAGTTACACGATTTCTTTCGACGGAGTCGAAATGTCGGGAGATCGGACGGAGCTTTCCGGAAGTTATAGCGGGAAGGTGCAGTATATCGATGCTACGCAGGAGGATCCGTCGAATTAGTCTTTCCGGACGAATTCGTCTTACAGGATTATTCGACAAGCCGAATCACGGCTTGTCGAATTTTTTTATAGTTTTTCAAAAAGGTTTTAAGTATTTTCATGTTTCGGAATGACTCACAGCCCGGATTTGTTCGAACTTTCGGCCGAAATTTTTCACTTTTTCTTACAGATTTCAGATCGTGTTTCCTCTTCTTGTTCCCTATTAGGGTGTTTTTGATATGCGAAAATTGTTTCAGACTCTGGTCCGTAGGCCGGAAATTAACGGCTTTACTTTACTCATGTTATGCCGAATGGAAATCATATATTTACATGTTCGAATCTGGAATTTCTATTTCTGTTAGCCGCGATTTGCGGCCACCTGTTGCGTATCCGATTGCCCTTGCCATGAAGTTTTCTCCGTCGGAAAAGACTTCCTATAGGAAAACCGGAAATATCGGGAACTCGAAAGTCGGTACAGTATAAGAGTATGATTGGGAATATCGATATTCATTTCATTCATTGATGGCGTATAGAATGGCAAGCCTTATGTTCTTCAACAACTGGTCGGAAAGGGTTTGATATTCTTGATCCAATCCCATGTCTTGTGCCGCGCAGAGCGGGTCATCGTTCCACGATCCCATTCCGCCGAATACATCGGCCAGACTGGCTGCCTCGAAGATTTGAAGTTTTTCATGCGATATCGGCGGCAATTGCAATCCGTATTTTTTATCCGGATATTCTCCGATACCGTCCAGAAGATTTTTCGCAGAATGGAAAATATGGGCAAAACCTTCACACCGGATTTGAATAGCCAATTTTTCGATATCGGACAACGCTTGTCGAAAAGAGTCGGTGTTGTTTTCGAAACGGGGTTTTTCCGATGGAGAATCGGGACAGCGATATTCCGAATACTCTGTGTTCCATAGTCGCTTTTCGGGATCGAACTGCCAATTTGGGGCGAAATAAGATGTTTCGCCGCTTTGATAAAAGCAAAGAACCGAGCTTTCCGTCGTGTTCGAAAAACCGAGTATCGTCTTGTCCGTTACGTCAGTCGGACAAGCCAATGCGATATCTTGCAGTCCTTTGCTCTGGAGGAATTCAAACCACGTTTCTATTCTCGGTGCGATGCATCTTTTTGTCTCCGAAAAGAGTTTTCCGGGTAGGCATGAAAAGGTGATTGCATTTTCGTATTGCGCCGGTGTATATTGGATCGGCTCGCCGTATTGCAAGGCTCTTTTACCCGCTGCGACAATACAACAAATTTGATGCATTTCTCCGTTCATAGCGATTTTTTTCTTTCTCTCGTATCGGATTCGAATTTTTATCGCTTTTTTGTTCGTTATCCCGAATTCGGTCTCAAGTCTTTTCTCTGTTTGTGTAAAAAGTTATTATCGTATATTTATTTACATTGTGAATTTTGCTTTGTCGACAAAATTTCATCGGATACGATCATCTAACATTCGCTCAGAGGATTATCGTATTTTCCAATTATAGTTTTCGACGTAAGCACGAATCTTGAAAATCGTGAAAAATAGTCAATTTGTTTTAAATCAGGTTGTTATATCTTAGATTCAAATTTTAGATTACTATTTTCCCATTCTGATATTTATTTCGTTGTGTTCACTTACGATTTTGCTTCGTTCACAAACAAGCCAAGAATTAGAATTTTAGAGTATGGACTTGGTGATCTTCATTGCGCAGAAATCGGGTCCGCACATCGAGCAATGGTCGGCTCCTTCCTTGATCATTTCGAAGTGCATGCGCCTGGCTCGTTCGGGATCGAGCGACAGGTTGAACTGATCGTACCAGCGCATTTCGTACCGTGCCTTGCTCATCTGAAGGTCGCGTTCGGCGGCTCCGGGATGTCCTTTGGCGATGTCGGCGGCATGGGCGGCCAGCTTGTAAGTCACTACCCCTTCGCGTACGTCGTCCTTATTGGGCAGGGCTAGGTGTTCTTTCGTCGTGACATAGCAAAGCATCGAAGTCCCCATCCAACCGATCATCGCCGCGCCGATTGCCGAAGTGATGTGGTCGTATCCGGCTCCGATATCGCTTACCAGCGGGCCGAGCGTGTAGAACGGCGCTCCGGCGCAATCGACGATCTGACGATCCATGTTTTCCCGAATTTTGTTCATCGGAACATGTCCCGGACCTTCGATAATCACCTGAACGTCGTGCTTCCAAGCGATTTTCGCCAGTTCGCCGAGCACTTTCAGTTCGCCGAACTGCGCCTCGTCGTTTGCGTCGGCAATGCTGCCCGGGCGCAAGCCGTCGCCGAGCGAGAAAGCGATGTCGTATTTTTTGAGCAATTCGCAGATTTCTTCGAAGTGCGTATACAGGAAATTCTGTTTCTTATTGATGTTCATCCATTTGGCGAGGATCGATCCGCCGCGCGAGACGATACCGGTGACGCGTTTCAAGGCGGCGGGCAAATGTTCCTGAAGGATTCCGGCGTGAATCGTAAAATAGTCTACCCCTTGTTCGCATTGCTCGACGAGCGTATCGTAATAGACTTCCCATGTCAGGTCCTCGATTTTGCCATGCACTTTCTCCAGCGCCTGATACATGGGGACCGTTCCGACCGGAACCGGCGTATTCCGCAGAATGGCCTCGCGGGTTTTATGAATGTTCTTGCCGGTCGATAGGTCCATTACGGTATCGGCCCCCCACTTGATCGCCCACATGGCTTTTTCCACTTCCTCTTCTATGGAGGAGCCGAGCGCCGAGTTGCCGATATTGGCATTGATCTTGACGAGGAACTTGCTGCCGATAATCATGGGTTCTGCTTCGGGATGACGATAGTTCGAAGGAAGTATGGCTCTGCCTGCGGCTATTTCTTCTCTCACGATTTCGGGAGTGATCCGATTTTCGCCCGTAACACCTTGATTTTCACGGATGGCTACGTATTCCATTTCAGGGGTGACGATTCCTTGCCGCGCGTACCATAACTGCGTGTGGAAATTCTGCTTGTCGAATCGCTCGCGCGTCCAGTTTTCACGTACTTTCCGGATACCTCTTTGAATATCGATCGTATGATTTTCCTCCGTATACGGACCGCTCGTATCGTATACGAGCACTTTTTCTCCGTTTTGCAATGAAATTTCCCTCATTCCGACTCGAATCGGAAATAATTCCCCGTCTATATAGACTTTTTTCGCTCCGTTTTTTGAAAGATCGAAAATATTTTCCATTCGTTTTATATTGTTGCTGTTCCACGTGGAACAAATTTGACTTTATTGTTTGTGTTTGCAATGTTCCACGTGGAACATTGTTGTTTTATCGTCCGAAATATACCAATAATACGTTGATATCGGCCGGACTGACTCCCGGTATGCGCGATGCCTGCCCTATCGTCGCAGGTCTGATACGAGTGAGTTTCTGGCGCGATTCGATCGATAACGAGTTTAGTTGATGGTAGTTGAAATCGGGTCGAATCGGAATGTTTTCCAATCGAGCCATTTTGTCGGCGATATGCCTTTCGCGTTCGATGTAACCATGATATTTGATTTGTATTTCGGCTTCCTCGATCGCTTCGGGAGTGCAGCGGTTTTCCTCGATATAATTTTTTAGCGATGTCAGATGATCGATCAGCCCCGAAAACGTGATTTTGTTTCTTAAAAGCACGTCGTATATCTTTCGGCTTTGTGTCAGCGGTGTCGAATCGACTGATTTCAAATAGCTCTCGATTTCGGCCGGAGCGACACTCTGTCTTCGGGCGAAAGAAATAAGCGATTCTACGGACGATTTTTTTTGCATCGTATTCCGGTATCTTTCATCGTTGGCCAGACCGATTTTATGCGAAACGGGGGTCAGTCGGATGTCGGCATTGTCCTGACGGAGCAGAATCCGATATTCGGCTCTGCTCGTGAACATGCGGTAAGGCTCGTCGACTCCTTTGGTCACCAAGTCGTCGATCAACACGCCGATATAAGACTCGTCCCGCCTCAGCACGAGAGGTTCGTCGCCGCGAAGCTTCAGCGAAGCGTTGATTCCTGCCATCAGTCCCTGAGCCGCGGCCTCTTCGTATCCGGTCGTTCCGTTCACCTGCCCGGCGAAATAGAGATCGTCTATCTGCTTGGTTTCCAGCGAATGATAGAGTTGTGTCGGCGGAAAATAGTCGTATTCGATCGCATAGCCGGGACGGAATATCCGGACATTTTCAAACCCTTCGATCTTCTGCAGTGCGGCGATCTGTACTTCCCATGGCAGCGACGAGGAGAATCCGTTCAGATAATATTCGTTCGTATCGGTTCCTTCGGGCTCCAGAAACAGTTGGTGCGACTCCTTGCCGGCGAACGTGCGGAGCTTGTCTTCGATACTCGGGCAATAGCGCGGGCCGATCCCCTTGATCGTTCCGTTGAACAGGGGCGAATCGGCGAAGCCGGTCCGGAGCAGGTCGTGCACGGCCTCGGACGTGTAAGCCAGATAGCACGGCAATTGATTTTTAATAGGCTCTGTATCATTCGAATACGAAAACTTGCCCGGGTTTTCGTCGCCTTTCTGCTCTTCGAGTCGGCTGAAATCGACGCTGCGTCCGTCGATGCGTGCCGGCGTGCCGGTTTTCATGCGACCGATTTCGAAGCCGAGCTCCGCGAGTTGCGCGCTCAGGCCGTGCGACGCGGAATCGCCGGCCCGGCCTCCCTCGGCTTGCGAGCGCCCGACGTGCATCAGACCCTCCAGAAAGGTTCCCGCGGTCAAAATGACGGCTTTTGATTTGAATACGACGCCCATGCGGGTCCTTACCCCGGTCACATGCCGATCGTTCGTCAAAAGGCCCGTTACGCTGTCCTGCCACAGGCTGAGGTTGGGTGTCTGCTCGAGCATCCGGCGCCAGAGCTGCGAAAATCGGGCCTTGTCGCACTGGGCGCGCGGGCTCCACATGGCGGGTCCTTTCGAGCGGTTCAGCATCCGGAACTGGATCGTCGAGCGATCGGTCACGATGCCCGTGTATCCGCCCATCGCGTCGATTTCGCGGACAATCTGTCCCTTGGCTACTCCGCCTATGGCCGGGTTGCACGACATTTGCGCGAACTTGGTCATATCCATCGTCACCAGCAGCGTCCGGCAACCCATATTGGCCGCCGCCGCCGCCGCCTCGCATCCGGCGTGCCCGCCTCCTATCACGATAATGTCGAATTCGAATTCCATATTGCAGTCCGGCGCCGCTGCTGCCGTTATAAGGTCCGGCGCACGCGCGCCGTCAGTTCGTTTGTTCGTAAAACAGTTTCAGGTACCGGTCCTCCAGCTTTCTCATCCGTTGCTGCTCTCCGGGCTGCTTGTCGCCGTAACCGCACAGGTGGAGTATCCCGTGAATAATGACCCGTTGCAGCTCGTTTTCGAACGGAACGCCCAGTTCCCGGGCATTGTCCCGCACGGTGTCGACCGAGATCATCAGATCGCCCGCGATCGTCCGCTTGTCGGGATCGCTGTAGTCGAATGTGATGATGTCGGTGTAGTAATCGTGCTTCAGATAGCGCCTGTTGATCTCCAGAAGCGCCTCGTCGGAGCAGAAAACGACGGACACGGCTCCGGTCTCCCATCCCTCGGCGGCTGCCGTCCGGCGAATCCATACGGAGGTCTTGCGCTTGCCCCGGAAAGCGAACTCGCACGATTGGTTGCAGTAGTTTACGGACATATCCCTTTCAAGTTAGTGTTTCCTATTTGCGCAGCCAGAGCTCCGGATTCAGATTCTGCTGGTCTTTCCATATCTCGAAATGCAGGAAGGCGTCGTCGGCCGGCAGCTTGCCGATGGTCTGGTTCAGCGTGACCCGGTCGCCGGTCTTCACCCCGACGGCTTCCAAATTGGCATAGACGGTCACATAGTCGCCGTGCCGGATCATGACCGCGTTGTTCATGCCGGGCACGAAGAACACCACGCTGACCTCGCCTTCGAACACGGCTTTTACCGGCGCGCCCGCCTCGGCCGCGATATTGATTCCCGTATTGTTGACCGTCACGCTCTGACGGACGGCGTGCGCATGCTTTCCGTAGCCGTCGACGATAACGCCCCGCACCGGATAGGGCAGCTTGCCCCGGTTCTGGTCGAACTGGCCCGACAGCTTGGCTATGTACTCGTTCTGGGCGGCCGAACGGGGCTGGGCCTTATGCTTGCGCGACTCGGCCTCGATCAGGCGTTGTATCCGTTGCTGGAGCTGTTCGATCTTTTTCTTGTTCTGCTTGATCGTCGAGGCGAGCCGGCTCGCCTCGTTGCGGAATTTTTCCGACGAAGCCTTGTACTGCGTTTCGTCTTTGCCGAGCGATGCGAGTTCCCGGTTGCGGCTTTGATACACCTTGTCGAGCTCGCTTTTCTTGTTCTGCAGGTCGGTGACTTCGCGTCCGAGCGATGCGGCCGTCGAGTCGATCCGGGCGGCTTTCTGCTCGCGCATGCGGTTGTAGCGACGCATATAGGCTATCCGTCGCGTTGCGTCGTTGAAATCCTTGGACGAGAACAGGAAAACGAGGAAGCTGTTCAGCTTGTAGTTTTTGTAGGCGCTGTAAACCATCTCGCCGTATTCCTTGCGCAGACGGGCCAGGTCTTGTTCGAGCGAAGCGATCGTCGAGCCCTTCTCGTCGATGTTCCGGTTGAGCAGACCGGCCTGTTGCTCGAGGTTGGATATGATGTTGCGGCGGTTGCGGATCTTGTTGCGGATCAGCTTCAGCTCCTTGTCGGCCGATTGCTGGTTCTTGCGCGTCTTGGAAAGCAGGTCGTTCGTTATGCTGATTTCCCGCTCGGCCCGCTTGATGTCTTCTCGCAACGATTCCAGCGTCTGGCAGGAGGCTTCCCGTGCGAGAAAGGCCAGCAGGCAGATGATGAGCAGTCGTCGTCCGGTCGCCATTTTATTCGATCAGTTTGAGTCGTTTCTCGATTTCTTCGGGATCGTATCCTTTCTCCAAGGCCTTTTTCCAGTAGATCGAGGCCATGAAGCGGTCGTTCAGCTTGTAGAGTATGTCGCCGTAGTGGATCAGCAGCTCCTTGCTGTCGGTCCGGTCGAGCGAGACGGCCAGGCGCATCGGCTCGCGCGCTTCCTCGTAGCGCCCCAGCATGTAGAGAACCCATGCGTAGGTGTCGAGGTAAGTGGGATTGTTCGGCGACAGCCGGTTGGCTTTCCGGGCCATTTCGAGCGCGTCGTCCAGCCGTTCTTCCCGGAGACTCAGGAAATAGGCGTAGTTATTGTATATCACGGCGTTCGTCGTGTCGAGGCGCAAGCCTTTGTCGTAGTATTTGAAGCAGTTTTTGTAGTCGCCCCGGTTCTGGCAGTTGTCGCCGAGCGATCCGTAGATCACGCTGCGCAGCGAATCGCTGCGGGCGTACTTGAGCGCCTGCTTGTAATCGGCCTCGGCTGCCGCGTAGTCTTTCAGGAAAAAGGCCGTGACGCCTCCTTTGCGCAGATAAAGCTCGGGATCGGATGGGTAGTAGCGGGTCGCCTCGGCGGCGTACTTGGCTACCGAGTCGGGCCGGTTCAGGTAGGCTTCGATGTCGAGCACGTTGTTCAGCGCCTCGCGCCGTCCTTCCGGATCGTCGATTCCTGCCTTGTACAGTTTGAGAGCCTCCTCCAGATTGCCGCCCGCGATCAAGTGCCGGGCATAGAGCTCCCTCGTCCGGCGGTCGTGCGGGTAGGCGATCGCCAGCGCCGAGGCCAGCTTGCCTATCTGAAAGTAGTTGTCCCGGTAGAACGAGGGCGTCCGGATCAGGTCGTCGTAGAATTTCAGCTTGGTTTCGAGCGGCAGCTCGGGCGCGCGGAAAAGCAGCTCGGCCGTCGCCAGAAAACGGACGTTATCCTTGCGCTGCTTGTAGAACTCGTTCAGCGAGATGATCGTAGGCGTGCTGCCCGGATTGAGCGCCAGCGCCTCGTCGTAAGTCCTTTGGGCGAGGGAGTCGAGTCCGAGCATGGCGTACAGCTCGGCGAGCGCGACATAGTTCTGTTCCTCGTAGGGAAAGTCCTCGACCGTCGCTTTCGCCTCTTCGACCGCCTGCTCGTACTTCCCCATGCTCATCAGCATCTGACGGCGGAAAGACGAGAGAATCTCGATTCTCCCTAACCGGCTTTGAGCCGAGTCGAGTACCGCCAGCGCTTGCTCGTATTCTCCCTTCTGATCGTACAGGGCGGCCGTGAGGCGGTAGTTGTCGGGGTTATCCGGATCGGCTCTGAGCAACGAACGGTAGACGGTCATCGCCGAGTCGAGCCGGTTCGTGGCGATCAGCAGCCGTCCGAGCTGTCCCCGGTACCAAAGATTGCCCGTGTCGAGCCGGTTGGCCCGCAGGCAGTATTGCAGGGCTTTTTCCGGCGCGCCGGCTCCGGCGTAGAGGATGGCAAGCTCGTAGAGCGACGGGGCGTGCGTCGAGTCGATCGCCAGCACTTTCTCGAACAGCCGGATCGAGCGGGCCGTGTCGCCCTCCATCACGTTGTTCTTGATTCCCTCCGTGTAAAAGAACGAAGCGGTCGTCTGAGGATCGTATTCCCGATCCGCCGCCGGTTTTCCTTTCGGACGCGCCGACAACGAGCAGGCCGCCTCGATCGGAAGCAGCATGGCGGCAAGGACGCAAACGCGGAAAAGGCTTTTGAAGTTCATACGGTTCGGTCGTTAGGTGGTTGCCCGGCGTTTCCCGCTCACAACACCGAATCGAACTGGCGCAGGAAGCGCACGTCGTTTTCGAAATAGAGACGCAGATCCTTGACGCCGTACTTGAGCATCGAGATACGCTCAACTCCCATGCCGAAAGCGAATCCCGAGTATTTGTCCGAGTCGATGCCGGAGGCTTCCAGCACGTTCGGGTCCACCATGCCGCAGCCCATGATCTCGAGCCAGCCGGTATGCTTGCAGACGTTGCATCCCTTGCCTCCGCACAGGTTGCACGATACGTCGACCTCGGCCGACGGTTCGGTGAACGGGAAATAGGAGGGGCGCATCCGGATGCGGGCCTTCTCGCCGAACATCTCCTTGGCGAAATAGAGAATGCTCTGCTTCAGATCGGCGAACGAGACGTTCTCGTCGATGAACAGCCCCTCGACCTGATGGAATATGCAGTGGGCGCGGTACGAGATCGCCTCGTTGCGGAACACGCGGCCCGGGCAGATCACGCGGATGGGCGGCTTGCTGCGCTCCATCGTACGGACTTGGATCGAGCTGGTGTGCGTGCGTAGCAGGATGTCGGGACTCTTCGATATGAAAAACGTGTCCTGCATGTCGCGGGCCGGATGCTCGGGCGGAAAGTTGAGCGCCGAGAAGACATGCCAGTCGTCCTCGATCTCGGGTCCCTCGGCCACCGTATAGCCCAGCCGCGTGAATATGTCGACGATCTGATTTCGCACCAGCGAGATCGGATGTCGGCTGCCGATGCGGTCGGCCGTGCCGGGACGGGTCATGTCGATACCGGCTCCGGCGGCTTCCGGGCGGTTCTCCATTTCGGTCTTGTAGCGCGTTATCGTTTCGGCGATCGTGTTTTTCAACGCATTGATCCTCTGGCCGAGTTCCTTTTTCAGTTCGGGAGCCACTTGCTTGAATTCCTCGAAAAGCTCGTTCATCTCGCCTTTGCGGCCGAGCATGCGGACTCTGAATTCCTCGATTTCCGCCTCGGCTTTCGGCCGGAACTCCTCGACCCGTTTCAACAGGCTGTTTATTTTGTCAATCATCGTTGGTGGTTTATATTTTTATCTCTACTTTTACGAAGTGGATTAACAGACAAAGTTAAGAATAATTTGTAAATGACGCGCATTAAAAGCTTTTTTACCCTGCTGACGCTGTTTTCCGCTCTTTCTGCCGGGGCTCAGAAGGTAGGACTCGTGATGAGCGGCGGCGGAGCCAAGGGGCTCTACCACATCGGGGTTATGAAGGCTTTGGAGGAGAACGGCATTCCGATCGACTACGTGTCGGGGACCTCCATGGGCTCGATCATCGCCGGGCTGTACGCGATCGGCTATACGCCGGACCAGATGGCCGAGCTGTTCAAGTCGGACCGGATCTCGTACTGGATGTCGGGGCGGATCGAATCCGAGTATCTCTACTACTTCAAGCAGAGGCGGCCCAGCGCGGCGATGGTGACGCTGCGCTTCGACTTCCGCAATCCGAAGAAGGTAGCCCGGTTGCCGACCAACCTGATTCCCTCCGGCCAGATCGACATGGCTTTCGTCGAATTCTTCTCGGCGGCCAACGCCGCGTGCGGCGGCGATTTCGACCGGCTTTTCGTGCCGTTCCGCTGCATTGCGACCGATGCGGCCGCCCGCAAGGAGGTCGTCTACCGCAGCGGCGATCTGGGCAAGGCGATCCGCGCTTCGATGACCATACCGTTGGTTTTCAAGCCTATCAAGCAAGACTCGACGCTGCTTTACGACGGAGGACTGTACAATAACTTTCCGTGGCAGGTCCTGCAGGAAGATTTTCATCCCGACGTGCTGATCGGAAGCAAGTGTACGGCCGGCAACAGCAAGCCCGACGAGGACGACGTGGTCGAGCAGATTCTGTCGCTGACGATGATGAATACCGACTACGACCTGCCGTCGGAGCGCGACGTGCTGATCGAGCATGCGTTCGAGGACGTGTCGACGCTCGATTTTTCGAAGGTGGACTATATCATCAACCGCGGCTATAGCGACGCGATCGACGCGATGCCGAAGATCAAGGAGCGGATCGGCCGCCGGGTCGATGCCGACTCGCTGGCCGCCCGGCGCGCGGCCTATCGGGCGTCGCTTCCGCCGCTGCTGTTCGACAGGTACGAGATTTCGGGTCTGAACGGCAATCAGACGAAATACGTCGAGCGGCTGATGCGGCTGGACCTGCCGCTGAAAAAGAGCCGCAACGATTCGGTTTTCGACTTCGAACGCTTCAAGTCGGGCTATTTCAAGGTGCTGTCGGACGACGACATCGAGGGCAGCTATCCCGATGTGCGGTTCAACGATTCGACGGGCTTGTTCGGGCTCGATCTGGAGATGCGCACCAAACCCAGTTTTCGGGTCATGTTCGGCGGCAACATTTCGTCCACGTCGATGAATCAGGCCTACGTCGGTCTCGAGTATCGCCGGATCGGCAAGAGTTCGCAGACCTACAATTTCGACGGCTATTTCAGTCCGCTCTACACTTCGCTGTCGGTACGCGGCCGCACCGACTTTTTCGCCCGCTCGCTGCTGTCGCTCGATTACGGATTCAACTTCAATTACTACAACTATTTCAAGAGCAATTTCGGTGCGATCGGGCGCCGCAACGACCTGACCTATTCCAAGTATTTCGACACCTATGCCACGGCGGCGCTGACGATGCCTATCGGGCGCTATACGGTGCTGTCGCTGCGCGCGAACGGAGGATGGGACACCTACCGCTATTTTCAGACGACCGATTACGAGGACGACGACTACATGGACCAGACGCGCTTCCCGTTTTTCGGACTGAAGCTCGAGGTAGACCGCAACGGGCTGAACTACCTGCTCTATCCGACACGCGGCATCAGGCAGTCGATCTCGGCTATCTTCATCACGGGCAACGAGATGTTCCGGCCCGGCACGCGGCCGCCCGACGGAGTGACCTATACGTCCCGGGGAGGCGATTCGCGTCACTGGTTCGGAGCTCAGTTCCTGCGCGAGCACTATTATCCCGTGTGCAAATGGTTCTCGTTCGGCTATCTGCTTCAGGCCGTACTGACGAATCACCCGACGTTCACGAACGAGTACGCGACGAATATCACCTCGCCGGCCTTCACGCCGACTCCGCACAGCAAGTTCGTTTATATCAAGGATTTCCGCAGCAGCTCGTTCATCGGGCTGGGTCTTATGCCTACGTTCGAGTTCGGCCCGAAGTTCTATCTGAAGAACAGTTTTTACCTGTTTCTGCCCAACGACCACAACGAAGTGAAGGAGAACATTCGTAAGCGGGTGCGCTTCATCTACAACTCGTCGCTGGTCTACCAGACGCCGGTCGGGCCGGTCAGCCTGACGGTTTCCAAGTACGACGCGACGAACCGCGACAACTGGTTCCTGACGTTCAATTTCGGCTTCACGATTTTCAATCGCAACGGGTTGTTTTATTGATGGCGGGCGGTATCCTTTCCCTGACCGGGAGCGGGTTTTCCGGGCGGCGGGACATTTCCGAGTCGTAAGGTGTTGGTCGTCCGAACCGGATTTCCTTGCGAGTCGAGGAGCCAGCGGATCGGAAGCGTGATTGCGCGTCGATTTCTGCACGGACTGCGGGGGATGCCGCCGGACGCGGGACCGGGCGCGAAGTTCTTCGCTTTGCTGGCAAAGGCGTTTCGGCCCGTTTGTTTCGGAACTCCGGATTGTTTCGACCGTTGCGGGCCGCGAGCGCCCGGCTGTTTCGTCCTTTCGGCGGCCCGCGTCCGGAAAGCGCGGTTTTCGTTTTTGGAGAAAAAGAATTATTTTTGCAGACTAAAACTATCTAATACAATGGCAACCACAGCTGATATCAAGAACGGGATGTGCATCGAGCTGAACGGCAAGACGTTTTCGGTCGTCGAATTCCTGCACGTGAAGCCCGGCAAAGGTCCGGCTTTCGTCCGCACCAAACTGAAGAACCTCGAGAACGGCCGTATTCTGGACAAGACCTTTTCGGCCGGCGAACGGATCGAGCCGGTCCGCGTCGAACGCCGTCCCTACCAGTATCTCTACGAGGACGATTTGGGCTGCAACTTCATGCATACCGAGACGTTCGAGCAGATACACATCGACCGCAACCTGATCGAGAACTCGGATCTGATGCGCGAGGGGCAGATCGTCGAGGTCATGTTCCACACCGAGAAAGAGACCGTGCTGTCGGCCGAGCTGCCTCCGATCATCGACATGGAGGTGACCTATACCGAACCCGGCGTCAAGGGCGATACCGCCTCGACGAACTCGCTGAAGCCCGCGACGGTCGATACCGGCGCGACGATCCGCGTGCCGCTGTTCATCCAGACCGGCGAAAAGATTCGCGTTGACAGCCGCACTCGCGAGTACAGCGAGCGAATCAAGGAATAACGAGGCTTGCCGGCTCTGCCGGGCCATATCCGAGAAAGCGCGTCCGATGTCCGGACGCGCTTTCTCGTTTGTGAACGGGAAACGGTTTTCTCTTTTTTTCCTGATTTTGCCGTCCGTCCGGTTGCCGGAAAGCGGTCTTGATCCGGCGGGATGTTCCCTTTCGGCTCGGCTTCGTTTTCGGACATCGTTTTTCGGGGGCGCGTTGCCCGTGCCGTGGCGGGAAATCCTGCGCGCCGCTCCGTCTCGGAAATAGAATTTCGACGGGACCGACTCGTTTCGGTGCGGGGCAGGGTTAGACCGATGAAAGAATGGAAAGACATGGGACTTTCGGGGGGAACGAGGAAATGTAAGCCGAGGAATTCGTAGCCAAAACGAGTGCGATTCGTGCGGCAGTATTTGCGATTTATTTATCCAGGAATTATATTTGAGCGATTTTTAATATAAACTTAAAATCCAGAGGAAATGATGATGAAAAACACACTGAAGACACTGAGCCGATTCGCCGTGTGCCTGATGATGATCGGGGCGGTAGCTTGTTCCGACGACGAGCCGGGCGGAGGTGGTCCCGGCGGCGGCGAAGGCGGCGGTGAGGGCGAAGGCGGGGGGCCTTCGACTCCCGAGCTGACCGAAGGCATTTCTGCCGAAGGCTATTACAAAGGCGACGCATACGAAAAAGGGACGGGCAACTACTGGATCAATTTCGTAAGCGAGGATATGGAGTATGACAACGAGGAGGATACCTACTACGGTCCTGGCTTCATTCTGTGCGTCGACTTCAATTCCGTGCTGGCGTCCAATCCCGATCTGGCCGTTCCCCAGTCAGGCTCCTATACGATCGGCGAGAGCGCCGACTATCCCGCCTTCTCGATCAACTCCGATTCCTACGATACGTACCTGAACCGGTACGACGCGAACGGAAACGTGACCGAGACGAGCTTCACGGCGGGTACGATGGATATCGCCTACGAAAACGGCATCTACACGATCGAGTGCAAGATGACGACAGTGGACGAGGAGGAGTACGAGTTCACCTATGTCGGTCCGATTCCGTTCTATAACCGTACCGGCGAGGGCGAGATGAGCAACCTGACGGACAACGTCGAGATCAGCGGTCTGACTCAGGGCATGGCTCTGTACGAGCCCGAGGCGTTTACCACGACCTCCGACCTTTACATGGTGATTCTGGCGGGCGAAGACTACGACCTGGAAACCAACTTCGGTCAAGCTGACGCGCTTCAGATTTCGGTCAATGTAACGCCGGGTTCGAACGACGGTATTCCGACGGGGACTTATACGATCGTTGACATGAACGAGGTCGACGACCTTGAGCCCGAAACGGCCATCGCCGGACTTTACGAATATGGCGGCTATTACGGCACATGGTACTACTCGACCGGCAAGCACATCGAGTCGGCTATGAAAGAGGGAACCGTCGAGATCGAGAACGAAGGCCTCGATTTCTATACGATCAACGCTACGTTCAAGGACGGATACGGCCATCAGGTGAAGGCCAGCTACAGCGGAAAGCTGCTGTTCGCTACCGTCGAGTATTGATAGACTCTGCCTCCCCCGTTACGGGGATTGTAGATAGAACGCTCGGAATAAGGGCTGCCCGGAATTTTCCGGACAGCCTTTTTTCTTGCGTTTTCCATGCGGAAGCTCAGGGGCGCCGACACGGTCCTGACTCCGTTGGGTGTTACCGCGCGAATGCGCGGCATGGCGGAAGTCCGGACCCTTTTTCCCCGTCCTTGCGGAAAGATCGGTTTTGATGCGGGACGGTCCGAAAGCTGCCGATGCGGAAGGGAATCGCCCGGTTCCGGTCAATCTTCGAGGCGGCCGCTTGAGTACAGGCGTTCCTCGTCGCCCTGCTCCTGAGCCACGAGTACCGAATCCTCGAACCGGAAGAGCGTGTTGACGGCATACCACGATCCCATAAATTCCTTGTAGTAAAGCGTTTCATGCAACACGCCGTGTTCGTCGCGGAAAAAGCTCTCTTTGAACGGCCGACCGAACTGTTCGACGAATTGTTCCTTGGTCATGCCGAGACGGACCGTCTCGCTCGTAAACCAGCTGTTGGCGGTAGGAGCTACGCTCAGTGCGCTACAGCCGCAGATCAGCGGCAGGCAACAGACGACGGAAAGCCATTTCGTTTTCATGGGCCTTGTGTTTTTATGTCCGACCGGTACGGCTCGTACCGCCGCGATCGGTTCGTTTTCGGACCGGAGTCGACCGTGGTCCCGCTCGTCGTTCGATTCGTGTCCTCCTTGTTTTTCAGCTTGTACGAGCGTCTATGGCGGGGTGCGACCGTCGTCGCGGAAACGGTATGGCGTTCCCGTTCGACCCGGCCGTGTTTTCCGCTTATCCGCTTTGACGGAAACCGACGATCGACCGTTCGGCCCGTGGCCCTGCCCGTTCGTTTCGGACGGACCGTCGCGCGGGCGTTTCGCCCGTCCCTATCCGTTCCGGGAACCTGCTTTTTCTGACGGTTTTCCGTCAGTCGTTCATATATTCTTCGATCTGGGCCGTCGTGACCGGCGGACGGTTGCCGCCGAGCAGCCGGTTGCCGAAAGAGGTGATCAGCATATCGTCCTCGATCCGGATACCGCCGAAGTCGAGATATTCGCGTACTTTGGCGAAGTCGATAAAGCCGCCGCCCAATCCTTCGCGCTCCCACTTCTCGATCAGCGCGGGGATGAAATAGATGCCCGGCTCGACGGTGATGACCATGCCTTCGCGCAGCCGCTTGCCCATGCGCAGCGACGACAAGCCCGGCGTCGAGCTGCGGAGTGTCTGTTCGTCGTAGCCGACGTATTTTTCGCCGATGTTCTCCATGTCGTGCACGTCGAGCCCCATTTGGTGGCCCAGACCGTGCGGCATGAACAGCGCCTGAGCGCCGACGGCTACTGCCTCCTGCATGTCGCCCCGCATCAGGCCGAGCGACTTGAGGCCTTCGGCGATCACGAGCGACGCCTCGTTGTGCATCCGATAGTAGTACGAATCGGGACCGGCCAGCGAGAACGTGCGGTCGTTGGCCGCCAGCACGATGTCGTACACGTCCTTCTGTTTCTGCGTGAACCGGCCGCTGACGGGAAACGTGCGCGTGAAGTCGCTGCAGTAGTTCATCGTCGTCTCGGCTCCCGCGTCGACGAGCATCAGACGCCCGCTGAGCAGCGTGCCCTCGTGGCAGTGGTTGTGCAACGTCTCGCCGTGTTGGCTGACGATCGAGAAGAACGAGACGCCGGCTCCGTGCTGCAGCGCGATGCTCTCGATCGCTCCGGCGATCTCGCGCTCGACGACGCCCGGACGGCACATTTTCATAGCCATGCGGTGCATCTTGCTGCCGATCTCGCAGGCCTTTTCGATCTGGTCGATTTCGTCGGCGTCCTTGATCTCGCGCAGCGCTACGACCGCCTTGGCCAGCTCGACCGAGGCGTAAAGCGGAACCCGCTCGGGCGCGAGACCGAGCAGCCGGGCGATTTGCAGCGTCGTTTCGCCCCGGTAAGGAGGCAGGAAATGGACCTTGCGCCCCTTGGCGACGGCCGCTTCGATCCGCTTGCCGAGTTGCGACAGCGGTAGCGTCTTGCCGATGCCGACCTCCCGGGCCTGCTCGTCGAGGGTCGGTTGCGGACCCATCCAGATGATGTCGTCGATCGTGTAGTCGTCGCCGTAGAGCGTTTCCTCGCCCGAGTCGATATCCATCAGCCCTACGTAGTCGGGACGGTTCAGGCCGAAGAAGTATAGGAAGGTGCTGTCCTGACGGAAGCGGAACTGATTGCTCGGATAGTTGGCCGGCGACTCTCCGTTGCCCGGCAGCAGCACGAGGCCGCCCTCGATCCTCTTTCGGAGCTCGCTCCGGCGGCGGACGTATGTTTCTTTGCGGAACATGATGCGTATGGTTTTTTATTGATTCTTGTCTGTTCGCGCCGTTCGGGGCGGAAGGCCCGCGGAAATCGGCGATGCGTTTCCAAAAGTAAGCTTTTTTCGGGGGAATCCGAAGCGATTCGACATAATTAACCGCGCGCCGGCCGGATATGAAATGTTCGTGCGGTCGTTTGCGGAGCAAAGCCGCGCATCGACGACGGCTCCGCTTCCTGCCGTATATGCCGACCCGCGCCGTATCGGATCCGTTGCTCTAAGGCACGATCGAATATTTTGACCGATGCGGGGGAAACGGGTTGTCCGGGATTTTGGAAATCATTCCTTTTTGTCGTTTCCGGCCCCCGTTTCGTCGGGCGGCGGCCGGTGCAGGGATCGGAGGTTTACGGCTTGATCCCGGCGATCCGTAGTCTGTTCTCTTCGGGTAGAGCGAGACGGGCAGCTTTCGTGTTCGGCTTTTCTGAAATATTTTATTCCTTTGTCTTTTCTGTATTAATAACGGAACGATGACCGATACCGACGAACGAATGATCCGGGAGATTGCCCGGTTGTGTTCGCTGCCTGAGTCCCGGGTCGAGCGGACCGTGACCTTGTTGCAGGGAGGGGCGACGATCCCGTTCATCACCCGCTACCGTAAGGAGGCGACCGGCGGGCTCGACGAAGTGCAGGTGGGAGCGGTCCGCGACCAGCTCGAACGTCTGAACGCGCTCGAAGCGCGCAAGCGGACCGTCCGGTCGGCGATCGAGGCGGCGGGAAAGATGACCGGCGCGCTGAGCGCGCAGCTCGACGATTGCTGGGACGGCGACAAATTGGAAGACCTCTATCTGCCTTACAAGCCCAAGCGGCGTACCCGGGCCGCGGCGGCCCGCGAAAAAGGGTTGGAGCCGTTGGCTGCGCTGCTGATGCGTCAGGACGGCAGCCAGCCCGAGCGGCTGGCCGACCGTTTCGTCCGGGGCGAGGTCGCCGACCGGGAACAAGCGCTCGCCGGAGCCTGCGATATCGTGGCCGAGTGGGTCGCGGAAAACGCCCGGGCCCGGGAAGCGGTCCGCGCGGAGTATGCCCGCGCGGCGGTCCTCTCGTCGCGGGCTGTCGCCGGCAGGGAGGACGAGGGCGCTAAGTATTCCGACTATTTCGGCCGCAGCTTTCCGCTCCGGCGGATGCCCTCGCACCGGTTGCTGGCCCTGTTTCGCGGAGAGCGCGAGGGATTTCTGAAACTGTCGCTTTCTCTCTCCGACCCCGAGGCGCCGGTAGCGCGGCTCGTACGGATGTTCATCCGGGGCGATTCCCCTGCGCGGCGACTGGTCGAATCGGCCGTGCGCGACTCTTTCCGGCGGCTGATCGTGCCGTCGATCGAAAACGAGTGCCTTGCGACGGCCAAACAGAGGGCCGACGACGAGGCGATCCGGGTTTTCGCCGACAATCTGCGGCAATTGCTGCTGTCGGCCCCGCTCGGCCGCCGGCGCGTGCTGGCGATCGACCCCGGTTTCAGGACCGGCTGCAAGACGGTTTGTCTGGATGAGCAGGGGGCCTTGCTGCATTACGAGACGATTTATCCTCATCCGCCCCGGCCGCAGGCCGATGAGGCGGTCCGGAGGCTTTCGGCGCTTGTCGAAACCTACCGGATCGAGGCGGTCGCCATCGGCGACGGAACGGCCGGACGCGAGACCGAACGGTTCGTGCGCGGCATCTGGTTCGCACGGGAAGTGCCGGTGTATATGGTCAGCGAGGACGGGGCGTCGGTCTATTCGGCTTCCGAGGTCGGCCGCGAGGAGTTTCCCGACCGTGACGCGACGGTACGCGGGGCCGTTTCGATCGGCCGGCGGCTGATCGATCCGCTGTCGGAGCTCGTCAAGATCGATCCGAAGTCGATCGGCGTCGGGCAATATCAGCACGACGTCGATCAGGGCAAGCTGCGGCGCAGCCTCGACGAAACGGTCGAAAGCTGCGTGAACCGCGTGGGCGTCAACCTGAATACCGCTTCGCGCCATTTGCTGGCCTATGTGTCGGGGCTGGGGCCCGCGCTGGCCCGCTCGGTGGTCGAGTATCGGGCCGCGAACGGCGAGTTCCGCTCCCGGCGCGACCTGTTGAAAGTGCCCCGGCTCGGAGCGAAGGCGTTCGAGCAGTGCGCGGGCTTCCTGCGCATTCCGGGAGCGTCCGATCCGCTCGACGCGAGCGCCGTGCATCCCGAGTCCTACCCGGTCGTCGGGCGAATGGCTTCCGATTTGGGGGTGCGTGTCGCCGATCTGCTGTCGAGCGCGGAGCTTCGCGCTAAGATAGATTTGCAGCGCTACGTTACGGAGCGGACGGGGCTGCCGACGCTGAGGGACATTCTTTCCGAGCTGGCTCGTCCCGGGCTCGATCCGCGCGGCGAGGCCCGGATTTTCGAGTTCGCCGACGTACATTCGATCGACGGCCTGCGCGAGGGCATGGTACTGCCGGGTATCGTGACGAACGTCGCCGCTTTCGGCGCCTTTGTCGATATCGGCGTCAAGCAGGACGGGCTGGTGCACGTTTCCGAGCTGTCGGACCGCTACGTCGCGTCGCCTTTCGACGCGGTGAGGCTCCGTCAGCAGGTCCGCGTGCGCGTCGTGTCGGTCGACCGGCGCCGGGGACGCATCGGCCTGTCGATGCGGGGATTGGACGGCTGAGGCCGTTCCTGCGCGGAGCCGACGTTTTGACAATTCGTCCGAAAGCGTTTACTTTGCGGAAGTTTTTCGGGCGGTTCGCCGATGGCCGGATTCGCGCTATGCCTCGAGGTGTCCTGCCGGACGGACTTCCGCCGCCGGACGAAGCCGGATCGAGCCGGGAGCCTCGGGAGTCGTCGCAACGCTTTCTTTCCCGCCCGAGATGAACAGAACGAGCTATGTATATCAGTCCGCCGAACTTTATTCGCCGCATATTTCCGTCGCTGATCTGGACGATGCCGGAAACGGACCGGGTCTACCTGACCTTCGACGACGGCCCGACGCCCGGCGTGACCGAGTGGATCGTCGATCAGCTGGCCCGCTACGACGCCAAGGCCACGTTCTTCTGTCTGGGCAAGAACGCCGAGCAGCATCCCCATCTGTTCCGGATGCTGGTCGACGGGGGACACCGCATAGGCAATCATACCTACAGTCACCAGAAAGGCTGGAGGATGAGTCTGGAGCGCTATTTGGAGGATGTCGACTTCGCCAACGGGCTGTTGCAGACCGATCTGTTCCGTCCGCCTTACGGACGGATCAAGCCGTCGCAGGCGCACCGGCTGAGCGAGCGGTATCATATCGTAATGTGGGATGTGCTGAGCCGCGACTACAGTCATCTGATTTCGCCCCGCACCTGCCTGCACAATGTGACGAAGCATGTCAAGGGCGGGTCGATCGTCGTGTTTCACGACTCGGTCAAGTCGTTCCGCAATTTGCGGTACGCGCTGCCCCGCACGCTCGATTTCCTGTATGAAAGGGGGCTCAAGTGCTCCGTGATCGAATTGTAAGGATTATGAGGGAAACCAGTCCGAAACGCCGCATCGTCGTGGCCGTGACCGGGGCGAGCGGCTCGCTTTACGCGCGTCTGCTGTGCGGGCGGCTGGCCGCTTCCGAAGCGGTCGACGAGATCGCGCTGATCGTGACCGGGAACGGGCGGCGGGTCGCCGCCTACGAGGACCGTACCGACTGGATGGACGATCCGCGCTATACGCTGTACGACGACGGCGACCTGTTCGGAGCCCCGGCCTCGGGCTCGGCCCGCTACGACGCTATGGCCGTCGTGCCTTGCTCGATGGGCATGGCGGGGCGCATCGCCTCGGGCGTGTCCGACTCGCTGGCGAGCCGTGCGGCGGACGTAATGCTCAAGGAGCGTCGGCGGCTGGTGCTTGTCACGCGCGAGGCTCCGCTCGGCACGGTTCACCTGCGCAACATGACTGCCCTGTCGGAATGCGGCGCGGTGATCTGTCCCGCCTCTCCTTCGTTCTACAGCCGTCCCGGCACGATCGAGGAGCTGTGCGGTACGATCGTCGATCGCGTGGCCGGCTTGCTCGGCGTCGAAGTGCCGCGTTACGAGTGGGGACAGGCTTCGCCGGGCTCGGAATTCGGCGAATAATGCTTATCTTTGCTTTGCGGGAAGCCTCCGCCCCGTCCGTCCGATGAAAGATATCCGCAATATAGAGACCGACCTCGATTTCGAGAACAAGATCCGTCCGCAGCAGCTCGAAGCGTTCAGCGGACAGGACAAGATCGTCGATAACCTGCATGTGTTCATTCAGGCCGCGCTGATGCGGGGCGAGGCGCTCGACCATGTGCTGCTGCACGGCCCCCCGGGACTGGGCAAGACGACGCTCGCGAACATCATCAGCAACGAGATGGGGGCTTCGCTGAAGATGACCTCGGGCCCGGTGCTCGACAAGCCGGGCGATCTGGCCGGTCTGCTGACGAACCTCGGCAGCGGCGACGTGCTGTTCATCGACGAGATTCACCGGCTCAGCCCGATCGTGGAGGAGTATCTGTACTCGGCCATGGAGGACTACAAGATCGATATCGTGCTCGACAAGGGGCCGAGCGCCCGCTCGATCCAGATCGAGCTGAATCCGTTCACGCTGATCGGGGCCACGACGCGCAGCGGGCTGCTGACCAGCCCGCTCAGGGCCCGTTTCGGCATACAGTGTCATCTGGAGTACTACGACAGCCGCGTACTGAGCGGCATCGTCCGCCGTTCGGCCTCGATCCTGAGTATTCCGATCGACGACGAGGCGGCCCGCGAGGTGGCTCTCCGCAGTCGGGGCACGCCTCGGATCGCCAACGCGCTGCTGCGCCGCGTGCGCGACTTCGCGATGGTCAAGGGTGGCGGCCGGATCGATCTGGAAATTACCCGCTATGCGCTGAATGCGCTGAATATCGATTCCCGCGGGCTCGACCGTATGGATAACAAGATTCTGCGCACGATCATCGACAAGTTCGGCGGCGGTCCGGTCGGGTTGGGTACGATCGCGACGGCCGTCAGCGAGGATACGGGGACGATAGAGGAAGTGTACGAGCCGTTCCTGATCAAGGAGGGCTTTCTGAAGCGTACCCCTCGCGGACGCGAAGCCACCGAATTGGCCTATACGCATTTGGGGCTCGTTCCTCCGGCATCCGAGCGGACGCTGTTCTGATGCTTTCCGCTCGCGCGGTTTTCGGTCCGGGGCAGGTCGAAACTCCGTCCGGAATCGTTTCGGGCGTGTCGGAAATTTCTTTCGTTTTGGGATGGTCTGGATGCCGTTCCTGCAATTTTACCCGCTTTTTGTTTCGTCGCGTCCGTCCGATGTGTTCGGGGGTGGCATGAAAAACCCGTAAGGCGCGCCTATCGTTTCGTCGCGGCATCCGTATTCGCCGTTCCGGCTCGGTCCGACGACCGCGCGATAAAGCGGGCCGAATCGTCGGTCTCCGTCGGCTCGTGACTCAGGGACCGTGCGACGGACGAATCTTCCGGGCCGGTTTCCCTATGTGCTTACCGTTCCGTTGATGTGTCGCCGTATTTCGGCAACGGACGAAAGACCGCCCGGGAGACGTTTGGCAACCGCCCGCGGCCGGAACATGGCTTTCTTTCGACTCGGACGACGGAGTCTTCGGCGGATTGCTGCCGTTCGTTTCCGGCGTTCCGGAACCGTTCGCCGTGTCAGGCCTCTCCTCCCGGGAAGCTCATGGCTTGTTTTATTTCGTCGGCAGACGAGCTGGGGATCGGGATCGGGCCGATCGAGTTTTCGTAGCGGGCGATGTTTTCGTGGAGCGAGAGCAGAAGCCGCTTGGCATGTTCGGGAGCCAGCACGATCCTACTCTTGACCCGGGCCTTGGGCAGGCCGGGCATGATCCGCACGAAGTCGAGCACGAATTCCGAGGTCGAGTGCGCGATGACGACCATGTTGGCGTATTGGCCTTCGGCCATCTCCTCGCCGAGTTCGATGTCGATTCCTTTGGAAAGTTCGTTTTTCACCATATGCCGTATACCCTACTGTGATTTCCGGTAAAAATAGTGTTTTCGTCGAGGCGGTTTTCGGCTCGTTGCGGCAAATTATCGGATATTTATTAACATTTCTGGTCTGTCGGCCCGATCGGACGGGGTTGATTGCCTCGACGCTGCTTCGGGCGGCGTGTCGCGAACTTTTCCGAGGCCCGGCTTTCGTTTGCGGTTTGTTCGGCCTTCCGGAGCCGGCTTTTGGTTCGGGCGGAAGACCGTCCCGTCCGCGCGCTTTCTCTAATTCGGTCGCTCGGGCGGGGAGTTTTCATCCGGTCGTTTTCCCGTCAGGGGAAACATCGGAAGGAAAGTTTTGTGGGGACGATAGCTTTCGCCCGCTTACGGGCGGCCGGCTTCGTTACAGGCCGTTCCGTCGTTACGGTGCGTTTCCGCGACTCGTATTCTATCGGGAAGCAGCCTGCCGGTTGCAGGCGGAATAATCCCGTTGTCTGGCAGCGCAGGTCGGAATGCGAGACTGATTTCCCGACCCCGGTGTGAATTGTAAAAGCGCTACGGCAACCGGCCGCAGCGCTTTTCGTCTCTTCCGGAGAACAAAGGCGGGCTATCCGCACTTGGAGTAGCCGCAGCTCATGCAGACCGGACAGCTGTTCTGGTAGACGAGCGTCTCCTGTCCGCAGTTCGGACACTTTTCCTTGACTTTCGTGCCGTTGGCGATATACTGCTTCAACGCGCGGGCCACGCCGTTCTTCCATGTATTGATGCTCTCGCTGTCCAGTTGGAGCGACTCGATCAGCGTCACGACGTCCAGGATCGGCATCCCGTTGCGCAGCACGCCCGAGATCAGCTTGGCATAATTCCAGAATTGCTTGTCGAACAGTCGGGAGATGCCTCCGATCGTATTCGTGTAGCCGTACTTGTCTTTGTACTGGAAGTCGTACCGCTTGCGACCGTCGCTGTCCACGACCTTGAGAATCACCCCTTTCTTGATCTTCTTCGGGATGAACATCGCATCCTCCTCGATCTTGCCGGTGAAGATTTCGTAGGGCCGCCCGTTGTAGATGCCGACGAATGCGATCCAGTCTTCCTCGCCGTTCTTGAAGCGGACGATATCGGCCGTGAGCTCGATCGGACGCTTGCGGGGCGGCCGGTAACCTCCTTCGGCCGCTTCGCCCTCTTCGACTTTGGCGGTTCCCTTTTTCTTCTTTTTCGACTCGACGAGCACGCCGGCGCGCGAGCCGTCCCGGTAGACGGTGACGCCCTTGCAGCCGTGCTCCCACGCCGTCATATAGACTTTCCCGACCAGTTCCTCGGTGACCTCGTTGGGTAGGTTGACCGTTACGGAGATCGAGTGGTCGACCCATTTCTGGATCGCGCCCTGCATCCGGACCTTGCTAACCCAGTCGATATCGTTGGCCGTCGCCTTGTAATAGGGAGACAGCGCGACGAGCTTCTCGATCTCGGCGGCGGACATGCTTTTCACTTCGTTCAGGTCGTACCCGCTGGCTTCGAGCCAGACGAGGAACTTGTGGTGGAACACGTTGTATTCCTCCCACGAGTCGCCCACTTCGTCGACGAAGGTGATCTTCACGTCCTTGTCGCTCGGGTTGACCTTGCGACGACGCGTGTAGACCGGCCGGAACACCGGTTCGATGCCCGAAGTCGTCTGCGACATCAGGCTCGTCGTACCCGTCGGGGCGATCGTCAGCATCGCGATGTTGCGGCGGCCGTGTCGGGTCATCTCCTCGTAGAGAGCCGGATCGGCCTCGCGGATGCGGGCGATCATCGGGTTGTCCTTCTCGCGTTCGGGATCGTACATCGGGAACTTGCCGCGTTCCTCGGCCATGATGACCGAGGCCCGGTAAGCTTCCAGCGCGAGCGTTTTCTGTATCTCGACGGCGAAGTCGATCGCCTCGTCGGTCCCGTAGCGCAAGCCCAGCGCGGCCAGCATGTCGCCTTCGGCCGTGATGCCGAGACCCGTGCGGCGGCCCTTGAGCGCCTTTTCGCGGATTTTTTCCCACAGGCTGTGTTCGACGTGACGGATGTCCTCTTCCTCGGGGTCCTTGGATATCTTTTCGATGATGGCCTCGATCTTCTCGAGCTCCAGATCGACGATATCGTCCATGATGCGCATCGCGGCCGCGACGTGGCTCCTGAACTTGCCGAAGTCGAACGACGCCTCTTTCGAGAACGGCTTGTCGACATAGCTGTACAGATTGATCGCCAACAGGCGGCAGCTGTCATAAGGGCAGAGCGGAATTTCGCCGCAGGGATTCGTCGAGACCGTCCTGAAGCCCAGATCGGCGTAGCAGTCGGGAACGGACTCGCGCAGGATCGTGTCCCAGAACAGAATGCCGGGTTCGGCCGACTTCCATGCGTTGTGGACGATCTTGTTCCATAGCGCGCGCGCGTCGATGTCCTTCTCGTACATCGGCTTGTCCGAATCGATCGGGAACTGCTGGTGGTATTTGCGGCTTTCGGTCACCGCGCGCATGAACTCGTCATCGATCTTGATCGACACGTTGGCGCCGGTCACCTTGCCCGTTTCGACTTTTGCGTCGATGAAGTTTTCCGCGTCGGGGTGCTTGATCGACAGCGACAGCATCAGCGCGCCGCGCCGGCCGTCCTGAGCCACTTCGCGCGTCGAGTTCGAATAGCGCTCCATGAAAGGCACGATGCCCGTCGAGGTCAGCGCGCTGTTCAGCACCGGACTGCCGGTGGGGCGGATGTGCGAGAGGTCATGTCCTACCCCCCCGCGCCGCTTCATCAGCTGCACCTGCTCCTCGTCGATACGGATGATTCCGCCGTAGGAGTCGGCCGGCTTGCGGTGACCGATCACGAAGCAGTTCGACAACGAGGCGATCTGCAGGTTGTTGCCGATTCCGGTCATCGGGCCTCCTTGCGGAATCAGATAGCGGAAATCCTTCAGCAGGTCGTATACCTCGCTTTCGGACATCGGATTCGGATAGCGTTTCTCGATGCGCTCGATTTCCCGGGCGATGCGGCGATGCATCTGCTCGGGCGAGTTCTCGTAGATTTTTCCCATGGAGTCTTTCAGCGCGTACTTGCTGACCCAGACCGTGGCCGCCAGGTCGTCGCCCTTGAAATAGGCTTTGGCCGTTTCCACCGCGTCGGTGTACTCGTACTGCTTCAGCGCGCCGGCTTGCTCTTTGTTTCGTTCCGTGGACATGACAGTGTTGCTTGTATTTTAAGAATTTATGACGTTTCGGCAGATATGCGCTCCGGCGCACAATGCGTTACAAGATTACGAACACTTTGGCGGATGTTGAAATTTCGTCAGGGAATCTTATCAAGAAGTTATCAACACCCTTTCTCCTCCCTTTATTTTTCGAGAGTTACCGAGACTTTCTCGATTTTCCCGCCCAGAGGAGGGGCCATTTTCGAAACCTTGACCCGAACCCGGACGCTTTGCGGAAACCGCTCGCGGATGCGGCCGGCGATCCTTCCTGCGACGTGTTCGAGAATGTGCGACGGAATGTCCATCTGCTCGCGGACGGTCTCGAATACGTCGAGGTAGTTGATCGTCCGCTCGATCCGATCGCTGTCGGCGGCTTCGCCGAGCTCGGCTTCGATCCGCACGCTGACCAAAAAGCGGTTTCCCACCTGCCGCTCCAGTTCGTAGCAGCCGTGAAACGCCTGAAACTCCATGTTTTCCAATTCGATGACGGTCAGTGACATGATTTGCGGGTTTGTTAAGGTGCGATATCGTTTACAAAGAAATGGAAAACGGCGGTACGAAAACGGCAAGCGTCCCGGAAGTTATCCACATTTTATCGGCAAGGGTCCGCTTTCGCGGCTTCCGGAACGTGCGCCTCCGATTTCCGTAAAGGACGTTGCGGGTCGCGGAATCGTTCCCTTATGGCGGTACGGGCGGCAGACATGGCGAATCGGGTCCGGATCTGTCGGTCCGTCGTGCGCCGGTAGCCGGAGCTGACCGTCGACCCGCTTTTCGGCCGGCGATGTCTGTCCGACCGCATGCGGCCGCTGACGGAAAGGTCGTCCGGAACGGAGTCTGTCGGGAAAGGAAGTCGGGCTTCGGCTCGGTCCGAAACCCGGTTTTCCGGTTCTTTGCTGCGGAAGGAGCGGCCGCGCGTTTCGATCGGCATGTTCCGAAAAACGAACATGCCCCGAGGCATTCGCCCCGGGGCATGCAAGCCTTCGGTTTCAGAGTGCAGCAACGCTCTTACCGCTATGTTCAGTTGCCGAATTTCAGTCCATCCTTTCCTGCGTCGACCGTAATGACGCTGCCCCGGTCGATCCGGCCGGCGAGGATTTCCTTCGACAGTTCGTTGACCAGATAGTGTTGCAGCGTCCGCTTGATCGGCCGCGCGCCGAACATCGGGTCGTAGCCCTGCTCGGCCAGCCAGTCGACGGCTCCGTCGGTGACCGACAGCGAGACGTTGTTCTGGGCGAGCATCTCGTTGATTTGCCTGATCTGCATCACGACGATCTGCCGTACATCGTCCTTCGTCAGCGGCGTGAACATCACGATTTCGTCGATCCGGTTCAAGAATTCGGGTCGGATCGTCTGTTTCATCAGGTCGAAGACCTCCTTTTTCGTCTCGTCGAGCGCGCTCTGCGGCACGGAGTCGTTCGTTTCGGTAAACTTCGACAGCTTATCCATGATGATGTGCGAGCCGATGTTCGACGTCATGATGATGATCGTGTTGCGGAAGTCCACCGTCCGGCCCTTGTTGTCGGTCAGCCGGCCGTCGTCGAGCACCTGAAGCAGGATATTGAACACGTCCGGGTGCGCCTTCTCGATCTCGTCGAGCAGCACGACCGAATAGGGCTTGCGGCGCACGGCCTCGGTGAGCTGGCCGCCCTCGTCGTAGCCGACGTATCCCGGAGGCGCTCCGATCAGCCGCGAGACGCTGTGGCGTTCCTGATACTCGCTCATGTCGATACGGGTCATCATCGTGTCGTCGTTGAACAGGTACTCGGCCAGCGCCTTGGCGAGCTCGGTCTTGCCGACGCCCGTCGTGCCGAGGAAGATGAACGATCCGATCGGACGGCGCGGGTCCTGAAGTCCGGCCCGCGAGCGGCGCACGGCGTTCGATATGGCCTCGATCGCCTGATCCTGACCGACGACACGGTCGTGCAGTTCGCTCTCCATCTTGAGCAGCTTCTCGCGCTCGCTCTGCAGCATCCGGCTGACCGGTATGCCCGTCCAGCGGGCCACGACCTCGGCGATGTCTTCGGCGTCGACCTCTTCCTTGATCATCGCGCCGGCCTCGGCGTTCTTCGATACTTCGGCCTGCAGGTCGGCGATTTCGTTCTCGGTTTCGCGCATCTTGCCGTAGCGGATTTCGGCCACGCGTCCGTAATCGCCGTTGCGCTCGGCCTCGGCCGCCTGCACTTTCAGGTCGTCGAGCGCCTGCTTGTTCTTCTGTATCTTCTCGAGCACGTCGCGTTCGCCCTGCCATTTGGCCCGAAGCGTCGTCCGCTTGGCATTCAGCTCGTCGATCTCGCGCGTCAGCTCCTCGATCCGGCCCTGATCCTTCTCGCGGCGGATCGCCTCGCGCTCGATCTCGAGTTGCCGGACCTTGCGGTCCAGCTCGTCGATCTCCTCGGGAACCGAGTTCATCTCGAGCCGCAGCTTGGCCGCCGCCTCGTCGATCAGATCGATCGCCTTATCGGGCAGGAAGCGCGATGTGATGTAGCGGTTCGACAGTTCGACCGACGCGACGATCGCCTCGTCCTTGATCCGCACCTTGTGGTGGTTCTCGTAACGTTCTTTCAGACCCCGCAGGATCGAGATCGCGTCTACGGTCGACGGCTCGTCGACCATGACTTTCTGGAACCTTCGCTCGAGCGCCTTGTCCTGCTCGAAATATTTCTGGAACTCGTCGAGCGTCGTCGCGCCGATCGCGCGCAACTCGCCTCGCGCCAGAGCCGGCTTCAGGATGTTCGCGGCGTCCATCGCGCCGTCGCCCTTGCCGGCGCCGACCAGCGTGTGGATCTCGTCGATGAACAGCAGAATTTCGCCTTCGGCCGAAATGACCTCCTTGACGACCGCTTTCAGACGCTCCTCGAACTCGCCTTTGTACTTCGCTCCGGCGATCAGCGCACCCATGTCGAGCGAGTAGACCTGCTTGCTGCGCAGGTTTTCCGGCACGTCGCCGTCGACGATCCGGTGCGCGATGCCTTCGGCGATGGCCGTTTTGCCGACGCCAGGCTCGCCGACCAGAATCGGGTTGTTTTTCGTCCGGCGGGAAAGTATCTGCAATACGCGGCGTATCTCTTCGTCGCGCCCGATTACCGGGTCGAGCTTGCCTTTGCGTGCCTGCTCGTTCAGGTTGATCGCGTACTTGCCCAGCGCGTCGTACTCCTGCTCGCTGGTCTGGCTGTCGACCGTCGCGCCTTTGCGCAGCTCTTTGATTGCGGCGACCAGCTCCTTTTCGGTCGCTCCGGCATCCTTCAGTAGCCGGCTCGCCTCGCTGCGTTCGGTCAGTATGCCGAGCAACAGATGCTCGACCGAAGCGTACTTGTCGCCGAACGTCTTCGTGAAGTCGCCCGCTTTTTGGATCGCCTCGGAGCTTTCGCGCGAGAAGTAGACCTCGCCGCCCTCGACTTTGGGCAGTCGCTCGACCTGCTGCCGCAGCACGCTGCGCAGCGCGCCGACGTTGACGCCCAGCTTTTGCAGCAGGAAAACGCCCACGCTGTCGTCCTCGGCGACGATCGCATCGAGCATATGCAGCGGCTCGACGGCCTGATTGCGGTCCGATCGCGCGAGGTTCATCGCGCTTTGCAGGACTTCCTGCGCTTTGATGGTCAGATTGTTGATGTTCATATTTTCGTCTCCTTTCGTTCGTTTTCCGATTTTGTGTCGAAAACCCTGCAAATCGGCTGCCAGAGACGCTTATCGGGCAATTTGTCAGTCCGTTCGGACAGACCGGCGGCGCGCATGTGATGAATTGTCGCGGCGAAGCTGCCGGCCGGTGACGTCTTGGCAATCCGGATGACAGAATAGCACCCCGCGCATGCTTTCGGGAAGCGGCGTGCCGGGGCGTTCGGCGCGTAACGGCATGTCGGACGTGAGCATGCGTTTTTGATCTTTGGCAAATGCCGTTCGCTCCCAAATGCGTGTCGGGCCGGAACAAACCGCCGGTCCGGCGGAAGCCGAGGTGCGCTCGACGGCATCGCGCGGAATCGACGCAGCTTCCTGGTCCGTTGCGGCTATTGCGGCCTCGGCACATGGAGGTATCCGTCGTCCGGCCCTGTGTCTGGAGGAGGCGGAGGTGTCTTTGTTCCCTGTCCGGGATTTTTCGCGCCGCTTGCGGATTCCGTCCGAATTTGCGTATCTTTGTAAGATAAGAAAAGTCATGGATAATTTCATCGTTTCCGCCCGCAAGTACCGTCCCGCGACATTCGCGTCGGTCGTCGGGCAGTCGCATATCACCTCGACGCTGCGCAACGCGATCGCGCGCCGGCAGTTGGCCCACGCTTACCTGTTCTGCGGTCCGCGCGGCGTCGGCAAAACGACCTGCGCGCGCATTTTCGCCAAGGCGATCAACTGCCTCGATCCGGCCGCCGACGGCGAGGCCTGCAACGAGTGCGAGTCGTGCCGGGCGTTCAACGAGGGCCGCTCGTTCAATATCCACGAGCTGGACGCCGCATCGAACAACTCGGTGGACGATATTCGTACGCTGACCGAACAGGTCCGTATCCCGCCGCAAATAGGCCGTTACAGCGTCTACATCATCGACGAGGTCCATATGCTTTCGCTTCAGGCTTTCAACGCTTTCCTCAAGACGCTCGAGGAGCCGCCCGCGCATGCCGTGTTCATTCTGGCGACGACCGAGAAGCACAAGATCATCCCGACGATTCTGTCCCGCTGCCAGATTTACGATTTCAACCGGATCCGTGTCGAGGACGGCGTGGGTTACCTGAAATACATCGCCTCGCAGGAGGGCGTCGCCTATGACGACGAATCGCTGCATATCATCGCTCAGAAAGCCGACGGAGGCATGCGCGACGCGCTGTCGATGTTCGACAAGGTCGTCTCGTTCTGCGGCCAGAGACTGACGGCCGCCGAGGTGGCCGCGACGCTGAACGTGCTCGATTACGATACCTACTTCGGCATGACTTCGCGGATTCTCGCGGGCGATTATCCCGCGGCGCTGATGATGTTCGACGAGGTATTGCGCAAGGGTTTTTCGGCCCAGACGTTCGCCGCCGGGCTGAACGGCCATTTCCGCGACCTGCTGATGTGCAAGAATCCCCAAACGCTGTCCCTGCTCGAGGTGACCGGCAGCGTGGCCGAACGCTACCGGTCGCAGGCCGCCGAGTGCCCCGTGCCTTTGCTGTTCGAGGGAATCGACCTGCTGACGGCCGTCGAACAGTCGCTGCGGACGGCCGTGAACCAGCGGCTTCGCGTCGAACTGAGTCTGATGAAACTCTGCGGGCTCGGTCAAAAAAAAAATGACGGCGCGCTGAGCCCGTCCCTGCCCGAACTTTCGTCGTCCCGCTCCGTTCCGACGGCTCCTGCCGCGCCGCCGAAGCCTTCGGCCGAGGGAATCGTTTCTCCGCCGGCTGTCTCTTCGACTTCCGTCGGAGAGGCTTCTTCCGGAACGATTCCGCCGGTTTCGCCTCCGCCGGTATCCGCGCCGGCGGAAACCGCGGCCCGTTCCGTTGCCGGACGCGGTCCTGTGTCCGGCGGGGCTCAGAGCCTTTCGGGTCAGATGCAGGGCGAACCCGTTTCCTTGTCTCGAAGCGAGAGCAGGATTGCCTCCGCCGGTTCCGTCCCTCCGGTGTCGGCTGCGCCGTCCGGACGACAAACTCCTGAGGTTGCGACGCCTGCTCCCGCACCGACTAATTCGCCTGTTTCCTCGCCGACCGTTTCTCCCGTTTCCGTCGCCGGCCGATTTTCCGGCGGTACGGCGGCTTCCGCTTCCGCCGGCCCGGAGCTTTCCGTTTCTCTGTCGGGCCGCTCGATCCTCTCTTTGCTCGGCAGCCGTCCGGACGACGATTCGCTCGCTTCCGACGACGGGCCGGACGAGCCGGACGGAGATGCCGAAGACGAGGTTGAGGAAAATATTTCGCCCGACAGGATCGAGAGAGGATGCGCGCTGCTGACCGCCGAGCTGGCCAAGCAGCGGCCCCGCCTGAGCGTCGTGTTTCAGGATGCGTCGGTCGTCGGAGGAAAGGTGCTGCTCAAGGTGCCCAACGAGTCGCTTTACGACGAGGTGATGAACAACCTGACCGATATCCGCAAGCGGCTCGGCGAGCTTTCGGGCGTACGGACTCCGGTCGATTTCGAGGTCGTGATCGAGGCCAGCCGCGAGGGGCTCAAGCCGGTCAAGGTCGAGGACCGTCTGCGCTATCTCTTGCAGAAGAATCCGTTGATCGGCAAGTTGCGTCAGGCGCTCGACCTGGACATCGAGTAGCGTGCGGTTCGGCGCGCGGGAGCTCCCTGATAACTTTCCGGCCGTATGACGTCCGGGGTATCCGGTATGGTCCGGAGCGGGGGTCTTTCGGTCTTTTTACCGTTCCGCGCTTTCCTCGTGCATTCCTGCCATGCGAGGGACCGCCGGGTCTGTCCGGGCCGGTTACGACCTTTTCCGGCGAATGGTGCCGGACGGAGCGGACGCGATCCGGGCTTCGGGCGTTCGATTTTCCCTATGATTTCCCGAAAATGATCAAATCTGCACGCCGGTAGGCTTTTCGCAGGAAATTGACTACCTTTGCCGTCGAATCCGTTAACCGTTCAAACGAAAATCGCAAGACGATGAATTTTGTTGAGGAACTCCGGTGGAGAGGCATGATTCACGACATCATGCCGGGCACCGAGGAACAGTTGGCCAAGGAAATGACGACCGCCTACGTCGGGATCGATCCGACGGCCGACTCGCTGCATATCGGGCATCTGGTCAGCGTGATGATCCTGAAGCATTTCCAACGTTGCGGCCATAAGCCGATCTTTCTGGTCGGCGGAGCGACGGGCATGATCGGCGACCCTTCCGGCAAGTCGCTTGAGCGCAACCTGCTCGACGAGCAGACGTTGCGCCGCAATCAGGAGGGTATCCGCAGGCAGCTCGAGCGGCTGGTCGACTTCTCGTCCGACGAACCGAACGCGGCCGAGCTGGTCAACAACTACGACTGGATGAAGGAGTTCTCGTTTCTGGAGTTCATCCGCGACATCGGCAAGTGCATTACGGTCAATTACATGATGGCCAAAGACTCGGTCAAGAAACGCTTCAACGGCGAGGGCGAGGGCATGTCGTTCACCGAGTTCACCTACCAGCTCGTTCAGGGGACCGACTTCCTGCATCTATACCAGCATAAGAACTGCAAGCTCCAGATGGGCGGGTCCGACCAGTGGGGCAACATCACGACCGGGACCGAGCTGATCCGCCGCAAGACGGGCGGCGAGGCTTTCGCGCTGACGTGCCCGCTGATCAAGAAGGCCGACGGCACGAAGTTCGGCAAGACCGAGTCGGGCAACGTCTGGCTCGATCCGCGCTATACGTCTCCGTACAAGTTCTACCAGTTCTGGCTCAACGTGAGCGATGAGGACGCCGAGCGCTACGTCAAGATATTCACGATGCTCGACCGCGAGACGATCGAGGGTCTCGTCGCCGCTCACCGCGAGGCGCCGCATCTGCGCGGATTGCAGAAGGCGCTGGCCCGCGAGGTGACTTGCATGGTGCACGGCGAGGAGGAGTACCGCCGGGCCGTCGAGGCTTCGGAAATCCTGTTCGGCGGCGCGACGGCCGAGGCGCTGCGCGGCATCGACGAGCAGACGTTCCTGCAGGTGTTCGAAGGCGTGCCCCGTTTCGAAATATCGCGCCCGCTGATCGAGGGGGGCGTCGGTTTTTTGGCCCTGTGTACCGAGCATGCCGCCGTCTTTCCGTCCAAAGGCGAGGCCCGCAAGCTGATTCAGGGCGGCGGCGTTTCGCTGAACAAGCGGAAGATCGCCGCCGTCGATTGCATGGTAGGCTCCGCCGATCTGTTATCGGGCCGGTACCTGCTCGTGCAGAAGGGCAAAAAGAACTATTACCTGATCGTCGTTACCGATTAACCCCCTGCGCCATGCCTCTTGTCAAGCCGGCGGGCTACCGCAACCTGCTCGACAACGTCGAGAATACCGAGAAGGCGATCAAGCTCGTCAAGGACATGTTCCAGCAGAACCTGTCGGCTCAGCTCGCGCTGCTGCGCGTGACCGCCCCGATGGTCGTGCTTTCCGGTACGGGTATCAACGACGATCTGAACAGCGTCGAGCGGCCCGTTTCGTTCCCTATCCGCGACATGGGCGAGCGCCGGGCCGAGGTGGTTCATTCGCTGGCCAAATGGAAGCGGCTGAAGCTCGCCGAGATGGCCGTCGCGCCGGGCCGGGGCATTTATACCGACATGAACGCGCTGCGGCCCGACGAGGAGCTCGACAACATTCACTCGCTTTACGTCGACCAGTGGGACTGGGAAAAGGTCATTACGCGCGAGCAGCGCACCGTCTCTTTCCTGAAGCAGACCGTCCGTCGGATTTACGAGGCGATCAAGGTGACCGAGAACCGGCTCTACGTCGAGTTCCCGCAGATCGTGCCGATGCTGCCCGAGGAGATTCGCTTCATTCACGCCCAACGGTTGCTCGACCTCTATCCCGACAAGACGCCGAAGGAGCGCGAGAACGAGATCGTCCGTCGCTACGGGGCCGTGTTCGTCATGGGCATCGGCGCTCCGCTGTCGGACGGACGGCCTCACGACGGCCGCGCGGCCGATTACGACGACTGGAGTACGCCGGGAGAGGACGGGTATCCGGGGCTGAACGGTGACATCCTGCTGTGGAACCCGTTGCTCGAGAGCGCTTTCGAGGTGTCGAGCATGGGAATCCGGGTCGACGAGCGTTCGCTCGCCCGCCAGTTGGATCTGCGCGGGGAGCGCGACAAAGAGAGCCTCTATTTTCACCGGAAGTTGCTTGCCGGCGAGCTGCCCTGCACGATCGGAGGCGGTATCGGGCAGTCGCGGCTGTGCATGTTCCTGCTTCGCAAGGCCCATATCGGCGAGATTCAGAGCAGTATCTGGCCCGAGTCGATGCGCCGCGAGTGCTCGGAAGCCGGCATCGAGCTGGTCTGACGCGGGACCGCGTTCCCGGCGGCCATTTTCGGTGCGCCGGGCCGGGGCTTGCGGATGCGGATACGGCGGCCGGGCCTTGTTTCGGCTTGCCGCTTTTTGTTCCCGACAGTATCCTACGCATGCGAAACGGTCCCGTGAGAACTGTCGGAAAATTCCCGAATCCGGCTTCGGATATTTTCAGGAGCCCGATCGGCTTTGATGTGGCGGTTCATATCGAATAATGAGGAAATACCCGTCTGTCGGTTTGTCGGCGGAACGGACGGTCCTCGGTGACGGTTGATCCGGCAATCGGAAAGATCGATCCGGTTTCCCGTTTGTCCGGCCGGTTCCGAAACGGGACTTCTGCGATGATTCGGACGAGGAGTATCGACAACTACCTTATCCTTAGCGCTTTTTTGCCGATTTCATAGCGGGATTTTTTCAGAATTCGGCCGCGCATGCATACATGATAAATTCGGCGAATCGGATGCCGTCGAAGATTCGTTTTCGAAACCGAGCAACCTTTCACGATATGGAAAATCGTTTGATCGCTGTCCGTCTGTCGGCCCAGCAGCTGTCCGATCCGCGCTTCGACGATCCGCGTGCGCTCGTGCGATGGATGGGAGCCGTTCAGGCACAGGACTACAAGGCGGTCCGCTGGGCTGTCGGAATCCGGTTGCGCACCGCCTCGCTGCGCGCCGTCGACCGGGCGCTGGAGCGGGGCGAGATTCTTCGGACGCATGTGATGCGGCCTACGTGGCATTTGGTTGCGGCCGAGGATATTCGATGGATGCTGCGGCTCTCGGCCCGGCGCATCCGGTCGGCCAACAGCTCGCTGGCCCGCAGCCGGGGACTGGGGATCGACGACGGAATGTACTCCCGCAGCAATCGCCTGATCGAAAAAATGTTGAGAGGAAACCTCTGCCTGACCAAGCGACAGATCGCCGACCGTTTCCAGGCGGCAGGCATTGCCGCCGACACGCATTTCATGACGCGCTACCTGATGCGGGCCGAGGCCGACGGGATCGTCTGCAGCGGTCCCGACCGGGCCGGGCAGTTCACCTATGCGCTGCTCGAGGAGCGGGTCGCGCCGGTTCCCGAGCTGACGCGCGACGAGTCGTTGGGCCGGTTGGCCCGCGCTTATTTTCGCAGCCACAGTCCGGCGACGGCGTCCGATTTCGCCTGGTGGTCGGGCTTGTCCGCATCGGACGTTCGCGCGGCGATCGGATCGATTCGGGACGAGTTGGAAACGCTGCGGCTCGGGGATCGGGAGCGGTTGATACATCGCTCTTGGATGGATTTTCCCGCTCCGGCCCCGGCGTTGCACCTGCTGCCTCCCTACGACGAGTACCTGATCGGTTACCGCGACCGCGAACCGGTACTTCGGGCCGAGCACGCTCCGGCGGCGCATAACCGGTGGGGGATTTTCTATCCTGTCGTTCTTGCGGCCGGCCGGGTGGCCGGAAACTGGTCCGCGGCTCGCCGGGAGGGACGGCCGATAGCCGAAGTCTCGTTTTTCGATTCGTCCGGACCTGCCGATCCGGCGCTTGTCGAACAGGCCGTCGGGCGCTATCGGGCATTCTTTGAACGGTGATTGCGTTCGTTCCGGACTCGTTTTACATTTTTCGGCTTCGATTTTCCGTTATGGCGAAAGAAAAATCCGTTTTCGTATTGCGACGACCGGTTTCCCGCTCCGTTTCCCCGGTTCCGGCCTGCCCGTTGCGGGGGCGGTCGGTATCCGGCGCGGCGGATTCCCGGGCCTTCGGATTTTCAAGAACGCGGGGGAAAAGCGGACCTGCTAATCCGTGTATCGGGAATTCTTCGGAGAAAAAGACTTTTGAAAAGACGATGGAAGTCGGACTGATAGTGCGCCGGGGTGTCCGGACGGGTCGTATGGCCGGGATTCCCCGTATTCGGGACCTGAAACGGCTTTTCTGCGGGCAGCCGAAATCATCGGTGCGGAATCAGAGCGTCGCGATGCGCAGTTCCTTCGGGTAAAGATTGTTCGACCGGTTCCCGATTCGTTTGATCCATCCGAGCGTCAGACCGTCGCAGGCGATCCGGTTGATCCCCTCGCTCAGCAGAGCCGGGTCGGTCTCTCTTTTGCGCAGATAGTCGAGCGCCTGCTCTCGGTCGAGAACGGCGGTCGGAGCGGCTTCGGGGTTCAGGTCGTGGAACATGGCCAGCGCGTGGTCCGGTTTCAGCCGGCCTCCGAAAAGCTGACCCATCCGAATGCCCGAGCGGACGACGGGCAGATTCTCCGTGATTTCCCGGACGGTTGCGAAAGCGCGTCCGTAATAACCGTAAACCGTGTCGTCGACCGTTGCGAAGCGCATGAGTTCGGGCTGTCCCACCCAACGCGCGACCTCCCGCACCGACGATTTCGGCAGTTCGGAGAATACGCTCTTACGCGGTTTCGGGACCCGCAGGCGCCGTCTGCCGTCGGCTTTGCGCACGACGGCTGCGAAAAAGCCCTCGCCGCGTGTCCGGTGCGGATAGAAGCGGAATGTGCCGATGCCGTCCGTCTCTCCTCGCTCGATGCCCCACTCCGGAGCCGTCCCGACGTCGATCGTCCCTTCGCAGTCGTATTGCGAGGCGAGCCAGCGGACGTTCTGCTCGTTCTCGGCCGGGTTGAACGTGCAGGTGCTGTATATCAGCGCGCCTCCGGGACGGAGCGCGTCCCATGCTTCGCCCAGAATGCGCCGTTGCCGGGCCGCGCACAGCTCGGCTCCCGACTCGCTCCATTGCCGTCTCGACTCGCGGTCCTTGCGGAACATGCCCTCGCCCGAGCAGGGCGCGTCGACCAGAATCAGGTCGAAGTAGTGCCCGAACGGAGCGAAACGGGCCGGATCGGCGCTCGTTACGACGACATTCCCGATCCCCCACCGCCGGACGTTGTCGGACAGGACCGTCGCTCGGGCGCGGACCGGCTCGTTCGCGACGATCAGGCTCTCGGGACCGGCAAGGCTCGAAAGAAGCGTCGTCTTGCCTCCGGGAGCCGCGCACAGGTCGAGTATCCGCAAAGGCGCTCCGGAATCGGCTATGGCACCGAAAACAGCCTCCAGAAACATCGAGCTCGCCTCCTGCACGTAGTAAGCTCCGCCGTGCAGCGACGGGTCGAGCGTAAATGAGGGCCGCTCGGGCAGATAAAAGCCGTACCGGCTCCACGGGACAGGCTCGAGAGCAGGCTTCGATGTCGTTTTGTAAGGATTGTACCGGACACTGACGACCGGGTCTCCGTCCAGCGCGTCGAGCAGCAGGCGAGCCTGCCGCGTTCCGAGCTGTTCCTCGATCCGACGCGCGAACGCTTCGGGGAAAAAGGATTCGCCGTCCATTACAGGCCCGACTTTTTTAAAGACTCGATCCGTCCCACGACATCGTCCAGCGACGACGGGTCGTCGACGAAATCGACGCGGTCGACGTCGATGGTTATCACCTCGCCTCGGTAGATTCGGCTGATCCATTCGTCGTACTTGCGGTTGAGCCGCTCGAGGTATTCCTCCTGTATGCTCATTTCGTAGGCTCTCCCCCGCTTCTTGATCTGCGACACGAGCGTCGGCACGCTCGCCTTCAGGTAGATCAGCAGATCGGGCGCCTGCGTGAGTCCGGTCGCCAGATCGAAAATCTTCATGTAGGTGTCGAAATCGCGCGTCGACATCAGGCCCGTTTCGTGCAGGTTCGTCGCAAAGATATGGGCGTCCTCGTAAATCGTGCGGTCCTGAATCAGGTCGCTGCCCGTCGACAGGATTTCGGTAGCCTGCCGGATGCGCTGGCCGAGAAAGTAAATCTGCAGGTTGAACGACCAGCGGTTCATATCGTCGTAGAAATCGCCGATATAGGGATTGTCGCTCTCCTCGAAATAGGCTTTGGCGCCCGTCCTCTGAGACAGGATGCCCGTGAGCGAGGTCTTCCCGCTTCCGATATTTCCGGCTATGGCGATATACATGTCGATAGTTTTTGGACCCGCCCGGCGAAAAGCGATCGCCGCGACGGATAGGGTGAATACAAATTTAGCGCTTTTTCCGGATAATATCAATTCGGGTCTTTCCGGCCTATTGTCCGAACCGTTCGTCCGGCATTTTGCGGAGCGTTCGGGGCGCCCGTTTCCGTCCGCTTCGCAGAAAGCGCACCGGCGATTCCCGTCTTGAAAAAGAGCAAGTTCCGGAGTATGGCCCGATATGGGATTCCATGCAGTCTTCCCGCTTTCCGATGACTGTCCGATCGGCATTTCGTCCGACGGGCAATTGTTTGGCCGTGTCTGCCGGCAGCGGGCGTCTCGGTTACGGCTTGCGCGAACGGTTTGTTTCGGAGAGGCGGCCGCCTCCGTTTTTTTCCCGGATCCGGCGTAAGATTGTTCCCGTCGGAGAGGTAACCCGGGAGGCATCGTTCCGACCGGGACGGAACGGGCGTTTTCGGGCCGCCCGATCCGAGCGCGGATTCGTGCCGGCGACATGCCAAGACGACGCGGACGCCTTTGTGCGGCGTTCGCTTCTTTCGACTGTCCGTTTGGCCGGCGGGCGGAAGATACGGATGATGCTCAGCGGTTCGCTTCGTTCTTTCCCGCTTCGATCCGTTCGTAAAGCGTTCCGAGGTTTTCGACCATCCGCTCCCATGTGAATCGCTTCTTGTACTCGCGGATATTCGTGCGGAAACGTTCCAAAAGCCCGTCGCTGAAAAAACGGCCGATCGCGGAAGCGATCGCCTCCGCGTCGGGCCGGACGACCAGACCGGTCTCGCCGTCGGGAACGATCTCGCCCAAACCTCCGACATCCGTGACCAGAGTCGGCACGTCGAACCAGTAGGCGATCTGCGTGACTCCGCTCTGCGTCGCGCTGCGGTAAGGTTGAACGATCAGGTCGCTGGCCGAAAACAGTTTGCCCACTTCGTCCTCGGCGATGAAACGATCCATCATCACCAGGCTGTCGCGGATGCCGAGCCGGTCGATCTGTTCGGCATAGCGCTCGCGGCCGCTGTAATACTCTCCGGCTACGATCAGCTTGTGCCGCCCGTCGAGCCCTCCGCGACGGCGGAGCAGGGCCCATGCGTCGAGCAGCAGGTCGAGTCCCTTATAGTCGCGTATGTAGCCGAAGAACATCGCGTAGCGGCACGACGGGTCGAGTCCCAGTTCGCCGCACGCCTGTTCTCGGGGCAGAGGATCGCCGTAGCCCGTATACATCGGATGGGGCGAGAAGACCGACGGTTTGGTGCGGTCGAAGAGGTCGAGCTGGGCCCGTATCTCGCGCGACATGTAGACGAAGCCGTCGAGCGAGCCGGTCATATAGCGCGTCAGCAGTCGGTCCATCGGACGGCTTTCGTGCGGGAGCACGTTGTCCATGATCGCCACCGTCCGGGTACCGCCGCGCCGGGCGATCCGGCAGACGGTTCCCAGCGCCGGGGCCATCTGAGGAATCCAGTAGCGGACGATCAGCAAGTCGGGCCGCTCGCGCCGGATGCGCAGGCCGGTACGGATCCAGTTCAGCGGATTCACCGAGTTCAGTACGCGCGTGATGTCGAGCCCTTCCGGGGCTGGCGCGTCGGTAAACTGGCTCTTGCCCGGAAACAGGAAGGACGGGTATTGCAGCGTGAACGTATAGAGCCGGCAGGGTATTCCCGCCCGGTTCAGCGCGCGGGCCAGCAGATGGTCGAAGTCGGCCAGTCCTCCCCGGTACGGGTGGGCGGGGCCGAGCAGCACGGCATTCGTCGGTCTTTTCATTTCGGGTCGTTCGAACGTTCGTCGGCGATCAGTTGGTCGATGTAGGTACGGTCGTTGAACAGGCGGGGAACCTTGTTCTGCCCGCCCGCCTTGCCGCGGCTTTTCATCCAGCGGTAGAACGTGCCCGGCGGCACGACGGTCAGCGTCGGGCGCATCAACGTCGTATCCTTGAAGCGCTTGGCCTCGTAGTCGGAGTTGACGCTTTGCAGCGCGCGGTCCAGCGTGTCGGTGAAGCGCTCCGCATCGTCGGGCGGCGTGTCGAATTCGACGACCCACTGGTGCGATCCTTTGCTTCGTCCGTTCATGTAGATGGGGCCGGCCGTGTAGTCGCTGATGCGCGCGCCGGTCGCGTCGCAGGCGGCCTTGAGCGCCGTTTCGGCGTTATCGACGATGACCTCCTCGCCGAAGGCGTTGATATAGTGGCGCGTGCGCCCGGTGATCCGGATCTTGTACGGAGCGAGCGACGTGAACTCGACCGTGTCGCCGATCTGGTAGCGCCACAGGCCGTTGCAGGTCGTGATGATCATCGCGTAGTTGATCCCCTTGGCGACCCCCTCGAGCGGCACTGCCCGGGACGGATCGTCCAAATCGCGCACCGGCAAGAACTCGTAGTACACGCCGTAGTCGAGCATCAGCAGCAGGTCGTCCGATGCCGGATCGTTCTGTATGGCGAAGAAGCCCTCCGATGCGTTGTAGGTTTCCATGTATTTCATCCTGTCGGACGGAATGAGCTGCCGGTACTGCTCCCGGTAGGGCTTGAAGTTCATGCCGCCGTGCGTGAACAGCTCCAGACGGGGCCACACTTCGAGCAGGTTGCTTTTGCCCGTAAATTCGAGCACCTTGCGCAGCATGACCAGATTCCACGACGGAACCCCGGCGAAAGCCGTTACGTTCTGTCCGACCGTCTCGCGGCAAATCGCCTCGACTTTCTTCTCGAAATCGGGAATCAGTGCCGTCTCGGGCTTCGGAACGCGCATCCGGCCGGCCAGCCAGGGCGTGTTTTCGATCAGAATGGCCGACAGGTCGCCTTCCTGAGCGCGGCCTCCGGTCGTTTCGAGACGCCGGCTGCCTCCGAGCGTCAGCGTTTTGCCCGAGAATACGTCCGTGTCGGGCCATAGCGAGCTGGTCAGGCAGACGATGTCGAGCGGGCCCCGCATGTGGCATCCGCGCAATCCTTCGCGGCTCACCGGGATAAACTTGCTCTTGGCCGAGGTCGTGCCCGACGATTTGGCGAACCAGCGGACCTCGCCGGGCCAGCAGACGTCCGCTTCGCCCCGGCGCATCCGCTCGATGTACGGCGTGAAACCGTCGTAGTCGGTTACCGGTACCCGCGAGGCGAATTGCTCCGCGGTTCGGATCGCGTGAAAGCCGTGCTCCGTGCCGAAAAGCGTCGGAGCGGCCCGGTCCAGCAGCCGGCGGAGCTGTCTCTGCTGCACCTGAGCCGGATGCTCCATAAAGCGGTCGATCTCGCGCAGGCGGGGAGCGGAGAGTAAGCGGATCAGTCGTGTCTTGAGCGCCATAGGCTTGTCGTGTTACGGCCGGGGCCTTCGGGGCGAAGGTTCCGGGAAACTAATTGAAGAATTTTCCGATTTTCGAAATGGCCGACGGGAGCGAGAAGACGACGACCCGGTCGTAGGCGTTGATCTCGGTATTGCCTACGGCGATGAACGTCCTGTCGCCGCGTACGATGCCGCCGATCGTCGCGTCGTGCGGGAAGTTCAGGTCGCGTATCTTGACTTTCGTGGCCGGCGAGTTGGGCTTGACGATGAATTCGAGCACCTCGGCGTCGCAGCCCGTCAGGCACTTGATCGCCTGTACGTCGGTCGACATCGTGAAGCGGAAGATGTTGCTCGCCGTGATCAGCTTCTTGTTGACGATCGTGTCGATGCCCATGCTCTCGGCCAGGTTGATGAAGTTCAGGTTCTCGACCTCGGCGATCACTTTCTTCACGCCGAGCCGTTTGGCCAGCATCGCGGCCAGAATGTTCGTCTCGGCGCGGCCCGTCACGGCCACGAAGGCGTCCATATTGCTCAGTCCCTCTTCGATCATCGCTTCGGTATTGCGCCCGTCTTCGTTGATAATCAGTGTTTTTTCGAGCTGCTCGGCCAGTTTGTAGGCCTTTTCGGGCGTATAGTCGACCAGCTTGATGTTGACTTCGTCCTGCAGTTCGGCCGCCACGCGCGCGCCGATGCGGCTGCCGCCCAGAATCATCATGTTCTTGATGTCGATATTGGCCTTGCCCGAGAATACCATGACGTCTTTGACCGCATGCTGGTTCGCGATCACGTAGATGTTGTCGCCGACCTTGAACTGGTCGCTGCCGCGCGGGATGATCGTTTCTCCGTCGCGCGAGATGGCGACCGTGCGGTAGGGCTGCGACTCGCGGTCGTCGGTAATTTCGAGCAGCGTCTTGTTGACCAGCGGCGACGAGGCGTCGATCTTGAACACGACGAGCGACAGCTTGCCGCCCGAGAAGTCGACGTATTCGGTCGTGCTCGTGTGGCCGAGCAGGTTGATCACCTCGTCGGCCGCCACCTGCTCGGGGTAGAACAGGTAGTCGATGCCCATGTCGATGAACATCTCCTTGTTGTTCGGTTCCAGATACTCGTTGTTGTCGATCCGGGCGATCGACTTACGCGCGCCGAGCTGCTTGGCCAGTATGGCCGAGATGATGTTCGACGTCTCCTCGGGCCGCACGGCGATGAACAGATCCGCCTTGCGTACCGAGGCTTTCTTCAGTACCGAGAACGTCGTGCAGTCTCCCTCGATGACGATTACGTCGGCCATGCCGGCGATCGACTCGAGCCGCTTGGGATCGTCGTCCACGACCGTGATGTCGTGATATTCCCCGCTCAGCATCTTGGCCAGATGGCTGCCCACCTCGCCCGCTCCGGCAATTACGATTTTCATGTCTTGTACGTTAGTTTTCGTTTTCGGAAACCGGCATGCGCTCCTTCTCCGCGACAAACGATCCGGACCGGGAGATCGGGCCGTTTGCTCGCCGTACGGTCCGGCGACGCGCCTCGTATCCGACCCGTGGCCGGCCGTTTTGCCGCGTCGATGTCGGAACCTGTCGCACCGGTCGGCCGTTTTGCCGTTTTTTTCTCAAAAACCGAACCCGGCTTGCGGTTCCGCTCGTCGTATCCGGCCGCTTGTTCGGCCGGACGAGGATTCGACGGCGCGCGGTTCGGCACGGCCGTTTCGGGCAACTGCCGCCCGGGTCGCTTCCCTTCGGCGCTTATGCTGCCGGAGCCGGGCTTGCGGTTCCGTTTCCCGGCGATCGGGACGGCGGAATCGTTCGCTACGGCGGCATAGGCGCAGAGTACGCACAACGCGGTGGCCGGCGGAACCGCTCGGGCGAGTTTTGTCGTCTTTCCCATTTTGTGACCGTAACGGAGTGAAAATCCGATTCACAAATATAAGATAAAATCTCTTTTCGTGACCGCTGGCGGAATATCGTTGGCTTTACCGGAATTTTGTACGAAATTTGCGAAAAACCTTTGTAAACCGCAAATCGACCATGTCATCGGGCTGGCTCATATTTCTGATCGCCGTCGGGGTCGTCGCCTTTTTCGTCGTAGGGATGTCTCTGACGATTATTTTCAAGGGACATTACATGGAGTCCGAGATCGGCGAGAACCGGCACATGAAAGCGCGCGGCATCCGTTGCGCTTCGCAGCAACTGCGCGAGGAGGAGGCCGCGTTGCGCGGCGATTCCTCGGCGGACGACGGGGCGTGCTCCGGCGGAAGCTGCTCGTCCTGTACGGTCGCCTCCTGCGACGGACCCGATCGGGGCGGTTCCCGGTAGGGCGTCGCCCTGCCCGGTCCGGTTCGGCAACCGTTCCGCTCCGTCGGTTGCTTTTCTGTCCTTTCGTCGGCCGTTTCTGGAGGAAGGCGGCAAGCTCCCGCCCGGTCGCTTCCGTACTTGCACCGGTATTCGTTTTTTATGAAGTTTGCAGGCCGGGTCGTCGGGTATGGAACGCGGCCCGGGCCGCCGCAACGCACGAAAAGCTACGAATACATCCCCGCTAACCTGGCTCGGGGCAGGCTTTTGAAGACAAGGACTCCCGCAGACCGGACCGGGTGCTCCGGCGGGAAGAGCCGGCGCGCGCGCCGGGGCCGCTTTTCATCGTCGCATTATGGCCGGGGCCGTTCCTGCGTCCGGATCTTTGTTCCGGGAAGAGGATTTTTGAAGGATTTTTACTACTATTGTACTCTCCTAAATACCCGGCTTCTATGAAGATTTCCGTTGTCGTCAATACGTTCAATTCGGAGCGTTTTCTGGATCGGTGCCTGAGCTCGGTCGACGGTTTCGACGAGATCGTGCTGTGCGACATGCACAGCACCGACTCCACGATCTCGATCGCCGAGCGTCACGGCTGCCGGATCGTCTATCACGAGCGGACCGGCTTTGTCGAGCCGGCGCGCAACTATGCGATTTCGCAGGCCGCCAACGAGTGGGTACTCGTGCTCGATTCGGACGAGGTGATCCCCGCCGCGCTGAAAGACTACCTCTATCGCTTTGCCGAGACGGCCGAGGCCCGGGGATACGCGGCGCTCAAAATGGCGCGGAAGAACTACTTCATGGGCCGTTTCATGCACGGCGACTACCCCGACTATATCATCCGTCTGATCCGCCGTTCGAAGACTTTCTGGCCCGAACAGATTCATGCCCGTCCGGTCATCGAGGGCCGTGTCTTCACGATTCCCGCCCGTCGCCGTGAGCTGGCTATGGAGCACCTGGCCAACGAAAGCGTCGCCGCGCGGATCGCTAAGACGAATCAGTATACCGACAAGGAGATGATTCGCCGCGAGGGGCAGGATTTCTCGGTCGGCTCGGCCTGGCTCAAGTGCGCATGGCGCTTCGTGCGCTTTTACATAGTCAAAGGCGGTTTCCGCGATGGCAAGGCAGGATTCGCCTATGCCGTGCTGAACGCATTCTACAAGTTCGCCACGGTCGCCAAGCTGTGGGAGAGGAAAGCCGGATAGGAATGGGCCGGTTCCCGTATGTCTTTACAGGAGTTTCTGCGCTTTGCCATGATGATACGAAGGACCGGGTTTCCCGATTTCGTCGAATCGTACGATCCGGTTCGGACGGCGCGGTGAAGGGATTTGCCGATACGGTCCGGGGTGCGGATGACAGCGATTTCCTAAAACGGGGGTGAGTATTCCGGTTTGCCTTCCCGATAGGAAGGCGTTTATTTCGTTTTCATTCGTTGTCCGCTACCTGTTGTAATCCGTTTCGTTTTGGTTTCGGCGCCTGTCCGGTCGTTCGCATGGTTGCGGCTATTGTAACCGGAACCTGCCTTGCGGGGAACGGATTTCAGCAATTCCGGTTTTTCCCGTATCAAGTATTCGATGAAATAGTCCTCGAGCGTTTTCTTTCGGCCCGGCTCCGGCTCGGCCAGGTAATTCTCGTATAAATCGGGATATTTCTCCAGCAGATCGTACAGGCAGCCGCTGTCGAGGAGCCTGAATTCGTCGGTTTGCAGATTCCAGTAGCAACAATAAGGTCTTGCCAGGCCGGAAGAGAGCGTGTTGCCGATGATTCCGAACATGTATCCGGCCAACATGGCATTCATATATTGGCTTTCCGTCCATGTAAGGAAAAAATCCGATCGCCGAACCGCTGGACCTGCCTGAGCCGTTTGCTCGGTTTTCCTACGCCTACCGTTGTCAGATTGGAATATACCGAGTCGCCCACGACCAGGAGATTCGGGCCCATGGCCCTCAGCCTGTGCCGTAACTCGCCTTTTGGTATGCGGGCTTTCCTTATGGTGATGAATGGTCGCCGAACTTTCAGGCTCGACAAGGGAAGCGTGTCGAAGCGTCCGTTCAGATAATCGTCGGCCGTGGCGAAGAACCGGACAGACTGCGCGTCGGCGGTCCGGCATGCCGTAAGGCAAAGTATCAGTACGATGAGCTTTTTCATAACGTTTCGTGTGGTATGTCGCGTCTACGATTTCCGCTTCGGAAGCCCGCTCCCTCCGGTCGTCGATCCGTCTCCCCGGCCGTCCGAAGAATCCTTTGGCACGAGTGGCCGGCTCGGCCTTGGCAGATTCTTGGAAGCAATAGTGGCTGTGGGCGGAATACGGCATACCGAGGCACGGGTTACTTGGTGTCGGTCCCTTTCCCGGAAAGACTGTTTCTCGAAAAGATCGCCCGGGTGTCGGTTGCCGGACGAAAATCAAGGCCGTCCGCCCGTCCGTCCGAGATAGGCGTCGAAATAACCGTCGAGCGTTTCTTTCCTGTTCGGCTCCGGTTCGGTCATGTAATTCTCGTACAGGTCGGGATACTCCTCCAGCAGACCGTACAGACAGCCGCTGTCGAGCGCTCGGACTTCGCCGGTCCGCAGGTCCATATAGAACCAGTAAGGCAAGTTCCCGTCCGGCAGTTCGTTCGACGCCGTACCGTTCCCGGCGCGAATCGTCTCCTCGGGCAGCTTGGCCCGGTAGCTGGGTATCAACCGGCAGAATATCCTGTCGCCGATACGCTGTCCCGGAGCATAGCCCGAGCCGCGGGCCGGAAAGCGGCGACAGTTGACATAGAGCGAGTCGTTCTGTTCGATAAATATAACCTTGTCTTTTAACCCGGCGGTTAGCTCGGCGACCGATTTAGGGTTTTCGACCACCGGTATGGGCCTGAGCAGCGGGCTCCGGTCGTCGCGCGACCGCAGGCTCTCGATCGGTTCGAGACGAATGTCCGGCATGATTGTGCCGCGGTCGTTCAGATAATCCTCGGCTGTCATGTAAATGATCGTGAAATCGCTTCTGGACGGTATCGAATCTTCCGTATTGCCGGCCGTTGCGATCGGCCGCTCAGGTATCGGAAGTTCCGGCTCGCCCCGGAGCTTCCGCTGTCTGTAAAGGTTCAGATAATCGTCTATCGTCGCGCGGGATTCGGGCTCCTGCAGGCTCAAATAGCTTTTCAGCAGGTCCGGATAGCCGCCGATAATCCGGGTCATGACCTCGCAGGTAATCTGCTCGACTTTTCCGGTTTGCAGGTCCAAAATAAAATAGGGTACTTTCTCTCGTTCCCTGTCGTAAGTGACAGCAGCTCCAACAAGACCGAACATGGCCCAATTATATCCGACCATAGCGGCTTGATAACTAGAAAAATATCGGAACAGCACATACCGGTCGATCCGCTCGGCCGGCAGGCATTGAAGCGAGTTTTCTCGGGTCGTATCGCACAAATAGGCTAGGTTTACATAGAGCGTATCGCCGACAACGGCGAAAGTCGTTGCCTTGAGCGTCTTTTTCGTTTCCCGGTCCGTGCAGGCGAGCTTGTATCCGAAGCGTCCGAATACGGCTTCGTCGACGGGCGGTTTCAGATACAGGTCGGGCACGGTCTCGTACCGGTCGTTCCGGTAGTCGTCCAGGCTTCGGTAGATTTTGCCGCCTTGCGCCGCACTGCGTTGGGCGAGGCACAGCAACGCGAGCAGAAGAAGCAGATGTTTCATGATGCGGTATTTTAGGTTTCGGGTTCGTGTTTTCGGATGCCGTCGGGCAGGGACGGGTGCGGCCCGCCGGGATCGGACCCTCCGTCCGAGTCGGACGGCTCGGTCTCTCCGGGTGTTTTGTCGCGTATCGGCATAGCGGCAGGATTTCCCCGTCATTTCGGAAGCTTTCCGCCCGCTGCGTGCGGTCGGGACCGCCGTACTCCGTTCCGCGACCCTTCCGGGGGCGGGCGACCGGTCCGCCCCCGGAACGCAATTCGGACTGCGGAGCCGCTGCGAACCGGGTCCGGACTCGAGAGTCGGGATAACGGAAAGTATGGATGTCCGGGTCATAAGGGACGGGTAATGAATATGCGTTGGGGTCGATTCGGTTCCATAAATATATGTCTTTTAATCGACTGGTGCAATGAACCGACAAAAAAATTCCGCTTGGCGCGGGCCGCCTGTCTTTTGGTCGGTTCGGCAAGACGGGAATCCCGTCCGGCGGTCGCCCGCTCCGGACTTCGGGGCCGGAGCTTCCGGTCGTGTCGCGTTGGGATTCAAAATTTTTATGTTGCAGTATGATTCGGGTGGAGAATACGCTCCCTGAGAACGCTCTCGGACGACGGAATCGGTTGTATGGGAGGAAAACCGGCTGACGTGTCGGTCTCCGGAGCGCGATCGGCGGGAATCCGGAGAGACTGTTTCCTCCGCCGGAAACGAAACCGGGGCGCGTCGTTTTCGGACGCGCCCCGGCAGGAATAAAATCGTCGTTCGGACTACTTCTCCTCGACCGTATCCGAGTAGTCCATCGCGGCGTAGCGCTTGTAAGTCTCGTAGCGCCACTGCGCGTTCTTTTCCGAAGCGGCGAACAGCTCTTTGGCCTCGTCGGGGAACGACTTGAGCAGGGAAGTGTAGCGTACTTCGCTGTGGATGAACTGCTGGAACTTGCTCCAGTCGGGCTCTTTCGAGTCGAGCGAGAACGGATTCTTGCCCTGAGCCTCCAGTGCCGGATTGAAGCGCCACAAGTGCCAGTAGCCGCATTCGACGGCTTCCTTCTCGGTCAGCTGGGATTTGCCCATGCCGCCCTTGATGCCGTGATTGATACACGGAGCGTAGGCGATGATCAGCGACGGACCGTCATAAGCCTCGGCCTCCTTGATCGCGTTGAGGTATTGGTTGTGGTTGGCCCCCATCGCCACCTGTGCGACGTAGACGTAGCCGTAGGTCATTGCCATTGCGCCGAGGTCTTTCTTGCGGACGCGCTTGCCGGCCGATGCGAACTTGGCGACCGCGCCGATCGGCGTGCTCTTGGACGACTGTCCGCCCGTATTCGAGTAGACCTCCGTGTCCAGTACGAGGATATTGACATTCATCCCCGATGCGATCACATGGTCCAGACCGCCGAAACCGATGTCGTACGCCCAGCCGTCGCCTCCGAAGATCCAAGTCGATTTTTTGATCAGGTAGTGCTTCATCGCGAGGATCTGCTTGCAGACGTCGCAACCGCAGGCTTCCATCATCGGGATCAGGCGTCCGGCGATTTCCTTGGTCGCCTCGGCATCGTCCATCTTGTCGAGCCACTCCTGCATTACGCCTTTCAGCTCGTCGGAACATCCGGTATTGCCTTCGATGGCTTCCTTCATCAGCACGATCAGTCGTTCGCGCAGTTTCTCGATGCCGACGTGAATGCCCAAGCCGAACTCGGCGTTGTCCTCGAACAGCGAGTTGGCCCATGCCGGCCCGAAGCCTTTCTCGTTGGCGCAGTAGGGCGACGAGGGAGCCGATCCGCCGTAGATCGACGAGCAGCCCGTCGCGTTGGCGATCACCATGCGGTCGCCGTAGAGCTGCGTGATCGCCTTGATGTATGGCGTTTCGCCGCAGCCGGCGCACGCTCCGGAGAACTCGAACAGCGGCCGGGAGAACTGGCTGTTCTTGACGGTTTTCGTTTTGTCGACCACGGTATCCTTGTAGCCGACCTGGTTGTGCATGTATTCCCATCGCTCGGCCTCGCCCTTGTCGAGCTGGCTTTCGAGCGGCTTCATCAGCAGAGCCTTGGTCGGGGCCGGGCAGACGTTCGCGCAGTTGCCGCAGCCCGTACAGTCGAGCGGCGATACCTGAATCTTGAACCGATAGGCTTTCGTCGCTCCGACGCCTTGTTTGGTTTCGGTGCCTGCCGGCGCGGCGGCGGCTTCCTCCTCGGTGAGCAGGAACGGACGGATCGCGGCATGCGGGCAGACGTAGGCGCATTGGTTGCACTGGATACAGTTCTCGGCCTGCCATTCGGGAACGTTCACCGCGACACCCCGCTTCTCGTATTGCGAAGTGCCGGCATCCCACGTACCGTCCTCACGGCCGTCGAACGCGCTGACGGGCAGGTCGTCGCCCCGCAGGGCCTCGATCGGCTCGACGATGTTGCGGACGAATTCCGGCACGTCGCGTCCGACGGCCGGAGCCGGGTTCAGCGAGGCCCACTGCTGCGGGACTTCCACCTTGGTTACGTCGCCGCCCTTCTCGACGGCGGCGTAGTTCATGTTGACGATCTCCTCGCCCTTCTTGCCGTAGGACTTGTAGATCGCCTTCTTCATCTCTTCCTTGGCCGTCTCGTACGGAATCACGCCGGTCACCTTGAAGAAAGCGCTCTGCATGATCGTATTGGTCCGGCTGCCGAGTCCGATCTCGGCGGCGATCTTCGTCGCGTTGATGATGTAGAAGTTGATATGGTGCTCGGCCATATATTTCTTCATCGCATCGGGCAGATGCTCCTTGGTCGTCTCGGCGTCCCACACGCTGTTGAGCAGGAACGTGCCTCCGTCCTTGAGTCCCTTGAGCAGGTCGTACTTGCCCAGATACGACGGAACGTGGCAGGCCACGAAGTCGGGCGTGTTGACCAGATAGGGCGAGCGGATCGGCTTGTCGCCGAAGCGCAAGTGCGAGGCCGTGTAGCCGCCCGATTTCTTCGAGTCGTACGCGAAGTAGGCCTGGCAGTATTTGTCGGTCGTGTTGCCGATGATCTTGATCGAGTTCTTGTTGGCGCCCACCGTGCCGTCGGCGCCCAAGCCGATGAAGCGGGCCTCGAACGTGTCGGCGTTGTCGAGATGCAGCTCCGGTCCTACGGGCAGAGAGGTGAAAGTCACGTCGTCGACGATGCCCACCGTGAAGTGGTCCTTCGGCTCGTTGGCCTTCAGGTTCTCGTAGACGGCCAGCATCTGGGCCGGGGTCGTGTCCTTCGACGAAAGACCGTAGCGTCCGCCGACGATCAGCGGGGCGTTTTCGCGGCCGTAGAATACCTCCTTGATATCCAGATACAGCGGCTCGCCGTTGGCTCCGGGTTCTTTCGTGCGGTCGAGCACGCAGATTCTCTTGACCGAAGCGGGCAGCACGTCGAACAGGTACTTCGGCGAGAACGGACGGTAGAGGTGAACGGTGACGAGACCTGCCTTTTCGCCCTTGCTGCGCATGTAATCGATCGTTTCCTTGATCGTTTCGTTCACGGAGCCCATGGCTACGATGACGTTTTCGGCATCCGGGTCGCCGTAGTAGGTGAACGGCTTGTACTCGCGTCCGGTGATCGCGCTGATCTGCTTCATCGCGTCGGCCACCATGTCGGGTATGGCGTTGTAGAACTTGTTCGAGGCCTCGCGGGTCTGGAAGTAGATGTCGGAGTTCTGAGCCGTGCCGCGCGTGACGGGGTTCTCCGGATTGAGCGCGCGCTTGCGGAAAGCGTCCAGCGCTTTACGGTCGAGCAGGCCTGCGAGCGCTTGCTCGTCGATCATCTCGATTTTCTGAATTTCGTGCGAGGTGCGGAATCCGTCGAAGAAGTGCAGGAACGGAACGCGCGAGCGGATCGCCACCAGATGGGCGACGCCGGCCAGGTCCATCACTTCCTGTACGCTGCTCGTCGCCAGCATGGCGAAACCGGTTTGGCGGGTGGCCATCACGTCCTGATGGTCGCCGAAGATCGACAGCGACTGCGCGGCCAGTGCGCGGGCCGAAACGTGGAACACGCCCGGCAGCAGCTCGCCGGATATCTTGTACATGTTCGGAATCATCAGCAGCAGTCCCTGCGAGGCCGTGAACGTCGTAGTCAGCGCGCCGCTCTGCAGCGAGCCGTGCACCGCTCCGGCGGCTCCGGCCTCCGACTGCATTTCGACAACCTTGACCGTTTCGCCGAAAATGTTCTTGCGGCCGCTGGCCGCCCACTCGTCGACGTACTCCGCCATGGTGGACGACGGTGTGATCGGATAGATCGCAGCCACCTCGCTGAACATGTATGCGATGTGGGCCGCCGCGTAGTTTCCGTCACAAGTAATGAATTTTTTCTGTGCCATCTTCGTAAGTAAGATTTTGGAAATTCCTATTGATTTTTCCCTTCGCTCAATTTTGCGCAAATATACGGCGATTATTTTAAAACGGGTAATTTTCCACTTTTTTCATTATGATTTGTCAAAATTTATATTATTTTTGCCCGCCGACCGGAAGGGGTGCAGCAATGATGCCGGCCCTCGTACGGGAAGGACGATTGACTGGTTTCGCTATGCGCTATCTGGGCCGTTTGGTGGCATATCTGGCCGTTTTTTTCATCACGTTCTCGCTCGGCTACACGCTGTTGTTGCGGTGGGTTCCGGTGACGCTCACGCCGCTCAAGGCGATCCGTCTGGCGGAGCATCTGCCCGAGGAGGGGCTTCGGGTGCGCTCGAACTGGGTTCCGCTGCGGAAGGTGGCCATGCCGATGGTGCGCGCCGTGATCGCCACCGAGGACAACCATTTCCTCTCGCACCGGGGATTCGACTGGGACGCGATCGACCGGGCACTCGACGAGAACCGCGAGGGAAAGCGGCTGCGGGGCGGCAGTACGATCTCGCAGCAGACGGCCAAGAACGTGTTTTGCCTGCCTGCCCGCACATGGCTGCGCAAAGGGGTCGAGGCGTGGTTCACCGTACTGATCGAGACTTTCTGGAGCAAGCGGCGGATCATGGAGGTTTATCTGAATGTCATAGAAACGGGCCGCAACATGTACGGAGTCGAGGCTCCGGCCCGCGGCGTGTACGGCAAGACTGCCGCCGAGCTGAACGCCTACGAGGCCTCGATGATAGCGACCGTACTGCCCAATCCGCTCCGCCGCGACATGGCCGCTCCGTCGGGCTACATGGTGCGCCGGGCTGCCCAGGTCCGCTCGCTGATGGGCAAGCTCGGTCCGATCGAATTCGACCGTCCCGAAGGTGGGAAAGATAAGGACTGAGTGTCAGTCCGGGACGCTCGTCCCGTTTTGAGATCCCGTTCCGTCCGTATCCTGGATGTTTTTTTCTCGACTTGCGGAGCGTTATCCGTGAAATTTTCGTATATTTATTTCGAGAATTGCCGTCTCTGAATCGAATCCTAATTATTCCGACCGTTATGATTTTATCCAAATCCGATTTGCAGCGATATCTGGAGCTCGACCGCCGCGCTCTGGGAATCCGGCGGGCCAAGCGGCCGCCCCTGACCGGCTACCGGGTCTGGAAATTCCAAGTGGCCTTGCGCAAGCACGAGTATTACGCGAATACCGGCCGTTCGCTTTTCGGCCGGATTATGAAAAAGTTCTGGGGCGCCGTACATGAAATTTACGGCGTCCGGCTCGGCTTTTCTATTCCGATCAACGTATTCGGTCCCGGATTGCGGATCAACCATTACGGTCTGATCGTCGTCAATCCGAAGGCGCGCGTCGGCGCTTTTTGCGACATTCATCAGGGCGTTAATATCGGGGAGGGTTTCGGGAAAGACGATGTCCCCGAGATAGGCGATCATGTCTATATCGGCCCAGGAGCCAAGATTTACGGCCGGATCCGGATTGCCGACCGGACCGCCGTCGGCGCCAATGCCGTCGTGAACAGGTCGTTCGAGCGGCCCGACACGACGATCGCCGGCGTTCCGGCCCGGCAGGTGGCCGACAGAGGCAATCCGTACGAGCACTGATCGCCGGGTTATTCTTTCCGGATGTCGTTTTCGGAGGGCTGGGGCGGAACATGCCGTCCGTGCTTCCCGTTTTTATAGACGGGCGTGCCCGTATCGGGGAAAGGTCCTTGCTTGATCATATAAGTGCCCGAGGAATCCCGTTTCCTGAAATCGGCTTCCAATGCTTCGATCGACGAGTAGCCGTCGAGCAGGGGCCTGTTCAGGGCGAACCGGGCGCAGTCTTCCGGCCGAGTCGCGTAGCCGGCGTACGTTTCCAGATAGTCGTCTACCAAAGCTCGCCAGCGAGCGAGGCTGTCGTTTTTTTCGATGAGGACTTCCGCGACGAAAGAGGAGGACATGGCGTCCACGAACTCCCGGACTTTCGCCTTGCAGGTGTTGAGGACGATGGCCTGAATTCCGGCTGCGCGGTCCGCTTCTTTTTTTATTTCCTCCAGTTTGTACCGAAGTAACCGGGCTCCGACCTCTTGCAGGTCGAACAGGAGCTGCTCGTGCACGATTCCGGCCGTGTCGCCGTGCAGGATAAACGAGCTCCTTTTCTCGAACGCGGGGGCGATGTATACGACTTCAGTGCGCTTTCTTGTCCATTTTCCTTTGGGCGCGTCCGCTTGCGTCCATAGCCCGAAGCATCCTACGCAATAGAGGGCGTGAGCGTCGCTGATACGCTTTTGTCTGTCCGACAGCGAATCGCTTTTCTGAAAGTCGGCCGGGGTCAGCGGCCGGTCGGGTTGCCAGAAAACGTAGAGATCGGTCTCGGTCGGATAATCGTTTTGCGCGAGGGCGGGCGGACAGGCGTAAAGGACCGCCAGAGCGAAATACAGATACTTTTTCATGACGGGAAACGGTTTGTCCGGAAGATGTTTTCGTAAAGATAAGTAAAATTTGCCGGCCCCGTTCTCTTTCGTTTCCGTTTTACGATGGATTTCGGACTGTCCCGGGGTATTGCGGCATGTTTCTGGATGCCTTCGTAGCGAGGCGTTGCGGCGACGGCAGTCGTAAAGCCGCCTCGCTGCCGTTGCGCCGGGGATGCTCCCGGCCTATGCGTCCGTGCGGCGTTGCCGGATCAGGGCCGCGACCGTCAGTAGCGCGAAGGCCGTTACGGCGGCGAAGACAGTCGCGGCGGCGTATCCCGGCCTGAATCCTCCTCCGTAGCTGTGCATGCCGCCGAGGAGGTAGTTTACGCCGAAATAGGTCATCAGTACCGCAGCGAATGCCCACAAGGTGTAGGCATGGAAAAAAAGCGGTCTGCGGAACCGGGCGAGGCTTTGCTCGTGCAGCGGCAGCGCGTAGACGATCAGCGTGATCAGCGCCCAGACTTCTTTGGGATCCCATCCCCAGTAGCGTCCCCATGACGCATTGGCCCAGACGGCCCCGGTGAAAATGCCTGCGGTCAGCAGGAATACGGCCGGATAGAGCAGCAGCCGTCCGAAAAGCCGGAGTCTCGCCAGCGTCCGCGACGTTCGCTCCGCCGTTCCGGCCCGTGCCGCCGCTGCCAGCGCGAGCGCCGCGGTTCCGTTCAGCATCAGCAGGCCCAGCAGCGCGTACGACGCCATGATCAACGAGACATGCAGACTGAGCCAGGGCGAGCGCAGCACGGGCACGAGCGGCGTAATCTGCGGATTGGCCATGCCCAGCGAGGCGACCAGCAGCGCGAATCCCGACATCAGCAGGCCCGAGGCCGCCGCGATCGGAAAGCGGCGGCCGATTCCGAGCGCGAGGAGCGACAGACACCACGAGACGAAAATCATCGTCTCGTATCCGTTGCTCAGCGGCAGGTGCCCGGCGGCGTAGCCCCGCAGCGCCATCGAGACGGTCAGCAGGACGGCCGTTCCCGCCAAGGGCACGAGCGACAGACGCTCGATCCGGCGATTTCGCCTGCCCGAGGCGAGACTCCATACGAAATATGCGAATGCCAGCAGGCCGCAACAAAGGTCGATCCGGTAAAGCCACGGGACCGCGTCGAGCCGGTTGTACAGCAGCTCGGCCTTCAGCCGTCCTTCCGGCAGGAACCCGGCGGCTCCCCGCTCCCGCTGGAAAGCGGCCGTTTTGTCGATCAGGCCGCGCAGTCCGTCGCTGTCGCCGTTGCGGACGGCTTCGTACATCAGCGGGAAAATGCCCTTGATGAAAACCGAGTCGCCTTTCGGAAGCGCTCGTACCGGATCGGTCGGCGCATACCACTGCGTTCCGTTCTCCCCCTGTTCGGGAAACAGCCGGAGCACCCTGCCCGACTGAATCATGGCGATCAGCTGGATTTTCTCGTCCGCCTCGGCGAAAGCCCGATGCGCCGGGTCGCTACGGTCCGCTCCGTGCCGGACCGCTTCGGCAAGCCGGTAGCTCCGCCCCGGGCCGAAGAAGTCGGTCAGCGCGGCCGTCGCCCCCGAGCCGAGAAGCTTCCGCACCGTATCCTGCTTGATCCGGATCATCGGCTCGTGCTGCCACTGTTCGGGGAAGAATATCCAGCCCGCGAGCACCTGCTCGGCCGTATATTTTCCGTAAGCGGGCTTCCCGCAGATTTTGACCGTGAGGTCGCGGGCGAATGTCTGGACCGGAGCCACCCGGCCGCCGTACAGCATCCGCAGCCGGCCCAGCGCGTCGGCGGTCTCCCGGTCCAGCGTCGCCGGCGCTCCGGCCGATGCGCCGCAGCACACCGAGGCGAAAAGCAACAGGAAGCCCGCCCGCTTCAGCAGCGGATGGCGCAGCAGTCGGCGGAAGCCCGACCGTTTCGAGCACAGCGTGCCGATCATCGAGACGCCGAGCAGCAGATAGCCCGCATATGTGACCGGAGTGCCGTAGGGGTCCCGGTTGACCGACAGGATGCTGCCCCGCATGTCCTCGTCGAAAGAGGTCTGGTAGAGACGGTATCCGTCGCATGACAGGATGCGGTTCATCGATACGACGGCCTGCCGCGGCCCCCGGGAATCGACGACCGTCAGCAGGCTCCGATAGTCCGCCGGCGCCTGCGTGCCCGGATAGCATTCGATCTCGAACCGCTCGAGCCGCAGCGAGAACGGCAACGGCCGGGCTTCCCCTCCGGTTTCCGGCCGGAAGCATGCCGTTTTCGTCCTCTCGCGCAGATGAACGTATCCTTTCTGCGAGGTGGCGAAAGTCAGCAGGGCTCCGAACAAGATCAGCCCGAGGGAAAGATGCAACGCGACCGCCGCCCGCTTCCCCGGTCCGATCCGGACGACCGCGACCGGCAGCGCGGAAGCTGCGATCAGAGCCCACCATGCCGCGAACCACCCCGTGCGGTAGATATGCCGCGCGGCGAATTCGCTGCCTTCGGTCTTTTCGACGAAAGTAGCGGCGGCCAGACAGACTGCCATGCCGATCAGCAGTGCGAAGGCGGTCCGCCCGAGCGCCTTTGTCGTTCGCGGATACAAGGCCGGTCGGTGTTAGAGCGGCGCGAAGGCCGGATTTTCGTCCTCGCGGACGGCGATGCATTCCGTTTCGATCAGCCAGCCGGGACGGCAGACCGGCGCATGCACGAACAGCCGGGGAACCGCTTCGTAGCGCAGCTCGAATATTTTTCGCACGGCCGGATAGTCGGCCGGGTCCCGCAGGTAGACGATCATCTGGGCCAGGTCGGCGGCCGAGGCTCCCGCCTCGGCGAGCAGCGCCTCGACGTTCTCGAGCATCCGGACGGTCTGTCCCTCGATGTCCTGCGGCGCGACGATTTCGCCCCGGTTGTCGATGCTGGCCGTGCCCGACAGCAGAATATGGCTCCGGTCGCCGTAGCGGACCCGGACGCCGCGCTCGAACGTGACTCCGTACTCGTAGGTGGGGTTCAAGTGGTCCTTCGCGTGCAGATAGACTTGTTGGCCGGGACGCAGTCCTTTGACGGCGTATGCGTCGAGCAGTACCAGACGGTTCGGATCGGCATGGCGCCCTTCGATGCCGGTACTGGCGATGTAGTGGGTTTGCGGCGTCAGGCCGTGATGCTCGAAAAGCTCCCGACGCGCCCGTACGACGCCCGCATAGTTGACATCGACGTTCTGCACGAAAAACCATGTCCGCACGCAGTCGTTCTCCAGCGTGCATCCGAACTGCCCGAGCCGTTCGGCGTACCGGTCGAGCAGCGTTTCGGTTTGCCGGGCCGAATCTCCGTTGGGCGAGGAGCCGTAAGCGGTCCAGATATGGCGGTAGCCGTTGTGGTCGGCCGTGACTCCGCCTTCGAAAGGCGCGACCTGTCCGTCGGCGAGCGAAAGCAGGTAGACCCACAGGGCGACCTTGCCGCCGTCCAGAGGGGGTTGCTGCACGACGGAAGTCGCACAGGGGGGATAGGGCTTCTCGCCCGAGCGGAGCGCGTCGATCTGATTGGCCGCGTCGCTCAGAAAGTAGCGCTTGAAAACGGGACAGAGTTCTCCGCCGTAGCTCGACAGCAGGTAGAAATAGGCGGCACGGATGTCGCCGAGCTGCTTGGCCAGCGGAGCTTCCGTGTCGGTGACATGCAGTACGGCATGGCACTCGCGCATGCCGCATGGACGGTCGAAATATCCTATCTCGATGCGTACGTTACTATAAAACAGTATTTTGCTTGAGAAACACATAGGCATAAGGTTAGTTTTGCGGACACCCTTTCTCGATCCAGATTCTGAGCAGGTCGATGTCCTCGCTTCGCGTGACGAATCCGGTATGCGGCGGAGAGCTGATCGCCTCCTGCGAGGTCAGCACGTCGAGCAGAAAGCTGCCCTCGGGGTCCGAAGGCTTGACGCGCAGCTTGTCCGAGAGCGTCGAAGCCGTGCCGACCAGCGAGCGGTAGCTGTTTCCCTCGGTCAGCAGCAGTCCTCCCGCGCCGCTCTCGCCCTGATGGCAGGAGACGCAGTTGTACTGCTGGAAAACAAGCCGCTGGATGCGGTCGTATTCCAGCAGGTCGATCTGTGCGGAAGGCAGGTCGATATCCGACGTCCGGTCGTCGTCGAGCGCGTATTCGAAAAACGTGTAGACGACCTGACGGCCCGAGTTGGTCATGCACAGGCGGACCGAGCGCGCGTCTTCCGGCACGTTCTCGATCGACAGCTCCACCTTGTTTCCGTCGGCCGGCTTAAGCACGTTCACCGACGAGAGGGCCGACGTTCCTCCTTCGCCGAAAGCTCCGAAGATCAGGTCGTACTCTCCGGGAAAGACTTCCGGATTGAGCAGCTCGAACGTCCCGCGCACGGAGACTCCCTCCGTCGTGGCTTGGTGCGACTCGTAAATATCCCCGCTGTCGCAGCGGACCGTCGTGCAGAGCAGCAGCGCCAGCACGGCCGCCCGCAACGGGCGGCGGTATGTTCCGTTCATCTCGATGATTCCGTTAGTCCGTTAGAATGAGAACTGAAGCATGACGGTGGCCGAATGCTGGGCCAGCCCCAGATCGTCCAGCTCGCGTGCGTCCTGCGTTGCGTGTCCCCACCGGCCGAGGAACTGATACATCGCCTGCAGCTTCAGGTTATAGCCCATGATGTAATAGTTCAGTCCGACGGCCGGCATGTTCAGGAAGCCGTCCGTATCGGTCGAGTTCCGGTCCATGAAGTCCCAGCGCAGCGCAGGTTGCAGTTTGGGAGTCACGAAGTAGCCTACTTGGGCGTATCCGCCGATATAGCGGTAAGTATGGTTCACGCGCTGGCGCTTGACCAGATCGGAGCTCAGATAGTAGGCTTCGGCGCCCAGATAGAGCCGGTTCTTGAGGTAGGTGAACTCGAAACCGAGCCGCAGGTCGTTGGTCGTCTGCCAGTTGGCCTCGACGTTGTACGAAGCCGACAGCGCGAACATGATCTTGTCGTTGTGCAGGTCGTCGATTCGTCCCTGATGCGCGGGAATCGGGCCTTTGGGCATGAAGGCCACCCGGGCCGCATACAGCAGCGAGGGAATGCCCAGATCGTCGCTGAGCGTCTTCTGCGCCAAGTTCACGTCGATTCCCGTGCCGTTGAACACGCCCAAGTTATATTCCCATTTGCCTCCCAGCAGACCGTGCATCATCACGCCCAGATCGAATCCCGTGGCGATCGTCGGCGGGGTCGAGTTCAGGCTGCGGTCCATATAGACCGACGAGGTCAGCGAGGTGGGCAACACGGGGAAAAGCGTTTCGCCCAGCGTGACCAGATAGGCCTGGCTGAACGGCGTCTTGAACTTGCCGACGCGGAAACGGATCTGATCCTTCAGATTCACGTCGACCCACGCCTGCTGCAGCAGCGCGCCGCCGCTCTTGGCCGCGTTCAGCGTCAGGTTGAACGTCAGCTTGTTGAACGCCCGGCCCGAAATGCCCAGAATGGCGTAGGGAATCTCGAAGCCGCTGTTCGCTACGTTGTCCTGATCGTCCAGCCCGAGCTGCTCGTCGTCGTACCAGTTGAACTTGCCGGCCGTCTGGAGCAGCACGTAGGGCTTGAGCATGAAATCGCCCGCGCGCGTCTCGAAGCTGAATCCTTTCTTGCCTCCCATCGGGATCACGGCGCTTTCGATGTATTTGTCCGCCTCGTTGTACGGGTCCTCGTGGCGGTGTTTCGCGACCTGAGCCGTCGCCGAGGCCGTTGCCGCGAGCAGGGTCAGTAATAGTATGATTTTGATCTTCATGTCGTTGTGTTCGGTTGTCTTTTACAATGATTCGAGGAACTTGATCAGCGCGTCGCGGTCCTCGCGCGACATGCGGGCGAACAGCTCGCGCGACACGGCGCCCTCGCCTCCGTGCCACATGATCGCCTCCTTGAGGTTACGCGCCCGGCCGTCGTGCAGAAAATAAGTGTGCTGGTTGACTTTCTGCTGGAGGCCGATGCCCCACAGCGGGGTCGTTCGCCACTCGCATCCCTGCGCCAGCCCCGAGACATAGTGGCTGTCGAGGTCGGGTCCCATATCGTGCAGCAGAAAGTCGCTGTACGGGTGGATCGTCTCGCTCGCGAGCCACGGAAGCCGCGTGCCGCCTATCAGCGCCGGAGCGTCGGCACGCGTGTGGAGCGTCGGCACGTGACACAAGTCGCAGCGGGCGCGGTAAAACGCCTGCTCGCCCTGCTGGACGATCGGATCGTCGACGTTCCGGCGCGCGGGAACGCCCAACGTGTGGAGATAGAAGTCGACGTTCTCCATGTCGTGCGTCGAGATCTGAATGCCGTAGTGGCTGTATCCGAGCATTTGGGACTGGCCTTCGGCCACCTCCAGCGGATAGCGGTCGTTCGTGACGCCCAGATCGGACGAGAAACCGAGCTCGATGGTCAGGTCGGCGTGCTGAGCCTTGTTGCCCGAAATGCCGATATATTGCTTGCCTCGCTCGGTGATGTAGTTCAGGCGGCCCGAAATGCCGTATTCGGGATAGTTGCTGCGCCGTGCGAGTTCTTCGAGCTCGGTCGGGTCGAGCGCCATCATCTGCCCCATGCCGACGTGCCGCAGCGGAATCCGCACGTCGACGATCAGGTCCTCGGCGGCGATGCTGTCGGCATACCACTCCGAAATCGTGTAGGTCGGCGTCAGCAGCGAGTATTCCTCCCCGTCGTGGAACGTATAGGTTTTCTCCGAATAGGTTACGCCGAGCTTGCCTTCCGGCTCGACTCCGGTGATCGCCTGATCGTGCAGCACGCGTCCGTAGTTGCGGAAGAATCCGCCGTTCTTTTTCGTGATGTAGATCAGGTGCGACGAGAATCCTCCGCTGCCGGTTCCGCCCTCCGAGTAGAGCGTCGGGTAGGTTCTTCCGGCGTTCGAGTGGCAACTGCCGCACGAGGAGCCGGCATACAGAGGCCCCTTACCGCCCTGCGCCGGATCGTCTCCGCTGACGCGCGGATTGTCGTACAGCGCGTCGCCTTGGTAGAACCGCGTGCTCAGATTGCCCGTCACCCAATCGGCCGGCGTGTCGTAGGCCGATACGCCCGACTGGAACACGGTCGACTTTCCGGCCGACAATGTCCGCGAGTCGGCCACGTTGCCGTACTCGTCGAGTATCTCGTAATAATCTCCGTCCGTACAAGCGGAAAGTGCGACGACGCATATCAGCGCCGTCACACAGACCGATTGTTTTCTTTTAAGAGATGCAGACATAAACCTTATATGGTAAATAGTTTATTCTCTTGCCGGGCTTATTCATTCGGCGAGCACCTTTCGGTTCTGCCCGTCCTTGAACAGCAGCAGCTCGATGGTATGGAAGCCGCGGACCGATTCGCTGCCGATCGCTCCGATGTAGTCGTCGACGCTCGACAGGTTCTTGTTGGTTATGATCGTGGCGATGTCCTCCTGGTCCAGCGGCCAACTGTCCATCGACGGGTCGAAGCCGAGCCCCGTCTCTTCGCCGGCAGGGCCGAACAGCACGGCCTCGCTCTGTTCCCAAGGCACGCGCATCGTTCTCCACGCCGTGCAGGCGGCGTCGACCTTGCTCTGGTTCCGGTTGTCGGCTTGCAGGGCGACCATCGCGTTGTAGAGTGCCCATGCCTTTTCCTTGAGATCCTTGTAGGTCGGCGTAACGACCTGATCGGCGTACTGGGTCAGAATGGCGGTGAAGTCGTAGTCTCCTGCGTTCTCGAACAGGCCGAGCAGCGAACCTTCGGTCAGCTCGGTCAGGTCGGAGCAGGCGGTGATCGCCGCATCGACTTTGCTTCCGGTCAGGTTATTGCGGAAAGGCGCCTGCATGCTCTTGATTGCGTTGTAGGCTCCGTCGATCGCCGCCGTCATCCGGGCGTCCAGATCGGCGTCCTGGCTTTTGACATAGGCCGAGATGCTGTTCGCGTCGGCCGGGTCTCCGATCGCGCCGCGGCGGCCGGCATAGCCGTTCTTGATGCTGATGATGTTATCCGAGTAATCGGTGATCGAGTTCCAACTGTACCACGACTCGACTTGCAGCACGGCCTCGTTCGTCTGTCCGCTCAGCGCGAGCGAGTTCGGGTTTCCGATCTTCGACGAGCCGACCTCGTTCGAGATGTTGGCGAAACCGTCGACCAGAATCGTTCGGATCGCATCGACTCCGCTGGTAAACTTGTCGTTACCCTCGCTGGCCGTCCTCATGTACTGGGCGTAGCCGTCGGCGCCGACGATCGTGTTCTTCGAGAAGAAATCGCGTCCGATCCTGTTCCAGTCCTCGTCGGGAATGCCCGACGGTCCGTTCCACGAGGCCCACAGGCCGACGCAGTCGTCGAGCAGCTCGGACGATACGGCCGTCGCGTAGTTGATCCATTCGGGAGTCATTGCGTATTCTTCGAGCTTCGAGGCGTTGCTGCTGCCGCCGCCACCGCCGCCATCGCCCTCGTTCTTACTGCATCCTGTCGCTCCGAGCAGCGCGGCCAGTGCGACCGTGCCCATCCATCCTTTCGTTTTCATTGCGTGCATGTTTATTTGATTTTTGTACGATAATTAATGTGATCTTGCCATGAAGTCTGTTCCGCTGCCCTATTTCGAGCCGAACCAGCCCGAATAGGCCACCGTCAGGCCGAACGTGTCTTCGCTGTTGTACTTGTTGCCTCCGATCCGGCGGTACGAGTAGTCGAACTTGATGACCAGATCGCGCAACGGCAGGTAATTGAGGCCTACGGTGAACACGTCGCGCTTGTAGCGCGGCAGCTCTTGCGCGCCCCGGTCGATTTTCTGCCCCGTGTTGTAGTATTCCCACCGGACGAACGGGAACAGTCGGTTGCGGGTATTGGCCCACGACAGCACGTCGTACCCGACTTCGGCCCCGTAGGCCATCGCGGCCTTGCCGAACGGCGTGATCGGATAGCCCGTGTTGTTGAAGTACTTGCGGTTGATGTCGTAGATCGCCTTCGCGTCCGATACGGTTCCGTAGACGAAGTTGGCCCGCGCGATCAAATTGCGCCCCAGGTACTGGGCGTCGAACGACCCGATGGCCACCGTTCCCTTCACTCCGCTCATCGCGTAGGGCTTGGACGAATTCTTCGCCGTGTTGCCGCAGTAGCCCGACACAGCCAGTCTCAGGTTGCGTATGCCCGAGTATTCGACCCGCGCGGCTACGGCCGGATTGGTCATCTTGGATACCTCGAATATCTTCTGGCGGCCGCTGCCGATCCAGTTCTCCGACGAGAATCCGTTCGGGTCGAGCCCGCTGACGAGCATGGCCTCGTACCGGAAGTCTCCCAGATAGCCCAGTACGGCGATTCCCGTTTCGTGCCACGTGGACGGCAGGATCGCCGTTTCGCTCTCGGGACGGACCGTTCCGAAGAAGAGCGTCGGTTCGTGGTGGGAGTTCGTCAAACCGACCGGAACGATCATATGTCCGATTCGCAGGTTGAAGGCGTTCGAGAAGTGCTTCGTGATGTGAAGCTGTTCCAGCGCGACCTCGCCTCCTTTTTCGATTTCGGTTTCGATTTCGCCGCCCTCCTTGTTATGCTCGATTTCCATCGTCGCCCCGGTTCCTCCGTTCTCGAACTCGATCTCGGTGCCCAGGTACCAACCTCGGCCGAAGTGGTAATCGAACGCGAACACGGCGCGCGGCAGCGAAACCTCCGCCCGGTTGTCGCGCGTGGCGCCGACGGGGTTCGTATAGCGGTTCGTGCCGTATGTCATGTATTGGAACAGGATTTCTCCGTATCCTCCGACGCGGTATTTTTTGAAATTCCATTCGAACGGCACGGGCCTCGCGGCCGAATCGGCATTCTGCCTCTGTGCCGATGCCGGGCAGACGCTTATCATGCTCCAACAGGCGAGCATGGACGACAATAAGTAGACGTTTTTCATTTCCAGCGTTTTAATCGCTGCAAAATTAGACCGGTTCGCATGGGCCGGCAATCCCCATTATTCAGTAAAAAACCGGGATCGGATACCTATAGTTCGGGATTTCATATTGATTTTCAGCCGTTGACCGGTCCGACGAGGAGTTTTTCCGGGCGGAGGCCCAGATTCGGGCAGCCTCGTCGCGGGGATGCGAAGGCTCGCTTTCCGTTCGACAGGAAAGTCCGGACCGTTCCGGGGCGCTTTCGGGCCGCCGGGGAAGCGGTTCCCGAAACGACGGGCTGCTGTCGGGCTCTTGAACTCGCGGCTTATCGTCTTGCCGGAGAAATCGGATGCGCCTTTCGTATTCAGAGGATTCGCCGGCCGGGTCGCAGTCGTCGTTGCCTGCCGCGCGGAGAACCGGCCGGAACGATGAATTTCGACTTGTCTCCGGACCCTTTGACGATAGTCCGTCCCGGGCGGCGATAGCCGCTCTCCGCAGGCGAGCCGAGAGGACAGAACTCATCCGAGATGCCGATTCCGGTTCCGTATCGCGCTGTTTTTAGGTCCGTTCGACTCCGAATGGCTCAATTATTGCACCCAGACGGATTCCGGCCCGGTCGCTCGCGTTCCGTGCCGGGAAATCGCGGCCGTCTTCGGGGATGGCCCGGCCGGACCGTAAATGACAATAACCGTTTGAAATGTTGAAGTACATCGTATGTTGCGGCATGGCTCTCTGGCTCGTTCACGGGACGGCGCGCAGTCGGGGCGGGGAGATCGAGCTGAGTCTCGGACAGTCCATGGAAAGGCTCCGCGAGAAGAACCTGAGCCTGCAGATCGCCGACCGGGCGATCGATTGGGCCCGGGGAGAGCACCGGCGCGTGAGCTCTTTCTGGTATCCTTCCGTCAGCGTGACGGGAGCCTATCTGCACATGGCCAACCGGATCGAGGTCGAGCAGCCGTTGAGCCAGTTCACCGATCCGGCCAAGGATTTCATCCACTCGATCCTGCCCGACGACCAAATCATTTCGGGCCTTCTGGACCATGTCGGCACCTATACCCTTCGCTTCCCGTTGGCTCCGCAGGATGTGGCGACGATCGACGCGAACGTGACCTGGCCGGTGTTCGCCGGGGGGAAACGAATCTATGCCGGCCGGATCGGCCGGACGATGGTCGAGGTCGCCGAGGTAAACCGGGCTCAGGTCGGGGCCCAAATGCAGACGCTGCTCGTCGAGAGCTATTTCGGGTTGCGGCTGGGCATGAGCGTGGTTGAGGTCCGGGAGCAGACGTTGCGCGCGCTCGAGCGACATTACCGCGACGCGTTGAAGCTCGAGGCGAGCGGCATGATCAACAAAGCCGACCGGCTGTTCGTCGAGGTGAGCATGGACGAGGCCCGGCGCGCGCTCGAGACGGCCCGCAAGGACCTCGATGTCGCGCAGAGCGCTTTGAAGGCGCTGATTCGGATCGACTCGGCGGTCGACGTGCGGCCCGTCTCCCCGCTTTTCATCAACGATACGCTGCCGTCTCCGGAACGGTTCAAGGCTCTGGCCCGAGACAACAGCTATGCGCTGAACCAACTCGGGCTTCAGAGCGACGCGGCCGAGAACGAACTCCGCATGAGCCGCACGGGTTACGCTCCCGAAATCGCGCTCTTCGGCAAGCATACGCTTTATTCGCACGGCATCCGGAAAAACCTGCTTCCGCGCACGGTCGTCGGTGCCGGATTCACATGGACGCTGTTCGACGGCCTGGCCCGGGAGAAAAAGATAGCTCAGGCGAAGATCGCCCGGCAGACGCTCGGGCTGAGCAGCAGTCAGGCCGAAGACGACATCGACGTGGGAGTGGACAAGCTCTGCGCGCAGATAAGCAACGCGCTGAGCAGCGTGGCGGCCCTCGGCACGACGATCGATCTGAGCAGGGAGCTGGTGCGCATGCGCCGCAAGGCTTTCGCCGAGGGGATGGCTACGTCGACCGAGGTCGTCGATGCCGAGGTGATGCTCTCCAAGGTACGGATCGCCGTGTTGCTGGCCTATTACGAATACGACGTGGCGCTGGCCAATCTGCTGTCGCTTTGCGGCGCGCCCGAGCGCTTCGAGCGTTACAGCCTCTGCGGACGGACCGAGTCGCATCTTTTCGGTCCTGACGGCCTGTACGGCGAGAACGAAAACGATTAAACGAATCGAGCGATTATGGATAAGACGAAAAAATACCTGGCCTTTTCGTTCGTCATGGTGCTGGTAGCCGTGACGATCGTTTCGGTGATCGGGATGATTCTGCTGGACCGCAAACCGGTCGTATTGCAGGGACAGATCGAGGCGACCGAAATACGGATCTCCGGCAAATTGCCCGGACGGATCGACCGTTTTCTGGTTGAGGAAGGAGAGCGCGTGGCTGCGGGCGACACGCTGGTGGTGATCAACAGCCCCGAGGCGCTGGCCAAGTACGAGCAGGTGCAGGCGCTCGAGGACGTGGCCGTTTACCAAAACCAGAAGATCGACGACGGAACGCGTCGGCAGATCGTCGAGTCGATGAAGCAGCTATGGGTCAAGGCCAAGGCCGACCTGAAGCTGGCCCGGACGACCCGCGAACGGATCGAGTTGCTTTACCGCGACAGCGTCGTCACGTCGCAGCGCCGCGACGAGGCGGAAGCGCTTTATCAGAATGCGTTGGCCGGCGAGCGGGCTGCCTACGAGCAGTACCGAATGGCTCTGGACGGGGCCCGGAAACAAGACCGCGAGAGCGCCCGCTCGATGGTTGACGTGGCTCGCGGAGCCGTGGGCGAGGTGACGGCCCTGCTGCAGGACGCGCGGCTTACGGCGCCCGAGTCGGGCGAGATCGCGGCCGTCTATCCCGAGCGGGGCGAGCTGGTCGGGGCAGGCACTCCGATCATGAGTCTCGTCGTGCTCGAAGACGCGCATGCGGTGCTGAACGTGCGCGAGGACCTGATGCCGCGTTTCCGTATGGGCGGGACGTTCCGGGCCGACGTACCCGCGCTCGACCGGCGGGGAGTCGTCTTCCGCGTATACTACATCAGCCCGCTGGGCAGCTATGCCACCTGGCGCTCGACCAAACAGGCGGGCAGCTACGACTTGCGCACCTTCGAGCTGAAGGCGAGGCCCGAGCCGGCGGTCGAGGGCCTTCGGCCGGGCATGTCGGTGCTGGTCAACCTGAGCGAACAGCCGTAGCGTATGAAGAGGATGCGGGAAACGGGCTTTGCGGCCGTACTGAGGCGCGAGCTCCGGCGGATGGTTTCCCGCCGGCTCTATTTCGGCGTGTGCGTCGCGTTGCCGTTGTTCTGCATTCTGTTCATGGCGACGATCTTCGGCTCGGGCCAGATGGAGCGCATTCCGGTCGGCGTGGTCGATCTGGACTGGACGGCTTCGTCGCGCAGCGTCACGCGCACCGTCGAGGCCGTGCCTACTTTCCGCGTGAGCGGACATTACGCCGACGAGCAATCGGCCCGGACGGCGACGCAGCGTAAGGAAATTTACGGCTATTTGGTCATTCCGCCTCGTTTCGAGACCGACCTTCGGGGCGGTCGCGGGGCGATGCTCCGCTACTATTATCACTATGCGCTGCTGAGCGTCGGCAGCGAGGTGCGCGGCGCTTTCGAGACGGTGCTTCAGCCGCTGGCGATGACGCCGGTCGTCACCGAGGCCGTCGCGCTGGGGGTGAGCGAGCGGACGGCCGAGAGCTTTCTGGTTCCGGTCTCCTCGCAGAGCCATCCGCTTTACAATCCCGATCTGGACTACTCGGTTTACCTGAGCCAACCGTTCTTTTTCATCCTGTTCCAGGTGATCGTGCTGCTGGTCACCGTTTACGCCGTCGGCAGCGAGATCAAGTTCCGCACCGGCGACGACTGGCTTCGCACGGCCGGGATGAACGTTTTTTCGGCCGTTGCCGGCAAGCTGCTTCCCTATACCGTGATTTTTGTTCTGATAAGCGTGCTGGCCAATTACGTGCTGTTCGGCGTGATGCGCATCCCGTTCTCGTGCGGGTTCTGGCCGCTGAATCTGACCTCGGCCCTGTTCGTCGTGGCTACGCAATGCTTGGCCGTGTTCCTGTTCTCGCTTTTCCCGGCTATCGGGATCGTCATCAGCGTGGTGTCGATGGTCGGCTCGCTCGGCGCCACGCTCTCGGGCGTAACTTTCCCGGCTCCTTTCATGTACGAGCCGGTCTACTACGCTTCGTTCCTGTTTCCGGTCCGCCATTTCGTCGAGATCAGTCAGAACCTGCTCTACGGCGACTACGGGTTCGCCTATACGTGGCAGAACGTAGCCGCACTGTTGCTGTTCGCGCTGCCGGCGCTGCTGGTGCTGCCTCGCTTGAAAAAAGCCGTTTTAAGCCGTCGCTATGAAAATATCAAGTAAGCTCAGGGATATCGCCGCCGTCGCGGCCGACGAGTTCCGCACCGTCTCGACGAGCTATTCCGTGTTGCTCGTGCTGATGGGCGGCATTTTTCTGTACGGCCTGCTGTATAACTATATGTACGAGCCGAACCTGATCCGCGACGCCCCCGTAGCGGTGGTCGATCGTTCGCACAGCCCGCTGAGCCGCGAGTATGCGCGGCTGCTCGACGCCGCGCCTCAGGTCAGGGTACTGACCGACGAGGCGGGTTTTCCGGAAGCCAAGGAGCTGATGAAGCGGGGCGACGCGGTCGGAATCGTGTACATTCCCGAAGATTTCGAGACGAGAGTGGGCCGGGGCGAGGAGTCGCTTTTCGTGATGTACGGGACGACGGAGGCATTCCTCTATTATCTGGCCATGCAGGAGGCTGCGTCGGGCGCGATGCTCGAACTCGACGGTCGCTATCGCCCGCAGATGCTCGTTTTCCTGCCCCGCGGGGACGTGCAGCCGATCACGCAGACCCCGGCCGTCACGGTCGTCGGCACCGCGCTGTACAATCATACCGAGGGCTACGGCAGTTACCTGATCCCGGCCGTTCTGATGGTCATCATCTTTCAGACGCTGCTGATGGTCATAGGCATGACCAGCGGAGAAGAGCGCGACAGCGGCTCGATCCGCCGCTATGCCGCCGGGGGAGTCTCGCTGGGGCGGATGGCACGCGTGATAGCCGGCAAGACTTTCGTCTACGGCCTGCTGTACGCGCTTTTCTCGGTGTTCCTGCTCGGGCTGATGCCGGCGGCGTTCAATCTGCCGGAACTCGGGAGCGGATATCTGATCGCGATGCTGATGATCCCCTATCTGCTGGCGACCTGCTTTTTCGCTCTGGCCGTCTCGGTGTTCTTCACCGACTCGGAGGCGCCGCTGCTGATGATCGCGTTTTTCTCGGTAGGGCTGATCTTCCTGTCGGGCGTGTCCTACCCGCTCGAACTGATGCCGTGGTACTGGAGAGCCGCCCATTACGTCTTCCCCGCCGCCCCGGGGACGCTGGCCTTCGTCAAGGTCAACTCGATGGGTGCCTCGATGGCCGACATCCGCGCCGAGTACGTGACGCTGTGGGTTCAGTGCGCCGTCTATTTCGCGCTGGCCTGCATGGCTTATCGGTACAATGTCATCCGCGCGCTGCGCCGCGTGCCGGCCGCTGCCGCTCCGCCGCTCGGGAGGATTTCTATCTTTCCGCTATGGCGGAATCCGTCCTTCCGCCCGGGCGGATCGCGCGAAATGCCATTTTGATTTTGTGCCGCAGGTGGTGCCATGCCTCGAGAAACAGACGCAGCAACACCCCTCTGAGCTGAAACGAGTGCGTGTCCGCTCCGGTCGCCTCGGCGTACCGCTTCAGAATATAAAGATAGGCGTCCGTTTCGCAGGCCAGCCGGCGCAGGTTCTCGATCCGACGCCGCTGAGACAGCCGGCGATGGAACGTCATCCGGTTCGTGTCGATGAGCTGAAAGCGACAGTTTCCCCTGGTGTCGCATCGATACAAAATATTGCCGATATGCAGATCCCGATGATATACGCCGGTCCGGTGCAGTTCGACGAGGAACCCGGCCAGCTGGTCCAGCATGTTTTGCGAGTCGGGGTTTTGCGGAAAGGAGGCCGTTATGTCCGAGACCGGCAGGTAGTCCGTATAGGCGGAGACGAAATAGCTGTCGCGGAGCATGCCGAAATGGCGGATCTCGAGCGAGGCGATGGCTTCGGGCGTGTCGATTCCGAGGCATTGCAGCCGTATGGCATGGCGGAATGCCCGCTCGGCCTTGCTTTTGCGCAGGCTTCCGTATATCAGCCTGTTGAACAGAGTCAGGTGCCCGTAGCTCTTGACCGTTATCCTCTGGCCGTTCTGCGTGTAAAGCTTGACGATGTTCCTGCCTTCGTACAGGGTCTTTCCTCCGGTCGAGGTCGGAAATATGCGGGGCAAGGACTCCGTGAAGCCTCGCAGCCGGGCGTATTTCGGATTGATTGTCAGTTTCATTATAAAATGACTTGGGCGCTTTGTCGGCCGAATGGCTGCCGGCCGGGGCGGTTCCGTGCGCGTGCCGGCCGTGTCCGGAGTCCGTGTCTGCCGCGCGATTATGACAAAAATAGCCGTTCCGCCCTTGCCGGCCGTGCTCCGATTGACCCGGAATGTGTCCGGAATGGCCGGATCGGGATCGGTGTGGGCGGGCGTCGGGAGCCGTCCGATCCTGCCGACGGTTCCGGAGCCGAGGTTGAAATGCAGACTGCATGCGGGTCGTAGTCACGGGACGCGGACGATGACCGGAATTGCGTGACAATCCGTTGTCGGGAGAGGTAATTCTGCGTTTTGTCCGCTGTCAAAAAGAAATTCTTCCGTAACTTTGTATCATGCCCGGGAAAGCCGGACGACGACGGTACGTTCGTCCGGCGGCTTGCCGGGAGGAGGAACGAGAGATGAAAAAGATTGTTCGTATGGTTATGTCGGTAATGACGGCGGCACTGGCGGCGACGGGGTCCGGCAGCGCTCGGGAGAAGGGCTCGGAAAAGCTGCCCAAGGTTTATATGTTCAAGGAGATTTCGTCCGAGAATCTCGTGAAGATTTACGAGGCGCTGGGCCGCGAGGCGGCAGGCAAGGTCGCTGTCAAGCTTTCGACGGGCGAGCCCGGCAACAATAATTACCTGAGTCCGGCGCTGATCGGAGATCTGGTGCGGCGGGTCGGGGGAACGATCGTAGAGTGCAACACTGCGTACGGCGGCGGGCGGTCCGATACGGAGTCCCACCTGAAAGCGGCCGAGGATCACGGTTTCACGGCGATCGCGGAAGTGGACATCATGGATGCCGACGGGGAAGTGGCGCTGCCGGTGAAGGGAGGCAGACACCTGAAGGAGGATTTCGTCGGGTCGCACTATCCCGACTACGACTTTACGGTCGTTCTGTCCCATTTCAAGGGGCATCCGATGGGCGGATTCGGCGGCGCGATCAAGAATATTTCCATCGGCATCGCTTCGTCGGCGGGCAAGGCGTGGATACATTCCGCGGGTAAAACCCGGGATCGGTCCGAGGTATGGGAAAACCTTCCTCCGCAGGACGATTTTCTGGAATCGATGGCCGAGGCTGCCAAGGCGGTCGCGGATTACTGCGGCGACAGGATTCTTTATATCAGCGTGGCGAATAATCTTTCGGTGGACTGCGATTGCGTGGCGGCGCCCGAGGAGCCGAAGATGGGCGATCTGGGCATTCTCGCTTCGCTCGACCCCGTAGCCCTCGACCGTGCCTGCGTCGACAGGGTCCGTGCTTCGGAAGATCACGGCAAGGTGCATCTGATCGAGCGGATCGACTCGCGCAACGGCATGCATACGTTGGACTATGCCGAGCGGCTCGGAATGGGAAGCCAGCGATACGAACTGGTCGAGCTGGACTGAGATTTCGGAGCCGGAGGAAAATTGCGAGGCATCGGACGGCGGGAATAGCGGATTTCGCGGGACCGGACGGCCGTGCGAGTCCCGTACGCGGGGCTTCCGGCGCGCCGGAAACCGCATCGCCGCCGTATCGCCGCCCGTTCCGATCTTCGCCCTATGCGGGAAAACAGGCGGAGCCGTGTGTCGCCCGGCCGGTTTCGGATTAAGGAAATATAGCATACGGATTATGGAAAAACTGATTCGATTGTTGCATGAGGGGAATTACTCGCTGGTGGTCGCTCACGGCGAAATCCGTACCTTCTCGGGACGGGGAGTGTCGGACCTGTATGCCCTGTCGGGCGAGGACCCCGGGTTTCTGCGCGGGGCCTCCGTCGCCGATAAGGTCGTAGGCAAGGCGGCTGCGGCTCTGATGATCGTCGCGGGAGTGAGCGAGCTGCATGCCGATGTCATCAGCCGGCCCGCTCTGGACCTTCTGGCCGGCAGCGGAGTGAAGGTCGGTTACGCCGAAGAGGTCCCGCATGTGATCAACCGCAGCGGGACGGGCTGGTGCCCGCTGGAGACCCGTTGCCGCGATTTGCGTACCCCGGAGGAATGCGTGGCGCAGATACGCGATTTTATGAATGCGATGAATAACCGATAAAAAAATCGATATGCAAGCAACGACCGTAAAACTTCATTCGCTGGGGTACGACCAGGCGAAAACTTACTGGATCGCGGCTCTGTTCGTGGCGGGAAACGTCCTGCTGCCGCAATTGTGCCATCTCGTTCCGCAGGGCGGCGTACGGTGGCTCCCTATCTATTTCTTCACGCTGATAGCCGCTTACAAGTACGGTTGGCGCGCCGGCATGCTGACGGCCGTTGCCTCGCCTTTGATCAATTCGGCGCTGTTCGGCATGCCCGCCGCCGATACTTTGCCCCCTATTCTGTTCAAATCGTCGCTGCTGGCCGTCGCCGCGGGACTGACTGCTGCGCGTTGCCGTCGCGTGTCGCTGCCGCTGCTTGCGGCTGTGGTGCTCGGTTATCAGGCGATCGGCACTCTCGGCGAATGGGCGATGACCGGATCGCTTCGCGCAGCCTTGCAGGATTTCCGTATCGGACTGCCGGGCATGTCGCTCCAGATCCTCGGAGGCTGGGCCTTCATGCGCTGGATACTCCGCCGATAAGCCGGGAGCGGCTTTCGGGCGATCCGTATTCTTCGGACGGATATGACCTTACGGCCATACAAGGCGGTTGTACGCCGTAGGTTTGTTTCCCGAGCGTCTACGGGAGACTTTGGGTTTCCTGTTTGCCTTCCGTCTCCCGGAACCGATCGTTTCCCGATCGTGTTTCGGCCGGGCGCGTTCGGCATGCTTTCCCGTTGCCGCCTGCCATGCGGTCGGGCGAGCCATGGGCCTGCCGGGTTGCCGGAACTTTTGGCAGAAAGCCTTTGTTTTCGGCCTCGTATCGAAACGAACGTACCGTTGCGCACCCGGCGGGCGGTACGATAACAAGAGGAGATCGGATTTGATATTTTTTTCGCTTACTTTGCAGAATCAAACCGTCGTACCATGTCGCTTATCTTATGTATCGAGGCCGGCACCGACATCGGTTCCGTAGCCTTGGCGAAAAACGGCAGGCTCCTTTCGCTGCGCGAAAATCTCGAGGGGAAGCATCATGCCCAGAATCTGGCCGTATACGCGGAGGAAATCCTTCGGGAAAACGATCTCGATGCCGACGAACTGGATGCCGTGGCCGTCGGCAAGGGTCCCGGCTCCTACACCGGACTGCGGATCGCCGTATCGCTGGCCAAAGGGATTTGCTATGCGACCGGAAAGCCGTTGATCGCCGTAAACAGTCTGGAAGCCCTCGTACAGGTCGCGCTGGAGGATTTCGAGGCCGGCATACTCGATTTGGAATCGCTGGAAGACGCCAAGTTGCTGCCGATGATCGACGCGAGACGCATGGAGGTCTACTGTCAGTTGTTCGACGCGCAGGCCCGGCCGTTGTCCGAAGTGGAGGCTCACGTTCTGACGGCCGAAAGCTTCGCTGCCGAACGGGCGCAAGGGCGGCTGGTGCTGTTCGGCAACGGCGCGGCCAAGAGCAAAATGCTCTTCACCGAGCCGGGAGTGCATTATGTCGATGTGACGCCCTCGGCTCGCGGTCTGGTAAAGCCGGCGACAGAGGCTTTGAAAATCAGGAAGTTCGAAAATGTTGCCTATTTCGAGCCGTTTTATTTGAAAAATTTTGTCGCAACTTCTTCGTCGAAAAAATTTTTTTGATTACATTTGTGCCGTAAATATTGACCCATGGTGTAATGGTAACACTGCAGATTCTGGTTCTGCCTTTCTTGGTTCGAGTCCAGGTGGGTCAACAAGACTATGTCGTAAACGCTTAACTTTTAATGAGTTGAGCGTTTGTTTTTTTAACGGGTACAACATAGGTAAAACATTGCTTTTTTGTTTGTTTTTCAAATATATAAACCTGTATATCAATCGAATACATTTGCAAATATAGAATTAATTTCGTAACTTCGGGATACGATTTTCAGCAACGGAGTTATGAATCATGTTGAGTTATTGCCGTCGAATCGGCGGGATGTTGTTATTAAACAGGTGTTTGATACGTTGGACATGTCGGAAACCACCCGCCGGGAATATGCGGTGCGGATACGGCACTTTTTACGGTTTACCGATACGCACGGACTGAATCGTAACAGTTATTTGGAATACAAGCGTTATTTGCAAGGTTGCGAGACGTTCAGCGTATCGACCAAAAACAAATACCTGATTTCGGCAAAAGTATTCTTAGACGGATTGCACCGGGTACGACTGATCCCGCAAAAGATCACCGACGGCGTAAAAGGGTTTTCCCAAAACAGACTGCACAAGAAAGACGGCCTGACCGATGAAGATATAGGAAAGTTGCAGTCGTACTGTTCCGCACTGGAACCGACAAAAGCTAATTTAAGACTGAGAGCGATTATCGCTCTCTTTTTGTTTCAGGGCCTCCGGCAAATCGAAGTCGTCCGGTTGGACGTTACGGATATTAATCTTCGGGATAAGGTTGCCTTGATTCGCGGCAAAGGCCGGGACGATAAAGAACCCGTGTATTTGCATCCTTCGACGGTGAAAGTCTTACGGGAATATCTCCGGTTGTATCGTTTCCGCGAGGGCCCATTGTTCCGGAGCGACAGCAACCATTGCCGGGGCAGACGGCTCACGACGAAATCCATCCGGGAGATTATCAAACGAACGTTCCATACCTTACAGATCGACGGAAGCGCGCACGGCTTCCGTCACTATTTTATCACGAAGCTGATAAAGTCCTACAAGGGCGAATTGCTGACCGTATCGAAATACAGCCGCCACCGAAGTATTCAGATGCTCGAAGTGTATAACGACGAAATGATCCGGCAGGAAGATCTGCCGAGGTATTACAGCGTATTCAAAGATATACGGATTTGAGGAAACCGCGATACATATACTGCCTGGAGGGTAATTGGAATACCAACCCGCGCAGCAAGCAAAGTATCCGCCCGATTCTCGATATTCTCTACTACTCTGCCGGGATCAGATACGTCTACCGCAAGTGCAACACGAAAGACGAGTTCTTCGAATACCTCCGGCAATTCACCTTCAAGCGGTACAAGAACTACCGGATTCTGTACATTGCGTTTCATGGCCGACCGAACGGCATACAGATCGGGCGCGACTTCGTGACGTTATCGGAGATTGCGGACGTTTTGGAGGGCGAATTAGCCGGTTGCGCGGTGCACTTCGGGAGTTGCAGCACCATGCGAACAAAGCGCGCGAATATCGACGATTTTATGAATCGCACAAAAACAGACCTCCTTTCGGGTTATCGGAAACAAGTGGATTTTATTGAGTCTACGGCGTGGGAGATGGTGTGGCTGAGAAAAGAAACTGATGCAAAAATCAAATAGTAATGACTATTATTGTCGAGAGAATTTAATTTTATGCTTTTTTTTATGTAAAAAATTATGTACAAAAATTCTTTTGCTTATCTTTGCACCAAGATAAAAAGCCCACGATGTGCCGTCGTGAGCTTTTCAGTATAAACTTAAAAAATAGATTTTATGTTAATGAGTGCAAAAGTAACACTTTTCCCGGAAGAGGCCAAATCTGGAGATGATTTTTTTATTGAAAATGTAATGAATTTTGCCGCAAAACGGCTTGTAGAACTTCCCTCTATTATAGCAAAAGCCTATGATAGTGCTAACGGAGAGCTTCGAGGACGTCGACCGGCAGGAGTTAGAAGGAACAGCCGCCCTATAAGAGTAAATGAGAAAATAGCTGAACTTTGTTCTTTAGTGTACAGCGATAATTTTCGAGAAGTATCTTATGGAAAATTTATGTTGCATTTCTCAGGCATATGCCAAATTCATATTGTTAAGACGCACAGACGAAAACTACCGCCTAGAACTACTCGAACAGCTATTAACCAAACTATGCAGGCGAGTTTACCATTCCCTGATTGTCCGATTATTCACATAGGACATGAAATTCAGAATGGTAGAGTAGGAGTAACTCTAATGTACTATCGGGATGGCATCTGCCGTTGGAGTATTCCTCTGAGCGAGATATTACCTCAAAATAATACAATACATAGTAATAAACCCGTTGTTAAGCCTGACGAGGAAGAAGTTTTTGCAAAACCCAAGCATAGGCGGAAAAAAGAACTAGAAACGGCTTAATATCTCACTCTAGGAGGTGTGATTATGAATGAAAGAGCAAATTATCGGATGATAACACTGGCTCGCGTGGCAAGAGGGTATACGCAGACAGATTTAGCTAAAGCTATCCCAAAGCTTTCTCAGGGTAACTTGTGCAAAATAGAAAAAGATGCTTTAGGTATCACAAATGATATGTTGGCAAAAATTGCCGACTTTTTAGATTTTCCAATTTCATTCTTTTATCAACAATACACATTTCCTCCTTTCAGTCAGATATATTACCGCAAACTAGAGTCAGTAACATCTGGAAATAAGAAGATGGCGGAACTTCGAGCAAATTTCAATATTATTATGTCTTGTATTGATAATATGCTGGATGAACTTGCTATTCCATCATTTTCTGTTCCTCAGTATGATTTAGAAGAAGGGATATCTGTTAAAGAGGTAGCTAAACGAACTCGATTGAAAATGGGTGTCCCTGATGGCAGTATAGATGATCTTGCACATTTTGTCGAAAAGAGCGGTGTTCTGATAGTTGAAATTGATACCAATTTCGAAAAATTTGATGCTATGACTGGTAAGACTCAAAATGGAGCGATTGTTATTTTTCTTAACGGTAATATGCCCAAAGATCGACAACGTTTCACACTTGCTCATGAACTTGGTCATATTATTATGCATATTCCTTTTATTGATATTGCTCCTAACAGAGATGTTGAAAAAGAAGCTAATCAGTTTGCAGCAGAATTTTTAATGCCTATTAGCGATTTTAAACATGACGCATTGCATCTAAATTACTACAAACTTGATACTCTGAAATCATATTGGAAAGTTTCAAAGCAAGCTATTATATATAAAGCAAAACAGGACGGCTTTATTAATGATAGTAAATATAAATCGCTAATGGTTCAATTAAGTATGAATGGGGAGAGAAAAGTTGAAAGAACTCCAATACAAAGCCCTCCTCCTAAGTTACTCAAAAAAATGATAGATGCTTTTTACAATGAAATGGATTTTACTAAAGAGGACTTTATGAACATTACCAAAATAAAGCTTGATACATTCCCCCTGACGATATTCAGACAAACGAGAATTTTTCGACTGAATAAACCGACAATTTCCTTTTGACAGTAAATGATGTTAAAGTCCTTTACTTGTCTTATGGGCATTTCCATTTTTTACGTTCGATAATTGTAATTACAGAACATTGGAATTTCAAACAAAAACGGAGGCCGAAAAGCCTCCGTTCGTATCGGTGTCCGATTCGGGCTATTCCACTAAAACAATGCTTTGGACTTGTACGTTCTCGGACAATTTGTTGAAACTTCCGGCCTTCCAGTCGTAAACGCCGACCGAATAGGTTTTGGTTTCCCAATCTTCCTCGCTGAGACCGTACATGCGTTCGGTCGCCGCGTCGTAATTCCAGCCGAACCAACTGTCGGCAATGTCGCCGCCGATCTTATTCCCTAGCGTCATAGCAGTCGGATCGACGGTATAAAGATCGGTTACGGCGCTTTCGTTTGCCGTTCCATAATTCGCGACACGCTCGTATACGGCGCAAATGTCGTTGCCTTTTTGGAACAAGTAATTGACGTTATTCGTAGCCAACCGCTCGCCGAGTACCGCTTTCTGCGTTGCCATATCAAACGCCAACAGGTGAAAATCTTCATTCTCTCCGTCGTAAATACGGGGAGTAGTCAGCAGTCGGTCGCTTTGCGGATCGTATACCAACGTTCCGTAATCGCTCCAACCTATATCCTGTGTGGTCGTAGGTAGGAATTTTCCGAACGTTACCTTGTCGATCGCTCCGGTCTGCGGGTCGATTTCCGACAGCGAAATTTCGGTGTCGGCGGCAACGGCGGATGTGCCGACGCAAAGCGCGTAAAGTTTATCTTTCGTAACGCCGAGCATTTCAATATCGGGAATCGTTTCCGTCAACACCTCGTAGGTTTTCGTCTCGGGATCGAAACGGCAAACCGCCCCGGCTCCCCACGCTTCCTCGCGGGCGATACCGAAGATCATACCGCTGCCGGGGATCGTCACCGCGCTGTTAAGGAACTCACCGTCCTGAAGTGCCGCGATTTCGGTCAACGCGCCGTTCTCCGCGTCGATTCGATAAACTACGGTATGATTGTCTTTGATCCCGAAACCGTACAGGATAGCCGTTTGCGGTTCCGGCCCAGGTTCTTTTTCTTTCACGCTGATATTGCCCAGAGTCATTTCCTTTTCGGCACGTTTCAGGATAACGGCATTTTCTCCGACAGATAAACCTTCCGGTAGTGTAAACGTCAATTTCGATGCCGTCACTTCGGTAACAGTCGCTTCTATGGCGGATGAAGTGTTATTATCCGGAGTTGAAACCCGAAACAAAATGTGATCCTCCTGTACAAAACCCTTTCCTTCAATTGTAACGGCATCACCCGCGACAAACTGAGTCGTTGCCGGAGGTAAAACCACATCAGTAACGAGTGGATCGGGTGCAGGTTCTTTTTCCTTAACAGAGATTTTACCCAGCGTCATTTCGGAGGCGCCTCGTTTGAGGATCACCGAATTTTCTCCGGTGGGCAGTCCTTCGGGCACTTCGAACGCCAGCTCGGTTGCCGTCACTTTGATAATCGCAGCGCGGATGTCTGTCGTCGGGGCGGTCGCTTTGGTCGGCACCCGGAACAGAATCGCGTCGGACGCGGTGAATCCGTTGCCCGTAATCGTGACGGTTTCGCCCGAAGCGAACGAAGTGCCCGCGGCGGGAAGCGTTACATTCGTTACCAGCGGGTCGCCGCCCTCGTTCCCGCCGTCGTCCTTACTGCAACCTACCAGCGCCACGGCACCGATAAGCATCGCTAAAAATAGTTTTTTCATAGATTTTTAAGTTTAAATAAGGTTTATTGCAATTGTTCCAATAGAGGTTTCAGGATGCGGTTTTTGAAATCTTCCCCGCAACGGACGATCTTTTCGTCCGTCAATTGATCGTCGGGCGTAATCTGAAATTCGATATAGCCGTCTGCCGTATAAATCTCCCAATCGTTTGTGGATTTGGGTTTAATCTTCTTGATCCATGCGTCAGTCAGGCATTGTACGGAGCCCGTTTCCTCCAATCCGAAATAGATCACATTCTGAGTTTCATCAGCGGTATAGCCGAGCTGCACAGAAAATGAAAGGTTATTCCTACCTGTTCCACAAAATGGGATTTCGTAATAAAAGAGCAAAACGGGTTTCAATTCTCGCAATCTCAAATACCGTTTTTTGTATTGTGCTTCGGTATCTGTAAAAGCATAAACATAAGGTTGGCCTGTCAAATCGTCTGCGTGATAACGTAATTTATACCTTTTGCAATAATCATTCAGGTACTGTTCGATCCGGCTATATTGCGGATCCAATAACTCGGAAAGAGCCTCGATCGTGTTTGTCATTACATCGAGCATCATAGGCATGTTGGCCAAGCATTCGGAATGAAGGCGGGTAAGTTTATTCATCTTCAAAAACTCTAAATTGATTAATACCGTATAAAGACATGGATACATCATCCGGAGAAGCGACTTTATCGCACAGCAGGCTCAGAACGGCGGATTGATATTCCCGCGTTATCCGGTCAGGATGAACGATTGATAAAAGCGATTTAAACAGTATGGAATAACTGCAATTTTGCCACTCGTTTTCGTTTGTGAGATACTTCGTATTATCCTTGTAGCTTAAAAGAATAAAACAATGATTGAGCCCGGGGAATTTTTTCTCTACCCATTTCCGGTAATGAGTGATCTGTAACTCCCCGGTTTCATGCGTAGAGACTTTCGCGCTGATTTTATTCTCGATGGCGATCACCCAGTTCTGATCGTCCGTAATAAGCAGGTCGATGAATTTTCCGGCGGAGGTTTTCTGTTCGGTCTTTATACGGTACGAAACACTCTCCTTAACCTGCGCTATGAGTGCCGGATTTATTCCTGTAATGGAATTAAGAAATGCGACAAGCGCATTTTTATCCCGTTCCCAGATATAAGCCAGTAATTTGGAATGATACGTTTCCCAATGCGCTTTTTCGATTGCTTCCAGCAGTGAGAGGTCGAATAAGTCTCGGTGTCGTTGTTTGAACGGCTCCACGTATTTTGCGTAGAAGCCGTTTATTGTCGTATCGTATAAAGACCGAAAATCCTGAATAAACCGAGAAAACAGCCCGGTGAGTTCCTGACGCGCAAGTTCTTTTCGCTTCTCCTGCTCGGCATAGAGAAACGTTAATCGTGCTATTGTTCGGTGAAATGTTTGGGCTTTATTCATAAAAAACGTGGACTAAACTGTTATTTGCTTCTTAGGTATCGCCAAACACCTTGCACAACAAATAAAGTAAAGCCCACGTCGTGGAACGTGAGCGTTTACGCTTTACTCTTGTTGTGCTTTTAAAATTTGGCGATTTTAAGAAGCAAGAATAAAAGCTAACGCTTTGAATATGTATTATAAAACTCTTCTCTGTTTATTTCATTTGGTAACGGTTTCGATTACGCCTTAAAGATATAAAAACTTTTCGATCCGATTATTATGGCCGCAATAACAGTGACTTGTATGTCCGGATTTTCCGGGCCGGGGCTGATAGGTAGCGACTATCCGTACACACCCTAACACCCGATCCCATTTAAGGGTACCCCCTCGGAACCGATACGCCGTTATGAAAAGTTACGGCGGGAAATTCGCACTTGTCCGATTCGCTTTCCGAATACTGCCGATTTTCTCCCTTACCCGGAGACGGTATTGCATGGAATAGGGATCGCAACGATCCGAGACCGAACGAATACGGTGATAGGATATTTATATACTGTGTTACGGGAATGGGTAAGGATTCGAGCCGCGAAAATTTTTCCGAACGAAGCAATGTTTCCGCAACTATATGGAAAGCATTTATACAACCGTCCGAAAAATCCCCTTTTTCTCCGGGTTGCACGTCTAACGTATTTTGTTTCGATCTGTCGAAACCCCGGTATTTATTGGGGAATCAAAGGATAATTATCCGTAAATTCTCAAAGCGATTTACGAACGAAAAATTGCAGGCTGAAAAAATAAAAAAACAGCTTTGCACGGTTTTTATAAAGAATAATTTTTCATTCAATTTGAAGATATACAGAATATTATGTGCCTAAATGGGCTATTCCCGCGTTAAAGTGTGTAAAAAAATGCCGCTTTACACGCTTTACACGGTTTTTGAATGTTATTGGGAATATCGGCCGTTGTTGTAAAATAGAAGGGTTAAGAGTCCGGACTCTAATGGAGTGCAAGCAAAGGCATAAGGATTCAGATCCTAATTATTCCTAATTTAAGGATATGTCTCTTTCTGTTTCATTTTATTAATGTTTTTAATTCTTTACTAGATGTTCATTGTGTGTCGGTCGATACTCATTCCACTATCGTATAGTCCGAATCGGAGCCCTTTTTCGACCCGTCGGCTCGTATGGCGTTCTCGGAGTCCTCGGATAAAGGGGCTTGTGGTATCTCGCTGTCATCAGGCGTTCTATTTCCGCTTCGAACTTTTCGAAGAATTCGCCTTTGAGATTAACGGAGGATGCTAAAAGCGTATTGATCCTGTCGTATTTTTTGCGTTCGGCGGCCAACCGTTTTTTGTCGCCTTCGATTTTACTCAGATATTCGGCGTATACACGTTGATTCCGGTGCATGAAATAATAGTCCCGCAGGTCTTTCCCTGTCAGTCCGGATATGTCGGGCGCATAATCGACCATAGCAATTCCGTAAACGATCTCCCGGAATTTATCGATGTACATTTGGAAACGTTCGCGATCCGTCAACGCATCCATCGTATTGGGTAATCCCAGTTTGGAAATTCCCGACGCATGAAACGCTACTTCGACACGAAGGATATTTTCCGGCGGGGAGAGTTTTTCGACCGTTCGGGCATAGATCGTTTTGTTGTAGATTTTAATCCGGTAATAGTCCTCGGTCATTTTGCGTTCAATTCCGTGCGGTCTGTTCTCGCCGTCCAGCGTTTTCATTACGACAAACGGTTTGCCTTTGTAGAGTTTGAACATGGAGAGGTAATCGTCCGGATCACAGTTCATGTGTAGATTGACCCCGATTTCGATTTTGTAAAACCAGTTTTCATTCTCCATGTTGATGTCGCAGTTTTTACACAGAAATTCCAACGCGGGAGCAATCGACGAAAAGGGAAACGACGAATAACTCTGGCGGGTATGGTAACGATGCAGGGAACCCGCTACGGAGGTTACACAGCATCCCCGTTTCCTGTCGAAAACGGTTTTTACCCGCATCTTTTTTTCGATGTACATCAACGTTTCCGTGCCAGACCTTCCGTTTTTTGAAACGGTCGCTTCGGGATGGAGTCCCTTCAATTCTTCGAACGAAAAATCGGATACACTGTTCAATAAGATAAAATCGATCATCTTAATACTAATTTAAAGGTTAATAAATAACCGAACGGGCAGGTGCTCCGAGTATGACCCGGAGTTACAACCTGCCGTCGGTTTTCAAAAAAGAAGGATTGTAATTGTCGTGCAGGAATCGCTCGACATCGGCGGCCTTATACCGAATGGTGGCCCCGACCTGTGAAAACGCTATGCGGCCCTCGTCGCGGTAGCGTTGCAGCGTCCGTCTGCTTACTTTTAGCAAATCGCAGACTTCGGCGTTCGTTAAATACCGTTCCTGTATCGGAGACGGGTTTACCTGTTTGTGAAGTCCTTCCCGGATTTCATCGAGTTTCACCAGAATTTGGTCGTACTCCTGTTTTGCAATAATGATTGCTTCCATGAGTTTGTCTTTTTAGTTGGTTTGACAAAAATTTCATGGTGCAAAAGAATAAACAAAAGATATTAATTTTATTTTTCCGGGATTAAAACGAATAATTAGTAATGCAACGAATGTCTTATTATAAACTAATTATAACAATTTTTATATAAAAATTTATTCGTACATATACATTCTTAACGATTCGTTGAGCGATTTTAGAAATTTACCCCTCAGCCTTTTTCGTCTCCGAATACTTTTAAGCCAGTCGGATATGTCGGAAATATCATACTTAAACATATCTGCCATAACTGCGATCAATTTGTTCACCGTGTCGATTTTATCAGTATCATATTTCAATGCGCTTTTGCTATATAATGCCAACACTAATTCGACAAATTGCACCGATTTCCCGTTCCATCTGACGGGAGGTTTAACTCGTTCGACAAATCTTTCATAAGGGGCTTTCAGTCTTCTTATAATGAGTTTATATTTTTTGTACGGAGTCTTCTTCAATATGTCCGTAATTTCTACTTCATAAGAATCCATCAGTTCCGAAAGGAGGTCTAGAAAAAGTACGGGGTCTTTGTGAATCGACGCCTGATATGCAAGGAAAGGCTGTCGGTATTCCGGAAGCATAATGCTCATCGTCCCGATCAGAAGATTTACATAAAACAAGTTTTGTTCCTGAATAGATTTACCAATCGGGAAAAGAGCCGCCAGATTGTCCGAATCTAAATCCAACCAATTAACGTTTTTCCCTTCTTTGCTGATCATAATTCGTTCCGGAAATATCACATGGCAGGAAGTTAGATATTTGTTGAGCACGATTGCCTGAGCAGTGAGCAGAGGATTGTCTCCCAAAGGATCGTTCATAATGCAATATTGAAAAATTAGTCAAATGCTTCGGACATGGCTTTATCCAAGTCCTCATTTGCAATATTAAGATAAATCTGTGTGGTCTTCAAGGAATTGTGCGTTAAAATTCTGGATAGTTGGTAGAGTCCCATTTTGCGGCGGACTGACCGCACAGCGAATGTATGGCGGCTCGTGTGAAAATGGATATTTTTATCGATTCCGGCCTGCGCGGCGATTTTTTTGAGCAGGCGGTTGATGTAGGCCGTGCGTCGTTCGATCTCTTTCCGTAACTCGATGCCGGTATCGGCGGTGCGGATGAACGGAAAAACATAATCCGACGGTTTGTTATCCGGCATTTTATAACGTTGTAAAATGGCTTGCGCTTTGGACGGTAACAGAATATTCAGGCCCGATTTGGTTTTCTCCGTTGTAAGCGATAACCGTTCCCTCTCGATATTGCCCCATTTCAAACGCAACGCATCGCCGATACGGATTCCGGCGGCGTAACAAACGAACACATACAAATCCCGGACGTGCCCGATCAGAGAACCTTCGGGATAGGACAAAGGTTTCGATCCGTTCTAACTCTTCTTCGGTCAGGTATTCGACATCCGGCGTATCCCATTTGAACTTGAATTTCGAAAACGGATTCTGATCCGGTTGTACGATCTCCTCCCGGATCGCATCGTAAAACAGTTTACGGATCAGTTTCAGATTGCTCAGGGCGGTGTTGTTCGTATTCCCTTTGGTTACGGTCATATAGCGGTAATAGTCTTTCAGAAACGTTACGTCTATATCTCCGAAATAGAGTTCCCGCCCGGCGTATTCGTTCAGGTTACGCAGTAACGTCCGGTAAGTTTTGTAGGTCGTATACTTTTCTGCGGTATTGATGGACTTTAAATAATCTTCCGCATATTGGGTGAAGCTGGCGTGGTTGAACCGGGAAACCGCCCGTTTGACGGCTTGGGGATTATACGGCTTCGCACCGCCCGCCACATCGAGCAGATAATTCTGCACTTCGAGTTTCTGCGCCGCGATCAGGTTGTTGATCCGGGTCGAATTGGGCACTCGTTTCGACTTCCGGACTTTTTCGGCAACTGCATCCCAATCGTCGGGATGGATATAAATGCCTAATGCTTTGAATGTCGATTTGCGGTTGTTGGTGCTTCTCAGATACAGAGGGGCCAGCCCTTTTGCATTGATTTTGTCGATTCTCAGAATGGCTTTTACACTACTCATAACTCAATCTTTTTTAATTGTTTAACCGTTCGAAAGGTATAACAATGGGTATAACAAATTCGTCACTGGCAGGCTTTCCGAGACTTCGGATACGCCCTGCGAAAATTCGTATACGATTGAATTACGGGCAAATAGATTAAATCGCTGAAAATGAATGTTATAAGTTAATAACAGGTGGGTCAACGAAATAAATTTCAAGCGCTTAACTTTTAACGAGTTGAGCGCTTGTTTTTTACGGATGCAACATAGGCGAAACATGGCGTTTTCGTTTGCTTTTGAATGTATCGACTTGTATATCATCCGAATATATTTGCAAGTATAAGGATGATAGTTAGTACTTAGGACTTAACAGGAGAGTATTTTATTGATGCCTGACCGACGGTTGCCAAAACGACTTCTATGCGTCAGGGCGGTTTCAAAGTACGATTCCCGAATTTCCGCGCAGCGGCAGGCCGTTCCGGTTCCGGACCCGACTTTGCGGGATCACCTTCGGTCCGGCCGGTTTTTCGGTCGGATATGTTTCGTGTACGGGCATAGAAACGCGGACTGAGCCGATTATTGGCTTCTGCGGTCTTGGAAAAACCTCATTGGCAAATAAATGAGTAGAGCCCGCCTCGTGGAGCGTGAACGCTTTACCCTTGTCTGCTTTGAAATTTCCCATGTTTCAGAACTCCTGTCCGGACGGCAACCGGTCGGTCGCGGCTTTTTCCCGTTGCGGGCGATCGATGCGCGAGAAGCGATTTTTCAGCCATGCGGTCGCGATTCTCGCGGAATAAAGCGCGATTCGTCAGGCAAAACTTGCGATTTAGAGCTTTACGTCATAAATTAGGCGGTCAAACCGCGACGCTCCGTTTCCGGCGCTTGCAGCCGCAGGCTCCGGAGACAGCGGCGGAAGACCCGAAACGAAAGAAACCTTTTCTATTCCGAGCCAGCCATGATGAAGCTCCTTATTCTTCTGGCCGTCGCGGTCGCAGGCGTGCCGACCGCTCACGGTCAGGACTCTTTCCCTGCCGTAAAAGGACGCGTGACGGACGCCTCGACGGGAGCGGACATCGACTTCGCGGACGTCGTGATCGTCGACACGAGCAATCGGACGGTAGCCAGAACGATCGTCAGCGGCGGGGAATTCCGGATCGATGAAGTGGAGAACGGCGATTTTTTACTGAAAATCATGCTATTGGGCTACCGGCCTTACACGAGCGACACGATCGCTTTCCGCAGCGGCCGTCCGATCGACATGGGGACCGTCTCTCTCGTGCCCGAGGAAAACCGGCTCGAAGGCATTGCCGTCACAGGTTCCCGAGGCCGGATCGTCTATAAGCTGGACCGACAGAGGATCAGCGGCTCCGCGTCCCTGTCGGCGGCGGGAGGAACGGCGGCCGACATTCTCGGCTCTACTCCCTCGGTCCGGGTGGACGCCGACGGAGAAGTGTCGTTCAGAGGCAGTACGGGCTTTCTCGTCTATGTGGACGGCAAACCCGCCGTACAGGAAGGAACCCGGGCTATGGAACAGATTCCCGCCTCGACCGTTGCGGATATCGAGATCATTACGACTCCCTCGGCACGCTACAAAACGGACGGCGACGCGGGCATCATCAACATAGTCACCAAGCGTCAGACGGGAGAGGGACTGAGCGGAGCCGTCGGCATGGCCGGAAGCACGCTGGGGGCGTGGAACGGAGACGTGCTGCTGGCGTACCGCAAAGGACCTCACCGATGGTACGTGGGCGGAACCGGGGCCGAAATCCGCGGGAAAAGCGATTTCGGCCAGCAGAAAACCACGATCGTGGACGATTACACGACGACGTCCGACGCCGACGGAACCCGTCATAGCAACAACGCCTCCTATATCGGACGATTCGGTTGGGAGTACGGCTCACGCCGCCACAGACTGTCGCTGGAATTCCAAGGCGGCGACACCAAGAACGCCCGGGGCGGCGACATGGGCTACTACGAGCATCGCATGCAGGGGACCAATGTGATAAACGACGCTTTCTACGACAGCCATGACCGCTACTCCAACGAGAAGCAGCTCGCGCAGTTGCTGGCCGATTACTCTTTCCGGCTGAACGAGCGGGGCGACCGGATCTCGATAACGGGACGGCTGCGGTACGACTGGTATGCGCTGGAATACACCGAAAGCAACATGTTCGACACGACGGGAGCGCGCTACGAAGGTACGCGCGGCTACGAGAAGGAGCATCACTGGGATTTCGACGGGAGCGCGGTCTACGAGATGAACTACCGCGAGCAAGGGAAACTGGAAATCGGCTACCAGTACACGTCCTACAGCGAGCACGGCGACTACAACATCACGTATTGGGACCGCGCCGCGCAGGATTTCCAGTGGCAGGACGACCTGTACGCCCCGTTCTTCTACCGCCGCCAGATCCATTCGCTCTATGCCATGCTGAACGACCGGATCGGTCCGGTAGCGTTCGACGCGGGACTCAGGGCCGACAATACGCTCGACGAGCTCGCCATATCGGTGGCCGGAGCCGACCGCGACATTTCGCGTCTGGAGCTGTTTCCTTCCCTCCACGCATCGTACGAGGCTCCGCACGGCAACACGTTCTCCGTCGGTTACTCTTACCGGACGAACCGGCCGGGAATCTGGCAGCTCGAACCCTATATCACCTACGAGGATTACTACACCAAGCAGATCGGAAATCCCGACATCCGGCCCGAGTACATTCATTCCGTCGAGGCGGGATACCGGAAAAGCACGGGGAAAGGCGGCAGCATCGCGGTCACCGGATTCTTCCGGTCGCGAACGGGCGTGATCGACCGCATCCGCGTGGCCTACGAGCCCGGCGTGACGCTCGATTCGCTGATAAATGCGGGTTGCGACCGCTCGGGCGGTGTGGAGCTCGACGCACGCGTGAAAGTCGCCCGCTGGTGGGACATGACCGTCAACGGAAGTTTTTTCGGATATAAGTTCGTCAGCCGTTACGAGGGGTGCGAGGACGCTTCCAACACGAGCTACGCGCTGGGACTGATCAACCAATTCACGCTCGGACCCGCGACCCGAGTACAGTTCGATGCCAATGCCGTCGGCCCTACGGTACTGACGCAAGGTCGGGAAAAGGCCTATTGCTATTTCGATTTGGCCCTGCGCCAGCAATTCTGTAAGAACCGCATTTCGGCCGCGCTGGTCGTGCACGACGTATTCCGCACCGCACGTTACGAGAACCGCCGCACGACTCCTTCGCTCGTTTCGTCGACCCGTATCAGGCCCAAGTACCCCAATGTCGTTCTGTCGCTGAGCTATTCGTTCAATGCCGCAGGCGGCAAGGAACATACGGGACGGGTTTCGTCCGGCGCGCGGTTCGACGGCAGGGAGTTCTGACGGACATGCGGAAGATCGCGCCGATACCCGAGCCGGCGTCAACGCGACGATGGATATGGGTCGGGCCGCAATCCGCCGTCCGGAACGGGCTCTGAAAACCCGCGCTCCCTGAATACGCGCTCCGGCCCCGAGGAGAATCGCGCGTCTTCCTAAAATTCGCGCCCCTGCTTGAGGTCTTCCACGAACCGGTCGATGCGGTGCAGCTCTTTCGGGATATCGATGCTCTGAGGGCAATGGGGAATGCATTGTCCGCATCCGATGCAGTGGCTCGCCTGACGCAGCCGGGGAACCGAACGGTCATAGCCTACGAGGAACGCCCGCCGCGCCCGGCGGTAGTTGTCGTCCTGCGACGAGGAAGGTACGTTCCCTTCGTTGACGCACCGGTTATAATGCAGCAGAATGCCCGGAATGTCCAATCCGTAGGGACACGGCATGCAGTATTGGCAATCGTTGCAGGGAACGGTCGGGTAACGCAGCAACAGTTGCGCGGTCTGCTCGAGAAACTCCCTGTCTTCGTCGGTAAGCGGTTCGAGCGGCGAATAGGTGCGCAGGTTGTCCTGCAGATGCTCCAGATAGGTCATGCCGCTCAGCACGGTCAGTACCTTTTCCGGCGAGCCGGCGAAGCGGAACGCCCACGAGGCGACGCTCGCTTCGGGCCGGCGCTGCTTGAGATGCGCGGCGATGTGATCGGGCACGTTCGAGAGCCGTCCGCCGAGCAGCGGTTCCATGATGATCGCCTGAATGTCGCGCTTCGCCAGCTCCCCGTACAGATATTCGGCATCGACGTTGTTTCCCGACGCATGCTTCCAGTCCACGTAATTGAGCTGAATCTGCACGAAATCCCAATGCGCCCGCTCGTCCATCGCCAGCACCTCGTCGAAGACGTCCACCGTTCCGTGGAAAGAAAATCCCAGATTGCGGATACGGCCCGCTTCCCGCTCTCCGAGCAGAAAGTCCAGCATCCCGTTGTCGATATAGCGGGCGCGGAACGTGTCGATTCCGCCGTTGCCGATCGAATGCAGCAGATAGTAGTCGATATAGTCCACCTGCAGGTCCTCGAAGGACTTCCGATACATGGCTATCGAGTTCTCGCGGGTATGGTTGGCGAAGTTAGACAGCTTGGTGGCGATCAGGAATTTTTCGCGGGGATGACGCTTCAGGGCGATCCCGGTCGATTTTTCCGACCAGCCTTGCACGTACACGGGCGACGTATCGAAATAGTTCACTCCGTGAGCTATGGCATAGTCCACCAGCTCGTTGACCGCATCCTGGTCGATCACGTTCCCCCGGCCGTCGGGCGAAGGGAGAGTCGGCCAGCGCATACACCCGTAGCCGAGCAGCGACACGCGATCGCCCTTTTTGTCGTTGGTACGGTAAGTCATCCGGTCGGTCGGAATGGCCGTCCGGGCCGCCCGACCGCCCGACACCGGGTTATTCTCCGGGCTGCAGCCGGCCCAAGCGGCCGTAGTCGCGGCCGCGCTGATTCCCACGATTTTCAGAAAATCGCGGCGGTTCATTTCCTTATCTCGTGCTCCCATAGAAAGTCGCCTTGACAGATTATACGATACGGTGTCTCGCATGCCCCTCGACGTAAATGGCGCTGAAAGGGCGTGCCGGACAAAGGTTTTCGCAAGCTCCGCAGCCGATGCAGCGCTCGACGTTCACGACGGGAATTTCGGGCGAATCCGGCATAGCGGGATCGGAAGCTACCATGACGATCGCGCCCGTCGGACAATGGCGAGCGCAGTTGCCGCATTTCACGCCGTCTGTCAGCGGAACGCAGTTTTCCTTGACCCATACGGCATGACCTATCTGGATGGCCGACTTGTCTGCCGCCGTGATTTTCAGAATCGCGCCCGTCGGACATACTTCCGAACATTTCGTACATTCGGGCCGGCAGTAGCCGAGCTCGTACGAGGCTACGGGCTGCATGAACGTCGTCAGCGCGGTCGAAGGGCGCAGCACGCCCGAAGGACACACCGACACGCAAAGCTGGCAGCCCGTGCAGTGCGCGGTCATGTGACGGAGGCTCTGCGCGCCGGGAGGCACGATCGGGGTGGTGCGGTTCGGAATCTTCTTGTCCGCGATGACGGCCAGGCCGCCGTCCACTTTTTTCTCCTGCGCCCTCGCCACGGATGCCGCGGCGAACAGACTCAGACCGGTCAGAAAACGCCTTCGGGCGGGATCGGCCTCCCTGCCGCCGTCCGAGACCGGTACGGCCGTACTCCGACGGCGCTTGTACCGGATCGCTCCGCGCCGGCATTGATCGATGCAATCCATGCAGGCGACACAGCGCGAATAATCGATCTTATGCTCCCGGCTGTCGATACACGCCGCCTTGCACCGGCGGGCGCATTGTCCGCAACCGTTGCATTTCGTAACGTCGATGACCGGCCGCAGCAGCGAAAAGCGGGAAAGGAACCCGAGCACCGTACCTACCGGGCAAATCGTGTTGCAGTAGGTACGACCGTTCCGCCACGACAGAACGGCCAGCGCCGCGAACATGGCGACAGCGATCGCAAAGGTCGGCAGGCTCTTGATCCAGACATCCGTCCGGTAGAAAGCGTAGCTGCCGGCCCTTTCGGCGAAGCCGGCCAGCAGGTTGTTGCCCCACTGCCAAAGCGGCGCGAAAAGATTCGAAGCGATACGTCCGTAAGCTCCGTACGGGTCCAACAGCGCCACAACGGAGCCTACGCCCGCCGCGAGCGCTACGACGAACAGCGAAAGCACCGTATAGCGCAGCCACGACAACGCCGGCGAATGGGAATAGCGGTTTTTCCGGTGCCGTCTTCCCAGCCGGCCGAACACGTCCTGCATCACGCCCAACGGACAAACGACCGAACAATAAACGCGTCCCAGCAGCAGCGTGAGCAATACGAGCGCCGCCACGACGCCGAGATTCAGGGCCAGTACCGCAGGCAGGAACTGAATCTTGGCCAGCCAGCCGAACCATGCATGGATCGTTCCCGTGAAATCGAGAAACAGCAGCGTGACCGGCACGAAACAAAGGACGGCGAGCGTTATTCTGATTTTTCGCAACATGCCTCGTCTGTTTAATTCGAATTTACAAAAATATATTTCATTCCTTCGTCACCCGCGATTCCTCTTGCAAAAATAGCGGGGACAGGCATAACGCTTGTATCCGTTTTACGGATTATAGAACCCGTATCATCGAAATGGCGAAATACGATTCTACGATTTTTGGGGAAGCGCGTTCCGAAACCGCAGATCGTCGCTCCGGCCGAACGGAAAGAATCATTCGCAACGAAAGTTCTGCCGATTTCCTTTCGGCCGTTTCACAGCCCGTCCGACAAATGTTTTACCTGCAAAGCGGCAATTGCCTCGGCTCGCGCGATCGTCCGTCGGGAACTCCGTCGTCTCCGGCAAACGGCCGAGCGGGCTTCGTCCCGTTCTCCCTCCGACTCGGCCGGCTGCAGTCGCTTACCGTTTTCGGTCCGAACGACCGGCCACGAGCTCATACGATCGTCGGACGAGCCTTCTGATTTCGCTGTCGGGAACATCCCGGTCGAAACGGACGTTGATCCAATGCCGTTTGTTCATATGGTAGCCGGGCTCTATGCCCTCGTAGCGGTCCCGCAGATCGATCGCCTCGTCCGGGTCGCACTTCAGACAGCAGAAATCGAACTCGCGGATATGGACGAAACAGAACCATTTGTCCCGCACGCAGAACACGAGCAGTTCCCGGTCGTACTCCGAGGCCGCTTTGTCGAACGGCATCTTGTCGCATGCGCCCGGGAAAGAGAGGCAGTATGTCCTGAATTCTTCTATGTTCATTTCGGTAGCTCTGAAAGCGCTTGTCGGTCTGCGTTCTTGATGCGGGGCCCTTCATGCCGTTCGTTGCGAACGAATTTCTTCGGAGCGGGAAACGCTTCCGGGAACTTGCCGAAGCGTACCGGCCCGCGGGGAAGCAGGGATCAGGATACTTTACCGTTCTCCGTCAGAACGTGGCGGTCGCCCGGAGGTTGGCTCCGCCCTCGGCCCGGAAGCAGGAGTTGTCGGCTCCGACGTTCGACCGGACGATATGGTACTCGAACGATCCGTAGAGCAGGTTGTCGGGATCGAGCACGAAATACTCGTAGTTGAAGTCGTAAGGCACTTGTCCGCTGTTCACCTCGATGCCGACCTGCTCGATGCGGAAGAAAGAGGCCCCGCGCGTGTGGCCCGCGAAATCCGTGTCGAGCGACGTCAGGATGTTCTTGCAATTCTGGGCGTGGATGCGGCCGAACCAGCAGGAGTGATCCATCTTGGAAAAGACAAAGGCATTCTCGCAGTCCCATGCCGACAGGTCGTTGCCGTTCATGTGCTCCGAGAAGACGAATCCGTAACGGAACGCGCTCTTGACGTATACGTTCCTCAGTCCTTGCTCGGGGTTGCACCACAGCCGGGGACCGATGAAGCCGGCCGAATAATGACCGTCTTTCGACGGAGCCGTCAGGGCGGTGTTGCGGACCGACGAGTAAATCAGTACGTTATCGGTGTACACGGTAGCCGCGTAAGCCATGTTGATACCCGACAGATAGGGGTATTTTCCTTCCTCGGCCTTCGCCTGAAAGGCCAGATCCTCGATGCGGATCACGGCCTGGTTGAGGCTGTAGAGGTTCGATCCCGTTCCGGCCGCCAGAATGCAGGCGGGCGTGGCCGCCGGATCGGTCTGAGGCTCTCCCAGTACGTCGGAGAACAGCACCGTCCCGTTGTCCCACACCTCCGAACGGTCTTCGCCCGTATGGTTGGCGTACGAACAGGGCGTGACGACGCAGGTTTCGCCCCGCAGGCGGATCATCACGTAATCCCGCTTGCCCGGGCTTTTCTTGGGCTTGACGATCAGGTGCGCCTTGACCCGATAGTTCTCTTGCATCGTGGCCAGACGGTAGCGGCCGTTGGGGAAGTAGACCGTACCGCCGCCGTGATCGATTGCATAGTCGAGCGCCGACTGAATCGCTTTCGTGTCGTCCGACCTGCCGTCGCCCTTGGCGCCGAAGTCGCGGACGTTGTACACCGACTGGCAGGACGCTCCGCTTGCAGCGGCAGGCTGCGACATCCGTTTCTGCCCGTAGCAGACCGTGCCGAGCAGCAGGGCGAGCGCAGCGGCGCAAATAGTCGTTTTCATAGCTTTCGTTTTACGGGTTCGGGCCCCTCCGGCTTCGCCGGGCTGTTCCGACGGGTTCGGACGAGCACGAGGGGCGCTTGCTCCGCACGCGGGGAACGCATGCGGTTGCGGGAGTAAAAATAGCAAGAATGATCGGATTCGGCAACCCGTAAGGTAAAAAACGTTTCACATAGCGGTCAGAAAACCGGAACGCCGCGCATGGTTCATGTCCGCAGCTCGTCCGGCGGATCGGACCTTTCGGAAGAGCTGATCCCGCCGCTCTTGCCCGTCAGGGAAAAAATCCTATATTTGCATGAAGGCCGGCCGACGAAGATTCCCGCTCCGAGGGGAAACCGGATCCGGAAAGCCGCCGGACGAATGCGGTTCGCCCGGCGGTTTCTGCCGGCTATCGCCCGAGCACAACTAACCCGAACTTATGGAGACTACGACGAAGGAACACTTAGGCTGGATCGACCTGCTGCGCGTGCTGGCCTGCTTTCTGGTCGTGCTTTCGCACTGCTGCGACCCGTTCGTCGCGCAGTTCGACGCCGACCGCAGCGCATTTCTCACGGGCATGTTCACGGGGAGCACGGTCCGGTGCTGCGTGCCGCTTTTCGTCATGATGACCGGCGTGCTGCTGTTGCCCGTGCAGACCGGCATGTCCGCTTTCTACCGCAAGCGGATCGGGAGAATCGCACTTCCGCTGGTGTTCTGGTCGCTGGCGCTGCCCGCGCTCTACTGCGTTTATCTGAACTGCGGCGGAACGACGTCGAATCCTCAGGTCGTGATGGAGGATCATACGCTGCGGGCCACGCTGACCAAGCTCTATACGTTCGTTTTCAATTTCAACTATGACACCACGCCGCTTTGGTATCTTTACATGCTGGTCGGACTGTACCTGATCATGCCGATTCTGAGCGTCTGGCTGCAACAAGCCTCCCGCCGCGACCTGAAGTTCGCGCTGTGGCTGTGGGGCGCAACGCTCGTACTTCCGTACATAGGCATGGCGGCGCCCATGCTCGGCTATGCGGGCAATTACGGAAATCCGGGGATTTTGGGCGTCTGCGACTGGAATCCCTACGGCACGTTCTACTATGTGTCGGGATTCGCCGGCTATCTGGTGCTGGCCTATTATCTGGTCAAATACCCTCCTGCATGGAGCTGGCGGCGCACGCTCGCGCTCGGCATCCCGATGTTCGCGGCCGGCTATGCGGTCACGGCATTCGGCTATCTGGCCATGCAGAGCCGCTTTCCGGGCAACTACGCCTACCTCGAGATCGTTTGGTACTTTACGGGCATCAACGTCTTTCTGATGACGTTCCCGGTCTTTCTCGTCGTGCGGAAACTGCGGCTGAAACCACGCCGATGGCTCGCGCGTCTGGCATCGCTGACCTTCGGCGTCTATCTGTGTCATTTCATTTTCGTGCAGATCGGTTACGACTTGATCGGAACGATCGGTTCGCTTCCGGTGCTCGCGCGCATCGTGCTGACAGCCTGCTGCGCTTTCGCGGTCAGCGCGGCGCTGGTGTGGCTCATGAGCCGTTGGAAATGGACATGGAAACTGGTCCGGTAGCGGACGGGGGGAGACAGGTTCCCCTGTTCTGCGCCGAACCTTGTTTTGAAACACGGGGACCCCGCGGCAGCGGGAGCGCCTTTCCGGGATGAAAACGATCGTCGCGTCTCGGTCCGGCGGTCCGCAGCGCGACTTGCGGCATGCTTGCCGGCCGGCTCGTTTTTTCCTTTGTCTTTCAGGAACGGATTTGTATCGTGCCAGGTAGCGGAATCGTCGGCGTACGCGGCTGTATCCGACCGGGGCGGACTACCGGTCTACCCCTTATTCGCTCCGTATACGATAATAACGGTTCTCGCAGATGCGAGAACCGTTATTCCCGCTATGTTATGGACACAGGGAAAAATGTTTGCGATCCCGTGCGGGCGGAACCGGTGCGCGGAAACCGCTTCGCGTCGGACTCGCCACGCTTCGGCTCGAGTCGGCCGGGCGGAGTCTCAGTAAGTCAGAATTTCCGGCCCGCTTTCGGTCATCACGAACGTATGCTCCCACTGGGCCGAAGGCAGCCCGTCGTCGGTCAGGACCGTCCAGCCGTCGGCCTCGTCGATGAAGATGCTGCGCGAGCCCATGTTGATCATCGGTTCGATCGTGAATACCATGCCGGGCACCAGCACCATGCCCGTGCCGCGCCGGCCGAAATGCTCTATGTCCGGCTCCTCGTGAAACGCCAGCCCGACTCCGTGTCCGCACAGTTCGCGGACGACCGAATAGCCGTTCTTTTCGGCGTGGCGCTGAATCGCATGGCCTATGTCGCCGACGAAGCCGAACGGCCGGGCGGCCTCCATGCCGATGCGGAGGCATTCGCGCGTCACTTCGACCAGTCTCCGCCGCTCGGGCGAGACGTTGCCGATCAGAAACATGCGCGAGGCGTCGGAATAGTATCCGTCGAGAATCGTCGATACGTCGACATTGACGATGTCGCCGTCGCGGAGAATCTCCCGCTCGCTCGGGATGCCGTGGCAGACCACGTCGTTCACGGACGTGCAGACGCTTTTGGGGAAGCCTTCGTAGTTCAGCGGAGCCGGGATCGCTCCGTGCGAGGTCGTGTAGTCGTAGACGGCCCGGTCGATCTCGGCGGTCGACACGCCCGGGCCGATCATCGCGGCCACGCAGTCGAGAACGCCCGTGTTGACCGCTCCGCTGCGGCGGATGCCCTCGATCTGCTCGGGCGTCTTGACGAGCTCCCGGCCGGGAACGAGGCAGCCCCGACGGGCCATTTCGAGGACCCTGCGGTCCAGTTCGGTCGGCTGCCCGTCGACCTTCCAGCGGCAGCCGTGTTTTCTGTCGGACATCGTTTCGCTGTTTTCGTCGTTGCGGCGGCATGCCCGGGCTTCGCTCGCGGAACCGTGTTTTCCGTTTTGCAAAGGCAGGCCGTCGCGATCCAAAAGTACGGATTTTTCCGTTGCGACGGTTGCCGCCCGGCAGTATTCCGTTCATCCGTTGCGGCAATCGCAATCCGCTTTCCCGCGGCGCGGGCCGAAGCGTTTTCCGTCCGTCGTGCACGGTTCGGCGGCCCGCCCGGAATTTCCGGGGGGCCGGGGCGTCAGATCAGTCCGAAATGCCGGAGCGCCCGGCCCACTCCATCCTCGTCGACGCTCGCGGTCACGTAGTCGGCCGCCGCCTGTACTTCCTCGGCCGCATTGCCCATGGCGACTCCGATGCCCGCATGGCGCAGCATCTCGATGTCGTTCTGGCCGTCGCCGAAAGCCATCGTTTCGTCCGGCGCGATGCCGTACGAGCGGCAGATCGCGTCGATACCGACGCTCTTGCTCCCGCCCTCGGGCACGACATCCATGAAATAGGGATTCCACCGCGTCGACCGGCAGCGGGGCAGCCGCTCCATCAGCCACGGCTCGCGCTCGGGGCCGATGAACGGCATGAGCTGGAAGATATCGGTACGCAAGGCCCGGGACGGGCTTTCGACGGGCGGATCGCCGAAGTTGAGCAGTCGCTGCGCGGCCCGGAAATTGTCGTCGGCGCAGTTGATGTACATCCGGTCCTCCTCGATGAACAGGCACGGAAAAGGCTCCCTTTCGATCAGTCCGACCGCCGTGCGGATGTCGTTCGGATCGATGCTGCGGCGATAGATCACGCCCCGCGCGTCGTAGCAATACTGCCCGTTGAGCGTCACGTAGCCGTCGAAGGCGAGGTCCCCCAGATTGTTCAGGTCGCAGCGGTGGCGGCCGGTGGCTATGAAGAGCAGCAGGCCCCGGCGCCGGGCCTCGGCCAGCGCGTTTCGGGTCGGCTCGCCGACCCGGTGAGTCTCGAAGCTGACCAGCGTTCCGTCGATATCCAGAAAAAGAGCTTTGATCATTCGGTCGTTTTTCGTAATAGTTACAGCGCAGGGATTGCCCGGCAAAGATAAAGAAATTAATTTTGCCGTCGCTGCAGGAAGGCACTTCGCCCGACCTGACGGCCGGAATGCAGAAAACGAACTTTCACACCCATACGGCCCGTTGCGGACACGCATCGGGAGAAGACGAGCAGTACGTGCGGAGCGCGATCCGGGGAGGCTATCGCGTGCTCGGCTTTTCGGATCATACGCCTTGGAGTTATGCCTCGGACTTCGTCTCGCCGATTAGGATGCCGCTCGACGCGCTTCCCGATTACGTGCGGAGCGTCCGCTCGCTCCAGAGGCGCTATGCAGGGCGGATCGAATTGCGCCTCGGGCTGGAATGCGAGTATTTCGAGGACTACATGCCCTGGTTGCGCGACACGATCCGCGAGTACCGCCTCGACTACGTCATTTTCGGGAATCATTTCTACCGGACCGATGAGCGCTATCCCTATTTCGGCTCGGACACCCGTTCCGCCGAAATGCTCGATCTGTATGCGGAAAGCGCGATCCGGGGCATGGAAACCGGCTTGTACGCCTATCTGGCGCACCCCGACCTGTTCATGCGCAGCTACGGGCGATTCGACGGGCACTGCGCCCGCATCAGCCGTGAGATATGCCGCCGGGCCTCGCGGCTCCGTATGCCGCTCGAGTACAACGTTTCGATGATCGCTTACAACGAGGCGCACGGCGTGGCCGGAGTTCCGCACCCGGATTTCTGGCGGATCGCGGCCGACGAGGGATGCACGGCGATCGTCGGCATCGATGCCCACGACCACCGTGTGCTCGAAAGCGGTCTCTATTACGACCGGGCCGTTCGGGAGCTCGCGGCGCTCGGCATTCCGGTGATCGATACGATCCCCTTTTTCGAGTATTAGCCCCGGGCAAACGGCCCCTGTGACAAGGAGCTTCTCCGGTCCGACCGGAATGCCGCCGCAGACTGTCATGTCAGACGAACAGCGCGCGGATGACGTAGAATCCGATCGCGAGCGACACGACCAGCTTCATCCCGGTACCGAGAATGAAGGCGGCGAACGAACTGACCGCGACCCTGAGCGCCCTGAGCTTGTCGCTGCCGTCATGGATCAGTTCGCCGACGAAGGCGCCGACGAAAGCGCCGACGATCAGTCCGGCCGGCGGAAAGAATACCATGCCGACGATCAACCCTACGAGCGAGCCTCGGGCCGCCTGTTTCGAGCCGCCGAACCGACGCGCCAGCCAAGCCGGCAGCAGGTAGTCGAGCACCGTGACCGCGAGCGTCGCGAGCCCCCAGATCGTCAGGAAACGGCTGTCGAACTCCGCCGCTCCGCTCCAGCGCATCAGCAGCAATGCGACGAAGCTCAGCGGAGGGCCGGGCAGAACCGGCAGAATACAGCCCGCTATGCCGACCAGAACGCACAGTACGGCCAGTACGATCAGCAGGACGCTCATGGCTTCGAGGATTTATGCCGGCGGTTCCCGGCCGCGCGGTCCGGAGTCCGGTCGATGAACAGAATGCCGTTCAGATGATCGATCTCGTGTTGGAATACGACGGCCGTGAATCCCGATACGTATTCCCGCCGGCGCTTTCCGCTCTGCCCGTCCCGGTAGCGCAGCACGACCCGTTCCCGGCGCACGGCCGTGTCGATCTTCCCGGGAATCGACAGGCATCCTTCGGGACTCCGGACCGTTTCGCCCGCATACCGCACGATGCGGGGATTGGCGTAGAACTCGAACGGCTCGCCCTCCCGGTCGAAGCGCTGCACGGCGATGAGACGTCGCGATACGCCTACCTGAGGCGCTGCGATCCCGACGCCCGGGTCGGCCGGGTCGATCACCGTACAAAGCATGCGTTGCTTTAGGCGGGCATACAGCGGATCGCCGAACCATGCGCGGCCTATCCGCCCGCTTCGGCCGCGCAGCCGAAGCGAGTCGCCGCCATCGGTCGTTTTGAGCACGCGCATCGCGCCTTTGCCCGGCTCCGCGCCGATCGTTGCGGCCTCCGACGCCGAGAACCGGCCGACCGAGGCGCACGACGGAAGCGCGAGCCATACCGAGGCGAAAACGAGCGTTCGCAGGAGTTTCATCTGTCGTTCGGTCTTTTCCTGCAAAGCTACGTTTTTTTATTCACTGCGGCAACGCATCGCCGCGAACTTCGGACAGCCGAAAAGGATATGGGCGGCCGTACCGGAAAGACCGGCCGCGCGCCGATTGTTCATACGAACGGCCAATTGCCGGAAGTCCGGCCCGTCGCACGGGCCGTGTGCGCAACTGCGACAGACGGGCGAATCTTCGGCCGGGTATTGCGGGTTTGCGTTTAATTTCTTAAATTTAAAGCACCTTGTACTGCCTGAAATCTTAAAAAGTTCAACCTAAAACAGCTTATCGAATTATGAAGACGTACACGACACACGACATCAAGAACGTGGTCCTGCTCGGCGCCTCGGGCTCTGGCAAGACCACGCTGGCCGAGGCGATGGCTTTCGACGGAGGGGTGATCGACCGGCGCGGAAGCGTCGAGAACGACAACACGCTCTCGGATTACACCGATGTGGAGCACCTTTATAAACGCTCGATCTATCCGACGATCCTGTTCGCCGAGTACATGGGGCGCAAGCTGAACATCATTGACACGCCGGGCTCGGACGACTTCTGCGGCGGACTGTTCTCGGCGTTCCGGGTGGCCGACGTGGGCGTGATGCTCCTCAACGCCCAGAACGGGTTCGAGGTCGGAACGGAAATTCAGGCGCGCTATGCCCGGCGGCACGAGAAGCCGATCATCGCGGTCATCAACCAGCTCGACCATGAAAAGGCGTCGTGGGAGGGAACGCTCGATTCGCTGAAGGCGGCCTCGCAGGTCACGCCGGTCGTCGTGCAGTATCCGGTCAATCCGGGGCCCGGCTTCGACGCGTTCGTCGACGTGCTGCTGATGAAAATGTATCGTTTCAAGGGCGATACCGGCGTACGCGAGGAGCTCGAAATCCCCGAGTCGGAAATGGAACGGGCCGCCGAGCTGAACCGCATCCTGACCGAGGCGGCCGCCGAGAACGACGAGGCGCTGATGGAGCTCTATTTCGACAAGGGCGTACTGACGCAGGACGAGCTGCGCTCGGGTCTGAAGCTGGGACTCGCCAAGCGCGACCTGATCCCGGTGTTCTGCGCTTCGGGCAAGCGCGACATAGGGGCCAAGCGGCTGATGGAATTCATCATCAACGTAGCGCCCGGTCCGATCAAGGCGCCCGCTTTCAAGACGACGGACGGGCGCGAGATCGCGGCCGACAGCTCGGCTCCGACCTCGCTGTTCGTCTTCAAGAGCGCCGTCGAACCGCATTTGGGCGAAATGACGTTCTTTCGCGTCGTGTCGGGGAAGGTGACCGAAGGCATGGAGCTGGTCAACTCGAAGACGGGCAACAAGGAAAAAATATCGCAACTGTTCGCCGTGGCGGGCAAGAACCGTGTCAAAGTGACCGAAATGGAAGCGGGCGACATCGGCTGCACGGTCAAACTGAAAGGGACCAAGACGAACCAGACGCTCTGCTCGCCGGGCACCGACATCCGGATCGAGCCGATCCGATTCCCCGAACCTCGCTACCGGGCCGCCGTGCGCCCGCTCAAGACCGGCGAGGACGAGAAGCTCGGCGAGCTGCTGAACCGGGCGCACTTCGAGGACCCGACGATTCTGGTCGAATACTCCAAGGAGCTCAAGCAGACGATCGTGCAGGGACAGGGAGAGCATCATCTGAATATCCTGAAGTGGCAGCTTGCGAACCAGAATAAGATGGAGGTCGAATTTTTCGCTCCGAAAATCCCCTACCGGGAGACGATCACGAAAGTGGCTGCGGCCGACTACCGGCACAAGAAACAATCGGGCGGCGCAGGCCAGTTCGGCGAGGTATGGCTCGTGATCGAGCCCTATGTCGAGGGCATGCCCGAGCCGAGCCGCTACAAGATCGACGGCCGCGAGCTGGTGCTCAACATTAAGAGCAAAGAAGAGGTCGATCTGCCGTGGGGCGGCAAGCTGATGTTTTACAGCGCGATCGTCGGCGGAGCGATCGACGCCCGCTTCCTGCCCGCGATTCTGAAAGGAATCATGGAGAAAATGGAGGAGGGACCGCTCACGGGCTCCTATGCCCGCGACATCCGCGTGGTCGTCTACGACGGCAAGATGCATCCGGTCGACTCGAACGAGCTGTCGTTCAAGCTGGCGGGCCGCAATGCGTTCAAGGAAGCCTTCAAGAAGGCCGGGCCGAAAATCATGGAGCCGATCTACTCGGTCGAGGTACTCGTGCCTTCGGACCGCATGGGCGACGTGATGAGCGACCTGCAGAATCGCCGGGCCATGATCGAGGGCATGAGCAGCGACAAGGGATTCGAGCGGCTGGTGGCCCGCGTTCCGCTCGCGGAGATGTACCGCTACTCGACGACGCTCAGCTCGCTGACCAACGGCCGCGCGACCTATTCGATGAAATTCGCCTCGTACGAACAAGTGCCTTCCGACGTGCAGGAAAAGTTGCTCAAGGCATACGCCGATACGGATAAGGACGACTAACCTTTCCGGTCGATTCGGCCGAACGGGCGGCTCCGTGTTTTCGGGGAGCCGCCCGTCTTTTATGACCGGAGCGAACGGAACGAAAACGGCGGGCGCAAAGCTCCGGAACGTATGCGGACCGTGTACCGGTCGGACAGAGAAACCGTCCTGCCCCGAAGAAGTATTCTCTCCCTATACCGAATTTGCGTTGGTTTATGCGGTTTTTTCTATAATATTTTCCATAAATATCCTCTTTTTACATGTACTGTTTTTATTATCAGTTGTTTATAAATAGGCTGTTTGCTTTTTGCAAAACTCGTTATCCTCTCCTGCCCGTTATAGTTTTTAACCAACGTTTAAAACGTCATTATGTATTATATTTACAGCGATTTCTCCTTAAAATCTGTCTGAAAAACAACGTAATGAACGGATGAAAAGAACGGTCCTGCTGGCGCTGCTATGTGCAGCGACGGCATTTGCAGCCCCTGCGGCCTCGCTTGTCGAAGGACGCATCTACCTCAAGAACGGCACGGTCGTCGAATGCACGGGCAACGACCGGATAAAGCTGCCGAAGAAATCGGGTCCGCTGAAACTGTTCCGTGACGCTTTCCGCAGGACGAAGACGAAAGAGGTCTTCCGGGCCGATTCGGTCGATTCGGTCGTCTGCTGGCATCCGAAAACGCCGGAATATCTTCGCAAATTCATCCCCGCCGCCGATCCGGGCTGGATGTGGGTTTATCTTGAAACGCCCTATATCAGGGTTTGCGTCTGGTCGAAGAAAGGTTACGGCATCGACACCGACGGAGGTATCCAGATATGGCAAAAACAGCGGACTTTCAGTCAGTCCCGCACGGCATACTTCCTGCAAAAGCACGGCGGGGACGGATTCCGGGACGTGGGCGGCGCCAACCGTAACTCGAAGGACGCCTTTCGCGAGCGTGTCGCCCGCTATGTCGACGACGATCCCGCACTGGCGGAGCGTATCCGGCATTCGAATGCCAGCCGTAGCAAGACCGTGCTGATGTTGCAAGACTACAATCCGACGAAACGATAACCTTAAAAACAATCGATGTATGAAACGAACGATTCTTTTCGTAGTGACCGCGTTCATTGCCTTCGGCACCGTTTTTCGGGCGGAGGCGAAGAAACCCGAGGATCAGGAGTTCCGCCGCGTGATCGTTACGCTCAAATCCGGCGAGAAAGTCGAAGGATACCTCAAAAGCGGCTGGCACGCCGATGGCGCTCTTCTGAAAAAAGAGAACTATTCGTTCAAAATCACCAAAACGCCCGATGACAAAGAGTCGGTCAAGTATACGGCCGACGAGGTAACATGCATCGACTATGCGGAAAAAACCGAGGAAAATCCCGACGGGATCCATTGGGATGTGCTCGACATCGCTTCGCCCTCCATCGGTAATCGCTATAATACGATCCGACGGCTGGTTTGTCTGGACAAAGTCGGGAAGAACGCTACGACCTACTGGTGGAAGATCTGGACAACGGAACGGGTGGGCAATATCAACCGCCGGATATTGAAAACCGTTCACGGCGTCCGGTTCCACGACGATCCCGATAAGGTAGTTTACACCTACATGCTGGTGAACACGATGTTGATGGACAAGCTGCATCCCGGGCTGCATGAGTTCTGCAAGAAATGGTTCAAAGGCCCCGAAGGAAAAGTCCGTAAGAAGGAGGCTAAGGAGGACGACGCGTGGATACTCGACATGTACGACGCCTACCTCGAACAGCAAGCGGTCCAGTAAGTCGACCCGTAATTTCCGGAATAAACGCCGAGGAGATCGCCCGTCCCGAGTTCTGGAACGAAAGGAATCTCGCAACGAAAACCGGTCTGTACGACATGCCTTTCGTCAAGGGGAAGGGTGAAAAACGATAATATCGGGGAATCCTGTGAGGGATTCCCCGATATCGGCTTTGTCTCGCGGTCATGCGGACTTTTCTTACGAAGCGTCGGCGGACACGTTACGCAGACTCTTCTCCGGAACGGGCCCGCACGCCCGGTCCGGCTATTTCTCGACGGCGATCCGGTAGACGCCCGAGCCGACATGCAGCTCGATACGTCCGTCCGTTCCGCTTTCGACGGCCATATCCTTGCGGCCCGATACGGGCTTGCCGCTCTCGGTGACTTTCGCCGGATCGGTCGCGGGCAGGCAAATACGGGCCGTAGCGTTGGCGGGTATTTCGATCGTCTGCACGAACTCGTCCGGCGCATCCTTCCACTCGCTGCGGATCGGTCCGTAAGGCGAACGGAACGATACGCGGGCATCGCGCAGATCGCCTACGATCTGGGGATCGATCACGATCCGCTTATAGGCCGTCGAGCCGGATTCCTGCGAGATGCCTCCGATGCCGCTGAACAGCCACGAGTAGAGATGGCCGAGCATGCAGTGGTTGTGCGACAGGTAATCGCGGCTCTGCCAAGACTCGGCCAGCGCCGTCTCGCCCATAGCGATCTGGTAGCCGTAGCCCGGCACGTCGTAACGGCTGTTCATGTCGAACAGTACGTCCGAAGCGCCGCGATCCTGCAACGTCTGCACGACGTAGCGGTAGCCGATGTCGCCCGCCGTCACGGCATTGCCGCGGCCGCGGATGTCGTCGATCAGGTTTTTCAGCACGACCTCCTCGTACTGGGGTTCCACGAGTCCCATGTAGAGCGCCATCGCGTTGGCCGCTTGGCTGTTGCGGTCGTACTTGAGCGTCCGGCGGTCGAAAAAGCGCTCGTTGAACGCCTTTTTCACCTCGGCGGCCAGCGATTCGTAACGCTCGGCGTCGGCCGTTTTGCCCAAATGCTCGGCGATCCGCTGCATCGTGCAGATATCGTAATAATAGATCGCCGTCGCGCTGACGCCGTTCGACGTCAGCTGCGAATGGGCCGGCTCGGCGGGACCTATGTCGCACCAGTCGCCCAGTCCGTAGGCCACGATATGTCCGTCGGCCTTCGACGACAGGTAGTCGATGTAGTCTGCCATCCGGTCGTAGTTCTCGCGCATCGGCCGGTCGTCTCCGTACCAGCGGTAGAGGTAGTAGGGCAGCAGGATGAAGGCGCTGCCCCATTCCGGCGTGTCGAGGAATCCTTCGGCGAAGACGGTGTACTGCGGCGCGATGGTCGGAATCATTCCGTCCTCGTGCTGGGCCGTCGCCATGTCGCCGACGATTTTCGGATAAGCCCGCGAGATATCGTAGCCGTATTGGATCGACGGGCCGATCAGATGCGACTGCTCGAGCCAGCCGAGTTTCTCGCGGTGGGGACAGTCGGTGAATACGCTGGAAAAATTGCTGCGGATAGCCCAGTCGATCAACGTGTAGATTTGATTGAAAAGCGGGTTGGAGCACTCGAACGTGCCGACCTGCTCGGCCGAGTTGGTCGTGTGCAGCCCGGTCAGCTCGACGATCTCGGGCAGGCCGTTCGGATTGGGCTCGCCCTCGGGCACCGCACCCTCGACTTCCACGTAGCGGAAACCGTAGTAGGTGAACTGCGGCTGCCAGCTTTCGACGCTGCCGTCGCCGCGCGTCGTGTAGCTGAAGAACACCGGTCCGCCCGACGAACGCTGGTTGACCGTGCTGTCGGGGCGGCAGAGCTCGCCGGGAAACATCCTCACGGTATGCCGGCCCGAAGCGCGCACGCTCAGGCGGACGATGCCCGAGGCGTTCTGCCCCAGATCGTACAGGTAGTTGCCTTTCGAGTTGCGATATTTGCGGACGGTCGGAACCCGCTGGCGGATCTTGATCGGCGTCGTGCGCTGCGAGCGCAGCGGGGAGTCGAACCGCGTGAGCACGGCGGCGCTCCACGAGCTGTCGTCGAAGCCCGGCGAAGTCCAGCCGGCCTGCGCAAGGCCCGCATCGTAATCCTCGCCTCCGTAAATGCTCGAGAACGTGACCGGCCCCGGCGCCGCCTTCCACGAGTCGTCCGAGACGACCGTCTGTCGCGTGCCGTCTTCGTACTCGATCTGCAGCTTGAAGATCATCTTCGGCGCTCCGTACGATCCGGCGAACTTGCTGTACCGCTCGCGCGGGATGTTGAAAAATCCGTTGCCGAGCATCGCGCCGACCGCGTTGGCGCCCTGCCGAAGCCGGTCGCTCACGTCGAACGAAACGTATTGCGCCTCCTTATCGAACTTGGTCCAGGCCGGATCGAGGAAGTGGTCGCCCGTCTTCTCGCCGTTGAGAAACAGCTCGAACTGGCCCAGTCCGCAGACATAGGCCGTCGCCCGCCGCACGGGCTTGTCGACCGTGAACTCGCGGCGCAGCAGCGGCAGCTTGTTCCGCCCGAACGGCTTGTTGCCCAGGATCGGGTTGTCGGGACCCGTGTCGAACGTGCCGTTGATGACGATCAGCGAGTCGACGTCCTCCTCGAGCGCGATCCACCGCGCCCCGGACCAGTCTTCGCGGTCGGGCAGCCCCATCGTGAAACGCTGCGCCGGACTCCACGCCGACGGCTTGCCGTCCGGTCCCCAGACGCGGACGCTCCAATAATAGGTTTCGGCCGCTTCCAGAGGCTGCCCGTTATACGGTATCAGCAACGACTGTTCGCCGGGAACCTTGCCGCTGTCCCACATCGTAGCACGGCCGGCAGCGGCGTCCTTTTCCGTTCCGGCCACGACGATGCGATAGGCGGTCTGCCGGCATCCGCGTTCGGGCGATACCAGTTGCCAACTGAAACGGGGCGACGGAGTTTCGATTCCGACCGGATCGGTCTCCTGCTCGCACTTGAGCGAGCCGAAGCCGGGGCCGGTCTGCGCCGCGAGCGGCGCGCAGGTTATTGCCATGAGCGTCAGCCACAGGGATGTCCGACGCGCAAAGGTCGTTTTTTTCATCGTTTCGGTTTGTTAGTCCGGGGATAAAAATAGTTTTTTTAGGCGGGATTTCCAACCGCCGGGACAACGGCTGCGACAGGCCGGACTGCCGGTGCGGGGCAATCCTTTGTCCCTATCGTCTCCCGGACGGTCCTGACAAAACATCAGGCTCCGCACGTTGAGATCGGGAATCCGCACGACGCAGCCTGATTTTTCCGAGTACGGCGCCGGGAATGCCGCCCACGCATCGAAAAGCTGAAATATATCATGTCTTTCCCGTTACGGATTATATTTTTCGTATATTCAAATGAAAATAGCAATCAGACGAAATGGAAATCAGGCGATACAAGTCCGTAGATTTAAGACAGATATCCCGGTTGTTCTATGAAACGGTCCACGCCGTGAACATAAAGGATTATACCAAAGAACAGATAAATGCGTGGGTGACGGGTCGTATCGACTTGAAGGAATGGGACGCCTCGTTTCAGAGACATATTACCTACGTCGTTACGGAAAACGATTTGGTCGTAGGTTTCGGAGATATCGATAGAACCGGATATTTGGACAAACTGTTTGTCCATAAGGATTTTCAAGGCCGAGGCATAGCAACCACAATATGTGACCGGCTCGAAAACGAAGCCGAAGTGGAATGCATCCGCGTTCACGCTTCGATTACGGCAAAATCTTTTTTCGAAAGGCGCGGCTACCGAGTCGTCAAACGACAGGAGGTCGAAAGACAAGGCGTACTTTTAACGAATTATATCATGGAAAAGTATTTGGCTCTCCCGTAACTCGGTCGCATACGAATTCCCCGCGCTGTCTTCCGCCGGCGATATGTTCGTTATGTTTCCGCAGGATCAGTCACTGTCGAAGCGCCGGTCATCCGAGAATCTTACAGTTGTCTGTATGACAAACCCGTTTTGAAAATGAAACGGCTAAACGTCCGTTCGGATCCGAACGGCATTCCATTGGGTTTGTTCTTTTTCAGCGGCGATCTATTTTCATCGGCCGTATTTTTCCAAAGGGAAGGAAATATTGCGCCCGATTCATAGACGATCCAAGTCGCCGATGTATTTTGCTTTGATCGGGATACCGTTCAATTCTGAGTCTTATCTTAAGTCCGACTGATATACAATATAATAAAATTGAATAGACACAAAATGCCATGTTTTACCTATGTTGTACCTGTTGAAAAAAAACAAACGCTCAACTCATTTCAAGTCAAGCGTTTGAAACTGTAGTTTGTACCCCCGACGGGAATCGAACCCATATCAACAGAACCGGAATCTGTCATTCTATCCATTGAACTACGGAGGCAGAATCGTACAGCGCACAAAGTTGCAACATTTTCGGCGTTATTACAAATTTTTGTGCTTTTCTCCGCGGAAAAAGAACGTGAAAACTATCTACAAGGTGGTTGCCGGTGCCGAAAGCCTGCGGAAAAGTTCTTCGCATCGTTTTTGTATCAAATCTTGCTCGATGCCTCGTGTCGTCTTGCTGTGCGGGCGCTCTTTAGAGGCCGGATGGCTTGTGATAATCATTGATTTTTGAATTCAATACGCTGATTTGTAACAAATTGAATGCATTGTAGCATGGCGTGGACGCTGTTTGGCCCCGCGGAGTCCGTCAGGCGGATATTACAATAAATTATTTAAATCATTGCTATATATCGGAACAAATAATGTATTTTTGCATTAAAAAATGACACACCATGCTGGATACATGGCATAGGCTAGAGCGCGTAATCAAATGGACAGGCCTTTCCGTCAACTCTTTTGCACTCAATATAGGGTTGAAACGGAGCGAGAACCTGTATCAAATCAAAAAAGGGAACAATGGGATCAGCCGGGATCTGGCTACGTTGATCACCACCAAGTATCCTTCGGTGAGCAAGGCGTGGCTTCTGACCGGCGAAGGCGAGATGTTCGTCGAGCAGGTAGCGGCCTCTGCTTCTCAGGCAGGCGTCCCCTATTACGGCATGGATATTCTGGCGGCCGTCGACGAGACGGTCCTGCCCTCGCCGCAGTTTTACATCAGCATTCCGATATTCGACAACTGCGATATCGCCGCCCAGAACATCGGGACGGCCATGCTGCCCGAGATCGCGCCCGGAGCGATCGTGATTCTCAAGCGCTGGAATGTCGAGTCGATCGTGCCCGGCGAGTCCTACCTGGTAGTGACCGAGCAGTTCAAGGGCATCCGCACGATACGGGCCGGGAGCAACCCCTCCGAGCTGCTGCTGCTGCCCGCCAATACGCAGCAGTACGATCCGATCGTCATCGGCAAGTCCGATATCGTCAAGCTGTTCATCGTACAAGGCATTATCGTGAAGAAGAATCTGTAATTTTTTCGTCGGCAGGCCGTGCGGAGTGACTTTCCGAAGCGGTTCGCGCCCGATGACATAAAAACCAACAGCAAGCCATGTTTTCTGGAATAGTCGAAACCACAGCCCGCGTCGCCGCGATCCGCGAAGAAGGCGGGAACCGGCATTTCACGCTCGAATGCCCTTTCACGGACGAACTGAAAATCGATCAGAGCATCGCCCATAACGGGGTCTGCCTGACGGTCGTATCGATCGAGGGCGACCGGTACACGACCACGGCGATCCGCGAGACGCTGCTCAAATCGAATCTCGGGGGGCTCCGTGTCGGCGATCCGGTCAATCTGGAGCGCAGCATGCGGCCCGACGCGCTGCTCGACGGCCATATCGTGCAGGGGCACGTCGATCAGACGGCGCGCTGCACCGCGATCGACGAGGCGGACGGAAGCTGGTACTTCGCTTTCGAGTACGATCCTTCGCAGGGTAACGTAACGGTCGAGAAAGGTTCGGTAGCCGTCAACGGCGTCAGCCTGACGGTAGTCGATTCGCGCGAGGGAGCTTTCCGGGTCGCCATCATTCCCTATACCTACGAGCATACCAATTTCCATGCGCTGAAGGTCGGATCGACGGTCAACCTCGAGTTCGATATCGTAGGCAAGTATATCGCGCGCCTGATGGAGCGCTACGTCAAAGCATAAGCCGTGAGACTGAAAATCCGGACCGTCGCGGCCGCCGCAACGGCCGTCGGACTCGTCGCTGCGGTTTCGGGCGCGTTGCTCGTGTGGATGGCCCGGGGCGAAGGGAAATGGCTGGTCGTCGTCCCGGTGCTGATGTTCGCGGCGGTTTTCGTGGCTTCCCGGTTCTTTTTCAACCGTTTCGTCGCGTTCCGCATCAAGCCGATCTATCAGATTCTGCTGTCGAAAAGCGTCCGGACGCACGAGCTGTCGCAGAAAGCCGATCCGGTCGGCCACATCGAGGACGAGCTGAACCGCTGGGCCGAGAAGAATGCCCGCGAAATCGCTCGCCTCAAGGAGAACGAGCGTTACCGAAAGGAGTTCTTGGGCAACGTGTCGCACGAGATCAAGACGCCGATCTTCACGTTGCAGGGCTATATCGTGACGCTGCTCGACGGCGCGATCGAGGACAAGGCGGTCAACCGCAAGTACCTCGAGCGCTCGGAGAAGAATATCGACCGGCTGATTCACATTGTCGACGATTTGGAGGAAATATCGAAACTCGAGGCCGGGGCGCCGGTTCTCGAGAAGGAGTGTTTCGACGTCGTGGCGCTGGTCCGCGAGATCGCCGATTCGCTCGAGATGGACGCCGCCCGTCGCCGGATCGGCATTCGGGTAGGCAATCCGCACGGCCAGCCGCCCGTTCCGGTAACGGCCGACCGCCGCCGCATCGCTCAGGTCATAACGAACCTGCTCAGCAACTCGATCAAATACGGGCGCGAGGGCGGAGAAACCCGGATCGGCTTCGTGGATATGTTCGACCGCGTGCTGGTCGAGGTAAAGGACGACGGAATCGGAATCGCCGAGGAGAATATTCCCCGCGTATTCGAGCGCTTCTTCCGCGTCGACAAGAGCCGCTCGCGCGAGCAGGGCGGCACGGGGCTCGGACTGGCGATCGTCAAGCATATTCTGGAAGCCCACGGCGAGCGGATCACGCTGCGCAGCAAGTTGGGGGAAGGAAGCGCTTTCTCTTTCACTTTGAGCAAAAAATAGTTACATTTGTCCCTGCATGGCGGGCGCTGCGGACGCTCCGGAAAGCTCCGGCGCGCGGAAATTCTCCTTCCGGCCGCTTCGCCTGCGGAATAACAGCCAAAGCACGATGAATGCTATCCTGCCCCTTTTCGTTCGCTGGGACGTGAATCCCACGATGATTTCGATAGGCTCTTTCGAAATCCGCTATTACGGCCTGATGTGGGCCCTCGCGCTCGGTATCAGCGCGTACATTTTCAGCCGCATCATCAAGCGGGAGGGATATCCCGACAAGCTGTTCGACTCGATCTTCTGGTACGGCGTGCTGTCGACGATCATCGGCGCCCGACTCGGGCATTGCCTGTTCTACGATCCGGGATACTATCTGACCCATCCCGTCGAGATCCTCTACATTCATCAGGGAGGACTGGCCAGCCACGGCGCGGCCGTCGGTCTGCTCGTCGGTCTGTGGCTTTTTTCGCGCAAGAACAAAATGCCCTACATCTGGTCGCTCGACCGCATCGCGATCGCTGTCGGCATCGCCGGCGCGCTCGTCCGGATCGGCAACCTGATGAATTCCGAAATATACGGACATGCGACGTCGCTGCCGTGGGGATTCGTTTTCGTGCGGGCGGGGGAGACGCAGCCGATGCACCCGACGCAGATTTACGAGGCGGCGGCCTACCTCGTCCTGTTCGGCATTCTGTGCTGGATGTACTATGGCCCCAAGCTTGCACTGCGTCGTCCGGGCCTGATGTTCGGTTTCTTTCTGATCTATCTGTTCGGATTCCGCTTTCTGGTCGAGTTCATCAAGAATCCGCAGGAGGAGTTCGAGCGGACGATGACGCTCAACATGGGCCAATGGCTCAGCATTCCGTTCATCGTACTGGGCATAGTCATTTTGTACCGGGCATGCAGACGCCCCGCCGTGGAACTACCTAAAACCAAGAGATAATGGACCCTGTCAGCGTACTCGTATTCAATGCACTGGCCAAGCGGCAAGGCATCAACCTGCCGGGCGTCGGCGCGCTGCATGTCGTGACGTCGGCCGCCCGGACCGAGGAGCGGAACACGCTGGTTCCCCCCGTGAACCGGGTGGAGCTGCTGCCCGATGCGCAGCCCGGCTTTCTGGACGTGATCGATTTGCTTGCCCGCTACGGCGAGACGGATCGCGACGACGCGCAGCAGACGTATAATTCGTGGCTCGCTCAGGTGAGCTCCGAGGAGGGCGTGACGATCGATTCGGTCGGCCTTGTCAGCGAGGGAACGTTTCGTCCTGCCCCGCAGATGGCCGTCGTGCTCAACCCGGCCGGGACCGCTCCGATGCGGTTGCCCCGTAAGGGAAGCGGTAACGGGCTCTTATGGTGGGTCGTTCTGGCCGTGGTGGTCGGCGCGGGCATATCGGTCGGGGCTATCGCATGGCTCGAAAGTCGCGATGCGCCTTATCCGCCCCGGACGGTCCGGACGGCGACCGCGCCCTCCGAGGCCGGCGATGCAGCCGAGGACAATTTGCCGTCGTCTCCGGCCTCATTGTCCGGGGCAGAGGCTGACACGGCTGCCGGGAATGTCGTGCCGGCCAAGGAGCTTACGCCCTCTGTTCCCAGCGTTCCGGCCGCCGGACAAAAGCGCTACTACGTGATCGTCGGGGCGTACAGCACGGAACAGAATGCCGACCGCTTCATTGCGGAAGCCCGGAAGAAGGACGATTCGCTACCTTATGAAAAACTGCCCCAGCCCAACGGACGGATTCTGATTTCCATCTTCGGCTCCGACTCCGAGCGGCAGACCGTACAGAAGAAACGGGAGTACGAGGTCATGTTCGAGGGCTCGTGGGTCTACGAGGCATCCGTCCGGAAATAGCGCTGCGAACCGGCGAACAACAGATGAAGAGCGTCCTCCGATTGAAACCGGGGGACGCTTTTTGTCGGACCGATCGCTTTCCCGTCATCGTCACAACGGATCTTCCGGTCCGGCAGACGTCTTCCGGCAAGACGCATTCGGTCTGCAGGGCAATCCCGACGAACCGGCTCCGATTCGGAAAACAGTCCGGGCATTCCTCGAATCCGTTCTGGTCGTTATAGCCGCAAAGCAGAAAAGCGCCCTTTTCAAAAGAATTATTGGTTGGTCAGATTTAACCGAGATAAAATGACGACATGACAACGGCGCTATTTTCCGTTTCATGTGTTGATGTTCATAGTCTCAAACAATTGATGAGGAGATGGAAAATTCAGATTAGAAAGACAAAGATCGGATTGGCATCGTTACTGCAATCCTGACGGATAAGCTTATGAAAACCATAGATCAGTGAAGCCGGGAGAGAAGGCAATTTCGTTGACTGAAAACGAAACCCTTCCGTTCGTACTTAAAACGGATTTTCAGAGGTAAATCGGGCTCTGCAAAATTCATACGAATCGAACTGTTTCGGCATTTCGTTGATCCTCCCTGTAACGAGATTCGCTTTCGGACTATCCCGGTAAAGAATAGCCCCGAATGTATCGTCAGATATCAAATTCGGATTTTATACAAGGAGTTGAATACCGGTAAGATACGAATATGAAAAAGGCGGCAAAATGCATTGCCGCCTCAAATAAACGGAAAAATTACAGCCCGGCACTCGATCGGCTCGTGGCGGAAATCCGTTGACTTCGCCGATTTATTGTAGCGTTTGGGCAATACGGGATACTTCTTCGACGATCCCCTCAGGATTGACGACAGAGTCGACAGCGGTGTCGTACGCTATTTTCATCAGTTGATCCTGCCAATGCGGCAATCGTGTGAAATTTTGATTATCCTGCAATGCCATTGCGAAAACTCCGGCCAGATAGGGAAACGTAGAACTGGCCCCTCCCAAACGTTCGTAAGCGTATCCGCCGTCAAAATACGGATTCGTTTTTCCGTCCGTAGGTATTCCGAGCCCCCGGCCTACGAATCCATATCTTATGTCGAAAGAATTATTGCGCATCGTATGTTTGTAGAAACCGCCGAGAACCATTATGCCGTTCTGTTCCGCTTCGTCGAACAATTCCTCGCGTTCTTTGGCGAACGCGTCGTCGGGAGTGCCGCTGCTCATCGATATGAACCGTATTTTTTCACGCTCCGGAAACGTCTTGTTCATATCTATGATTTTCCGGATCGCTTGATTGATCGTGCGCATGGTATTCGGCTGCGATTTATCGTCCGGCCAATTATTCGCCGCAAAATAATAAATATCGGCCTCCGGAGCCGTACCGGTGCTTTTGCCCGCCGCTACTCCGGTAACCAGACTGCCGTGATAGTCGATACCGTCCTGTTGCCAGTTATCGCCGAATACTTCGTAATATTTGATCCGGTCCTTATATTCCGGATGCTCTTTGAATAACCGTTGGTCTATGATAGCGATCTTTACGCCTTTGCCGGTAATTCCTTTCGCGTGCAGTCCGGCAACATTCTTCGGCATTTTCGACGCTTCAAGAAGTTCTTGCGGGTCGAAGCCTTCCGGCATTTTCGACGTTTCGGGCCATATCACACGGTCTGTCCATTGTTTAACCCCGTTCTCGTCAAACCCCGTTTTCCCCAAAAACAAATCTTCGCAATCCCTCAAATCCAACGACGACAAATCCGCCTCGTCCAGCGATTCGGTGTTCTGCAATTCCGCTATGTCCTTTATAATCTTGTATTGCCGTCCATGCCGTGCATCCTGACAGTTTACATAAGATAAGGAAATTATGGCAGCGGATAATGCGATGACACAATGGTTGTTTTTCATCATATTTCTTTTGTTATACGATTTTGAGGGACATCTTACTCTTTTTTAAGAATGCCTTCTCGAAATTCCGACCGGCGGAAGTTATCGGGCCATCGAATCGGCCTCGGCGGGGGCCGGAGCTTCTTCTTCGATCACGGCATCTATCTGCTCGCCTTTGAGATGCTTTGCGAGGAAACGCTCCATCGTCCGGTAGAACGCGAAGCGGTTTTCCTCGTTATGGAATCCGTGTCCCTCGTTGTCCTTGACCATGTAGTCCACGTCCACTCCCCGTGCGCGCAGCGCGGCGACCATCTGATCCGATTCGGCCTTATTGACGCGCGGGTCGTTGGCTCCCTGCACGACCAGCAGCGGCGCCTTGATCTTGTCGGCGTTGAGCGCCGGCGAATAGGCGGCCAGCATCGTGCTGTCCTTCTGCGGGTCTCCCACCATTTCGTACATCATGTCGAGCATCGGTTTCCAATAGGGAGGGATCGTCTGCAGGAACGTGAACAGATTCGACACGCCCACGTAGTCGACTCCGCAGGCGTACAGGTCGGGCGTATAGGTCAGGCCGGCCAGCGTCGCATAGCCGCCGTAGCTGCCGCCGTATATGGCGATCCTCGTCGAGTCGGCGATTCCCTGCGAAATCAGCCACCGTACGCCGTCGGTAATGTCGTTCTGCATCGTCTGTCCCCACTGCTTGTACGAGAGTTCCTTGAACTTGCGCCCGTAGCCGGTCGAGCCGCGGAAGTTCATTTGCAGCACGGCATATCCCCGGTTGGCAAGAAACTGCACCTCGGGGTTGTAACCCCAGCTGTCGCGGGCCCAAGGCCCTCCGTGCGGGTTGACGACGACCGGTAGCTGCCGGGCCGTTTCCATCGTCAGTCCTGCGGGTAGCGTCAGGTAGCCCTCGATCGTCAGCCCGTCGCGCGAGGGATAGCTGACGGGTATCATCTCGGCCATTTCCTCGGCCTGAATCCACGGCGCCAGATCGGCGATTTTCGTCAGTTTGTCGGCCTTTACATCGTAGAGGTAATACGTGCCGCGCGTGCGGTCGTTGCCCGCATAGACGATCTTCATATCCTCGGCCTTGTTCGTTGCGGTCGTACTAACCTGATATCCGGATAGTTGAGCTTGCAGCTTGCGGAACGACTCCTCGGTCTGCGGATCGAAGAAATGGCGGATCACGTCCTTCGGTCCCTCGCAATAGGCGCCGGTCAGCTTTTCCTTCGCTTTCGAATAGCCCAACCCGATTACGTCGTACAGATCGTTCGCATAGAGTTCCTCGACCTCCTGTCCGGTCGCAGGGTCCACTACGACCAGCGCGGCTTTGTCGCGTCCGATGTTCGACGTCGCATAGACCATTTTATTGTCGGGCGTGAACACGTAAAAGCTTACCTCGTCCTTGAAAGAGGTGGTCAGCACCGGACGGAACGGCTCCTGTTCCGTCTCCCGGTACAGAATCTGCGTGTTGACGCCGTCGACGATCGCATAGGCGACCCGCAGCTTGCCGTCGTGATCGGTCATCCAGCCCTGAATGTTGCCGGGGTTCTCGGCCAGCAGCGTCATCTCGCCCGTGTTGAGGTTGAGCCGGTACGGATCGAATATCTGCGGATCGCGCTGGTTCGTGCTGACGATAATCAGCGAATCGATCTCTTCGAGCGGATCGATGATCTGCGTCCTCACGCCGGGAATCGCCGTGTAGGCCTTCGGGTCGCTGCCGTCCAGATTGACGCCGTAGAGCTGGTAATTCTCATCGCCGCCGGTGTCCTTCAGGTAGAGTAACCGGTCGTTGTTGGCCCAGAAGTATCCGGCGATGTCGCGGTCGGTCTCGGAGGTGATTCGCCGCGCCGAGTCGGAACCCGCCTGCTGCACGAAGATGTTCATCCTCGATTCGTAAGGAGCCATATAGGAAAGGTACTTGCCGTCGGGCGAGATGTCGTAGGAACGGACTTCGGAATTGCGGAAAAACTCCTCGAGCGGAATTTCCCGCACATGGCGGTCGCTGCACGACCATACGAGCGGAACGACGATCGCCGTCATCCATCCGCTCCAACGCATTGTTTTCATTTTCGGTATGTTTTCGTTGTCATTAGTGCAAATGTACGGATTGTTTCGGGGAAATATTTTGTCGTGCACATTTTTGTTCCGTTTTTCTTCGCCGTGTCGCCTGCCTGAGTTTTCCGGGGGCGGTGCGCGGAGTGGTCCGGTTGCCGGGCCGATACGGGATGTTTCTTCTGGCAGGCGGCCCGGTAGTCGGAAAAGCGCTGCGGCTCAGGTCGGCGTCGTTCTTCGGACCGAACCGTCCCGAAATCGCCGTGCCGGGATTTTGCGTCCGATACGACAGAAAGGGTGTTGCGACGATTCTGTCTCCGAGTTTCTTGTCATGTAGCCGACGCAGTTTCAAGCCGGATGCGGTAGCGAACGGCCGTCTCCGCTCCGCGCGGAGGCGGAATCATTTTTTTGAATATTGGCCGGCAATGCCTATATTTGATGAGTTTTAAACCGAAAGCGGCATGGTCGGCCGCAGGAGCGGCCGTATGCCGCGAACCGACCGATTGGCTATGGCTACATTCGAAGTTCGGGGAGGAACGCCGCTGTGCGGCGAAATCACGCCGCAGGGCGCCAAAAACGAGGCGCTGCAGGTAATTTGCGCCACGCTGCTGACCCCGGAGAAAGTGACTATACGGAACATTCCGGCGATCGTCGACGTAATGCAGCTCATCGAGCTGCTTCGGCGCATGGGCGTTCTCGTCGAGCGGATCGACGAGAGCACTTATTCGTTCGAGGCCCGCGACATCGATTTCGATTATCTGCAAAGCGAGGATTACCGCCAGCGGGCCGCCCGACTACGCGGCTCGGTAATGATTATCGGCCCGCTGCTGGCCCGCTTCGGCGTGGGCTATATTCCCAAGCCCGGAGGCGATAAGATCGGCCGGCGTCGGCTCGACACCCATTTCCTCGGTTTTCAGAAGCTGGGCGCCGAGTTCGACTTCGATACGGGAACCAATTTCTTTTCCGTCGAGGGCCGCCGCCTGAAAGGCTGCTACATGCTGCTCGACGAGGCGTCGGTGACCGGCACGGCCAACATCGTGATGGCCGCCATACTGGCCGAGGGGCGCACGACGATCTACAACGCCGCCTGCGAACCTTATGTCCAGCAGCTCTGCCGGATGCTGAACCGCATGGGCGCGCTGATCTCGGGCATCGCGTCGAACCTGCTCGTCATCGACGGCGTGGAGCGACTGCACGGAACGACGCATACGCTGCTTCCGGACATGATCGAAGTGGGCAGCTTCATCGGCATGGCCGCGATGACCCGGAGCGAAGTCACGATCCGCGACGTGTCGTTCGAGAATCTGGGCATCATACCGGCCCAGTTCGCCCGTATGGGCATACAGTTCGAGCAGCGGGGCGACGACATCTACATTCCGCGCCACGACCACTACGAAATAGAGAGTTTCATCGACGGCTCGATCATGAACATAGCCGACGCTCCCTGGCCCGGGCTGACGCCCGACCTGTTGTCGGTCTTTCTGGTCGTTGCGACACAGGCCAAGGGGTCGGTGCTGATTCACCAAAAGATGTTCGAGAGCCGCCTGTTTTTCGTGGATAAGCTGATCGACATGGGCGCTCAGATCATTCTGTGCGATCCGCACCGGGCGACGGTGATCGGGCACGACCACAAGATACGGCTGCGCGCCACGACGATGTCGTCGCCCGATATCCGGGCCGGCGTCGCCCTGCTGATCGCGGCCATGTCGGCCGACGGCCGCAGCGTGATTCAGAACGTCGAGCAGATCGATCGGGGCTATCAGAACATCGACGGCAGGCTGAACGCCATCGGGGCCGATATCCGGCGCATCGACTGATCCGGAAGCCGGCCTCGTCGGTACGGCCCGTTTCCGTCCGGTCCCGAGGCGTTCCGTGCCGTTACCCGACGGCTTCGGGTGAAAACCGTCGGCCCTGTATTGCAGATAATCAATAAAACGCTATCTTTGCCCTCTGAACGCGCCGCGTCTCAAGCCCGGATGGCGGAATCGGTAGACGCGCTGGTCTCAAACACCAGTGGAGCAATCCGTGCCGGTTCGATCCCGGCTCCGGGTACAAGAACGGCCTCTCAGATGCCCGAGAGGCCGTTCTTTTTTTGATTATTCCCGAAATGTTCCCGGTGTCCGATCGGATTCCAATGACACGACGGAATTTGTCGCGCTCTCCGCTTTGTCGTATCTTCGTTCGTCGCCGTTTTTATCCGGGATTATGCCTGTTTCTATTCTTACCGCCCTTTTCGACAGGGACAGCCCTCCGGAGGCCGTATGCTGTACTAATCCTGTTAAAGCCCAGTCTTTTATGGCAACCGGTAATGTCCGGCAGGGACGTAGTACGAACCGTCCCGAGCATTACGGAAACTTTGGATGCCGCCAGGACTTACATGAGAATAGTCGCCTTGGCAATATTCCTGTAAATTCCCGTGTGTGTCGTAAGTCTCATGTATTCGCTTTTTCTGTCCTATCGCATGTGCGCTTCTTCCGGCATTTTCATAAGGCCTGTCATATTCGCCGAATTTGTCGCATCGTCTCCCAAACAATAAGCGGTGATCCTTCCTGCGCGGCAAACATGTTCCCATTACTTTTCGGTCGGCAAGAAACCGCTTGCTCATCGGCAACGAGCGTCCGCCCCGTACCACGACCTATAAACTGACGGATAATTTCCGCACTCCCGCTGTGGTTCCCGGTCTCCGGTCCGATGCTGCGGTTATTCCATATCGTACTAGTGCTCGGCAATCGGGTTAAAATACTTAAGTTGCCGTTGTATAGTATTCAATTTCTACATCAAATCACAACCGTCGTCTGCGAGGCCATGAAGCGCGGGGCGTTGTATAGTATCCAATTTCTACATCAAATCACAACCTCAGGCACTACACTTATTGATTATAAGGGTATTACATCCGTATGTGCCGCGAAAAAAGCGATGTTCGGCGAACTGAGGAAGTCGATTCGATGCAGTTTTTCCGTTCTGCAAAACAAATATATCAAAAAAATTCCAGTTGTTGAGGTATTTCGGGACCGGCGCGTTCGACCTTGCCCCAGAAATTCAAAATCTCGCCGTATTGTTTGTCCGTTACGCTCAGGATGCTCGTCATTCCGGAAGGCGGCATCGATTTGCGGACCTGCCGGATATGGACCTCCATATTTTCCTTGGAGACGCAGTGCCGGACGTAGACCGAGTATTGCATCATCGCGAAACCGTCCTTTTCCAATGCCTTGCGAAACTGGGCCGCGTGGCGCCGTTCGGTTTTGGTATGGGTCGGCAGGTCGAAAAATACGAATAGCCACATGATACGATAGGCGTTCAGGCGTAATTCAGACATCTTTTTTACTCCAGTAGAGGAAACGCGATCTTTTTCCGCATTCCCGTGAAACATTGCGCCAGCGATGCCGAGGTGAAGGTCAACCCCACGTCGAGAGGCCGCAATACCTTTTCGAATCGCGTATCGGCATACAGCAGGCTCAGCAGCTCGCCCTTGACCGCTTGCGTCAACTGCGTTTTATTCTCGAGATACAGCCGGCAGACCAACTCGTCGACGTAAGGGCGATAGGGCTCCATAACGTCGTCGGCCAGCGGAAAGGCGTTGTAGCGGTTCCGGTGGAAAATGCCGAACGCAGGGAACAGACCCGAGCCCATCAGCGAGCGGGCTACGGCCGCGCGCAGGATCGTATAGCCGTAATTCAGCAGGTTGTTCGGCTCCGCGCCCTCGCGAATACGGACGAACTCCTTGCCGAAAAGCTCCGACCAGTATATTCTGGCGGCGGCTCCTTCGCGATTATCCGCATCGCCGCTCTTGACGTTCTTGTAGCAGGGTTTCAGTTTGTCTCCGTCTTTGCCCAGCTTGCGCAGCAGGGCGGCCTGGTTGCGGATTTTCGCTTCGACGATCTGCTTCCACAGATTCTTTTTCAGCGGCTCGCTCGCTTCGATCTGCGCCCGGTAGCTCTCGCCCTGCGTTCGGTTGGAGTCGAGATTCATCAGCATGGCGTTGGGCATCCGGTTGCCGTCGCAAAAGACGACGGCTACGTTGCGATCCGACAGGGCGTTCAGCAGCGGGAGCGTGACGGTCGTTTGCTGGTGCTCGAGCACGACGACGCCGATGTCCTCGATCGGAACGCTTTTCCGGAGGTTGGGAGCCTCTTTCGTCGCGATAACCAACTGATTGTCTCGCAGACTCAGGCAGAAGGGCGTGGAGAAGAAGAGCGCGCGCTTGAGCATGGCTATTCGTGTTTGAATCGAACGGTTCCCGTAACGCTCAGCTCGAAGTCGAAGCCTTCGACGTAAGCGTTGAGTTGGGTATGGAGCAGATTGATGATGGGGCGGTATGCCTCTCCGACCTTCCATGTCCCGTTCTTGGATTTCAGCTCTCCCGCAGGACGGGCTTCCCGATGGTGTCTGAAGGTGCATAAGCCGTAAGAGTTGTTGCCGGTGGTCATAGAACTGAATTTCGTCAGCTTGTACAGTCTTTTAGCCAACTCTTGTTGCGTGCATTCGTACAGCTCCTCGGGCGTTTCTTCATAGAAAAGCACCATGGTTCCGGTTTTCAGAATGCACTTCAGCGGAAAGCCCTTCTCGTCCGATTGCGGGACGAGATCGGGTCGCGCCGCCTTGTCCGCGCTCGTCTTGAAATACTGCGCCGCTTCCAGCGTGCTGACGATTTCGAAGGTCCGCTTGAGCTTTCCTTGGTTGTCTTTTCCTTCGTATATGGCCATACAATAGTTGCTGCCGTACGATACGTAAACCGGTCTTTTGTGCGGAAGGGCGGACAGGTCCCGGTGCTTCTTTCCGCCCAAGGGTTTGGGAGATATATTTTTGCCCGCGAATATCCGCACCTTGCGGATCGGCACCCGCTTCTGCTCGTTCATCCAGATCGGATGGCTCTCCGTGTCCATGGCCGTCTTGAAACCGACCGCGTCGATCGCTTCCTTGACCTTTTGCCGCACTGCGTCGTCGACGATATTATCCACGTCGGACGGCTGAAGCTGCCCCAGCGGTTTGCGCACGACGTATCTCACCTCTCCTTGACGCTCGATGGCTCCGTAAAAGGTCTGCTGATGCAAGGCTCCCCGGGCCGTATCGCCCTGCGCATAGAGCGTCTCGCCGTTCCTGCCGGTCCGTATCCTGCCCCGGATGCGCAGCCGCTTGCGACTCTGCTTGGGCATATTGTCGGGCGTATGATGCGCGACGAGAAGCCTGTCGGCGACGGCCTCGAGGTCTTCGGTAAAAGTCGGCCACGGCTTTTCGAAGCGGGGTTTCGCTCCTTCGCCCCGTCTGTAACGCTCTTCGTCGCCCGCGTACTGCGCCCAACGGTCGTATTCGTTGCGGCCGATGCAGGCGATGACGATCGCATCGAGGCAGTGATGCGTATGGTTCACGCGCTCTTTCCGGGCATATTCCTCCTGCAATCCCCACATCCGGCGGAATTCGGCCGTGGTGGCGCCTTTGACCGTATAGATTCGCTCGAAGACCGTCTTCAGATAGAGTCGCGCGTACTTGCCGATAATACCGATATCGACCCCCTGCCGGTTACTGAACCCGTCGGGAACTTCCGTCATCGTGAAGCGCTCGTACTTGCCGCGCCAGTAGTCGAGTCGCATCTGCAGGATATGGCGGCGCTGTATGGCTCCGTCCTTTTCCGATTTGGTCGTAGCGCTTTTGCTCTTGCGCCTCTGTATTTCGATCTGTTTTTGCAAGCTGGCGATTTCCTTCGGCCACCCGAGTTCGTCGATCCTTGCCATGACGTCGGCGTGATTCGGGAGTTCGGACGGAAGCTTGTCGCGCTTGAGTTCGCGGTTGAAGCGGTTCTCGCAGAGGGTCTTGTTCATTTGCGAGTTGTCGCCTCCCCTCGCTCGGGGGACGGTATGCTCGATATCGAAACGCGCGGAATCGCCCATGAAGTCGGACAGGCCGATCCGTTTGCCCGTGTAGGGGCAAATGTGGTTCTGCTCCTTCCACAGACGGTACTTCAGGATGTCGTCGTCGGTGGGTTCGATCTCCCGGCCCGATTCCGAGGCGTATTGCCGGCGGATTTCGTCGGCGTACGCTTTGCGCTCGGCCTCGCGGTCGCGCTGGTACAGCTCGATAGCCTTGCGGCGGTTGGCATCGTTGAGTCCTCGGGCGAACTCGATGTGAATCTTCGTTTCGCGATCGATTTTCCCGTCGCGCAGCAACCGGTTGACCAAGACCCTCAAGCGGAACAATGCCCGCATCGCCATCGGATTGCGTACTGCCGGCGTTCGGGGCGAGCCCAGTTGCAGGACGCCCTGCGCATCGGGCTGCGCCGTCTGATAGATTTCGATCATCGACGGATGATAGAGGCGCCCGAGGCGTTTTTCGTCGATGCCCCGGCAGTTGCGCAGATAGTCGCGGACGCATTGCTCCTTGGTCGTTCCCCTGTTCAGCGGATTCCGTCGGAAATCGGTTATCAGCGCGGCGATGTCGGCTTCGATAGCGTTTCGTTCCGATTCGTCGGAGTAGATGTCCGGAGGCAGCACCGCCTTGAGGTTGGCGACGAAAACCGCCTCGTCATAGCGATAACCTTCACGCAGGTAGGGCAGAATCTTGTTAATGGCATGGAGGCTCAGCGCAGCGTAGTCCTGCAGTAGGCGGATGGCGGCGAAGCGTCCGGCCTCGTCGTCGGAGAGGCGCAGTTTCTGCTTTGCCCACGCGCTAAGCCGTTCTTCGTCGTCGAACGAGAAGAGCGCGTGCCATACGTCGCCGAGTATCTGTTCTCGGGTCTTTCCGACCCCGAGCGTATACAGGTCGCATATTTTCGTCAGATAGTCGTCGCCGAACAGCGCAATGAGGGAAGCTGTGACCGGGCATCCCGTGACGGTGGCTGTCCGCGCGAAGTTGAAGCGATAGGGCGCCTCGCTACGGTCTCCTTGGCAGGCGTATCGGCCTTTGCCGGCGAGCTTCTTGGCGATCTCCTCGAAATCGAAGTGCGATTTGGTTCTGCGCCTGAAAAGCGGCAGGATCGTTTCGGTTTCCTGTCGCGAGAGCGGACGAGGTTCCGGGTCGTCGGGCGTCGTGATCCGGATGTTGTTGACGAAGGAGAGCATCCGGAACTCCTCGAATCGCGGATGCGATACCGGGCAGCGGCTTTTGCCCTTCTCGAACGTGCATCGGCCGACCGATCCCTTCTGCGATTTCAGCGGCCGTTGGTAGAAAATGGCGCGGTGCAATGCCTTCCTCAGATCGTCGGCGAGCCGCTGTTTTTCGCAGATGGCCCGAAATTCGGCCAGATAGTGCTCGTTGCGAGAGGTGTATTTCGTACGGATTTTCTCTTTTCGGGCGTAAAGCCGATAAAAGTATTCGCCCAGGTAGGCGCATCCGGCCTTCTCCATGTCGACCGTCAGGTCCTCGATGTTCTGTCGGACCTTACCGCTCTCGCTTTCGTCGCCGGCATCCTTGCGATTGCTCAGGAATCCGCGCCGCTGCGCCAGATGATATAAGGCCCGGCCGAGCGTGTAACGGTCCCTTTGCGTGTCGAGATCGAGCGTTTCGGTCAGCGCCTTGTAGCGGTCGCGGTAGGGATTCTTGTCCGTGCGGTCGTCCGTTCGTTGCCAGCGGATAAACTCGTCCGTCAGCGGATAGATTTTCTTCTGTTTCCAATCTTTCAGTTGTTCGTCGGTCAGAGCAGGACAGAGGTCGTGGCGAACGAGCACACGGAGCAGGTCGATCTTGCGCAATCGTCGCCGGGCATAATGACGGCGCAGGGCGCGGGCTGCGGTTCGGTCTTGCACGGCGGGCTTCTCGCTGTTCTTTTCGCGTGCCACGCCTTCCTGAAAGATGTCTACCCCTTGGTCGAGCAAGGCATATCCCGTGTCGTTCCGCTCTACGAGAGCCCATCCGATCGAGGCGGTTCCTAAGTCCAATCCTAATATTTTTGTCATATCGGCGTCCATTTATAGTAAAATTAAATAAAATTTTGCAATTTCAAGGCTTTTTTATTATATTTGAAGCGTAAGAGTTCTACATCTTATCACAATAAGGCTATAGGCCGAAGGTTTTATACCTATGTCTCCGCGTACTCCGTGGAGACTTTTTTGTGATCGGGGTTTGGTTTCTTAAGAGCGGATTTAAGCGTGGCTGCCGGGCTGCGGATTGGGTCGGACAGGACCGGTCTTGTCCGGAGCTGGACGAGATGAAGGAAGTCAGGAAGCCGAATCGGAGAGTACAAACGGAACGACAGAAAGCAAAAAAACGGCACGGGACACCGTGCCGGAAGACGTTTTGAGCGATTTCGGTGGAAATGTTCCGAGGGGAGGCTAATCTCTACCGTCGAAAAAGCCTTCGTTACGGAAACTGTAACAGGGGCCGGGCGTGACGATGATATGGTCGAGCAGCGCGATGTCGAACAGCGAGACGGCTTGCGCGACGCGCTCGGTCACCGTGCGGTCCTCCTCGCTCGGGAGTTCGCTGCCCGAGGGGTGATTGTGCACGAGGATCACGGCGTGGGCCAGCTTTTCGACGGCCCGCTTGACAATCAGCCGGTGGTCGACGACCGTGGCCGATACGCCGCCCTGGCTAATACGTACACGGTCGAGCACCCGGTTCGACGAGTTGAGATACAGGGCCCAGAATTCTTCGTAAGGCAGCTCGGCGATCAGCGGACGGAACATCTCGATTACGTCGCGGTCGGTCTGTACCTGATCGAGCGACCGGCTTTGCTCGGCTCTCAGCCTGCGGCCCAGTTCCAGCGCGGCGGACAGTACGGCGGCCCGGGCGATGCCCAGACTCTCGGCCGAGCGCAGTTCTGCCAGACTGCACCGGCCCATTCGCGCCAAACTGCCCTCGAAGCGGTCGAGCAGGCGCCCGGCCAGCTCGGTGGCCGGGCCGCCGGGACCGCTGCCGTGAAGCAGAATACTCAGTAGTTCGGTATCCGTCAATGCGGAGGCTCCCCGGGCAATGAGCTTTTCCCGGACCTGTTTGTCGGAAAGCGGGTGATCTTCCATGATGACCAGGTCTTTGATCGTGATGCCCTGCGGCGGGCATTTACTCTTCGATATGCTCCGCCGTGCCGTGCTCGCCCGTTTCGCGGAGCCGGATCAGAGCCGACAGAGCGGCTTTTTGCTCGGAGCTTTTCTTGCTGTGTCCCTCGCCGGTGCCGGTCGGCTGTCCGTCGATCGAGACGCTCGTGTGAAAGTGCGGGATTTTCTGTGTATAGAGCGGGCTCGGCACCGTGTCGAACGACAGGGCGCGCTTGTTCTTCTGGCTCCACTCGATCAGCCGGCTCTTGAAGTCGGTCTCCTGCTCGGTCATATCGACCAAATCGATATATCGATTCAACAGATGGTTTATTATCAATCTGTTGGTGAAATCGTACCCCTTGTCCAAATAGAGCGCTCCGACCATGGCTTCGAGCGCGTCGCCGTAGAGGTTTTTCTGCTGGGAACTGTAGTTGCCCTGCGTGATAATGTGCCGGTCGAGCCCGATACGGACGGCCAGCTTGTTCAGCGACGCTCGGCTGACGATGCGCGACCGCAGCTTCGTCAGAAAGCCCTCGTTCTGCTCGGGAAACTCGATGAACAGATAGTCCGAGACGATCGACTCGAGCACGGCGTCGCCCAGAAATTCGAGCCGCTCGTTGTTGATCGGCGTGCCGTCGTCCAAAAAAAGAGAAGCTGACCTGTGAATCAAGGCCAGCTTATAAAGCTCTATATTATTCGGGCAGACGCCGAAAATCTCGTCCAGTGCCTTGTAATACGCCTTGTCCCTGCTGTGATGCAGCTTCCAGTACAATCGTATCCGGTCGAGCACGTCCGTCAGATTTTTTTGAATATGACCGTCGAGTTGTGTCCGCCGAAGCCGAACGTGTTGCTCAGCGCGTACTTCACGTCGCGCTTCTGCGCCTTGTTCAGCGTCAGGTTGATCTTCGGGTCTATCTTCGGATCGAGGTTCTCGACGTTGATCGTCGGAGGCACGATCCCTTTCGTGATCGCCATGATGCAGGCAAGACCCTCGATCGCGCCTGCGGCGCCCAGCAGGTGTCCGGTCATCGACTTGGTCGAGCTGATGTTCATATCGTATACGTGGTCTCCGAACGAAGCGACGATGCCGGCCACTTCGGCCAAATCGCCGACCGGGGTCGACGTGCCGTGGGTGTTGACATAGTCGATGTCGTCGGGAGCGATGCCGGCGTCCTTGATCGCGTCGGTCATCGATTTCTTCGCTCCGACTCCTTCGGGATGGGGCGCGGTCAGGTGATAGGCGTCGGCGCTCATGCCGCCGCCGGCCACTTCGGCGTAAATTTTGGCTCCGCGGGTTACGGCATGCTCGTATTCCTCGAGCAGCAACGCTCCGGCGCCTTCCCCGATCACGAAGCCGTCACGGTCCGCATCGAACGGGCGCGAAGCCTTCTGCGGCTCGTCGTTTCGGGTCGAAAGAGCCTGCATGGAGTTGAATCCGCCCACTCCCGGAGGATTGATGGCGGCTTCGGAGCCTCCCGTCAGGATCATGTCCGCCTTGCCCCAGCGGATGTAGTTCAGCGAGTCGATCATCGCATGGTTCGACGACGAGCAGGCCGAAACGGTGCAGAAGTTGGGACCCCGGAAGCCGTATTTCATCGAGATATGCCCGGCAGCCAGGTCGGCGATCATCTTCGGAATGAAGAAAGGGCTATATCGAGGGATAAAGCCGCCCTCAACATAGCTCTTTACCTCTTGGTAGAACGTTTCCAGTCCACCTATTCCGGAGCCCCAGATCACTCCGACCATATCGCGGTCGATCTTCTCCAGATCGACGCCCGAGTCCTTGACGGCCTGTTCGGCAGCGACGAGCGCATACTGGGAGTACAGGTCGTACTTGCGCAACTCCTTGCGGTCGAAGAAACTAGCGGCGTCGTAGCCTTTGAGCTCGCAGGCGAATTTCGTTTTGAAGTTGGAAGGGTCGAAATGAGTAATGGGTCCTGCTCCGCTCACACCTTTCTCAAGGTTGGAGAAATATTCCTCAATGCTGTTGCCTAAGGGGTTGATGGTGCCTATCCCCGTTACCACAACTCTTCTTTGTTTCATAGAACTTCGGTCAATTCGTTCGACAAACGCCTGTTTCAAAGGCCTGAAAAATTACTTCTTTTTCTCGCTGATGTAGTTGATTGCGTCGCCTACGGTGGTGATCTTCTCAGCGTCTTCGTCGGGAATCGAGATCTCGAATTCCTTCTCGAACTCCATGATCAGCTCCACGGTGTCGAGCGAGTCGGCCCCGAGGTCGTTGGTGAAGCTTGCGGCGGGAACCACTTCGGCAGCGTCAACGCCGAGCTTGTCGACGATGATGTCCACTACTTTTGATGAAACGTCTGACATAATACCAATAGTTTAAGTTTGACAATTGCGTTTATTCCGAAAAATAACTTCTATTTCAAAGCCAAATTTTTGCAAAAGTAATACTTTTTGGATTATTTTTGGTCATCCGAAGCGTTTTTTGCGCATTTAATCGGGTTTTGATTCTGTAAATCGTTGTTTATGATAAAGATAGCTGTGTTCGCCTCCGGTTCGGGGACGAATGCCGAGAATGTGGCCTCTTATTTCGCGGCAGGAGAGAAGGCCCGCGTGACGCTGATCCTGTCGAACCGTCCCGACGCGCCGGTGCTCGAACGGGCGCGCAGGCTCGGCATCGGGACGGAAATTTTCGACCGCGATACCTTTTATAATAGCGATCGGGTCGTCGAGAGATTGCGGCGCGAGGGGATCGGCTACATCGTGTTGGCCGGATTCTTGTGGCTCGTGCCGGACAATCTGCTCGGGGCTTACGGAGGCCGGATTCTGAACGTGCATCCTTCCCTATTGCCCCGGCACGGGGGCAAGGGCATGTACGGCGACCGGGTGCACCGGGCCGTCGTCGAATCGGGCGATCGGGAGACGGGCATCACGATCCACCGGGTCAACGAACATTACGACAGCGGCGACATCGTGGCCCGCTACCGCACGGAGGTCGAGCCGGGCGATACGCCCGAGCGGGTGGCCGAGAAGGTGCACGCTCTGGAGTACCGCTATTATCCTCTCGTGATCGAAGCGGAAATAGACAAACTAAACGTATGCGATATGAAGAGAAAACCATCGATGCGCCTGTTGCTGATCAGCAATTCGACCAATGCCGGCGAGGCTTATCTCGAGTACCCCAAGCGGCAGATCGCCGATTTCCTCGGCGGTGTCCGGCAGGTCGCTTTCGTGCCTTATGCGGCCGTGACGTTTTCCTATGACGATTACCTGACCAAAGTGCAGGCCCGTTTTTCGGAACTCGGCATCGATGTGCGTTCGGTGCATCGCGAGAGCGATCCGGTCCGCATGCTGTCGCAGGCGGAGGCGATCGTCGTCGGAGGAGGAAACACTTTCGCGCTTGTGAAGGCGATGCAGGAGCAGGGCTTGCTGAGGGTGATCCGCGAGAGGGTGCCCGAAGGTGTTCCGTACGTCGGCTGGAGCGCCGGCAGCAATGTCGCCTGTCCGACGATCTGCACGACCAACGACATGCCGATCGTCGAGCCGGCTACGTTCACGGCGGCAGGGCTCGTTCCGTTCCAGATCAATCCGCACTATACCGACGCCCATCCCGACGGTCATGCCGGCGAGACGCGCGAACAGCGGCTGCTCGAGTATGTCGAAGCCAATCCGTGCATGACGGTCGCAGGGCTTCGCGAAGGATGTATCCTGCGTGTCGAGAACGGGCGGATCGAGCTGATAGGCGAACGTCCGATGCGGATCTTCCGCAAGGGGCAGGCACCCTACGAGGTACGGCCCGGCGACGATCTGAATTTCTTACTGGATTAGCCGTGCAGTCGCGCGAGGCGGGCCTGAGGGGCGAGCAGGCGGCGGCCGAATGGCTTATTGCCAACGGGTTCGAGCTGTTGCATCGCAATTGGCGCAGCGGGCGTTACGAACTCGACATCGTGGCTCTGCGCGAGGGCGTGCTCCATGTCGTCGAGGTCAAGTGCCGCCGGAGCGGCGCGCTCTCGCCGCCCGAGGAGGCGATGACGCCCCGCAAGTTCGCGGCGCTGATGCGGGCCACCGAGCATTATGTCGCGCTCTACGGCTTCGATACGGATACGCAGTTCGATTTGGTGACGGTTGAGTATCGGCCGGACGGGGAATGCGACCTGCATTATTTTCCGAATGCGATGACACCGCGCTGGTGACGGGCCGTGCGGAAAGAACGCTTGCCGCTCTTGCTTTCGAGCCCGACGGCTCCCGGTCGTTCGGCCGGCCTTTCGGTCGGGCGCGGATCCGGAACGCTTTCCGGCTCTCGGCGAAAATTCCGGGTCCGGAGGTCTTTTGTCTCCTGAGTGCGGGGGGCTTGCGGGTCGGCAATTTTCCGGACGCAACGTATCGAGATACGGTTGAATGGGGACGACGCGTGCCGGCATTTCGTTCCCTGCGGTCCGGAAGCCATTGCGAAGCGCGTTTCCCCGGATCGTTTGGCGGGACTGAAGGGAACGGGGCCGGCGATGACGAAGGCGTCGCGGATGCCCTGTCGCCACAGGAAGGACCGGATATGTCCCGCACGCCAGGCGGGTCGGGTGCGCATGCCGGTCTGTCTGCGTTCCGGAAACGTGCTGCGGATACGGTATAGAACTCCCGCATAGATGTCTTGCTGTATCCGGCTGTCGAATTTTCAATGCTTTCGTCCCGAAACGAAGTTCCTTTCGGCGAAGGGGTGCCGGGAAAGCGGATCGGACGCGCGGTCCGTAGCCGCAGTCCGCGACTGTGAGATTCCATGCGGGAGCTCTTGGCGTATCGATATGGTAATTATCTTGTTGTAGATTTCGCGATATGGAAAACGAAAAGAGAACGGTTCGCCTGATTTATCCCCAGTGGCAGGGCGGCGACATCGTCCGGTGGGTTCCCGAGATAAGGAATCCCGACGATGCGGCGAGAGGATATTCTCTGGGAGCGCAGCTGCTCGCCTTTCTGGCTCCGCACAGCAGCGTGCAAACGCTGACGGTTCCCGTCGCCGACGGCATTGCGGAGCGCCGGGTGACGGACGGAGTGCTCGACCGCGATGCGATCGTTGCCCAGACGAGGGCCGCTGTGAGCATGCTGCGTGCCGGCGATCCCGACCGGATCGTGACGTTCGGGGGCGACTGCTCCGTCAGCGCGGCTCCGTTCGCCTTTCTGGCCGGGAAGTACGGGGATGACGCGGCCGTGATCTGGATAGACGCTCATCCCGACATCACCTTGCCCGGCGACGCTTATTCCGGCTATCATGCGATGGCGCTCGCGGCCTGCATGGGTCTCGGCGATGCGAAGATACTCGCCGAACTGCCTGCGCGCATCGACCCGTCGCGCGCGCTGCTGGTCGGTCTGCGCGATTGGGAGCGCGACGAAATCAGGGCGCGGCAGAGGGAGCTCGGCATCGCGCACCTCGCTCCGCAGGACGTGGCCGGCGACAGCCGCGCGGTCGTAGAGTGGCTGGAAAGTTGCGGGGCCTCGAAGGTACTGATCCATTTCGATCTGGACGTGCTCGATCCGGCCGATCTCGTTGCGGCCGTGGGCGTCGTTCCGGACGGGATGACCGTCGATCAGGTCGTCCGGTTGATCGGCGACATCGCCCGGGCGCGGGAGGTGGTCGGTCTGACGGTAGCCGAGCCGATGCCCCGGACAGCCGTTCGGATCAGGGATATGTTGAAACGCTTGCCCTCGTTGGAGTAACCGGAAGTTCCCGTGTCCAGGTGCGGAGAAACGGCGCCGGAAGGGCGCCGCAGCCCGCTTCCGGCGCAAGGGAGGTTTCTCGGGTAACGGGAAAATCCGGAGCTCGTCGGGCGGTCCGTTACTTCTCTTCGGCCGGTCCGGTATCGTGGTGTTTGAGTACCCGCGCTTCCAGATAGAACACGATGTCCTCGGCGATGTTGCTGCACCGGTCGCCGATACGTTCGATGCGGCGGATCGCAGAATGCAGGTGCAGACAGTCCGCGATCGCGTCGGGATGCGCGCTCATGTGCTCGGCCAGCACGGCGATCGCGTCGGCGTTGATCCGGTCGACCAGATTGTCTTTGGCGAAGACCTTGCCCGCCATCGCGCTGTCCTCGTTGGCCAGGGCCGCCTTGCACAGGCTCAGCATACACAGCGTCTCTTGGAACATCCGTTTGAGTTCGAGCCGTTCGATCAGCTCCGGCGTGATCTTGTCGTTGAGGTTTTCGACGACGAAGACGGCGATGCCGTCGGCGAAGTCGCCTATGCGCTCCAGGTTGTTGTTGATCTTGACGATCGACAGCATCATGCGCAGGTCGACGGCTACCGGCGTCAGCAGCGCGAAAAAATTCTCGCACTCGCGGTCGACCGTCAGCTCGTAGGCATCGACCATTTTTTCGCGGCTGCGCACTTCGAGCGCCAGTTCGCGGTTCCGCTCGAGCAGGGCGGCTGAGACTTTTTCGACCTGCCCCTGCACGAGAAGCCACATCTCGGCCAGGCTTTTTTTGACGCGCTTGATCGATTCTTCGGTATGTCGCATGGATTTTCGGTATTTGATGTTTTGCTTCAATCGGCGGTTTACGGAGCGTCCCGTTCGGACGGGAAAGCCTCTCGTCGCGGGTGTCCGATCCGGCGGAGGACGGCTTTGCGCCCGGTCCTGCGGTTGTCGTTTTTTCTCTCTCCGCAGTCGTTCGGGAGCGGTCTCTTTCAGGCGCTTGCGGCGCAAAGGTACCGAATCAGCCGAACCGGCCGGTCACGTAGTTCTGCGTGGCCTCTTTCGAGGGGTTCAGAAACATCTGCTGGGTCTGGTCGTACTCGACGAGCTCGCCCATGTAGAAGAATGCGGTACGGTCGCTGACGCGCGCCGCCTGCTGCATGTTGTGCGTGACGATGACGATCGTGTATTCCTTTTTCAGTTCGTAGATCAGGTCCTCGATTTTCGATGTCGAGATCGGGTCGAGCGCCGAGGCCGGCTCGTCCATCAGCAGGATCGACGGCCGCACGGCCAGCGCCCGCGCGATGCAGAGGCGCTGCTGTTGCCCGCCCGACAGCTCGAAGGCCGATTTCTTCAGCTTGTCTTTCACCTCGTCCCACAGCGCGGCTCCCTTGAGCGAGCTCTCGACGCGCTCGTCGATCAGCCGGCGGTCGCGGACGCCGTTCACGCGCAGTCCGTATGCGACGTTCTCATAGATCGTCTTCGGAAACGGATTCGGTTTCTGGAAAACCATGCCTACCTTTTTGCGCAGCTCGACGACCTCGACGTCCCGGCCGTAGATGTCCTCGCCGTCGATCCGGATCTCGCCGCTGAGGCGCGTTCCCTCGATCAGATCGTTCATCCGGTTCAGCAATCGCAGGAAAGTCGACTTGCCGCAGCCCGAGGGGCCGATAAAGGCCGTGACCGTGTTACGCTCGATGCCGAGCGTGATGTTCTTCAGCGCGTGGAAGCTGCCGTAATAGAAGTTGACGTCTTTCGCACTTATGTTGATCATGACGATAGGGTTTCGTTAGTTCGTTTTCACTTTGCGGCCGAAATAGCGTCTCAGTCCGTTTGCCAGCAGATTGATCAGCAATACGATCGCGATCAGCACGAGAGCCGTTCCGTAAGCCATCGGACGGGAGGCTTCCAGATCCGTTCCGCTCGTTGCGATCACGTACAGGTGATAAGGCAGGGCCATGACCTGATCGAAAATACTGTCGGGCAGTTTCGGCAGGAAATAGGCGGCGGCCGTGAACAGAATGGGCGCCGTCTCGCCCGACACGCGGCCGATCGAGAGGATCAGCCCGGTGACGATGTTCGGGAAAGCCATCGGCAGCAGTACGCGCCAGACGGTCTGCAGTTTGGTCGCGCCGAGCGCGTAGCTGCCGTTGCGCAGCGAGTTGTCGATCGAGCGCATCGCCTCTTCGGTCGTCCGGATCACGATCGGCAGCACGAGCAGGGCGAGGGTCAGCGAGCCGGCGATGATCGAGTCGCCGAATCCGAGCGTACGGACGAACAGCGCCATGCCGAACAGGCCGAACACGATCGACGGTACGCCGCTCAAGTTGCTCGTCATGACGCGGATCACTCTGACGAGCCAGTTGTCGCGGGCGTATTCGCTGACATAGATGCCCGACATCACGCCGAGCGGAAACGCGACGGCGATGCTGCCCGCCACCAGGCAGAGCGTGCCGACGATAGCCGGCAGGATGCCTCCCTCGGTCATCCCGTTTTCGGGCATCGAGGTGAGAAATTCCCAACTGACGACGCCGGCTCCTTTGACGATGATGAAACCCAGAATCCATACCAGTATGGCCACGACCAGCAGGCTCGTCAGTCGGAACAGCCCGAAAGCGAGTTGTTGCGAGCGCTTCTTGTGTTTCGATATTTTCGAGGACGTTATCATGTTGTCCGTTCGTTATTGTTTTTTTCGTTTCTCGCGCGCCGGCGGGGAATCTTTCTCCGGGCGTCGGCGCGGTTTCCTTGTTTACATCGTCTTGGGCCGTCGGGCCGAAATCATCTCGACCGCGATGCTCAGCAGCAGCGTGAGCAGGAATAGGATGCAGCCCAGCATGAACAGCGCCTCGTAGTGGGCGCCTCCGGCCGGAGCCTCCCCCAGCTCGGCGGCGATCGTCGCGGGAATCGTCCGCACGGGCTCGAGCAGCGAGTGCGGCACGACGGCGGCGTTGCCGGTTACCATCAGCACGGCCATCGTTTCGCCGACCGCGCGGCCGATGCCCAGCACGGCCGCCGCGGCGATGCCCGAGGCCGAGTACGGCAACACGACCCGGCGGATCGTCTGCCAATGCGTCGCGCCGAGCGCCAGACTCGATTCGCGCATGGCTCGGGGAGTCGTGCGGATCGTATCCTCGGCGACGGTGATGATCGTCGGCAGCGCCATGATTGCCAGAATCAGGCTGCCGGCGAGTGCCGTCTCGCCGACCGGCAGGTCGAAGACGTCGCGTACCAGCGGCACGACCGCGACGAGCCCGAAGAATCCGTAGACGACCGACGGAATGCCGGCCAGCAGCTCGATCACGGGTTTCAGCATCCGGCGCAGCCGCGAGTCGGCCAGCTCGGCCATGTAGATGGCGACGGAAAGCCCCAGCGGCAATGCGATCAGGATGGCCGCCAGACTGACCCACAGCGTGCCGGCCAGCAGCGGAATCAGGCCGTACTGCGGGGCCGGCGCGGCGGTCGGATACCACTGCCGCCCGGCGAAAAAGCTCGCCGGCGTGATCCGTCCTTCGCCGAGAACCTTGCCGGCGAAGTCGGGGGCGACGTACTGTTCGGGCAGATAGGCGATCATGTTCGGATGATCGGCCACGATCCGGCTCAGACATTGCGGCGCGTGGCTCAGGTCGGCTCCGAGCTCCTGCTCGGTCGCGTAGCTCGTGATGTCGTCGAGCCGGAAGACCAGAATCGAGTCGTCGGGACCTCCTACCTCGCTCCAGTTCGTCAGGTCGGCGTCGAATATCTGCATGATCTGTTCCGGAGTCAGGCTCTGCACCGGGTTCGCCCGGTTGACGGCCAGCACGTAGCCTTGCTCGACGGCCGGCGAGTCGAACAGACCGGCTCCCTCGCGGAACAGAAAGACGACGATCAGTACGATCACGATACTGGTCAGGTAGCCGCTCGCCATCAGGATTTTCTCGGCGACGGCCTCCGCTATTTTTCTCGGTTTCAGTTTCACGGTTTTCGGTGATTGGGTCGCGCTCGGACGGGCTTTAACGGATCGGAATGAAACCGATGGACGCCACCATAGCCTGTCCCTCGTCCGAAGTCAGGTAGTCGACCAGCGGCCGGACGGCGGCCTCGTTCGATTTCGTATAATAGAAGTAGAGCGGCCGGACGATCGGGTAGCTTTTCGACCGGGCATTGTCGAACGTCGGGGCGACGTAGCTCCCGCCTCCGTCGTAAGAAACGGCGAGCGCCTTGACCTCCGGGTTGAGATAGGCCAGTCCGACGTAACCGATCGCTCCGGGCGTCTGACTGACGGACTGGATGATCGCGCCCGTGGCCGGCATGCTCAGTACGGCCGGCATGTAGTTGCGGTGTTTGAGCACGCTCTCCTTGAAGAATTCGTAAGTTCCCGAACTCGTTTCGCGCGAGTAGACGACGATCTTGCGGTCTTCGCCTCCCACTTGCTTCCAGTTTGTGATCTTGCCGCGGAAAATCCCTTCGAGCTGTTCCCGGGTCAGTCGGGAGACCGGGTTCGAGGGATGGACGATGACGGCCAGCGCGTCGAACGCGACGGTCAGTTCCTCGACCGGACGGCCCGCCTGCTGCATCCGGACCCGTTCGTCGAACTTGATCCGACGCGAGGCCATCGCGATGTCGGTCGTGCCTTCGCGGAGCGACGACAGGCCGACTCCGCTGCCTCCGCCCGTGACGGTGACATGGGCCGAGGGATTTTTCTCCGAATAGTTTTCGGCGGCTTTCTGGGCCAGCGGCAGCAGCGTGTCGCTTCCCTTGAGTTTCTGGGCGCAGGCGGCGGCCGTCAGGCCGAGCGCCGCGAGCAGAAGGGCGATCTTTTTCAAAGGCATTCTCATCGGTTTGCCGCAAAGGTAGTCCGGGAGAATGAACGCAACTTTAAGAGACGGTTAAGATAGAGTTGCTTTTGGGTTAAGAAAAGGTTAAGCCTCGTCGCCGGACCGGCGACGGGAAAGTGCGGCGCGAACCTGCCGGCACGGAAACGAGCCGTCTTTTCTCATGCCCGCGCGGATGTGCGGAAGCATGCATGGAGAGGCTCGTAGCCGGCCTTACGGACGTTTCGTTATGTTCAGGAAGCGTTTTGTCAGGAATCTGCGGACCGGTTCGTCGTACAGTTTCAGGCACAGATAGGCCAGTATGACCGAGCCGACGACGAGGGCCGCGGCTCCGGGCAGCGACTGGGCGAACGTGAGGTTCTCGTTCTTGACCCATGCGTAGTACAGGTATATGAAAGGATAGTGTACCATGTACAGGGGGTACGATATGTCGCCCAAGAACTTGCATATCCGCGTCGTCGCCTTGTCCGTCGTCTTGCCCGAGGCTCCGAGATAAACGATCAGCGGGAAGACCGCGATGGCGCAAGCGGCGTCGTACAGCCCGTTCATCCACAGGTGCTCGCTGCCGCCGATCCGGGGCACGGCCGATACCGCGACGACTCCCAGAGCGCCTATCCAGAAAGCTCCCCTGACACGGACGGGCTTGAATACGCGCGACATCAGCAGCCCGGCCGAGAACGAGAACAGCAGGCGCAAGGAGCCGCCGACTATGTTCTCTTCCGTCAGGGCGAAGCCGACGCAGATGTCGCCGAGCGGTCCCCATACGGCGAACGCGGTCAGGCCGCAGCCTGCGAGCAGGACCAGCGCGGCCAGAGCCCGAGTGGGAAGTCTGCGGAGGAAAAGCGCGTAGAGAATGTTGCCTATGTATTCGAAGAACAGCGACCAGCTCGGGCCGTTGAGCGGATACATCTCGCCGACTCCCCGGATTTCGGAACCGGGGGTCGCGGGGATGAGCAGCGCATTCATCAGCGTGGCTACGAGCAGCATGGTCACGGAGATTTTCGAGACATCCCAGACCGGGCAGCCCTGAAAGTAGAACATGACGGCTCCGATCAGGGCTCCGATCACGACCATGGGCTGCAGGCGGATCAGCCTGCGCTTGAAGAAGTCGCCGACGGTCATCTTTTTCCACCGGTCGTCGTAGGCGTAGCCGACGACGAAGCCGGAGAGAATGAAGAAGAAATCGACGGCCAGGTATCCGTGATTGATTTTCTGGTCCAGATGACTGGTGGCGTAGGCTTCGAACAGATGGAAGCAGACGACCGTCAGGGCTGCCACTCCGCGCAATCCGTCCAGTATGTCGTAATGCGGCTTGGTGTCGGCGAAAGCGGCGGCGGGAATTTCCGTTTGCGGCATGGGTTTCGGGAAGTTAGGGTTCGTAGTTTCGTTCTTGGCGTTATGCGAGCATGCGGGCAGCTCGACGATGCTCCCGGATGTTCGGCATAAGCGCTTTACGGTTCGGAAGCCGGCTTCCGGCAGACCGTACCGGTCGTAAAAATAAGTTTTTTTTTGTTATCGGCGCATATCCGCCGTCTCTTATATCGTGCGAATCCGGCCTTTCGGATTGCCGGATGCGCGCAAAGGTCCTGAGAAATGCCGCTTGAGGATTCTGAGTGCGACCGGAAACGCTGCCGCTTTCCCTGCGTTCCGGCTGTCCGGAAGAAAAAGCGTGCCGCTCTGCAAAAAAAATGAGTATATTGCGTATGAGCTGGAGGCGTTTCTCTCTGATTTTTCGGACCGGTCCGCGTCTGCGAACGGAGAGGCGTCTGCGACGGCCGTTCGGACTAAGCCGGAGCTTTCGGGACTATGCGAGGCGGAAACGGCGGCCTGCGTTCATACTGCATGACCGTCCGCGGCCGGGGGCGATTCCGAAGTCGGCGTCTTTCGGGGCCGGGCGGTAGCCGGTCCGAGGGATAAAGTCGATAAGACGGGATGGCGGGGACCGTGTCCGGAGGAAGCGATGGACGGGCCCGTAGTCGTCCGCTCCGAAAGGACGAGACTCGAATATCGTCGCGTTTCGGGAAAGGGCTTCGAGCAGGGCGCTCTGCGGAGCGTGTGTCCGGGCGCGGTTTTTCGCGCCGGATGCTCCTGCGGGCGTTCGACAGTACTGCCGGAGCCGTATCGCGCGAGTTTTTGGAAATCGTCGGGAAAATAGGTAATTTCACCCGTCGTTTGACAGCAACGGAAAACAAACATAATGCGAACGCTATGTATTCCATATTGACCGAGTGCCCGCTGTTCAGAGGGTTGACGGAAGATCAGATCCATGAAGTTATCGACGGCCGCGGGGACTACACGCTGGCCGATTACCGCGACGGCGAGCTGATAGCCCGCCGGGATACGGCCTATTCGGGCCTGATGATTATCGTGCGGGGGAAGGTGCACGGCGAGATGCCCGCCGCGTCGGGGCGTCCCGTGACGATCGAGCCGCTCGAGGCTCCGCAGCTGATTGCGCCGGCTTTCCTGTTCGGCGGCTACAACAAACTGCCGATCGACGTGGTGGCCGACGGCGACGCGACGATCATGACGCTGCATCGGGGTTACCTGTTCGAGCTGATGCAGAGCAACGTGCTGATTATGTCGAACTTCATCGACATCATCTCGAACCGGGCCAACGTCTGGTCGAAAAAAATCTATTTCCTGTCGTTCCGCTCGCTGAAGGAGAAGGCGGCCGGCTATTTGCTCGGGCATTCGACCGAAGCTTCCCCCTCGGTCGAGATGCCCGACATCCGCGAAATAGCGCAGTATTTCGACGCGACGCGCAGCGCCGTGCAGACCGTGCTCGCCGAATTGGAGAAAAAGCGTCTGGTCGCCCTTTCCGGCGACCGGATCACGGTACTGAACCGCAAGGGGCTCGAGGATATTCTGAAATAACCCTATGCGATTGCTTTACGATCTGGGCATTCTGCTGATGAATGCCGGGCTGCGCATGGCCGCGCCGTTCAATTCGAAGGCCCGGCTGTGGGTTCGCGGACGCAAGGATATTTTCCGCCGCATGGCCGAGGTCGTCGGACCGGACGACGAGGTCGCATGGCTTCACGCCGCCTCGCTCGGGGAGTTCGAGCAGGGACGCCCGGTGATCGAGGCGCTCCGCGAGGCATGTCCCCGATACAAGATTCTGCTGACGTTCTTTTCTCCGTCGGGTTACGAAGTGCGGAAAAACTATGCCGGCGCCGACTGGGTATTCTACCTTCCGGCCGATACTCCGCGCAATGCGCGGCGTTTTTTGCGCATCTTCCGGCCGAAAGTGGCCGTTTTCGTCAAGTACGAGTTCTGGATCAACTACCTGCTCGCGATGCGAAAGGAGGGAACGCGCCTCTACCTGATTTCGTCGATTTTCCGGCGCGGTCAGATATTTTTCCGGCCTTACGGCGGTCTGTTTCGCCGGGCTTTGGGCGCGTTCAGCCATATTTTCGTGCAGAACGATGAGTCGCGGGCGTTGCTCGGACGCATCGGCGTCCGCTGCGTATCGGTGACGGGCGACACGCGCTTCGACCGGGTCTGCTCGATCGCCGCTCGGGCCAAGCGGTTGCCTGAAATCGAGCGCTTCGCGGCCGGCCGGCCCGTTTTCGTGGCGGGGAGCACATGGCCTCCCGACGAAGAACTGTTGCTCGGGATGATCGATCGCTACCGCGACGTCAAGTTCATCGTCGTGCCGCACGAGATCGACCCGGACCGGATCGAGCGTCTGATCGGCCGCATCGGTCGTCCGGCCCTCCGCTATACGCAACTGACCCCGGAGACTGATTCGGCGGAAGCCGGCGTACTGATAGTCGATACGATCGGCATTCTGTCGTCCTTGTACCGGTACGGCCGCTGGGGCTATATCGGCGGCGGTTTCGGCGCGGGAATACACAACACGTTGGAGGCGGCCGTATTCGGCCTGCCGCTGGCGTTCGGGCCGCATTACGGGAAGTTTCGGGAAGCCTGCGACCTGATCGAGTCGGGAGGAGCCGAGAGCATCGCCGACGGCGCGCAACTACTCGAGTGGTTCGACCGCCTGTACCGCGATCCCGCGGCGACGCAACGTGCCGGCGAGGCATGCAGGACGTATGTCGAGTCTCATCGCGGAGCGACTCGGCGGATCGTGGACGAAATTTGCAGATAACGAATTATTGAGCTATATTTGCCCGTCCGGCCGGTCCGGAGGCGGATTGACCCATGGTGTAATGGTAACACAGCAGATTTTGGTTCTGTCGTTCCAAGTTCGAGTCTTGGTGGGTCAACAAGTATCCCTGACAATCCGCGGGTTGTCAGGGATACGTGCTTGAGAATAGTAACGAAAGAAAATTTTCCGTTTCGGGCGAGTCCGCCGATGGTCAGTCCCCGCGCGGTATATTTTCGTCTCGAAATATTATGCATCCTGAATTTTGGTGTTCCGGCCTTGGTATGGACAATGTTCGTCCGTATATTTGTCATATATATACTGGTATCAGATTGTATATGGAGTGCAGCTGTCCGCCGGATTCGACCGGATGAGTTTCTCTTTTTGAAGTCGTGCGCCAGGCTTTCGTTGTTCCTGCGCGGTTTGCCGGAGGCGGAAAACGGAACCGGTGGGCCCGACGAATCGAACGGGATTCAACGAACCTTGAAATACGTCTGAAACGATGAAAAGAACCTTTTCTTTTTGGAGACCGGCGGTGTTTGCGCTGGTTTTTTCCGCTGTCGCCGCGTGTTCCGGTCCGCGGGATCACGCGCAGATTCTGATGCCGCGGCTGAGCGTGCCTTGGAGTGAGTCGGTGCGGATTCTGGGCGATTCCGTACCCGGAAAGACTTTTTACAGTGACTTCCTGATGATCCGGGACAAGATGACGCCCGCCCGCTGGCATGCCGTGGGCATTCATAAAAGCATGAACACGTTGTACCATGCTGTAGCCGATTCGCTGTTCGGCGAATGGAAGTTGCAACCCGATATCGTCAGCACCGATTCGGTCGTCCGCATGTGGGCTCCGTTCGCCATTTGGTCGCCTCGGGGCGACTCGGCTTATATGTACTATCATCACGGGTTGGGGCCCGACGGAGGCGATATGTGGAACAGCATGCGTGTTTTGGCTGCGGCCGGTCCCGATCTGGATCGGTGGACGAAGTACGATGTGTACGCGGAACAGGAGGCTGCACCCGGCGTTCGCAACATAGTCTTTACCGGGCCGGTGCCGCGCGACGCCTGTATTTTTTTCGACGAGTCGCTGGATAAGTATATCATGTATTACGCCGACGACGCGCCGCGAGCTATACAGGCCCGCACGTCGGACGATGCGGTACATTGGTCCGAGCCCGTACCGGTGATGGGGATACCCGATCCGCAGGAGGCTTTCGTGACGCCCGAGTCGCCTTTCGTGATTCGTCGTGACGGGCTGTACTACCTGTTCGTTTCGGGTTTTGACTATGCCCGGGTGGCGCTGTACGTTTCGGAAGATCCGTTCGATTTCGGCGATCCGATAGCGAACAAGGTGGGTGAGATCAACGGACACGCCCCTGAGATCGTCGAGGAGAACGGACACTATTACATCGCTTGTGCTCATATTGCATCGGAGCCCGGAATGGCACCGGGAGCGGCGGACTTGTGGGGTACCTATCTGCAGGAGTTGGTTTGGAGTCCGGCCACCGAAGCCGAATCGGCCAAGATTTTCCGTAAGGACAGAAAATAGGGTACGGATTCGGGAAAATACGCCAAGGGCGGTCCGACATACGGACCGCCCTCGGCGCATATCTCGGGCTTCCGCTTTGCATGGCCTACGGTCTCTTCGGCCGCGCAGGATACGCTCATTCGGTTGACTCCGGATTTCGGTCTCGCTCTGAGGCCGCGAGGAAAGAGCTTCGGCCGCGCGAATCAGTCGACGACCGGCTCCGCGTCGAACTTGCGGATGTCGATGCCGTCCGAGAGTTTTTCGATCTGAGGAAGCAGCGTCGTGAAGTGGCGGGTAGCCTCGTGGGCGGCCAGCACTTCGCCGTTCTGCCACAGTTCAACGATCAGCAGCTGCTCGGGATCGGTCGGATGCAGGTAGTGCTGATAGGAGATATTTCCGTTTTCCTGTTGCGAGGCTTCGGTCAGCTGTTCGAGCAGTCGCAACGTCTGCGGGCGGTTCTGCTCCGAGACGGTGATGGTTACCAGAATGTTGATCATATGCTGTGAGTTTAACGGGTGATCCGTTTGAGCTCTTTTTACTTTCCGCGCGGTTCCGCCTTGCTCCGCTTGGGGAGCCGTGCAGGGACAGGCGTTTTTCAGACAGGCGCGTTGTTGAACGCCTCGGCGATCTGGTCGGCGATCTGGTCGAGCGCCTGCTGCAGCTTGCCGCCGATCATCATTTTCATCATCATGTTCAGCTTGACGTGCAGCACGAGCCGCATCCGCGTGTCGCTGACGTCGGCGGAAACCAACTGCAGCCAGAACGTGAAGTCCATCGGCGAGCCGTCCTCGCCGGTCACCTTGACGAGCTTGAAAGGCTCTTTCTCGACCATGCGCAGCCGGACCGGGAAGCCCTTGGCCTTGAACGAGCAGGTGTTTTCGTCGGCCGTCCACCCTTCGACCTTGTCGGCGAGTACCGGGGTCAGGTTGTCGAAACGCGACAAAACGCCGTAAACCGTTTCGGCCGGACGCAGGATCCGGACGTGTTTGCTTTCGTACTTCTCCATAGCGATTACTGTGCCGATTTTTTCCAGTTCGCAGGGTCGCGCCTCCACTGCTGGAGAGTTTGCAGCTCGTCCTCGTGGACATAGCCCTGTTTCGCCGCCAATTCGATCATCGTCTTGTAGTCGCTGAGCGTGTCGAGCTTCACGTCGGCTCCGGCGAAATTCTCGGCGGCGGTCGGGAAACCGTAGGTGAAGATGGCCACCATGCCCAACACGTCGCATCCCGCCTCGCGCAGCGCCTCGACGGCGCTCAGGCTGCTCCCGCCCGTCGAGACGAGGTCCTCGACGACGACGACCTTGGCGCCGGGCCAGTATTCGCCCTCGACCTGGTTCGTCAGCCCGTGCGTTTTCGGCGAGCTGCGGACATAGATGAACGGCTTGCCCATCCGTTCGGCGACCAGCACGCCGTGCGCGATGGCTCCGGTGGCGACGCCGGCGATGATGTCGGCGTCGGGGTATTTCTCGGCGATGATCCGCTCGAAGCCTTCGTAGACCTGCTTGCGAACGGCCGGATACGAGAGAATCTTGCGGTTGTCGCAGTAGATCGGGGAATACCAGCCCGAGGCCCATGTGAAATGATTTGCCGGATTTAATTTAATTGCCTTAATTTGTAACAGGCTTTCCGCTATCTTACTCGATAAATCGTTCATTATGAGTGTTTATAAAGTTTATGTCGAGAACAGCTGCATCCGCTTCGTCCCGGAAGGGCATGCCGGAGACGGCGAACCGTCGCTCGCGGTCGCTCCCGGCGAAAGCGTTTCTATGACAAAGTTGTTGCAAAAACTTCAATTTACCAAAAAGTTAACCGTAATATCCGAAAAAATAGAGTCCGTTTTCGACGGGTTCCGCGCGTCGATGCCCTTGATCGAAGCGGGCGGCGGTCTGGTCTCGGATGCCGGGGGACGCGTGCTGATGATTTTCCGCAACGGGCGGTGGGATTTGCCCAAGGGCAAGCTGGAGCCGGGCGAGCGGATCGAGGAGTGTGCCGTGCGCGAGGTGTCCGAGGAGTGCGCGCTGCCGTTGCAGGAACTGCGGCGGGACGACAAGATCGCCGATACCTATCATTGCTACCGCATCGGCGACCGCTGGGTGCTCAAGCGGACGAGCTGGTACCGGATGCGCTATGCGGGAGCCGTCGCTCCCCGGCCGCAGACCGTCGAGGGGATTACGCGGGCCGAATGGGTCGCGCGCGAGCAGATTCCCGCCCGCTTGTCCGGGGCTTACTACACAATCCGGGACGTGTTCCGCGAGGCGGGACTCTCCGACTGATCCAACCGAACATATAGCCATGAAGAAAACCGTAACCGTATTGCTCGGCGCGGCGCTGTGCGTCGCGGCGGCATCGTGCGCCGAAGGCCCGCAGAAAAGAAACGACAGAATGGAAACGAAGAACTCGCTGACCGAGCAGGAGAAGGCCGCCGGCATCCTGACTGCCGAGGTGATGTGGAAAATGGGACGCGTGGGGGGCTCCGTCCTTTCGCCCGACGGGCGCACCGTGCTCTATACGGTGACCCGCTACGATATGGAGCAGAATAAGGGGACGACCGATATCTGGTCCGTACCGGCCGGAGGCGGCAAGGCCGTCCGTGTGACCGATCCCGGCAGCAACGAGTCGTCGGTCCAGTGGAGCGCCGACGGAAAGAAAATCTATTTTCTGTCCGACCGCACGGGCAGTGGTCAGGTTTGGTCGGCCGCGCCCAGCGGGAACAATCTGGCTCAGGTGACCGACATCGAGGGCGGCGTGGAAGGATTCTCGGTGGCTCCTTCGGGCGACCGGATTCTGTATATCAAGCGTGTGCCGGTCGTGAAGCGGAGCTCGTCGGAGCTCTATTCCGATCTGGGACAGTCCAAGGCGAAAATATACGACGATCTGATGGAGCGCCACTGGGACTATTGGGACGACGGAAGCTACCTGCACCTGTTCGTCGCCGACATGGCCGGCCGGGTGACCGGCGGGACCGACATCATGGAGGGCGAGCCGTGGGACGCCCCGCTGGCTCCCTATTTCGACGCGTCGGAGATCGCATGGAACCATGCGGGCACTCAGCTTGCCTATACCTGCAAGAAACTGACGGGTACGCAGTACGCGCTGAGCACCGACTCGGACATTTATCTCTACGACGTAGCCTCGGGCCGGACGAGCAATCTGACCGAGGGAATGCCGGGCTACGACAAGTATCCCGTCTTTTCGCCCGACGATTCGATGATCGCTTTTACGAGCATGGAGCGCCCGGGCAACGAATCGGATAAGGACCGGCTGTTCGTGATGAGTCTCGCCGACGGAAGCAAGCGATATCTGACCGAAGGTTTCGACTACAATGCCGGCAATGTCCGTTGGGCCGACGACTCGACGCTGCTGTTCCTGTCGCCGATCCGCGCGACGATCCAGCTTTGCAGCGTGTCGCTTTCGGGCGGTCCGGTGCGCGTGATTACTTCCGGAGCGCACGATCTGAACGCATTCTCGGCGGCGGGCGGGCGCGTCGTGGCCGAAATGACTACGCTCGGCTCGCCCACCGAACTGTTCGACGTGAATCCGTCGGACGGCGCGATGACGCGCATCACGAACACCAACGCGGAGATATACGAACGTATCCGAATGGGGAAAGTCGAGGAGCGATGGGTGGAAACGACCGACGGCAAGCGGATGCTCGTCTGGGTCGTGCTGCCGCCCGATTTCGATCCGTCTAAAAAATACCCTGCCCTGCTTTACTGCCAAGGCGGTCCGCAGAGCGTCGTGAGCCAATTCTGGAGCTACCGGTGGAACCTGCAGCTGATGGCGGCTCAGGGCTACGTCGTCGTGGCGCCGAACCGGCGCGGCCTGCCGTCGTTCGGGCAGGAGTGGCTCGATCAGATTTCGGGCGATTACAGCGGACAGAACATCCGCGACTATCTGAGCGCGATCGACGACGTGTCGGCCGAGCCGTGGGTCGACCGCGACCGGCTGGGCTGCGTCGGGGCGAGCTACGGAGGGTATTCGGTCTTCTTTCTGGCCGGAAACCATCAGAAGCGTTTCAAGGCGTTCATCGCGCACTGCGGCATGTTCAACTTCGAGAGCATGTACGGCGCGACCGAGGAGCTTTGGTTTCCGAACAACGACCTCGGCGGTCCCTACTGGAGCGACTCGCCGGTGGCCCGCCGCTCGTATGCCAACTCTCCGCACAAGTTCGTGAAGAACTGGGATACGCCGATCCTGATTTTCTCAGGCCAGCGGGATTTCCGGATTCCGTACACCGAGAGCCTGCAGGCTTTCACGGCCGCCCGCCTGATGGGCGTGCCGAGCCGGTTGGTTTCGTTCGAGGACGAGGCGCATCAGGTATTCAAGCCGCAGAATTCGCTCGTATGGAACCGCGAATTTTTCAGCTGGCTCGACCGTTACGTCAAGAATGCCGAAACTCCGGCGGAACAGACCGGGCGATAGGAGCTCGGCCGGATCGGGATGACGGACCGGTCCGCGAGCGGGCGAAGGCTTTCGATACGGCTGCCTGCGGATAGGAGAAAGCCTGTTTCGGCCGTATGAGAATGGGAGTATCGACCTTGGCACGTTTTTGCGCCGGGGCCGATGCTTTTTTCGGGTAAAGGGACTCCGGATTGCCGGCGATCGTTCCCGATAAAATGCAGAGCGTGTTTCGGGCGTGTCGGGTTTCGTGACGGTTATGCTGTGAACGGGTCTTCCGTATTCGCGGAAAGCGGTTTCGAACGAAACCGTTCTTTTTTTCCGGCTATTGTCCGGATTGTCGTTGCCCGGCTGATTTACGGCGGACGGCTGACGATTCCGGCGGGGTTCCGTGAACGACTCTGTCGGACGAACCCCCGATTCCTTATGTCCGGCACGGCAGGGGAAATTTGATTACGGCGGAGGCAGGTCGAAAAAAGCCTTGCGGCTGAACATGCGTTCAGCCGCAAGGTCTCGTTTTCGTTTGTAACGACCGGGAAGGCGGCTCGTTGCAGGCGGCCTTGGGATCGGTCGTCCTTCCGCATCGTCCGCTTGCGGGGCGGAACGTTTCTGCGTATGCGGGTTCCCTGCTACCGTTCTCTCTGTTACGGAATCTCCTGCTTCTGTCGGGCGGAAGACGGATTGCTCACGATGTCGGCCGCCGTTCGGGGAAAACGGTAATCTGCGCCGCTGCGCGGAAAATTACAGCGGCATGTTGCCGTGCTTCTTGGGCGGATTGCTCCGGATCTTGTTGTGCGCCATATCGAGGGCCTGAATCAGCTTGAAACGGGTCTGACGCGGCAGGATGATCTCGTCGACATAGCCCAGCTCGGCCGCCCGGTATGGATTCGCGAAGTGTTCGCGGTACTCCTCGACGGCTTGCGCGCGCTGCTGCTCGTCGGCGTGACGGAACAGAATGTTGACGGCCCCCTCGGCTCCCATTACGGCAATTTCGGCCGTCGGGTAGGCCAGATTGACGTCCGATCCGGTCTGCTTGCTCGACATCACGATATAGGCTCCGCCGTAGGCCTTGCGCAGGATCAGCGTGATTTTCGGGATCGTCGCCTCGACATAGGCATAGACGATTTTCGCGCCGTGGCGGATGATGCCGCCGTGCTCCTGCGTGCATCCCGGCAGGAAGCCGGGTACATCCTCGAGCGTAATGAGCGGTATGTTGAAGCAGTCGCAGAAGCGGATGAAACGCGCCGCCTTGTCCGAGGCGTCGATGTCGAGCACGCCGGCCAGAAAAGCCGGATTGTTCGCGACGATGCCGACCGGGCGGCCGCCCAGCCGAGCGAATCCGATCACGACGTTCTTAGCGAAATGGGGCATCACTTCGAAGAAATAGTGGTCGTCGACGACCGACTCGATCAGCTCTTTCACGTCGTAGGGTACGTTCGGATCGGCCGGGATCAGCGTATCGAGCCGCTCGTCCTCGCGGTGGATGTCGTCCGAGGTCGGGACGACCGGGGCGTCCTCCATGTTGTTCGACGGCAGGAAGCCGAACAGCTCGCGGATGCTCATCAGCACGTCCTCCTCGCTCGGACCGATGAAATGGGCCACGCCGCTTTTGCTGCTGTGCGTGTAGGCCCCTCCGAGCTCCTCCTTGCCGACTTCCTCGTGCGTAACGGCCTTCACGACATCGGGGCCGGTCACGAACATGTGGCTTTTGCCGTCGACCATGAAGATGAAATCGGTCAGCGCGGGCGAGTAGCAGGCTCCGCCGGCGCAGGGGCCCAGAATGGCCGAGATCTGCGGAATGACGCCCGACGCGATCGTGTTCTGGAAAAAGATGTTCGCGTAGCCCGTCAGGCTCTCCACGCCTTCCTGTATGCGGGCTCCGCCCGAGTCGTTCAGCGCGATGACCGGCGCGCCGTTCTTGAGGGCCATCGTCTGAATCTTGACGATCTTCTGCGCGTTCGTGGCGCTGAGCGAGCCGCCCAGCACCGTGAAGTCGTAGGCGTAGACGAAAACCTGGCGGCCGTCGATCTTGCCGTAGCCCGACACGACGCCGTCGCCCGGAATGCGGTGGCGCTCCATGCCGTAGTTCGTGCAGCGGTGCACGACGAACTTGTCCAGTTCGACGAACGTTCCCTTGTCGAGCAGCGTTTCGATCCGCTCGCGGGCGGTCATTTTGCCCGCCTCGTGCTGTTTCTTCACCTTGTCGGCTCCGCCGCCTTCTTGGGCGGCCCGGTTACGCCGCTCGAAATCCTCGTATATCCTTTCGTTTTCCATCTTCTCTTCGTTATTGGTTTTCCGTTTCTTCGACGATCACGTCGAGACGCACGAGCAGCTGCTCGCCGGCCACCGTGTCGCCCTCGCGGACGGCGATCTCGCGGACGATGCAATCGCCCGTCACTTTCAGCGTGCTCTGCATTTTCATCGCCTCGAAGACGACGACCGTGTCGCCGGCCTGAAGCCGGTCGCCCTCGGCCACGTCGATGCGCACCACCTTGCCCGGCATGGGGGCGCACAGGTCGTTGTCCTGCCGGGTGTCGTCGCGCCGGCGGTTGCGCAGGTACCTGGCCTGCGCGTCGACGATGCTGACCTCGTAGGAGGCGAAGCGACTGTTGACCGTGAAGTTCTTGCCGCCCTCGCGACGCTCGACTTCCATATCGTACGACCGTCCGTCGCAGAGCACCGAGCAGATGCCCCGGTCGGTCATCACCATGTCCAGATCGTACGCTTTGCCGTCGACGGAGAGCCGGATGCCGTTGCCGTTCTTTTCGATCAGCTCGACTTCGGCCGTGCGGTCTGCTATCTGTACTTCCATACTTTTTGCCTTTTTCGTTTTACATGCCCATGACGCCCTTGCGCTTGCCGAATTCGCGCCACCGGCTCGTCTGGTCGCCGGCCGTCGCGGCCGTCGCGCCGGCGCCGCTCTCGGTATCGACGATATAGTTCATATACGCCACGATCATGGCCAGATCCTCGGTTCGTTCGTCCTGTTGCGGAGCGGCGGAGCCGAGCAGGACGGCGTTCTTTTCCAGAAACGACGTGTCGTATGACCCGCGCTCGAAGTCGGGCACGCCGAGAATGGAGCTCAGGTAGCCGATGTTCGTTTTGACACCGGTGATCCGGTACTCGTCCAAAGCGCGGCGCATCCGCGCGATCGCTCGCTCACGGGTGTCGGCGTGCACGATCAGTTTGGAGATCATCGGGTCGTAGTGGATAGGGATATCGTATCCTTCGTAGACGTATCCGTCGATGCGTACGCCCGGACCTCCGGGTTCCGATAGTTGTCTTACCGGACCCGGCGACGGCATGAACCCGGCGGCCGCATCCTCGGCGCAGACCCGGCATTCGATCGCATGGCCCCGCTGCACGATGTCGGGCTGCGCGAGCGACAGCGGCTCGCCCGCTGCGATGCGTATCTGCTCGCGGACCAGATCGACGCCCGTCACCTCCTCGGTGATCGGATGCTCGACCTGCAAACGGGTATTCATCTCCAGAAAATAGTAGTTGCGGTGCTTGTCCACCAGAAACTCGATCGTGCCTGCTCCGACGTATCCGACGGCCCGGGCCGCGGCCACGGCGTCGGCGCCCATCCTCTCGCGCAGTTCCGGCGTCAGGAACGGGGACGGGCTCTCCTCGACGATTTTCTGATGTCTGCGCTGTACCGAGCACTCCCGGTCGCACAGGTGGATCACGTTTCCGTGCGTATCGCCCAGAATCTGGAACTCGATATGGTGAGGCTCTTCGACGAAGCGTTCGATGTAGATCGTTCCGTCGCCGAACGAGGCCACCGCCTCGGAGCGTGCCGCCACGAAAGCCTCGCGGACCTCGTCCTCGGACCGTGCCAGACGCATTCCCTTGCCGCCGCCGCCCTGCGACGCTTTCAGCATGACCGGAAAGCCGATGCGGCGGCAGGCCTCGACGGCTTCGTCGGCTCCGGACAGGTTCTCCTGCGTGCCCGGAACGACCGGAACGCCGGCCTCGATCATTTTCCTGCGGGCCGAGATCTTGTCTCCCATCGCGTCGATCGTTTCGGGCCGGGGGCCGATGAACACGAGTCCCGCCTCGGCGCACCGGCGTGCGAAGTCGGCGTTCTCCGACAGAAATCCGTAGCCGGGATGCACGGCGTCCGCTCCGCAGGCCAGGGCCACGCGGATGATCCGGTCGATGTTCAGGTAGCTCTCTTTCGAGGCGGCTCCGCCGATGCAATAAGCCTCGTCGGCGAGCATCACATGCCTCGACAGCCGGTCGGCTTCCGAGAACAGCGCCACCGGGCTGATACCCATCTCGCGACACGAGCGAATCACGCGCACCGCGATTTCTCCCCGGTTGGCAATCACGATTTTTTTTATCATAACAACAAGTTTGGTTCGACTTGTCCGTCCGTCGCGGGCGCCGGTCCGCCTGAACGGAAAGCTGCCGCGGGAATCGAGTCGGCACGCGGCGCGACTTCCGTGCGGTTCGGCTGCCGCTCCGTACCGTCTCCGTATTCCGCCGGCCGATGCGACTTGCCCGTCCGGCCGTTCTTGTTCCGATTCTCCGTTGTCACCACGCTCTCCGATCAATCACCCTTTTCGTCTCTTCTGCAAAAGACGGACCTGACATTCGGTCTACCCTTTGTCGCTCGGACTTGACGATCTGCATATTCCGGAGCCTAACCCACGAAGCTCCGAAACGCGAAACGAACCGGCAGGTCTTCTGACTCGTTCCCGTCCGACGGCCTTCCCGGCGCGGCGCCAGTGGCGACAGATCGTGTCGGACGAAACGGAACCTCACAGCAGCGGGACTGTCCGGGACTTTCACCCGATTCCCTATTATTGCCTACTTCCTTGAGTGCGGAAAGGCAAACCGATCCGGGGCAAATGTATTAATTTTTTCCTAATCCGAGAAAGAACGGGCGGTTTTCAGCCTTCTTCGCGAATGGGGGATATTTTGCTTTGATAATTCATATGCTGTGTATGCCTCTGAGATTTCCAAGTTTCCGTTCCGGCCGGGATATAGGAGCGGACCGAGCGGCCGACCGATCGATCGCACGTTCAGTGTAAAAGCCGGCGGAGTTGCATATCGGCATATCCCGGAGCGGTGCGGGCCAGAGGAGAAGCGCTTACGGATCGGGCGATTCCGGCGGAAAGAGCGGCGGAACCGGTGCTGCCGGGCCGAATCTTGCCCACTCGGCTGTTCGGGGAGTTTTCGGACGGCGGCAACCCGTATATGTCTTTGTACGCCGGAAAAACGGAAAGCCGTCCCAGTGGACGGCTTTCCTGATAATGAATAAGATCTTCCCCCGGGAAGTTAGAAGAACTTCACCCGGTTATCGGTGATCTCGACCGCATCTACGAGCGCCTGATTGGCCCGCTCGATGATGTATGCCTGCGCATTGGCTTCGAGGCGTACGCGCTCGCTTTCGGGCGTGACGGTCTCTATGGCGCTGCGCGAAGTGACATCGAACAGGTAGACGCCCGCATTACCGGCGACCGGTTTCGACTGGGCGCTCTCTTCGACACCCGTCACGGCTCCGATCAGCTTGGGCTCGACCCCTACTCCTTCGATATAGAACGAGTTGAACTCGATGCCGGAGGCTTCCTTCACCTCGGTTTCCAGTTTCGATGCGGTTTCGGCGAGCGAGCCTTTCCCGCTCAGTTCTTCCGACAGCATTTCTCCCTTTTTCCTCAGGCGAAGGATATCGGCGATCTGTTTCGAAACGGATTCGACCGGCGCGATGCCGTCCGCCGTCACTCCGGTGATTGCTGCGACGATGTAGTTGCCGTCGATATCCATGATCGCGGAAACGTCGCCTTTCTCTCCGTTGAAAGCCCAGCGGACGATTTCACGCGAGTTGTCGATGCCGTTGAGGTTGCGGTCGGTATTGCGGATGCGGGCCACGCGTTTCGACAGCGAGTTCGAGGCGACCGCCTTGTCGAAGTTCTCGTACGAACCGTGAGCCTCGGCGATAAACTTGCTGGCGTTCGCGTAGACTGCCTGCTGGGTCGTCTGGCTCGGCTCGATCCGGTAGGTGATCGTTGCGAGCTGGACTTTTTTGGTCGGTTTGCTCAGATAGGTCACCTCGGCGATGTGCGTTCCGAAACGCGAATCGACCGTGAAGACCTTCCCCTTTTCGTTGGCGAGAACCGCATCGCCGAATTCGGGAACCATCTGCGAGGGGGCGAAGACGCCCAGGTCGCCGCCCTTGCTTTTCGAGCCGGGATCGTTCGAGTAGACCTCCGCCAGTTCGGCGAACGAGGCGCCGCCCTGCAGTGCTTTCACGATGCTGTCGGCCAGCTCCGCCTGTCCGGCAGGAAGCAGGATGTGACGGGCTCCGACCGAGTCGGGCAGCATTTTGGTATCGACGACACGGGCCAGCGTATAGGTGTCGCCCTCTTTTACGGGACCGTACATTTTCTGGTTGTCGGGACCGAAGGCGTACTTCGCCAGCGGGCCGGAAAGCTGATTTTCGCCGACATACTCCTTATCGGTCTGAGCCTGCGAGTTCAGCGTAGCGTACTGCATCGGCGTCGTGCTCTGGGAGAATTCCTCCGCCATTTCGTTCACTTCCTTTTCCGCAGCGGCATAGTCCTCCTCGGAAGGAAGCACGTCGAACATGACGTACTCGACGTCGCGCGAGGCGCTCTGGCGAAAAGCGTTTTTATGCGCATCGTAATATTTGCGGATATCTTCCTTCGTGACGCTGACCGTCGAATCGGCGATCCGGTCGTAGTTCTCGACTATGTACGAAATGCCGCTCGCCACGTTGGAGCCGGCTACGGCCTGATCCACTTCGAGGTCGGTCACGTACATGCCTTTCGCTACCAGCGCCATGTACTTCAGTACCAGGCGCTGCTTGGTCATCTGATCCTTGAGGTATTCCCACATCATGGCCGCGCGACCGGATGCGTCCCGCGAGAGGTTCGACACGAACTGGCGCAGCATGGTGCCGTCATAGACGCCCGTGTTGGGATTGATGAACGTGCTGCGGACAACCGGCGAGATATACGTGCCGTCGACCATGTCGATCTGCTCGGCTTCGCCGACACGGAAGCCTGCCGCCTCGAAACCGGGCTCGAGCGCATACTGGCTGACCAGAAAGTCCCATGCCTGATCCCTGATCTGATCCTGTTCCTCGGCCGAGAGGCTGTTGCGTCCCGAGGAGGTCTCGACGATCGCGGTCAGGTAGTCGACCTTGTCGGTGAACTGGGTATATCCGATCTTTTCCCCGTTGATTTCTCCGACGCGCATCTTGCGCTCTTGGAACGCGCTGGCGCCCTGATTGCCGAAATCGCCGAGCAGGAAGGCCAGCAGGGCGATTCCGATGACGATCGAAACGACGATGCCGCCGCGAGTTCTCAATGTGTTAAGTGTTGCCATATTGGTTCAATAGTTTTTGAAAATGCGGTTTCGTGCTGGATAACGAAACCCAAAGGTAATAAAATTCTTCTTTGCAAGTGCAATCCGGCGTCAGAAACTGCAATTTTGCTCCGCTCCACCGTGCGTTTCGTCAGGTTTTTAGCCTGCTTCCGGTTCCGGCGACTCCGGGCGGCGGCGACGGTTCGGCGGAGCGGTTTTTCGTCCGTTCGCTCCGTTCTCAGGGCATCCATTCCGAGATGCCGGTCAGCGGATGCTCCGCTCTCCAACGCTCCAGCTCGGCACGGGTCCGGACCCCGCCCTGCACGACCGCGCGGTAGATTTCCACTCCGGAGACTTTCTCGTGGTCGGGAGTCTCGAATTTGAGCCGCAGGACGGCCTGCCGCATTTCCGGCGTCAGCGCCCTTTGCAGCCGTCGGGCGAAGCGCTCGAAATAGCCGTCGTAGACCGAGCCCGCTTCGATGTGGATCATGTCGATCTGCCAGAGCTCGCCGTCGCGGTCCTCGTACCATGCGTGCCATTCGACGCACTTCTCGTCCGTGTGCAGCAGGTTGACGCATTCGATTCGCCGGACGGAGGCGTTTTCCGCGATACGGGCCATGGCGGCAAAGCCGCTCGGGAGCAGGGGCGGCTCGGAATAGATGTGGAAGTCGATGTCGAGGTGCTTGGCGAGCAGTCCGGTCGCAAGCGACCCGACCGGATTCACCCGGGCGCCGGCGGCTTCCCAGATTTTCACGAGATTCAGCTCGTCGACGACCTGCCACGCCCTTTGGCGGTTGCGGTCGGCGATTGTCTCATAGGAATCGTTTTTCATGGGCGGCTGAAAGTTTGCTTTTTATCGGTTCGGAAAACGGTCCGCCCGGTCTTCGCCCGTGCCGCCGTATTCCGCCTGCGGCTGGTCCGTTCGTTACGGGGATACTCTCCGGACGGTTCGCATTCCCCGCGCCTGCGGCCGGAGAGGTGCCGGGACAAGCTCAGACGATCGTTACCCGTATCAGCTCGATGCGCGAGGCGTTCGTTCGCAGAATCTTGATCCGCTTGTTGTCCGAGAGAATCGTTTCGCCGGCGGAGGGAATGCCCTGATACTTGTCGATCACGTATCCGGCCAGCGTGTCGTAGTTCTCGCTTTCGGGGAAGTCGAGCCGGTACTTCTCGTTGACGTACTCGATCTCGAGCCGTCCCGAGAACAGATACTCGTTGTCGCTCATCTTCTTTTCGACCAGATCCTGAGAATCGTGCTCGTCCTCGATCTCGCCGAATATCTCCTCGAGGATGTCCTCGATGGTGACCATGCCTGCCGTGCCCCCGAACTCGTCGATCACGACGGCGATCGAGTGGCGGCTGCGGATGAACAGCGTCAGCAGCTTCTGAGCCGGCATGCTCTCGGGCACGTAGTCGATCTTGTTGAGAATCTCTCCGATCGAGCGCGGATAGCGGAACAGGCTCTTGGTGTTGATGTATCCGACGATGTTGTCGATGTTGTCGCGGTAGACCGGCAGGCGGGAGAACTGCGTGTCGATGAACTGCCGCGTGGCCTCTTCGACCGAGCAACCCTGTTCGACGGCCTCGATATCGACGCGAGGAACCATGCAGTCGCGCACGAGCAGGTCCGAAAAGTCGAGCGCGTTCTGGAACAGCCGGATATCCTTCTCGTTCTGCGTCTGCTCGCTGTCCTCGGCGGCCTCGTCGAGCAGATGCGCCAGGTCCTCGCGGTCGAACGTGCTGATCGACTGGTCGCGCCGCAGCGGCAGTCCGGCCATTTTGAGGATACCGACCGACACGAGCGTCGTCAGCTTGGCGACCGGGTAGAAAAGCAGATAGAAAAAGTAGACCGGCAGCGCGAAGCTCCGATAGTAGAAGTTCGGATTGAGCCGGACGACGGCTTTCGGCACGAACTCCGCCGCGAAAAGGATAATGGCCGTCGATACGAGCGTCTCGATCAGGTACGATCCTCCGTCGCCGGGCGAGATGCCGGCGGCATGCAGTCCGGCCTGGATCAGCACGCTCATCTGGAGCGAGTAGACGACCAGCGCGACATTGTTGCCTACCAGGATCGTCGTGATATACTGTCCGGGATATTTTGCGAACAGCCCCGCGATGTAACCGAACAGTCGGCTCCGTTTGCGCTCGATCTCCAGCTTCAGCTTGTTCGACGATAGAAAGGCGATCTCCATGCCCGAGAAAAAAGCGGACAATATCAGCGAGACGACGACTGTTATGGCGACCGAAAGCATGGTTATCTGAAGCGTGAGTGTCTGCGGCGGAGGGCGCGGGGCGAAAACGTCCGTTCCGCTCGGCACCCTCCTGCGGCAAAGATACAACAATTTATTTGCCTGAGTGTTTCCCGGGCGCGAATAAGGCGGCCCTTTCCCGTTCGTCGCGCGGGGGAATCCGGCGGCGGAGCCTTTAAGGACGGCGGCTTCCGGCTGCGTCGGCTTCCGGGCGGCCCGGACGGTCGAACCGTTCGAGTTTGACCGGCTTGCCGAGCATACGGGGTTCGTCCCGTCGTTTGCGCTGGTTGCGGATCGTGGCCGGATTGGCCACGCCTTCTCCCTCGCGGATCACCGGCACGTCCGCCGGCACGTCCGGTTTCGGAGCGGCTTCGGGGGCTTTCTCCGTCGTGTCGGAGCGGTTCGGCGCCGTCTCGACCGTTACCTTTCCTTTCGGGTTGCGTACGACGAACTCCTCGAAACGCTCGTCCGACTCGAATCCGTCCCCATAGACGACGTCCGTGTTCTGGGTGATTTTCGAATCGACGTTCGAGTAGACGAGTTTGGATTTCTGGTTCCAGAACAGCTGTTCGGTCTCGAGCTGGTTGCCCCCGGCATTGTGGCCCCGGACGTTGCCCTTGGCCTCCCACAGCTGCTGCTTTTCGAGCAATATGGCATAGTTGGCCGTCAGCGACGATTCGACCTGATGGGTCGAGTCGTTGTAGGTTTCGATGTGGATTCCCTTGCGAAACTCGGTATAAGGCTCCAGCGCATATTCGTAACGCTCCAGCAGCGGAGTCGTGAACCGATAGGTGAGATTCCCGTTCCTCGACAGGATGACCGTCAGGTCCTCGCTCTGCTGAGTCATCATGTTCCGTACGCCGTCGTCGTTCGCAACGGAGGTTTTGCTGTCGCAAGAGACGAGCAGCGCAGCGCATCCGCCCACCAGAAGCGCCGCTGCACGGCGGAGCGTATGTCGCGTCGGTTCTTGCACGGGAGGACGATTGTCTACTGATATTTGAAGCGCTTGAACCAGTCGTCTTCGCCGAACAGGCTCAGTCCGATGGATACTTTGATATAATTCTCGCGGACCATGCGGAACTGTCGGGTGCCGATCATGCCGGTAGCCGTCGTCCCCCGGCATCCCCATGTCAGACCGAGATTGACCGAGCTGAAGCCCTGCATCTTGATCGGGATGCCGACGCCCACGGACAATCCCACGTCGTTGATCTTATGGCCGTTGATCCGCATGTAGTAGTCGTTGTAATAGACTCCGAAGCGGTAGGTCCACCGGTTGAGGAATCGACGGATATCGATCGCGTTCGGGGTATACTCGACTCCTACGCGATAATACTGGTTGTTCTTGAAGACGACGTCGTCCTGCGAGTCGGGCGGATTGATGCCGTTCCACTGCTCCATCGAGTAGTCGAAGCCGACGCCCAGCTTATGCGTCTGATAGAACAGTCCCGCGCGCAACATGCCCGGCAGGTTGAACGACTGCTTTCCGTTGGAATAGCTGACCGTATCGGACTCGATGCCCGAAGTGTATACGATACGCTCGTTTTCGGGCTTCAGGTTCAGTTTGGGACGGTATGTCGCGCCGAAGGTGAGAATCCGCTTGTCGTTGCGGAGGATGTCGTACTGGAGGCCGAAGTTCATACCTATGCGCGAGATCGTCTCGCTCGACCGGCCTACCGCATTGCTGTACTGCGTGGAGGTCATCAGCGAGGTGACCGTCGTCGAGAAACTGCGGGTCGTCCGGCCGTGATAGTAGATCAGGTCGGCCCCGAGGGCGAGATGCTTGGTCACCTGAACGCCCAGTCCCAGCTTCGCCTGCGTGACCGTTCCCTCCCCCAGATAGTTATAGACGACATACTTGTCGTTGGCCAGCAGCAGCGGATCGGTATCTTCCATCTGCACCCGGTATCCCACGCTGCTCAGCGGCGTGACGCTGACGCCGAGCCCGACGCCCCGGCCCAGCGGCATGGCCAGCGCGATGTCCCGGACGTTGAAAGAGTTGTGGCTGGTTTTCGCTTCGGCGGTTTTCGAGTAGGTGTTGTTGCCTTCGATCCCGACGTTGAACAGAAAGGTCTTCCGTCCGAGCAGACTGTACGACGCTGGGTTGATATAATTGATCTTCATCGAGTTGCGGTACCCTACGCCGACGCCTCCCATCGACCGCATGTAGGCGGGTCCCTGTGTCGAGAAATCGCCCAGTCCGTAGAAAGTATAGGGCGAGAAGGCATTCAGGCTGCTGCTTTGCGCCTGCGCGGCGACCGGCAGCGCCAGCCATACCGCGAGAGCCGCTCGGATGATGATCTGCTTGCTATTTTGCATTATATTCAAGAATTCGGTTCAGGCCGTAAGCCACCAGGTCGTAAGTTGCAAATATCGTATTTTTTAGTCTTTTGGCAAAAAAATCGCTCTCTCCGCCGGTAAAAACGATTCTCAGGTCTTCGTAGCGCTGCTCCAGATCGCGGATATAGCCCTCGATCTCGTATACGATGCCGTTCACGACGCCGGATTCGATGGCCGACCGCGTCGAGTCTCCCAGCAGCGTCGGCTTCTCCTGCTGCGGGAACGAGCAGAGCGGCAGGGTGTCGGTGAAGCGGTTCAGCGCCCGGAAGCGGGTATCGGCGCCGGGAGAGATGTTGCCTCCGAGATATTCGCCGCGTTCGGTTACGAAGTCGATCGTGATGGCCGTTCCGAAGTCGACGATCAGGATATTCCGTCCGGGATAGAGGGTCCATGCGCCCACGGCGGCCGCGAGCCGGTCCGGTCCGAGCGTCTCGGGAGTCGCGTAACGGTTCTCGATCGGGACCGGTACGCTCCGGTCGAAGCGCAGGAAGCGGCGCAACCGTCTTCTCAGCAGGCTCTCCACCTCGCTGTCGGCCGTCCGGCAGGAGATGGCGATCGCGGCGTCGATGGCGGGATTCGCGTCGAGCACGCCGGCGACGAAAGCCGCGTCGGGCCGGTCGGTCTTCAGAAAGTCGACTACCTGCCCGTTTTCGATGACGGCCAGCTTGGCGAGCGAGTTGCCTATGTCGATAGCAAGATTCATCCTTGCAAAATTAGCGATTCCGTTCGTGCCGCGCAAGCCCGGCCTTGCCGCGCGAGGGATACCGGGGGCTACTGCGCGGCCTTTTCGGCCAGCTCGTGCAGCGCGGCCGTCGCCTCGGAGATATTTTTTATATTTCTAACTACCACGGAGAGCTTATTATTGTTCTGACGGAAAATAAATTTGCTCTCTGCGCGCGTAGCCGCTTTCAGTATGCCGCCGAACAAGTCGCTCTTGTAGTAGGCCGAATGCTGGTTCTCAATGAATTTCAGGATCATGATCCCGTTTTTGACGATCGCTTTCTCGAAGCCCAGACGGATGCAGGCCCAGCGCATCCGCACGACGTCGAACAGCTCGCGGGTCGGCGCGGGGACTTCGCCGAAACGGTCGCGTAGGTTCGCCTCGAAGACGGACAGCCGCTCCTCGTCGGCGATGTTGTCGAGCTCGCGGTAGAGCCTGATCTTCTCCGTGCTGCTGCCGACGTACTCGTCCGGAATGAACGCTTCGCGGTCGGTCTCGATCTGGCAGTCGGTGATGAAAGCGGCGGGCCTTGCCTGCGGGGAAAGCGCTTCCTGCGGCTTGTCTTCCTGCGGCGCGGCGGTTGCCTGCTCCTCCTCGCGCAGCTCGGCGATCGCCTCGGCGAGGATTTTCTGGTAGGTCTCGAATCCGATGTCGGCGATGAAGCCGCTCTGTTCGCCGCCGAGCAGGTTGCCCGCTCCCCGGATGTCCAGGTCCTGCATCGCGATGTTGAACCCCGCGCCCAGATCCGAGAACTCCTCGATGGCGCGCAGCCGCCGGCGGGCGTCGGACGAGAGCGTCTCCTCGGGAGGGGTGAGCAGGTAGCAGAAAGCCTTGCGGTTCGACCGTCCGACGCGGCCGCGCAGCTGGTGCAGGTCGCTCAGCCCGAAGTTCTGCGCGTTGTCGATGATGATCGTGTTGGCGTTCGGCACGTCGACGCCCGACTCGATGATCGACGTGGCGATCAGCACGTCGAATTCGCCGTAGATGAAGTCCATCATCAGCTTCTCCATCTGCTGCGCGTTCATCCGTCCGTGCCCTACGGCCGTCCGCGCCTGCGGACAGAGCCTGCGAACGAGCGCCTCGATGTCGGCGACCGTTCCGACCCGGTTATGAACGAAATATACCTGTCCGCCGCGCGCGAGCTCGAACTCGATCGCCTCGCGGATGATCTCCTCATCGAACGGGTGCGTCTCGGTCGCTATGGGTTGGCGGTTGGGCGGAGGAGTCGTGATGACGGACAGGTCGCGCGAGCCCATCAGCGAAAACTGCAGCGTGCGGGGGATCGGCGTGGCGGTCAGCGTCAGCGTGTCGATTTCGGCTCTCAGCTGGCGCAGCTTCTCCTTGGCCGCCACGCCGAACTTCTGCTCCTCGTCGATCACGAGCAGACCGAGGTCCTTGAACTCGATGCCCTTGCCCAGTATCTTGTGCGTGCCGATCAGGATGTCGATCTTGCCGCTTTTGACCTCTTCGAGAATCTGGCGCGTCTCCTTCGCGCTTTTGAGGCGGCTCAGGTGCTCGATGCGGACGGGGAACTCCTTCAGCCGCTCGTTGAACGTACGGTAGTGTTGCAGTGCGAGGATGGTCGTGGGGACCAGCACGGCGACCTGCTTCGAGTCGGTGACGGCTTTGAAGGCCGCGCGGATCGCGATTTCGGTCTTGCCGAACCCGACGTCGCCGCAGACCAGCCGGTCCATCGGCACGGGACTTTCCATGTCCTGCTTGACGAGCTGCGTGGCCGTTTGCTGGTCGGGCGTGTCCTCGTAAATGAACGAGGCTTCCAGCTCGTGCTGCATGTAGCTGTCGGGCGAAAAGGCGAAGCCCCGGCTGGCCTGACGCTTCGCGTACAGCGCGATCAGCTCGCGGGCGATGTCCTTGACGGCCTTTTTCGTGTTGAGCTTCATGCGCTGCCATGCCCCCGAGCCGAGCTTGTATATTTTCGGCGGCTCGCTGTCCTTGTCCTTGTACTTCGAGATGCGGTGCAGCGCGTGGACGTTTACCAGCAGCACGTCGTTGTCGCGGTAGACGAGCTTGATCGCCTCGTGCACCTTGCCGTTCTCGACCGTCCGCGTCAGTCCCCCGAAGCGGCCGACGCCGTGGTCGATGTGCACGACGTAATCGCCTACTTTCAGCGAGTTGAGTTCCTGAATCGTCAGGCTTTCGCTCCGGTCCAGCTCGCCCCGGATACGGTAGCGCTGGTAGCGGTCGAATATCTGGTGGTCGGTGTAGAAGCAGTTTTTCGACGTATGGTCGACGAACCCCGCGTGCAGTGCCAGAGGAACGGAGTCGAAGACGACGTTCTTCTCTCCGATCGAGTTGAAGATGTTCGACAGCCGCTCGATCTGAGCCTTGTTGTCGGAGAGCAGACAGGTCGAATAGCCTCTCAGACGGTTCGCGTTGATGTCGTCGGCCAGCAGATCGAATTTCTTGTTGAATTCGGGCTGGGGCGTCGTGTCGAACGCGACGCGGACTTCGGCGGGCCGCTCGCGGACGTTGTCGCGCAACAACACGAAAGCCGCCTTCTTCGCGTCGGAGAGAAATCCTTTGCGGCTGGTGACCAGCGTGTCGATCGACGACGGCTCGTCCAGATCGCCGAGAATCTTCGTCCGGATGTCGTCGAAGCGCTTGAGCGTGTAGTCTCCGTCGGCGATCCAGTAGGTGACTTCTCCCGCGAACCGGGCCAGCGAGACGCGATGCTCGACCGAGGTTACCGTCTTGAGGTTCGGAACGATCTCCACCTCGTCGAGCGTGCCGGTCGAGAGCTGCGTGCCGACGTCGAACGGCCGGATCGAGTCGATCTCGTCGCCGAAAAAGTCGATCCGATAGGGTTTGTTGTCCGAATAGGAGAAAATGTCGACGATGCCGCCGCGAACCGAGTATTGTCCCGGTTCGTAGACGAACTCGACCCGTTCGAAACGGCATTCCCGCAACGCTTCCTCGACGAAAGCGGTCGACAGATTGTCCCCCCGGCGCAGCTTCAGTACGCTGTCGCTCAGCCGCTCCCGGTCGGCGACTTTTTCGGTCAGCGCCTCGGGATATGTGCACAGAATCAGCGGCTTGTCCGCCGCGCTTCGCAGTGCGTTGAGCGCCGTCGTGCGTTGTACGAGGCCCGACGGGTCCTCCTGTCCGTACTGGATCGAGCGCTTGTAGCCCGTTGGAAAGAAAAACAACCCCTCTCCGCCCGTGAGCGGATAGAGGTCGTTGTAAAGATAGCCCGCCGCATCCCGGTCTTCGGCGACCAGGACGTGGACGCCTCCGAGACGGGCGATCGCTCCGTGCGCGACGAGCGACAGCGACGATCCGACCAGCGACGCGAGTTGTACCGTACTCCCCGGACGGATGCTCTCGGTCAGTTGCCGGAAAGCCTGCTGATCGGTGAAAATCTGTTCCAGCTCGGCGATCGTCATATGCGCGTCAAATCAATTCTTCGTCCTCGCGGTTGAAGAAGCGGGTCTCGATGATGCCCGTCGTATTGTCCGAAGCGACGCGGATGCGGCAACGGTACTTGAACATCCACCGCGTGCGGAGCGACGGGAAGCCCTTTTTGACGAAGGCCGCCACGACGGGGCTGACCCTCAGTTTCAGGTAACTCAGCTTTTTCTCCTTCACGAAATAGGCGATCTGCTTCTCGATCTGGTCGTCGATCAGCACGGCGGGCGCGACGAGGCCCGTGCCGTGGCAGGCCGGGCAGGTCTCCCGCACGTCGATGTGCGTCTCGGGCCGTACCCGCTGGCGCGTGATCTGCATCAGCCCGAACTTCGACAGCGGCAGGATCGTGTGTTTCGCGCGGTCGCCGGCCATCAGCTCGCGCATCTTCTCGACCAGCGCGTTGCGGTTCTCGCTCTTGTGCAGGTCGATGAAGTCGATCACGATGATGCCGCCCATATCGCGCAGCCGGAGCTGACGCGCGATTTCGGCCGCGGCGGCCAGGTTCACGTCCATCGCCGTGCGCTCCTGATCGTTGTCGACTTTCGCCCGGTTGCCGCTGTTGACGTCCACGACGTGCAGCGCCTCGGTGTGCTCGATGATCAGGTAGGCGCCCTTTTTGAGCGAGACGTACTTGCTGAACAGCGACATGATCTGCTTCGACACGTCGAAGTTGTCGAAGATCGGCGTGCTGCCTTTGTACAGCTTGACGATCTTTTCCTTGTCCGGGGCGATCATCCGGATGTATTCGCGGATCTCCTCGTACACGGTGTGGTCGTCGACGTATATGCTGCTGAACGACCCGTTGAGCAGGTCGCGGATGATCGTCGTCGTGCGGTTTTCCTCGTTCAGGATCAGCGACGGGGGCGTCTGGTTGCGCAGGCCGTCGAGCACTTTTTCCCAGCGACGTACGAGCGACGTGATGTCGTGCTCGATGTCTGCGTCCTGCTGGCCCATCGCGGCCGTGCGGATGATGACGCCGTAATTCTTGGGCAGCACGGCCGAGGCGATCCGCTTGAGCCGGTTGCGCTCCTCGTTGGAGCGGATTTTCTGCGAGATGGATATCTTGTTCGAGAAGGGAATCAGCACGACGTTGCGTCCGGCCAGCGAGATGTCGGACGTCAGCCGCGGACCTTTGGTCGATATGGCCTCTTTGGCGATCTGCGCGAGAATGGGCTGGCCGCTGGCTATGAAACCCGAAATCTTGCCGGTCTTGCCCATCGCCTTGTCGAGGCGTATGTTTTGAAACAGAGGAGCTCTCTTCCCGGAGGTCAGCGTGCCGACGAGCTTGTGCAGCGAGGTGAACTGCGGGCCCAGATCGAGATAATGGATGAAAGCGTCCTTCTCATACCCGATGTTGACGAACGCGGCGTTCAGGCCGGGCATGATCTTCTTGACTTTCCCCAGGTAGATGTCGCCGACGGAGTATCCCGTCTTGCACTTTTCCTTGTTCAGCTCGACCAGTTGCTTGTCCTCGAACAGGGCGATGGCGATCTCGCTGGGGGTTACGTTGATAATTAGTTCTTTATTCATCAGAGTCTGTGAGGTTTCTTCGCACGCGGAGTCCCTTGAGGGCGGTCGGGCCGCCTTGTTCGGCGACGCGTGCGGGGGAGTGGGTTACGGACATTCAATATGCAATAAACCTAAAGTACCCAAGGGTCTTTAGGTTTATAACATTCCGACACATAAAAGTGCTACCTACTTTTTCTTTTTATGTCTGTCTTTTCTCAGACGTTTCTTGCGCTTGTGGGTAGACATTTTATGCCTTTTTCTTTTTTTACCGCTTGGCATAATCGTAAGGTTTAATAAAGATGGTTAATTATTTGGCATTGGCTTTTACTTTGCCTGCGAAACTCTTGGCCGGCTTGAATGCCGGGATGTTGTGGGCAGGGATCGTAATAGTCGTGTTTTTCGAAATGTTGCGGGCCACCTTCTCCGCTCTTCTCTTGACGATGAAGCTGCCGAAGCCCCTCAGGTAGACGTTCTTGTTCGAGGTCAGCGAGTCCTTGATGCTTTCCATGAACGCTTCCACGATCTGCTGCACCTGCGCTTTTTCGACACCGGTGCCTTTTGAAATTTCGTTAACAATATCCGCCTTTGTCATAATCCAAAAATATTTAGTTTAAACTTATTTTTCCCCTTAGTCCATTGGAGTGCAAATATATATCTTTATTTCCTTATAAAGAAATTACGGGAGTAAATATTTTTTCCTGCTGCGGGAAAATGCTAACTCTTTCACTCCTATTCCGTTTCTATTTCCCGCACACGCAAAAATCAGCCCAAAGTAGTGAAAAACAGTAAATTTTTAGTTATCGTATTGTTTTTCAGTTGTTTGCAATCTGAGACGGTGATATTCTGCCGCATGCGACGCGCTTTCGCCGTCCGAGGCGGCGGCTTGATCCCGGTTTGCCAGTGATATAACGCTGAAAGTTACCGGTTAGTCTGCGGCTCCGGACAATAAAAGTCCGGTTTTTGCATTATTTGTAAAGGGCATGCGTCGCGCCGCGCGACGCATGTGCCGAATTTAGCTATCTTTGTATGAAATAAAATCGGTGAAGCGATGAGTGCAGCCAAAATCCTGTGGGTCGACGACGAGATCGACCTGCTTAAGCCTCACATTCTGTTTCTTCAGGGCAAGGGCTACGACGTGGTTACGAGCAACAACGGCTACGACGCGATCGATCTGGCTTCGTCCCAGCCGTTCGACCTGATCATCCTCGACGAAATGATGCCCGGCCTGACGGGTCTCGAGACGCTCCCGCGAATCAAGGAGCTGCGGCCGATGACGCCGGTGATCATGGTTACCAAGAGCGAGGAGGAGAACATCATGGACAAGGCCGTCGGGTCGAAGATCGCCGACTACCTGATCAAACCCGTCAATCCGAATCAGGTGCTGCTGTCGATCAAGAAAAACGTCCACAGCCAGCAGCTCGTCACCGAGCAGACGACGGCCGACTACCGCAGCGAGTTCGGTCTCATCGCCTCGTCGTTCGCCTCCGCGCGGACGTTCGCCGACTGGGTGCAGATATACAAGAAGCTCGTGGGCTGGGAGGTCGAGCTGACCGAGTCGACCGATCCGGGCGTGCGCGAGATCCTGTCGTACCAGAAGAACGAGGCGAACAACGAGTTCGCCAAGTTCGTCCGCGCCAACTACCTGAGCTGGTTCTCGGACCGCGATGCCGACGCTCCGGTGCTGTCTCACCAGCTGGTCCGCTCGAAAGTCTTTCCTATTGTGGACGCCTCGGCCAAGACGACCCTCTTTCTGATCGACAATTTCCGGCTGGACCAGTGGCGGATGATCCGTCCGGTGCTGCACGGACTGTTCGACGTCGAGCAGGAGGATTTCTATTGCAGCATTCTGCCGACGGCCACCCAGTATGCGCGCAACGCGATTTTCGCCGGGCTGACGCCGCTGGCGATCGACAAGATCATGCCCGATCTGTGGCTCAACGACAACGAGCACGGGGGCAAGAATCAGCACGAGGAAGATTTCCTGCGCCGGCAAATGCAGTCTCAGGGTAAGAGCTACAAGCTGTTTTTCGACAAGATCGTCAAGACCGACTCGGGCAAGCGGCTGATCGAGAATTTCGACCGGGTCGCCGCCGCCGACTTCTCGGTAATCGTCTATAACTTCCTCGATATCCTGTCGCATGCGCGGACCGAAACGCAGATCATCCGCGATCTGGCCGAGGACGAGGCGGCGTTCCGCTCGCTCACGCGTTCGTGGTTCGAGCACTCGGACCTGCTGGAGCTGATGCGGCTGGTCGCCGATCGCGGGCACACGGTCATCGTCACGTCGGACCACGGCACGATTCAGGTGGACCGTCCGGTCCGCGTGCAGGGCGACCGCGAGACGTCGTCCAACCTGCGCTATAAGACCGGCCGCAACCTGGGCTTCAACCCCAAGGAGGTGTTCGCGATCACGAAACCCGAGCAGGCTCACCTGCCCAAGTCGAACATCACGTCCACCTATATTTTCGCCTACAACCGCGACTTTTTCGTCTATCCGAACGATACGAACCGTTTCGTGCGCTATTATAACGATACGTTCCAGCACGGCGGCATCTCGATGGAGGAGATGATCATTCCCTTCATCGTCATGAAGCCGAGGTAGCGCCGGTCCCTTTGCCCGGAGTCGCGGCGTGCCGGACGGCTTCCCCGGGTTCGGACAGCCTCGTCCGGTCCGTTTCCGGCCGTGCGCCGGCGGATTTTGCGGTTCGCTGCGGGAGCAGGGCGGCCGCGGGCGGGACCGTGCGCCCGCTTTTACGTTTGCCGTCCCGCGCAGGACTTCGGGAAAGAGCGGGAGCGGAAATTCCGCGTTCTGTCGGGCGGATGGCCGGCGGACCTGCGGAGCGCGCTTTCTGCCGGACATGCGGCGGACGGAAAACCCGCGCGGTTTTGAAATTCGCTCCGAACCGTTATCTTTGCCTCCAAAGAGAGTGGGAAAAATCCATGAAAACATTCAGGATACGTTCGACGAGCGATTTGCCCGAGGTGGCCGAAGCGATTCTCGACGCGCGGGCCGGCCGCACGGTGATCGCGTTTCGCGGCGGGATGGGCGCGGGCAAGACGACGCTGATCCGGGCGGTCTGCGACCGCCTCGGCGTGACCGACACGGTGACCAGCCCTACGTTCGCTATCGTCAACGAGTATCGCGGCGACGGCACGCCTCCGGTCTATCATTTCGACTTTTACCGGATCGACCGGATCGAGGAGGCGTTCGACTTCGGCTACGAGGAGTATTTTTTCAGCGGAAACCTTTGCTTGGTCGAGTGGCCCGAGAAGATCGAGAGCCTGCTCCCGGACGATGCGATGAACGTGCGCATCGACGTGCCCGACGAGGATGAGCGCGTGATCTCGATCGACTGACTTTATTCTGTTTTGCCGTATCGCCGTATGGCTTCGGGAGAGTTCTTCCCGTCGCTTCTGCCGGTTTTCGCGTCATAGCGCGCTTTGCCGGAAGTAGGGGGGCGTCGCATTGTGCGATCGCTACCGGCGGAGTCGTACCGTCGTTTGGCGTGCGGATTGTCGTGAGCCGCGTCCGGCCGGCTGCCATGCGTTTTTTGCGCGAAGCCGCACTGAACTTCCGGTCGGATCGTCTTTCGAGCCGCTCGGACTGCCGGCTACGTTTTTCTCGTGCGTGCTTATCGTTTTCGCATGCGGGGGGTGCCCTCCGTTTCGGCTGAGCGACGCCGACTCTCTTCCCTGCCTTATTTTCCGATCCGGGCGATCGTTTTCGGATCGGTCAGCTCGCGCAAGGCGTCGCGGCCGATCCAGCGGGCCGTACGGTCTTGCGACGAGGCCAGCGTCCGGCTCAGCCCGACGGCCTCGCCGTGCAGCCGTAGGCTTCGTTTGCCGATCTGTCTCAGAGCCCAGTTGACGGCTTTCTTGACGAAATTGCGCGGATCGTCCGCAGCTTTTCCGATCAGTCCGAGCAGCGGCAGAAACCTCTCGTCGGGCGACCGCTTGTCTCCGATCGCCAGCGCCGCCGTCAGCGCGAAGGCCGTGCGCCGGACGTATTCCTCCTCGCGCGGAGCGTATCGCTCGATCAGCTCGTAGGCGAACGCAGTCCGGCGCAACAGGTTCTGACAGCACAGGTCGCAGACATCCCATGCGTCGAACTGTTGCGTCCAGCGGTCGACGAGTTCGACGGTCGTCTGCCGGGGATCGGCGATCATCGGGGCCAGCAGGCGGGCCTCGTGCCAGCCCGTGTCCCAAAGCGCGACGGCCAGCGGGTGGTCCGTACCCGTCTCCCGGGCGATCTTTCTCAGCGCGGGAACCGCAATGCCCAGCGCCCGTTCCGTCGGAATGCCGAAACGGCTCATGCCGCTGCGGTGTTCGGGCGAGGCCGCTGCCCGGAGGATGGCTATCAGGTCGTCTGCTCGATTCATCGTGGTCGTTTCTGTCCGGTCGCCGCTGCTCCGCCGCCTTCACGTCTTCCGGCCGGGGACGCGATTCCCGGAAAAGGCGTGATCCGTTCGGCCGGCTGCGGCGGCTTCGGGAAAAGCCCGAACGTGCCGGAAATGCGGAGGCATATTCCCGGCTCGTCCGTTTGCACTATCTTTGCCGGCAAATGTAACGAAAAAACGATGAGGTACGACTGCCTGTTTTTCGATCTCGACCGTACGCTGTGGGATGTCGATCGCAATCAGAAGAAAGCCTTGAGGGTGCTGTACGGCCGTTACGGCTTGGATCGTTCCGGCATCGGGTTCGAGCGCTGCTTCGCGGTGTTCGAGCGGATCAACGCCGGGTTGTGGGACGATTACCGCGACGGGAAAATCTCGCGCGAGACGCTGCGCGACACGCGTTTCGAGCGGATGCTCGACGAAATCGGCCTGAGCGACCGAGCGCTGGCCCAGACTCTGGCCGACGATTACCTGAAGCTCGCCCCGACGTTCCGCGGCCTGATTCCGTATGCGAGGGAAGTCGTCCGCGAGCTGAGCGAGCGGTATCCGATGTATATCGTGACCAACGGTTTCGCCGGAGTGCAGCAGATCAAGCTGCGTCACAGCGGGTTGGACGGCTATTTCCGGGGCGTCGTTTGCTCCGAAGACGCCGGGGCGAACAAACCCGATCCGCGCATTTTCGAATACGCCCTCGATTTGGCAGGGGTAAAGGCCGGTGCGGCCGTGATGATCGGCGACGACCCGTACAGCGATATTCCCGGCGCGGAGCGGGCCGGGATCGATTCGATCTGGTTCGATCCCTCGGGTATGCCGTGCGAATGCCGTCCGACGTACAGGATCGGATCGCTCAGGGAGCTGCTGGCGTTGTTGTAGGCTCGGGCTTTCCGTCGGGAAGGCCGGCGGAGTCTTCCTGTCTTGCGAGCCGAAAACCTTCCCCTGATATCCATAACGGTCGGTTTTTTCGTTCCGGCGCTGCGGGGCGGACGAACGCCGGCCCCGGAAGTTCGGCGGTCTCGGCGGTTCCGGACAGATCGTGTTGCAGGCCGCGTGCCGGTTTTTCTTTTCCCGTTTCCGGGCTGATCGTCCGGCGGCGGTACGCTCCGCAGGTCGGGAATCGTGCCGATACGGCTGCCGGACGGGTACGCCCGTCGGCTGCTCGCCGGGTCGGATTCGTAGGAAATGCGGTCCCGTCATAAGCGCAAAGCCGAATACGCTCGGCCCATGCCGCCGAAACGCCGCGCTTGCTCCGAGAGCTGCCGTTTCCGAAGCGGGCGCTCCTCCGGGACTATGCCTATTTTTCTGCCGGATCGGGCCGGGATTTTTTCATCTCGATCAGGATGACGCTCGATTCGGATACGGTGCGGACTTTCAGCGGACCCGAGACCGTCCCGGCGGAAAAAACCTTTTCCAGATCGTGCGTCGGGTCGAGCATCCGGACCTCGATGGAGCCGAACCGCTCGATTCCGTCGATGTCGAAAGCGATTTCCAGAGGTCCCGATTTCCAGCAGGCCGTCAGTATGGCCAGATCGCCCGCGGCGTTTCGTCCCGCCAGCGTGCGGGAGCCTTCGGGCAGGTTCCCCGCCGCCGCTACCCGTTCGCCGTAGCGAGTCAGCTCGCCGAAGGCTTGCATGCCGTAATAGGTCTTGTTCGGCGTCCGGTCGTCGTACAGGCCCCAGCGCGTCGTCGTGACCGTGTAGTAGAACGCCCGGTCGATCGGCGTGTCCTGCCATCCGATCAGCACCGTGTTCAGGAAGGCGGCCGACTCGAGTCCGCGCATGAACCGGATCGCCTCGTTCTGCTCGACGGGCCCCATGCCCCACAGCGCGCCCCCGTAGGGATTGTAGTGCCATTCGTTCAGGTGGATTTCCGTATCGGGGAAGCCGCTCTCGTCGAGCCATCGCCGGGCGTCGAGCGCCATTTGCAGCAGCTCGGTGTCGGACGGAGAGTAGTAGTGGAACGAATAGAAGTCGAGCGGAGCCCCGTGCTTCGCGCAGTTTTCGGCGAAGGCTTTCACCTTCTCCTCTCCGAAAGCGCAGTGGCCCGGTCCGCCGAACTTCAGGTGCGGGAACCGCTTTTTCAGCTCCCGGGCCGCCGTAGCGTAAAAGTCGTTGAACGCTTCGAGCGTCCCGGTCCACATTTTCGGGCCCAGATCGGGCTCGTTCCAGATTTCCCAGTACTCGATGTCGTAGCGGTATCCGTTCCATTTCCCTTCCGTATAGTGGCGGATGACGTTCGACACGACGTCGATCCATTTGCCCGCGTCGGAGGGCAGGTCGGTGAAATATTTGTTGCGGCTGTGCTCGATCGACGTACCGAGGCGGTAGTATACCTGCGTGCCGCTTTCGACGCAATTGCGGATGTAGTCGTCGGTCTGATCGAAATAATAGTTGCGGGGATCGTTCGCGTCGGCATGGAAGTTGGCGAATATCAGAGGAATGTCGACTACCCGCATGCCCGCGTTTTCCAGCGGCGCGTCGTGCAGCCGGGTGATCGGGATGTTCAGCCGCGAGAACGATTCGCGGATGTCGCAGCCGGGCATCTCCTCGTCCATCAGCGGAGGGGCCAGATTGCCGCCGTTCAGTTCCTTGATCGGCCCGGCCGCGCTGTCGGCGAATATCCGGACGCTCGCCTTTGCAACGCCGGTCCCGCCGTCCCGGTCCGGTCCTGCCGTTGCGGAACCGGCCGTCGCGGCGAGCAGGACGCATACCAGCAGGCGCATGCCGTATTTCGATGCAGTCGTCTTCATTTCATCTTGTGTTCGGGTTGTTGCTCGCCGAAGCGGGCTTCGGTCTCAAAGATACTCAAAATCTCCGTTTCCGTCAAGAAACTCCGTCGCGGTCCGGCGGGCAGACGTTTCCTCCCGGCGGGAAAATGGGTGCGGAATTGCCGTGTATCGGATGCGGAAGGTTAAAATTTTTTCTATTTTTGCATGCAGGAGTGGATTTATGTTAGAAAAGTTTTATATTTTTACCCTAAAATATCCCGGAAAAGAGTCCGGACCGGCATTTTTCGTGCCGTTCGCGCGCTTTTGTTCGGGGGCGTTGCGGTACGGAGAACATGAATGGAATCGGATAAACAGCAGAAACGAGAGAGATCTGGATTTACTAACCAAAAGTTACTTAACAAATTAAAACGTATGAAAAAGCTTTTTTACTATTGTTTGTTACTGCTTCCGACTTTGTTGATATGGCAGTGCAAGGACGACGACTATCCACCCCTGCCTCCCGTGGATACCTCGCTCAAATTTCATGTTGAGGATACGCTGGTGATGTCTACGGCCGGCGGTAGCAGCACGATTTCCTTGCAGTCGGCGAAGGATTGGAAGCTCGACGTCGAGTACGACGCGACCGATCCCGACAAGGACTGGCTGTCGACGGACCCGACCTCGGGCACGGCGAGCGGCACGGCTTCGGTGACCGTTACGACGCTTGCCTCCTTGGTAGAGCGTAAGGCTACGCTGGTACTGTCTCAGGTAGGCGAGGATACGGAAGCGCCGGTGCGTCTGGTCGTTAGGCAGGACGTGGACGGTTTCTCCGTGGAGAAAAAGAATTATCCTGTAGGCTATGAAGAGTCGGTCGTTCATGTGAAGTTCCTGACCAATGTGACTAACTATGCCGCCGAGGTGGCCGAGAAAGACCAGAAGTGGATCATTCCTCTGCCGGCTACGATGGCTACGACCGAAGGCAGTCTCTCGTTCACGATCAAGAAGAATACGGGTCCTGCCGCCCGTACGGGTACGATTACCATTTACGATGCCGACGGCAACGCTTCCAGTGTGGACGTGACGGTGACCCAGGAGGGCGCTCCGGTTACGGGCTCGATGATCTATGAGGGAGATAACGCGCTCGACGCCGTGATGATGAACGTGAACGGCGAGTATGTCTCTTGGGTGCTGAGAAAGGATGCCGACGAGATCGTACAAGGTGAAGCTAACCATATTTCTGAGACGGGTTGGTGGTATGCGACCCCTCCGGTTAGCGGTTCTAATATTCAGTATGGCGGTGCGGCTTACGGCGGAGTCGATTACACGTTCGATCAGGGACCGATCGCAGTGCGTTTCCCGATGCCTTTCCCGATGACGACGCTGTGTTTTATCGGAACGAACGTGAAGTTCTCGCTTTATCCGTGGAATACCGACTATGCGACGACGACGGCTCAGACGCCGGTGCTGGAGGAATCGTTCACGAGCGGAGAGTGGCAGTATCCGGGCGGTAACCCGGGCGGAGGTGCGACGGGTCGCTGGGATCCTTCCGGAGATTATCTGGCCGTGATCGAATCGATCGGCGACGGAGCGATGGTCGGCTGCAACGTCGTGCCGAACGAGTCGCATCCGGAATGGAGCGATATGATGAGCGGATACGAGATGTTCCTCGACGGCGAATCGAGCGGGCAGACCGGAACGTTGATTGGGCTGTCCTGTATGATGGACGATGTCGATCACTCTCAGCCTTTCTCGATTCCCGGTACGTCGAATCTGAAAAGAGTTTTCTCTTCCGACGGTACAACGTGGAATATGACCGACGAGTATTACCTGAACAAGGCGATGGTCGATGAAACGCCCATTCCGGGGGATTTTCACTCAGGAAAGTACGGATATGCCGATAACGTAAGCGCCGTGAAAATCGGTACGAAGACGTTTATCGCCTTGTCCGACGTCAACGGCAAGATTTGGGTGGCTTCGACGACCGACGGTAAGGACTGGGCGATCGTGAAGGAAGAGCTTTCGCTGACCGGTTCGGTTTCTTCGATGGTGGTTAAGGACGGTACGCTCAACTTCTACTATGCGAAGGACGGAGCACTCCATCTGGCGACCGCGTCGGCTGCCGACGGCTGGGTTGATGCTCTGACCGATGCCGGTCAGGTTCTCCAGTTGCCCGACGGCGTGAACAACGGTACGGTCGTTTACAACGATGTGAACAACCAGTTCCAATTCAACTACATATCCGCTGATAGCGAGATTCTCTCAATGGTATCGGATGTTGCGAACGGTTCGTTCGAACAGGGCGGTATGCTTTTGGAAGGTGCAGGTAACGGAGCCGACAAGCCGTTCTTCGTGACCGACGGCGAAGGCCATATCGGTACTGACGCCGGTATCGCCTATACGTTCGACAGCGGCGTGTACGTGCAGATGTAGTGCTGTAGAAAATAAAAAGGCCTTATGAAGGCCGGTTCGGTGGCTCTCCCAAGCATTGGGGGAGCCACTTTTTTTGGAGCGAATGGTTCATGCGAGCCGCAGGAGCAGAACTGCCGAATTCCGATCGAGCGAAGGCATGTTGCCATGAAAAAGCGCGGCAAACCGGGTTGTCTTTGCAAAAGCCGTGCACTATGCGAAGAACCGAATCGGCGGTATTTGCCCATGTATTCCGCTTTCTGTGATTTCGGTGCCGCTTCGATTTGAAACCGGTCGCAGGCATGACGGCATGGAATGAAAAGTGCGGCCGGGTCCCTAATATAGGGACCCGGCCGCACTCGGATCGTTTGTACGAGCCATAAGCGGATCGGATGGCGGAACGGTTCGGGAAAAACGGATGAAAGTCGCTCCCTCCCCCTACTTTATCGCATTTTCTGCAAGTGCCGTTCGTATAAAGGGGCGGACGAAACGAATCTCTGTCGCATGCCGAATCAATTACCGAGCTTCTGCTTGAAATACTCGATCGTCTTTTGCAGGCCCCGTTCGAGTTCGACGGAAGGGCTCCAGCCGCCGAGCCGCCGGGTTGCGAGTGAGATATCCGGTTTTCGTTGCTTCGGGTCGTCGCTTGGCAGTGGGTTGAAGACGATCTCGGATTTCGAGCCGGTCAGCCGGATGACCCTCTCGGCGAGCTCGAGCATCGTGAATTCGTCCGGATTTCCGGTATTCACAGGACCGGTGAAATCGTCTTCGGTCGCCATCATGCGTATCATCGCCTCGATCAGGTCGTCCACATACTGGAAGCTCCGGGTTTGAGTGCCGTCGCCATAGATCGTGATGCTCTCGCCGCGAAGCGCCTGAACGATGAAATTCGAGACGACCCGTCCGTCGTTGGGATTCATTCTGGGCCCATAGGTGTTGAATATCCGGATGATTTTGATCCGTACTCCGTTCTGGCGGTGATAGTCCATAAAGAGAGTTTCGGCACAGCGCTTTCCCTCGTCGTAGCACGACCTCAGTCCGATAGGGTTCACATTGCCCCAATATGTCTCTACCTGCGGATGCACCATAGGATCGCCGTATACCTCGCTGGTCGAAGCCTGCAAGATTTTGGCCTTGGTGCGTTTGGCCAGCCCGAGCATATTGATGGCTCCCATGACCGAGGTTTTCAGGGTCTTGATCGGGTTGTACTGGTAGTGCACGGGCGATGCGGGGCAGGCGAGGTTGTATATTTCGTCGACTTCGGCATGGTACGGCTCGATGATATCGTGGCGTACCAGTTCGAAATGGTCGTTTTCCAGCAGGTGGCGGATATTGTCCTTACTGCCGGTGAAATAGTTGTCCATGCAGATGACGTCGTGCCCTTCGCGCAATAACCGCTCGCAAAGGTGCGAGCCGATAAACCCGGCTCCTCCGGTTACGAGTATTCTCTTCATACGAACTTTTATTACTGTTTATTTCCGATCCGGGTATACGCGAATCCTTTGTTCCGGAGCTCATTCCGATCGTATATGTTCCGGCCGTCGACGATCAGGTTTCCTCGCATGGCTTGGCGGACAACGTTCCAGTCGGGCAGCCGGAACTGCTTCCATTCGGTCACCAGCGCAATGGCGTCGGCTCCTTCGGCGGCTTCGTAAATGTTACGGCAGTAGACAACCCGGTCCCCTATTTTTCTGCGCGCCTCATCCATGGCGATCGGATCGAAAGCCCGGACGGTCGCTCCGGCTTCGAGCAGCTTGTCGATAATGATCAGCGCCGGGGCCTCGCGCATATCGTCGGTTTCGGGTTTGAATGCGAGTCCCCACAGGGCAATCACTTTTCCGTTCAGATCAGCGCCCAGCGCCTCTTTGAGTTTATCCGCCACGATCACTTTCTGAGTCTCGTTAACCGCCTCGACGGCCTCGATGACGCGCATCGGGTATCCGTTTTGCCGTCCGGTATGGCACAGCGCCTTGACATCTTTCGGAAAGCACGACCCGCCGTATCCGCAGCCGGCATAGAGAAATCGGCTTCCGATACGATCGTCGGCTCCCATGCCCTTGCGTACCATATCGACATTCGCGCCGATACGCTCGCAGAGGTTGGCGATGTCGTTCATAAAGCTGATGCGGGTAGCGAGCATGGCATTGGCCGCGTACTTGGTCATCTCGGCCGACGATACGTCCATAAACAGAATTGGAAAACCGTTGAGTAGAAACGGTTTGTAAAGACGCTCCATCAGCGTGCGTGCCTGTTGGCTGTCCACTCCGACTACCACGCGGTCGGGGTTCATGAAATCCTTGATGGCCGCACCTTCCTTGAGAAATTCGGGATTCGAGGCTACGTCGAAAGGTATGTTCACACCGCGTTTTTCGAGTTCTTCCCGGATGGCGGCTTTTACTTTCTGTGCCGTGCCGACGGGTACGGTGCTTTTGGTTACCAGCAGGGTATAGCGGTTGATTTTCTGTCCGAACGTTCGCGCTACATCCAGCACATAATGCAGATCGGCGCTGCCGTCCTCGTCCGGCGGGGTTCCCACGGCGCTGAAAACGATTTCGACTTTGCCGAGAGCTGAGGTAAGATCGGTCGTGAAATGGAGACGTCCTTCACGGACGTTTTTTTTGACAAGTTCCTCGAGTCCCGGCTCATAAATCGGCATGATGCCGTTGTTGAGTTTATCGATCTTTTCGGTGTCGATATCCACGCAAGTAACATTCGTGCCCATTTCGGCAAAACAGGTTCCCGTGACCAAACCGACATATCCGGTTCCTACGATTGCAATGTTCATATTAGCTGATTTGTTTGATGCTCGCCTGGAATGGTCCACGCATGCCCAAAAGTTCCCTCCCCCGCGCTACATCGAAAGTTTCCCGCCAAGCCGGTCCCCGGCGGGCCGTCCCGGTCCATACTTCCGCATGATCCGTTAACGGCTTGCGCAGGGTCTTCGGCGGGCAGGCGGGTTCGATTATCCTCGGCCCTGTCCTTTCAATGCTTCGATGCAGGCCCTGTTGGCACGCCTTCGCTCACGATCTATGATCCATCCCCATTTATTGAAATACTTGACAAGGCTGCCGATGTGGATCAGCAGCATTTTCCCGTTTTTACGCGAAGCGGCCTCGTGGGCATGTACGACGACCGCATCGGGACAGTACACGGTACGGGTAATGCGGTGGATACGACGCGAAAAATCGATATCCTCGGCGTACATGAAATAGCGCTCGTCGAAAAGCCCCGTCTCTTTCAGCGTCCCGATTCTCAAGAACATGAAGCAACCTGAAAGAAAGGGTACGTTCATCTCGCGGTCGTAACCGGTAAAGCGCAGTTCAAAACGTTCCCTGCTCGACTTAAGGAAGCCGGCGGGCAGGAATCTCCGCAGGATCAGGTCGAAAGGTGTGGGCAACAGCTTGCACAGATACTGCGTCTCGCCGTCGGGATACACGGTCTTAGGGGCGACCAGGCCGGCATCTGGGTGCCGATCCATATAGGCGGCGAGGATTTCGATCACGCCCTCGCCGAACCAAATGTCCGGATTGACGATCACATGATAGTCGGCTCCCGCCTCGACGGCCTCGCGCATCGCGATGTTATGCGCTCCGCCGTATCCGATGTTAGCGCTGTGGATATAACGAATACGTCTCGATATTCTTTCCAAAAGACGCAGCGCGTCGTTCGACGAGTTATCGACGACGTATATTTTCGCGACCGGACTTTTCAATAGGCAGTCCAGCACTTTCCCGATTTCGGAATAGGAATGGTGGTAAGCGACGACCGATGCGGTAATCATAAACGTACTTCGGTGATTTTATTGGGTTCGCTGAGTGTCTGGCGAATATCCCCACGAGGTATATTCCACCGGCGATAATCTGTAAACAAGAAAAGAGCGCCGTTTTCAGGACGTATGACGGCAAGGCGATAGCCGAGACGAAGAACGAGACGGGAAAGAGCGACTTCCCCTTTTCGGATAAGCAGGAGCTTGTGTCCGATTCCGGCACCAGGAAAACGATTCTGGTTGGACGCAACGATCTCCCGCAAGACAGAAGTGGTGGTCAGAAGGAAAAAGCTTTGCAAATGAGGGGTGAAATTATTGCGCACTAAAGACTGGAACATGCGGGTACAATAAGAAATACCCAACATGCCTATTTCAGGATGCCGCTCCATGCAACGAATATAGCTTTCTAAAAAATCGTTTTGGGCGGCGTTGACCGAGCTGTTGGTCAGGATGACATAGGCATCGGGCTTATTCTTAATGCGATCGAAGAAAGCCGCATACCCTGAAAAATCCATTCCTTTGTTGCATGATAGAATCAAATGATCTGTTCTGTTACGAATTGCCGAAAGGTCGGGATGTCGGTCCGCAGCGGAGAGAGTTACAGTCAACTCAACCCGTCCCGAGGCCCTATATGGAGAGAAACGTTCCAATTGAGCCTCCAGACCGCAATCGAATGTCGCCCCATGCTTGATCGTTTTCTGGCGGCGCATCGGATAACCTCCCCATTCATGTACACAGACATATACCTGCTTCGAAGCAACCGGCGGACGTCTGCGCAGAGGAGGTCCCGCCGTTTTTCTCCGCTTTTTTAAAACCTCTCTTGCCGACAGCCATGGCAGGCATATCAGTTCGCTAACGAGCAGCGCGTAAAATGCGATCGTATGCTTCAGCGAGCTTGCGTTGTTGCGTTTCATAGTCGTACTGTTCGACAGCCCATGAGCGATTTGCCGCGGCAACTTCCTCTACGTCCGCAGAATCAACGAATGCCGCGACGGCTCGCTCAATATCGGGCGCTTTCGGATCGATAAACAGATTGGCGGGATGGACGATTTCCCGCAGAATATCCAGATCGGGGCAAATCACGAGTAACCCGTAATACATTGCCTCGACGAACACGAGGCCGAACGACTCGCCTTTGGTGAGTAAAATGAACACGTCGTGTGTACTGTAATAAGCCGACGGGTTGTCCTGATACCCGGCCAACACGACCTGTTCGGCCAGTCCCCGGGAGAGGATCAGATGCTCGACCTGTCGCTTGTAAGGCTCGTTCTGCCCGTCACCCACAATGGTCAATCGTGCCGCGGGCTGATAGCGCAACAAGCGATCGAACAAGGTAATCAGCTCGAGCGTTCCTTTCGATGGATCTATTGAGCCGACACAAAGGTAGTTGTAACGATTTGAACGGGGCGGGCGAATAGAAGACGAGCTGTCAAGCAACTGCGGCGAAAGCCAGTTTCGGATAAGAATAGCCTTGTGCGGAACAAGCGCGTACCGCTTGATGGTATATCTGCTTACATGGATTGTCTGTCCGGACAAGAGTTCCACGCTCCACATCACGCATAGATGAAAGGCATAGACAACGGCTCGTTTTATTCCGCGATACCGGGCGGCTGCCTGAACGGGAAGGGTATGAATCGTCGGAACATGAGGAATCCCATGCAGACGGCACAACAGGCTGCAATAGAAGGATGCCTTGGGCTGATGGGAATGCACCAGATCGGGGCCAAACCGTCGGATTGCCCGCATAAGGCGTCGGCATTTTGTCGGAGTGATAGTCCACGAGAGCCATTCCACTGTCTCGACTTCGATACCTATCGCTTGTAAACGGGATATCAGCGGTCCGTTACGGAACGCGAGAACCCGAACGGCATGGGAACGGTGTTGGAAGCTAACCACATCGAACAGATGCTGCTCGCTACCGTAGCTATTAGGCCGGTCGATCACATAAAGTATGCGGCTCATTGCTGTTCGGCTTCTGCTTGTTGGTTGAGTCTTTCCCGCCCGGTACTGGGAAGATCGAAAATCCGGTGTACGAGGTAGTTCTGATAGGGCAGGTAGGATTTGGCATGAACTGATCCAAGCAACCACAGATTGCCTTGATAGAAAATGACCGCGATCAGCAGCATGGAAGCTATCAAACGATTCTTCGCTATACGGAGCGTATCCGGCAGCATGACTAAACCTGCTATCAGGCCGAAGATAAAATAATAGTTGATGCGGGAATTGAGCTCGATAGACTCCCACAACATTCCCCGGCAAAAAATGTATATGGCAAATAAGTTAAGAAGAATATTGGCATAAGGCGTCATACCGTCCAACAACTTTCGTCGTCGGATGATATAAACCAGACCTGCCATATAAAGCAGCAGCTTGGAATTGAGCCCCCATGCTTTTATACCCTCTTCCGACGTGTAAACACCCAACTTGTAAACGGCTCCCGCCCAAGGCAGTACCGGAACGATGAGTTTCTGCACGAGTATTTCGACAACCGGTATTCGTAGGGCAATCACCGTGAACCCAACCATGGTAGTCGTATATAACAGCCATGACGGGAACCTCCGGTTGACAATCCAGTACAACGGTAGTACGACGACTGCAGAAAGGTGAAACAGCGCCGCAATCAGAATGGTCGCCGCATAGCGGACGGTTTGCCGTTGCTGGATATAGCGTAGCGAGTAAATGAAGATACAGACGGCGATCGATTGCCTGATCCCGTTCATATCGAGCGTGAAGAAGCAAAACGTATAATAAGCCAGAATACAGGGAAATCGGTACCGGGGCAAATATTTGCCGATCGAGCCAAACAGCAACAGGTTCGTAACGAAAGCGATCAGAAAAAACATGATGTTGATGTCGGTTCCGATCGTCCTGAACAGCGAGTTCAGCAACATGTAGCCCATATCGGTCGTACCCAGATCCGAAGTGATTCCGCCCGCTTGCTGGGCTTCGCCCAATGTCGTTGTCGTGCGATAGAGCTCGTCGTAGGCAAAATAGTCGGTTCCCGTTTCGTAACGCCATCCTGCTGTGAACCAAAATAGCAGAAAAACGCTCCAATAAAGGAAGTCGCTTTTCCCTTTGTCGAACCCCGGTTGGGAAGACCATATCCAACAAAAAAGAATATAGGCGAAAATTGCCAGATAATATAACATGGCCCTCTCGAATACGTCAGATCATTCGGATCAGTTTGGCCGGTATGCCACCATATACGGCGTTGCTATGATACTCTCCACGCAGAACGACGCTTCCTGCCGCAATGACCGTCCCGTCTCCGATGCTCGCGCCGTCAAGTATAGTCGTTTTGGCTCCGATCCAACAATTGTTCCCGATCCGAATTCCTTCGTGTGTCAGTCCCTGTTCCCTGATAGGAGTTCGGGAATCCGAAAAAACATGATTCTCCGCATGCATGCTGACAAAATTCCCGATCAGCACGTCGTTTCCGATCGTGATACCGCCTACGCAACCGTAAAAGCCGTGCGTGCCAAGTCCCGAACGATCGCCTACGCTCAAACCTTGTCCGATGTTGCTGAGTGTGGAGGAACACTCGATAGTAGTCGATTGTCCCACGCTCACATTGTTTCCCAGTATGATGCCGTGCTCCGACAGAGCGTCCAGATAGGATCCGCGGTCGATTCTTACGTTTCGTCCTGTCCGCAGTTTTCGGGCGCAACGTATCTTGACACCGGCTCCCCTGTATAGTGGTCCGGTTTTGTGACAACAAGTCATCAGTCCTCTCGCCAGCATGCCTGCATTTCTCAGGCAAAGAGCCACCAAATAACCGGTCGGAATGACCGGATTGAGCGTATAAGGCTTCCCTTTGATTCGGGAGAGAACCTGGCTGATAACGGTTCTGATCATATTCGGATGCTGTATCGACCTATCTTGCGCTTTTAAACAGCCTGCCGCAGCCTTAGGATTCGAGGGCTGTTTTGAGCGTTTCGAGGAACCTGTTGCCATATTTCAGGTCGGGTTCCATGTAATTGCCTTCGGCCCATTCATTCCATGATTTGAGAAAGACTATCCGTTGCTCGGCAGGCTTTTCTGCAACGATGTCCAGTACGCGTGCAACGTGCACCCCAAACTTTTCGGGTGTGCCATGATCCAGCACGATACCTTCGGCGCCGCTTCGAGGAGTATGATCCCAACCCGAAAAGATAGACGGAATATATCGCAAATCCTTTTCCTGCTCGCCGACGAACCATGCCGAAGCGCGGCCGTAGTCGAATATGCGGGGATATCGGAGCCAATCGACCTGTATCCGCCCCCAGACTTTACGAGGCAAGGATCGCCCTAACCTTACACAATCTAGCAGCCGGTTCGTGTTGACCGCATCCAGTCCGAGAGAAAGCACCGACTTGCAGTCTTCGATGAATGCCTGCCCGACAAAATAGATTCCCGGCAGCCCGTTCTCCCGGGCAAGCCGCTGCCATAGCTCGACAAAAGCCTGCATGTCGGGATGCTGAAGCGGTTTGTAAACCATGAACAAAGGCTTCCCGTCCACGGTAATGTACCGCCTGTCCCGGAAAGCGGGCAACACGGCATGGAAATGGTCAATGTAATCTTGCTCGCCCAAATAACGCTGTTCGATCAGCGTATTGCGGTTGGTGAGACCGTGAGCGAAGCCTTTCCATGTCTCGTTGGCCCACGCGAGAGCGAAAGGAAAATCCGGTTCGCCGCTGGCGAGAACTTCGTTGAACGGACGCTCCAGCAGGCGCTTGCCGCCGCCGAACCAATAGTGCCAGTACATAAAGCCTTCGACGCCATAGGATCGCGCCATATCGGCCTGCGCCTGTCTGGTTTCGGGGACTCTCAGATCGTAGTATCCCAGGTCGGCCGGCACCCGAGGCTGATAATGCCCGCGATACAAGGGTTTCGCCTTGCCCACATTGGTCCATTCGGTGAATCCTTTGCCCCACCACGCGTCATTTTCCGGAATCGGGTGGTACTGAGGCAGGTAAAATGCAATGATTCTTGCTTTCACAGCGGTATTTCGGTTGAGGGTTTATGAATCGAGGGAACCCTGTTTCTCAGAGCTATTCTGCGACTGGCTGATCTGACGGATGACGCGGGCCGGCACTCCGGCGGCTATTACTCCTGCCGGAATGTCGTGCGTAACTACGGCATTGGCTCCGATCGTGGAGTTGTCTCCGATGGTAACGCCGGACAGGATCGTCACCTTGTCGGCAATCCGCACGTTGTTTCCGATCGTTACGACACCTTTCGAATAAAGGGGTTGGTCCTCCGGGTGCATTCCCAACTCCTCCGAAGTACCTCGGCCGTGCGAGTTGTCGACGATCGTAACCCGACGGCCCGTACGCACGTAATTTCCGATGCGGATCGCCCGGATAGCCGACAGATGACTCCATTCGCCGATCGAAACGTGTTCGCCGATCGCGATCTCCGGCGTGAAAGACTGGTCGCCGTACCGGTCCCACGCGTTGAGTATGCATCCTTTCTGAATCACGCTATGGCTTCCGATCGAGATGTACTTTCCGCCCCTCAGCGATACGGGTCGCCGGATATAGACATTGGCGCCTATGTGTTTGAAATGGCGTGCCAGCCAAGCCGTGTACAGATAGTCCCCGAGCGTGCTCAGGCGCCCGCCGCTCCGATAGGGAACGAGGTAGGATCCGGCTCTGCCGATTCCTCTCAGCAAGGCCTTGATTGTATCGATCATCGTTTCAGATATTTTTTGAACCGTTCGATGCCGTAGCGGTACAGTGTTCCGGGTACCGTCTTGAGCGCTGCCAACGGGAAATAGCGAAACGCCCAGATTCCGTACTGGCTGAGGAGCAGCATGGCGAATCCGTTCCAACGGTTGCTATTTTCGGTCTCGTAGTAAAAGTCGAGCCGCTTTCCGTAGTCGATGCCGACCCGGTTCCCGCTATGCGGACGAGCGTATCCGGCCAACAGATTGCGCAGGCCCTCGGCGAACTCGTCCGGCGAGGTGATGCACTGCTTCAGCCTATTTCCTTCTTCGGTTCGCAGCGCCGGGTCGGAGCACAGGGCCCGGGCATGACGGGCAAAAGATTCGACATCGGTATGCGTGATTTTCAAGCGCGTCTTGTGACAGACGACTGTTTCGACGAAAGCCGATGGGCATTCCTCCGAGGCGTAGGCGAGAATCGGTTTGCCGTTCACGGCCGCATATTGCGACATGAGTCCCCCGCCGATCGGGTAAGTTCCCATGTAAATGTCGCATGCGCGAAAAACGGCATGGATGTCGCGCCGGCTTCCGAGCAGGAACACCCGTCGCTGGAAACCGTTGTTGCGAATGAACTCCCGGAAGATGCGCGCATCGCCGTCGCCGGCGTACAACAGTACGGCATCGGGATTCTCGTCCAGCGTCCGCTTGACAAGATCGAAATAGAGTCCCTTCCCGCCATAAACTTTGTAATAGCTCCCTCCCGAAAAGATTTTGACGCTATCGGCCGGGACTTCGGCAGGAAATCCTTCGAACGGGGTTTCGTTGAGAATGGGATAATAAGGCAGCATGAAAAGTTGCGACATGGCGAACCTGCGTTTTTCCAGCGAAATCGTCCAGCCGAAATCCCTGAACTCGATGTTGCGATCGAAGATGCCGCTGCCCAACCAGAAAGCATGGTCGGTGAGATTTATGTTATACTTCGCGATTTCCGGCAAAGCGGAAAAAGCGATAAGCGGCATGACCGACCAAGGCGCTATCTGTACCAGCAGGACCTGCGGGGCGTACTCGCGCAGTTTCCGGTGCAACTGTTCCGCCTGCTTCGTCGGGGGGAGCGACGGGGTTATTTCGAAGATTTCGACTCGGTCGCCGCAAGCGGCCAGATCGCTCTCGACGCCCGCCATTGCCTTGGAACGGTCTTCGAAGATGTAGAGAAACTCGACCTGTAACGCCCGCAATGCCCGGATGTACTGCTGGGTGAGTCCCCTGTTTTCTCGGCCGAACGAATTGTACATGGCGTATCTGGCGGTCTGTCGCGGCTCGGGAGACTTTTCGTCGAAAAGCGCCCGGCCGATCCTGCGGATCATGTCGTCCGTTTCGGGATCGCTATATATCCAGTTGAACAGATAGGCGATCCGGGCCGATAAGGCCAGTTCCCCGGCGGCCCGGTTATAGTCCCTTTCGGATATGGCGGTCCGGGCCAGTTGCTTGATCTTCGAGTAGCAACGCCGGACGTCGCGGATAGTCGGTTTCATGTTTTTTCGAGATGAAACTTTCCGACCGGGCTGCCCGGCCGGGATGGATTTACGGACGCTTTCCGCCCATTCTTCGCCGTATCTTAGTTATCAGCGACGATACGGCGACGATCTCGTTCAGGTGCCTGTACGAAATGCAGCATACGATCAGTACGATCGCTCCGCCTATTGCGTATTTGACCCATCCCGAGGCGAGAAGCACCGTAAGCAGCGCTCCGGCGATCAGTCCGCCGTACAGGCCGATCAGCCTGAGATTGCGCCGGGACCAGCGGAACCGGAACTGCGTCCGGACAAGGACATAGACCAGCACGAGCTTGGCAAAACTGCTGCAAATGGCCGCGATGCCGAGAATTTCGAGCCCGAACCGGTGCCATCCGGCAAAAACGATGCTGAGGTATGCCGCGCACCATACTCCGTCGGTAAGGATACAGTAGTGCCCCTTCCCTTTAGCCAAAAAAATTACGCTGAGCGGCCACGAAAGGAATCCGGTGAAGGCTCCCGCCATTTGCCATTGCAGAATAGCCGTAGCGGCCATGAATTGCGACGAGTACAGAATGTTCAGTACGACAGGGATGAACAGCAGAATGCCGGCGATCATCGGCGCGCCGATAATCAGGGCGATCTCTCCCTGTTCGTTGGTGAGCCGGGCCATGGCGGCGTGGTCGTTGCTCCTTTCGCTCAGACGCGGGAAGAAATCGGCCATCATAGCGCTCGTAATCAATCCCGTATATACATTTGAAATGTTCCATGCCGCCTGAAACATTCCGACGCCGTCCGTTCCGATTTTTTGCGAGACGAACGAGCGAACGATATACATGGTGGCCGTCGACGCGAAAGTGGTAACAACGATGAAAAAACCCAGCTTGGCGATCGACAGACCGCCCCGAAACGTTTCCTTCGGCGTAAGCTTGACAGGTTCGACCCGGATGCCTCGGACAAACCACCATGAAATGGCAAGCATTGCCGCCGCCGTCAGGATCATGGCGGGGACGATTCCCTTCACGCCCAGCCACCAGTACATCGGCACGGTGAGGGCGAATCCGGCTACGGCTCCGGCGACTTTCGCCTTCGCCATCTTGCCGATCATGCGCAGGCCTTGCAGCAAGGCGAGCTGCCCCTCTTGCAAACTGGTCAGCAGCAGAACGACCGAAACCAGAACGATCGGCACGGCATATTCCGCATTCCCGAACGAGAACCGACTAAGCGGGATACTCAATGCGATGGCGACCGTCATGCCCAGCAAACCGGTACCCCAGACCCACCGCCGGAGAATCCGGATGGTCCGTCCTATCCGCTGTCCGTCGCGCGACGCATTCGCCGCCGCAACGTCTTTGACCGCGCTGAAATGTATGCCCAGTCCCGTCGCGTTGCGGATCATGTCGACAATACCCTGCAGCAAGCCGAGCACGCCGACGCCGGCAGGCCCCAGCAGCAGGGCGACGATCTTGGTCTTGACGACCGTAATCAGGATCGTGAGAAACTGCGCGCCCCCGACGATTCCGGTCGACTTGAGCGCCTGTTCGTACGAGGTGTCTGCGCCGGACGTGTTTTCTGTCATTCCCTGTTGCATGACATGTCTTTGGGGCCCATTCCCAAGGCCAGCTTGAGCGCGATCAGAAAACGGAATATTTTGTAGTCGGCTGTCCGGTTGCGGTGCTCGCTGTTGAAGAACTGCTTCATCGAATGCCGATATCCGGGGCAAGCCGCTCGCGTTTTTTGATGTAGCGTAAAGATATACAACCTAATATATGAATATTAAAATTGCTACAACTCAGTTTCTAAAAGCGTGGATACGGTTCTGAAGCAAGAGAGCAATACGAAATACGGTCCAGTTTGTAAAACTCAGCATACCGAGATACTTGTTGTTCCAGCCCGGTTTCAGACAATAGCCATGAAAGGCTTTCTTATCCGTCCGACGATAGGCGGCCGTCAGCAGTTCGACAATCTGCCGCCGCTCTTCTTTGTCGAAAAGTCGGTACTGGCTTAGATACAGGCGAGTACATCCGATCAATTCGCCGAACAAGAGGCGTCGGTAATTATGGATGGTTTGCGGGTCGTCGCAGACGGTCAACAGCAGCTGTTCGCTCAGCCGGCTGCGCTCGAGTACGTGAAATCTGCGCACCGATGGCTTGTAGCAAAGCGATCCGGCATTCTGCCTGTAATAGTACTCGCCTTTGGAATAGACGATTTTCCGGCTATTGAGAATCACTAGCCGGGCCACATATTCGTCGATAAAGCCAATATCCGAGTCGAATGTGTATTTCATATAGGTGTCGAGTCGGCACATGGCCCGTCCGTGGAATTCCCACATAAGCGACTTGATCAGTGCTTCACGACCCGACAGCTTTTCGAAAACACCGTGCTCCCGATTGAAATAATAGGTTTTTTCGGGTTGGTCGGGCCACCAGTGCACTTGTTCCGGAATGACGTAGTCGGCATCTTGTTCGTTGGCCGTACGGATCATCTCTTCGAGCAGATCGGGACTCAGCAGGTCGTCGGCGTCCATACGATAAAGCCATTTGCTGCAAGCTTGTCGAACTCCGTAATTGCGGGCGTTCAACGCGCCTCCGTTCGGCTTGGAAAAGACACGGATGCGAGGATCCTTGGAAGCATATGCCTCCAGCTTGGACAACGATCCGTCGGTCGAGCCATCGTTGACGCATATCAGCTCCCAGTCCCCGAACGATTGCTCCATTACCGAAAGGATTGCGTCATCGAGGAAGGGCTCGGCGTTATACACGGGCATAACGATCGATATTTTCGGCATAATTTACTGTTTTAAAAATTATTGAGCAGCCGTGCAACTGCCTCCGCTTCGGTCCGATCCATGACCGGGCTGATCGGCAGACTGAGCTCCTCGCGGTGAATCCGCTCGGTAATCGGATAGCAACGGTCGTTCCATGCCCGGTAGCATTCTTGCTTGTGGGGCGGGATGGGATAGTGAATGATGGTCTGGACACCGTTTTCGGTCAGGTACTGTTGCAAGGCGTCCCTATCGGCGCAACGGATCGGGAATATGTGGAACACGTTGGCGTCGGAATCCGGTACGTTCGGCAGTACGATCTTCGGATTATCGATATGCGACAGGTAATAATTTGCGATGGTCCGCCGGCGCGTGTTGTCTGCGTCCAGATAGCGGAGCTTCACGTCGAGTACGGCGGCTTCGATTTCGTCGAGCCGGCTGTTACGACCGGTATACCGGAAAACGTACTTTTTCGCCGAACCGTAATTGGCCAGCGCGCGCACCGTAGCGGCCAGTTTCTCGTCGTCGGTCGTTACGCCGCCCGCATCGCCCAGCGCGCCGAGGTTTTTGCCGGGATAGAAGCTGTGGCCCGCAGCGTCGCCGAGCGATCCGGTCCGCCGGCCGCGATAGAGGCAGCCGTGCGCCTGTGCATTGTCTTCGACCAGTTTCAGTCCGTATTTCCGGCACAGTTGGCCGATTCTGTCCGTGTAAGCGCACTGCCCGTAAAGGTGGACTATCAGAATAGCCCGGGTACGGGGAGTGACGGCCTGCTCGATCAGCGAGTCGTCGATCTGATAGGTTCTCAGGTCGGGCTCGACCGGTACGGGAACCAGGCCGTTCTCGGTGATGGCGAGGATCGAGGCGATATAGGTGTTGGCCGGAACAATCACTTCGTCGCCCGGTCTCATGACGCCCAGTTCCATATAGGCACGGAAAATCCAGATCAGCGCGTCGAGTCCGTTGGCAACGCCCACGGCATGCCGGGTCCCGATGTAGCGGGCATAGTCGGCTTCGAACCGCGCATTCTCCTGCCCTTGCAGGTACCAGCCCGAGCTTATGACGCGGTCTACGGCTTCGCGAATCTCCGCTCCGTGACTTTCGGTCACTTTCTGTAGGTCGAGAAACTTGATCATGGTTTCGGGTTTAGTCTTCACGGACGCGCTTCATGAACCGGGCCGGCGTTCCCACATGAATCTCGTAATCGGGAATGTCGCGCGTCACGAGGCTGCCTGCGCCCGCCACGGCGAAGTTTCCGATTTTGACCTTCTCGATCACTTTGGCGCCGAGCGTAACGTCCGAGCACAGGCCGATGGTAATGTACGAGCTGGTGATCGAGCCGACCGAGAAATGGCAAAGCGGTCCGACCGTCGTGTTGTGTCCTACCAGCGAATTGGCCATCATCAGCGAGCATTGTCCGATCCGGGCCTGTGCGCCGACGTAACAGTTCGACATGACGAATGCGCCCGGCTCGAGTATGGCGCTGTCGGCCACGAAAGCGGTTTTGTGCACGATCGTGGCGAACCGCTCGCGGGGAATGTTCACCCTGCGAAAGGTTTTTTCGGTCAGTATGTTGCGGCCGATCATGTGAATGCCCCACATGAAATGATATTCGGGGTTTTCCAACAGTTTCCCCACATCGTCCGTTCCGCCGAGTACAGGGTAGCCGCACACTTGCGTTTCGTAGTCGTTGACGAAGCCGGCCACCTCCCACTCGAGGTCGCCGAAACGGCGACGGTTATCTTCGATGCAGGCAGCGATCACGCCGCCGTTGCCCTCGCCGCCGATAATGATTACTTTCTTATTCATAATAAGTTATAGACCAAGATTGTCGTTTACGACCAGCAGGTGCGTCCTGTCGGCATTGAATTCGACTTCGCCGCGCATAATGGCGATTTTCCGACATGCACTGCGCGGATGGACGCAGTCGAAGCATTTGCCCTTCTGAACACAAGGCAGTTCGTCATACCGGTTATGGTGTTTGTTGATGTGCCGGATGTAATTCAGCGGTGCTGCCACATTGCGGATACGTTTGAGGGCTTCGTCGAGATCCATGCAGATTTTATTGGCGCCGACTACGATAATGACGTGTTTGGGGCCGAACATCATACCCGCCACTCGGTTGCCGCTTCCGTCGATCGACACGATCTCCCCTTTCAGCGTTATGGCGTTCGCGCCGATGATCAGGACATCCGAGAGTAGAGTCTGTCGCATCGCCTCTACCACAGTCCCCATTCTGCGGTAGTATTCGTCTCGGGGCAGGTCGAGCTTTCCGGTAGGTTGATCCTCAAATACTTTGTATTTGCCGTCAGGAGTGCGCTCGAAAGGGTTGATGATCCGGTGATCGGGTCCTCCGAATTGTTCAGCCAGCTGACGGTACACATCGCATTCGTGCAGTGAAACGCTGTCGCTGAAAGCGATTGTGCGGAGGTTACGTTGGTGGATGAAGCTGGTGATGAACGGCACGACATCGTGCTTGTCTGTGACAGGGTGAAAGTTGATCCTGCGTGCCTCGAAGGTTTTCTCCATCAGTGCGCACTGATGGAGAAAATGCGTATGGCGCTCTTGTGCGAGATTTCGTTCGTCGATTTTATCAATCATGGTTTGTCGTCGTTTTTGTTCGACCGATCATGGCATGTTTGTCAAGAATGGCTTGCGCCATTTTGACCATCGGCGGCCCGATGAACTTATTGTCCTTGAGGGCCACCCCTTTACCTTCGCGTTCGGCTTCTTCGGCCAGCGCGAGCATCTCCTCGGCCCAAGCCACTTCGTCCTCGCCGGGGGAGTAGTAACGGTGGCAAAGCGGCAGTTCCTTGGGATTCAGAATCAGCATCCCTTCGAAACCGAGTTTCTTGGAGAGAATCAGGTTGCGTTCGAGGTCCTCGAGATCATGTACGCGAATATGCACCGTGTCGATCGGAATCACCCCGCATGCTTTGGCGCCCATGGCGATCTGGGCCCGCGCCGTAAAAATACTCTGTCCTTCGGGATCGTGCTTGCCTCCCAGATCGGTGACGAAATCCTCGCAACCGAAAGCGACCGCCGTAACACGGTTCGGACAGGCGTTGCAGATCTCTTGTATGTTCATAACGGCGCCTGTCGTTTCGATGAGCGGAATAATCTTGAAAGTCCCGATCGGAAATCCCTTTTCGTATTCGATCGTCTCGAGCAGCTTGCCGAAGAAATAGATATCTTCGCCTTTCTTGCTTTTGGGATACATGAACCCGGCGATTCCTTCGACGGTCAGCTGATAGACGTCGCGCAGCAACTCGCCGCTTTCCCGGTCGTTGACGCGGGGATAAAGCACACGGCCCCGGAACCGTCCGTCGGCAAGATAGCGCAGGATGTTGTCGCGCGCCACCTGCTTGTTGGCGGCCGGTTGGACCGAGTCTTCGATGTCGAGCAGCAACACGTCGGCATCGACGCGTGCGGCACTGCTCATCAACCGGTCGTTATGGGCCGGGACGAACATCAGGCTTCGGAATAGATGGTTCATGCTAAGCTTGCTTTTTGACGAGCACATGACGACGGAAACTGATCACCGCTTCGCCGTGCTGATTGTATCCTACGGTTTCGACATAAACTACTCCCCGGTCGGGTTTCGATTTCGATTCCCGCTTGCCGAGAATGGTCGTTCTCGCATACAGCGTGTCGTTGACGAACACTGGCCCCAGATGCTTGACCTCCTCGTATCCCAGGTTGGCAATCGCCTTGCCGCTGATATCGGGGACGGTCATACCGACGACGAGCGAAAAGACCAACGTCCCGACAACCAATAGTTGCCCGTGCTGGTTCTTACGTGCGTAGTCCAGGTTGGTATGCACCGGATGATGGTTCATCGTGAGCAGGCTGAAAAAATTGTTGTCGCTTTCGAAAATGGTTTTCGAGAGAGCGTGCTCGACGGTTTCCCCGATGACGAACTCGTCGAAGTAGAGCCCTAATTTACTTGCTTCCATGGCGGATATAGTCGATGAATGACGCGTAATCGCGGATATAGTCGGCCTCGTCATAAATGTGCGAGGTCAGCACAAGGCAGATCGAACCCGACGAGAAACCCTGTTCGGCGGCCCAGATGCCCGGCGGAATGTGCAGGCCGTAGTAAGGCCGGTTAAGGGTGACGGTCCGCTTGTTGTGCCCGTCGTCGAGGACGATTTCGAAACTGCCGCTCGCTGCCACCAGAAACTGGTGACATTCGCGGTGGGCATGGGCTCCGCGCGCCTCGCCTCCGGGAATGTCGTACAGATAGAAAACCCGAGCTATCTCGAATGGCAGGTTGACCCCGCCGTGTACCGGCGTGATGTTCCCTTTCGCATTTTCGATCCGCGGCAGTTCGATTACCGAACAATCGTACACTGATTTCAGCATGGCATTATGCTATTTTGCGTTTCAACCACCGGGCTGCGGGCTGCTCGATCCATTTCAGGCAAGCCACACTGCCGAGCGTGGTAAGCACGAGAAAGACGAGTAGGGCCGGCAGGTTGTCCGTGTCGAGACCGGCCTTGGCGGCAAGGGTACGTCCGAACAGAATGGCTTGTTGATGAATCAGATAAAAACAAAAACTGGCTTCTCCGAACAATTGTATGGCGCGACAGGACAATCCTTGCGAAAAGATGCCGCCCTGTCCGGTTTGTAACGGCATGCGCGTTTTCGGTGGGGCCCCACAGATTTGTGCAATACGTAGTGTATTTTGCGTGCGGGGGGGGGTAATTTGCTGATAACGAAGTATTTGCGAATGTATATATTAGCATTGCAACAGGTCCCCAAAAGATGACGGAACAATAGTGATACGGTTTGGGGATATGGTCGAACAGGATAAATGTCGCGAAAACCAGAAGAATGGCTCCCGCTTCGGCTCGAGAGGTATGTCCGACCGTCGCCTGTCGCCGCTGATCGAATATCCGGAATACCAGAATGCCGAATACAAAATCGGCGAACCGGGAAAGCGGATTGATGTAAAAATAAGCGTGATAATGGTCTAAAGGAATCAGAGCGGCCGCAGCCGAATACGATATCGCGAATATGCCTGCGCCGACAGCGATCTTTTTCCCGGAGCCGTTTAACAAAACGGGCAGGACGAACGGGAACATCAGGTAGAAAAACAGCTCATCCGACAGAAACCACGATACGGCGTTATACGACATGTAATAATCCGGCGACGGAACCCAGCTTTGCAAAAGAAACAGGTTCAGAACCGCCTTGGGCAGATCCGCCGTGACAAAATTGCGAATACCCAGCAAAAATACGGCGGCGAAGCACAGGATATGCAGTGGATATAATTTGACCGCTCTGGCTTTGTAAAAGTCGCTCGTCGATATTTCCCGGGTCATCAAACGCTTTTTGTAGCCGTATGCAAGCAGGAAACCGCTCAGTATAAAAAAGAACGTGACGCCGATCGCCCCTCCTGCCTGCAGAACCGACTTGCCGTCGATCTGGTAATGATGCATAAAGATCGCAACGGCGAAAATGTACCTCCATCCCGTAAACGAGCGTATCATCCGTGCATCTCTGCTATGAATTCATCGAATGTCCGGATGTAATCTTCCGGATCGTAGACTGTCGACGAGAGAACGAGAGCCAATGCATTGGTCGAAAAGTTCTCGAGCGTGCGCCAAGTCATTTTCGGAATGTAAAGGCCGTAATACGAACGATTGAGACTGAATCGCCGCTGCTGTACGCCGTTATGCAGGACGACATCGAAACTCCCGCTAAGCGCCACGACGAATTCCTCATTCTCCCGGTAGGCGTGTCCCCCCCGGACTTCGCCTCCCGGGACGTCGTAAATCCAGTAGGTCCTGCGAATCTCAAAAGGCAGGTGATTCCTCCCTTCGATAAACGAAAGATTCCCTCGCTTGTCGAATATTTTCGGCAAGTTGACAATTTTTGCCATACAGTCCATAAAGCTGTATTTATTCCCTATTCTGATACATCTCCTCGTAGTATTTTGCATACTCCCCCGAGGTCACATTATCGATCCACTTTTGGTTATCGAGATACCATCGGACGGTTTTTTCGATACCCTCCTCGAACTGGAGGGTCGGTTCCCAGCCGAGTTCGTTTTTTAGTTTGGAGGAGTCGATCGCATAGCGCAGATCGTGCCCGGCCCGGTCAGCGACATAGGTAATCAGTTTTTCGCTCGCGCCTTCCGGCCTTCCCAAAAGTCGGTCGACGGTTTTGATGATGACCTCGATCAGATCGATGTTCTTCCACTCGTTGAATCCCCCGATGTTGTACGTTTCGGCGATTTTCCCCTTGTGGAAAATCAGGTCTATGGCCCGTGCGTGGTCTTCCACGTATAGCCAGTCGCGGACGTTCTGCCCCTTGCCGTAGACGGGCAGCGGCCTGTCGTTCCGGATGTTGTTTATGAACAGCGGGATCAGCTTTTCGGGGAACTGATAGGGTCCGTAGTTGTTCGAGCAGTTCGAGATGACGGTCGGCAGGCCGTATGTGTCGTGATAGGCCCTGACGAAGTGATCCGACGAAGCCTTGCTGGCCGAATAGGGGCTGTGCGGATCGTACTTGGTCCGTTCGGTGAAGAACTCGTCTCCGTAAGGTCCTCCTCCGCACTCGTTTCCGTTCGGATCGCCTTGGGGTCGCGTCATCGGCAGCGCTCCGTAGACCTCGTCGGTGGATATGTGGTAGAACCGTTTCCCCTCGTAGTCTCCGTTCCATTGCTCCTTGGCCGCCTGAAGCAGCGACAGCGTTCCCATGACGTTCGTCCGGGCGAAGGTGAACGGGTCCCGGATCGATCGGTCGACATGGCTTTCGGCCGCGAGGTGTATCACCCCGTCGACGGCATACTCCCGGAAGAGCTCCCGCATCCTCTCGTAGTCGCAGATATCGGCCTTTATGAAAGCGTAGTTCGGGGCGTTCTCGACGTCCGCGAGGTTGGCCAGATTGCCCGCATAGGTCAGCTTGTCGAGGTTGACGATGCGGTATCCGGGGTACTTGTTTACGAACAGGCGCACCACATGGCTCCCGATGAAGCCGGCGCCGCCCGTGATCAGTAT